>Ga0302139_10000033_pt1 | contig 46852 bp, 32 predicted proteins | sample CBN3_331_MG_FD_203104 | JGI IMG/M metagenome (GOLD analysis project Ga0302139, IMG submission 203104) | Marine microbial communities from Western Arctic Ocean, Canada - CBN3_33.1 | ecosystem: Environmental > Aquatic > Marine > Oceanic | place: Canada: Western Arctic Ocean | collected 2017-09-15 | reverse complement strand
AAGGAGATTTCCGAGTCTGGAAATGTGATCCTGTTCGTCGATGAACTGCACACCCTCATGGGTGCTGGAGCATCCGAGTCGAGTCTCGATGCTTCCAACATTCTGAAGCCCGCCCTCTCGAGGGGCGAGATCCAGTGCATCGGTGCCACCACCCTCGATGAATACCGCAAGCACATCGAAAAGGACGGCGCCATGGAGCGTCGCTTCCAACCGATCATCGTTGACCCGCCCAACCGGGACGATGCTCTGGAGATCTTGACCGGACTGCGTGACACTTTCGAGGCGCATCACCGCGTTCAAATCACTGACTGTGCCCTCGAGTCCTCCGTAGATCTGTCGATCCGCTACATCTCCAACAGGTTCCTTCCGGACAAGGCGATCGATGTTCTAGACGAAGCCTGTTCCCGCGAACGATTGCAGCGGACCACCCGTCCACCCGACCTCACAGAAGTCGAGGCTCAGATCGAGCAACTGCAACGCGAGAAGAACGAGGCCGTGTTCTCACAGGATTTCGAGTTGGCTGCAGAGATTCGCGATCAACTTGAGAATCGCAAGAACTACAAGTCTCAGGTGATTCAGGATTGGAAAGACAGTGCCAAGGAAGTCGACGGCAAGGTGGATAGCTCGAGCATCTCCTACACTGTCTCCGAGATGACTGGTGTGCCGATCCAGAATCTCCAGGAGGAGGAAGCGACCCGCCTGAAGAAGATGGAAGAAACCATCCACCTCGATGTCGTGAGCCAAGATCATGCGATCAACTCGATCAGCCGTGCCACACGTCGTGCCAGAGCAGGTCTCAGAGATCCCCAGCGCCCGATGGGTTCTTTCGTATTCGTCGGCCCCACAGGTGTTGGAAAAACTCTCGTCGCCAAATCCCTGGCCAAGTTCTTGTTCGGGACTGAAGACGCGTTGCTCTCGATCGACATGTCGGAATACGCAGAGAAGCACTCCATCTCGCGCCTGATCGGATCCCCTCCTGGATACGTCGGATACGATGAGGGAGGCCTGTTGACCGAAAAGGTCCGGAGAAAGCCATACATGGTGGTGCTCTTCGACGAGATCGAGAAGGCACACACCGACATCTCGAATACTCTTCTTCAAGTGCTGGAAGAAGGTCGTCTGACCGACGCCTTCGGTCGCAAGGTCGATTTCCGCAACACCATCGTGGTGTTCACTTCGAACCTCGGAGTGAGAGAAGCTGAAAACCGTGCTTCCCTCGGATTCGGTGAATCTCAAGAGGACCAGAGTGCTTCGAAAACTGCTGTGCTTGAAGCGGTGAAGTCCTTCTTCCGTCCAGAGTTCCTCAACCGTGTGGATGAAGTGGTGGTCTTCAACGAGTTTTCAGAGGCGGAACTGGTACAGATCCTCGATCTGGAAGTCGCCAAGCTGGAAGCCCGGATCGCAGGATTGGATCTGAAGATTCACATCGAGGAAGCGGCAAAGTTGCACCTGGTACGCGCAGGTTCTGCTCCCGGAACCGGTGCCCGAGGCCTACGCAGAGTACTGGAAGATAATCTCCAGGATCGAATCGCCGATCTGATCCTCGATGGAAAACTCAACAGCGGAGGACTGGTAAAGGTCACCCTCAAGCCAGACCAACAGGTGTCTGTCGTTATCGAAGAGCAAGACAAGGTCAACTGAAGCGAACAACAAGAATCCGAGACAGAGCCCGCCAGGCCCGAGGGTCCTCTTCCATGGGGATCCCGGGCCTTTCTCATGCTACGCTGAATCGGCGAAGCTCAGTCGAGTAGGAAGTTGCGGTGATGGAACTCGAGGATTGCCCCCACTGCGGATCGCCGGTGATGCCGCGTAGCATCTGCTGCAAGTCTTGCGGCAGCGATTTCGAGACGGGATGGCAGGACTCTGCCGAGATCGAGTACTCATCGATCGAGCTGCCCGAATCATCCTCGATGCCTGATTCAACTCAAAACAGCAAGAGTGAACGCCTCAGAAGAATCGGCTTGCTGACCATCGGCTTGCTGCTTTTGGGATTTATTTCCACGTTATTCCTCCCCACTAGGGAAGTGATCCTGGTTTGGCTGGCGCTGGGCCTCTTGCTGCGATTGATTCAGAAATCAGACTGAACCCACTCCTCAGCAATCCTCGCTCTCGTCACTTCAAGCCCGTCGATGGGGCCCGACTTCCCCGCCACACCACCGTCAGGATTCCCACGACCACCAGTGGTCCTCCGGACCAGAACGCCTCCGGGGGAGCTTCCCTCAATCCCGGATAGATCCACACGATCATCGGAGCCACCGCCACCTCGCCGAGAAACGCCGTCGAGACCACCGATGGCGGCAAGTGGCGTAGCGCTGCATTGAGCGGAGTATGCCCCAGCAGGGTTGGAAACAGAGCCAGCATCGCCGCCAGCATCCATTCATCTCCATTTTCCGGAGGAAGCAATCCTCGAGAAGTTCCGCAGATACCGGAGATGATCAGATAGCCCGCCAGTACCAGAGCCGCAACCGAGTAGGCTCGACTGGTATAGACTGCGGTGGATAGTTTCAGAGTGGCGGCCCGTCCGGCAAAGATATAGCCGACGAAGGCCACCGATCCGATCAGCGCCAGCGCAATCCCCAGCAACGACTGATCACCGTGAGTTGAATCTCTGGCAGCCTCGGTCAGGATCCAGGTTCCGATCAGAGTCACGACCACCCCTACCAGTCGCAACCCATCGGCTCGCGCCTGTCTCCTCATCACCTCGATGGAGTAGACGATCACCGGATGGACGTACACCAGCACCACAGATGTCGCCACCGAGAGAAATTGCAACGACGCCATCCAGGCACCGAAGTGAATCGCCAGGCAGACTCCCGCGATGGAAACCGATCGACTCGCCGTCCGAAGCGACGGCTGCTTGCCGCTCCTCCATGCGAACCACCACAACACCGGAGCCGCCAGCAGTAGCCGACGGAATGCCAGGTTGACCTCATCGCTATCGGAAAGACGGATCCACAATGTCGATGTGGAGACACCGAAAATACCGAGAGCCAGAAGCCACCAGACTCCTACTCCCTGAGGTTTCGAAGAGTTCAGCGATGGACTCGATGGCTGATTCAACGGGTACCAGGATCTTGCCAGACTCCATCGACTCTACGTCTACCCTGAACCGTCGACCGTAGATCGGCAGGAAGTAATGAATCTGGAAAGCCTTGCCAACATACCGGTCGAACAAAACGCTGTATCGATGCCGCACCGACCGAGGTCCAGCGCGAGTCGGTGGTCGCTGGCCATGGACCTCCGTGGTGCATCGCCTCCCCCACCTCGACTCCAGTCGGCATTCCGTTGAACAGGATCCGGCCGACTCGATCCTCCAGTAGGTCCAGCAATGGTGTGCATCGCTGCAGTTCTTCCGTCGTGCCGTGAACGGTGGCGGTCAACTGCCCCTCGAGAGAGCGAGCCACCTGGAACATCTGTTCCACACTGGAACACTCCACCAGCATCGTACTGGGGCCAAACACCTCTCCCTGTAAACTCTTGTCCCCGATGAAACTGCTGGCATCGGTCTGTAACAGCGCCGCCTCGGCGTCGCAGGGGCCAGTTCCCGCAGGACCTCGGCTCACCACCTGAACGCCATGGCTGGCGGCCAATTGCTCCAGCGCCCCCTGGTATCCCTGGCGGATTCCCGGATGAAGCATCGTTCCAGGTGGCTCATTGCACAGTGATGCGGAGAGTGAATCCTTGAATGTTGCGCCCTGATCTCCAGCGACGGTGACGACGATCCCCGGAGAAGTACAAAACTGACCCACTCCCAGCCGGACACTGGCTGCGATCGAGGTGGCGATCTCATCACTGCGACTGGCGAGAGCCTCCGGCAGGATGAAGACCGGGTTCGCACTTCCCATCTCTGCGAAGACCGGTATCGGTACTTCGCGGGCAGCCGCCAATTTCCACAGCGAGATCCCACCGGAACGAGAGCCGGTAAATGCGACCGCTGCGATTCCAGGATGCTCGACCAGTTGAGTCCCGACATCGAAGGACTGGCCCTGCAGCAGACTGAAGATACCCGCAGGCATTCCTGCATCTCGAACCGCTTCCTGGAGCGCCTTGCCGATCAGTTCACAGGTTCCCGGGTGTGCCGGATGCCCCTTGGCAATCACCGGGCAACCGGCAGCCAGTGCACTGGCGGTGTCTCCGCCGGCGATGCCAAAAGCGAGTGGAAAGTTACTGGCACCGAAAACAGCGACCGGACCCAGGGCTCTCATCCGACGACGAAGATCAGGTCGTGGAACCGGCTGTCGATCAGGAAGTGCAGTCTCGATGATGCTCTCGGTGAAAAGACCTTCTCGCAGCATGCTGGCAAACATACGCAACTGGTTACAGGTACGACCCCGCTCCGCCTCGAAGCGACCTGTAGGTAGCCCAGTCTCCTCGACTCCCCGCTGGGTGATCGCGTCTCCGGCTTCATCGATTCGAGAGGCGACTGCGTCGAGGAATCGAGCTCGTTGCTCGGCATCTCCCGCTCCACGGGATTCATGAACCTGCACAGCGGCCTTGACCGCGGCATCGACTTGATCTCTGGTCGCATCGGGAAACTGCGGCGAGAGTTGTTCACCACTCGCTGGATTGGTCGCCTCGAAGGTTCCCCGTCCCGCGACCGATTCCCCTGCAATCAGGTGTACTCCTTCGATGCTCATCGCTTCTCCTTCACATCCGCGAACGGATTGGTCGCCAGAGATGACTGGATCACGTCCAGGGCACCCTCTCGAAGAGCACCCATCGCCGGGAAGCGGGGGGCTCGAACCGTGTCAGTTCCCATTCCCACTTCCTGCTGCACCAACTTGATCAACTGGACAAACTCAGGAATGCAATCGAGTCGCAGGAGTGGCAAGAACCAGCGGTAGATGCGATCGGCTTCGCGAGCGGCGACAGGATCATCGATTCCCGCTACCGCCTTGTCGAACAGCACCACCGACTCCATCGGCAATGCATTGACCAGCCCGGCAACCCAGCCCACGGCTCCCTGCCTGACCGCTTCCACCACCATGTCATCGAGCCCGGCAAACAGCGCCAGTCGATCTCCGACCAGCGAATGGACTGCGGTGATCCGCCTCGAATCACCACTGGAATCCTTCACCGCCTTGAGGTTGGGAGCCCGCTCTGCGAGACCGGCAATCCAACCCGGTGCAAAATCGACTCCATAGGCGATGGGATTGTTGTAGAGCATGCAGGGTAAATCGGTCGCACCGATCACCGCCTCGATATGAGCTTCGACCTCAAAAAATGGTCCCCTGTGGATGTAGGGTGGTAAGACCATCAATCCGCTGGCACCCATCACGCTGGCACTGGCAGCCAGGCGGCCCGCCTCCTGGGTCGAAGCAGCAGCGATTCCTGGTACCACCGGCACCCGATCATCGGCGGCACGAACCACCGTATCGATGACGCGCTCCTTCTCCTCAAAAGAGAGCGTCGCGCCCTCTCCGAGGGACCCGCAGGGGACGATTCCGGTCACACCTTGATCGACCATCCAGCGACAGTGTTTCGAAAGGAATGCGAAATCCACCTGCCCCGATTCATCGAACGGTGTGGTGATGGCAGGCATCACCCCTGCCCATGTCATCGATCGATTCGACTCAATACTCATCGAGTTCTCTCCAATGCCGGTTCAATTCCATCTACAACACACCTGTGCATCGACAACACACTTGGCTCCATCATATACACGCAGAACCGGGGCAGACAAACCATCTTGGCGCCCCCCCCTCTTGCCAGCGCACCATCCCATCCTCGGGTCGGTGCTGACCCAGCCAGCCAACGGAACCGAGAAGATTCACCGTCTCGAGTGAGCTCGACCCCGACGAACCACGATCATGAACAGCACCGGGGCACCCAGCGCCGCAGTGATGACCCCGACAGGAATCTCGCGTTGTTCCCAGATGACTCTGCCGATCGAATCACACAGTGGCAAGAACACCGCCCCGAGCAAGATCGAGGCCGGTAGCAAGGTTCTCGGGGCAGAGCCCACAATTCGCTTCACCAGGTGAGGACAGATCAACCCGACAAATGCAATGGGACCACAGGTCGCCACGCAGGCCGCCACTCCGAGCGATGCGAGCCCGAGCCCGAGGGTCCTCACCCGAGTCACCTCGACCCCGCGTGTCCGCGCTCTCTCGATACCGGAGATCAGTACCTCGAGGGGCCGGATCAACCACAACATTCCCGCCAGCGAGATCACCACGAAGGGAGCCAGCATCGAAATTCGATCGGGTCCGATGATGGTCAGGCTGCCGAGTGACCAGCGCAGAGCGCTGAGGGAAGTCACCTGATCGATACCCAGTCGTAATCCCGACGCAATCGCGCCTGTCGCCAGCGTCAAGGCGATGCCTGCCAGCAATACATCCTCAGTGCGAGCACGATCTCGTGCCGCTACCGAAGCGATGACCAGCGTCACCAGCAAGGCTCCGGCGAAGGCCGCAGCGGGGAGAATCGGCAGTCCCATCCAGGTACTTCCACTTCCGAGCACCAGTGCTGCCAGCACTCCGAGGGTCGCTCCTGCGGTGGTTCCGATGGTACTTGGCGTCGCCAGCGGATTGCGTAGCAGGATCTGCACCACCGCTCCTGCTGCAGACAGAACCGCTCCGACCATCGCACCCGCGAGAGCACGAGGGAGTCGCAATTCGTGCAGGATCCACTGCCCGTGCTGATCATCGAGAGTGGGACCGATCCATGCGGTCGCCACCGCGATGGTGGTCGCCAGCACGACCCAGGGAAGCCAGCGTATCAGAGCCTTCATTCGAGTGGCTCCTCACCAGGGATCCAGTACTCCCGGTTCCCAGCAACGGCGCGCTCGAAGGGGATGCCATGAACCGTTTCCAGTCCTTTACCGAGATCTTGATCTGACAGTCTTCCTTGCCATGCGATCTTGCCCTGGCGAAGACCCACCACCCTGGTCTGGGCAGCCTCGATGTGTCCCAGCAGATGGACATCATGGAGCACCACCAGCACGGTATTGCCCTGCGCAAGACGCCTCGACAAGAATTTCAACGTCCGCGCACGCCACACCGGATCCAGATGATTGGCCGGTTCATCGAGCAGCCAGCACTTCGATTCCTGTGCGACCATCGAAGCCAGTTCGATGCGCTGTCGTTCACCGCCGGAGAGTTCGTTGATCCAGCGATCCGCGAGCGAATCTGCACCCGCATCCTCGAGTGCTCGATACGCGGCAGCGAGGCAGTCTTGGCGCGTTTCGTTGAAGCGAAAGCGGGCCGCAGCGACCACATCCTCAACTCGCAATCTTTCCGCAGAAAGACCGTCCTGGGGAAGCCACGCCATCGATGCGGCTCGCTGTCTCGCCGTGAGAGTCGTCAGTGGTCGCCCTTCGATCCGAGCAGTGCCTTGATCGAGTGGCGCCAGCCCGAGCAGTGCCTTGATCAGGGTGCTCTTTCCCGAGCCGTTGGGGCCGATGATCGCTACCATCTCCCCTTCGCTCACCTCCAGGGACAGTTGATCGAGGATCGGAATATCGCCCGCCAGGACCGTGGCCTGCTCCAGTTCTAACAGGGCTACCACTGTGCCCCCCCGGCCGCCAATCGAGTCACCTCTGCTCGAATCGCCTGCACCAGGTCGAGAAGTTCAGGTCCTTCATCGAGAATCCTCGGCCCGGAGACTTCCCCCACCGCACCGCCGGTCACAGCCTTCAATCCGGAGAGCTTTCGATAATGATCGAGCAGTGACTGATCGGCAGTGGCCCCTCGTCCACCATTCAGGTGGAGAATGATGTCAGGATCGATCGCCAGAAGTCGCTCGTAGGAGATCTGCGGCGTGCCGCTCATCGCCTGCTCGATGGCATTTCGAAATCCTGCGGCTTTCAGTACCGCACCGTGAATCGAGTTGGGTTTGATGACCCAGGGTCCTCCTGAGGCATCGAGGTCGGTTCCAATCACCAGTAGCACTCGCGGTGCATCCTCAGCCACGACTGGATCCGCCAATAGTTTCTCGAATCGATCCGCAAGTTGGTTCGCTGAAGATTCACGATGCACAACGACACCGATGGCACGGATGCTGGCAACCACTTGCGCCACCGATGACCAGGGCAACTCGATCGTCTCTCCGACTCTTTCCAGTTCATCCCTTGGCAGTCCTGCGGCACTTCTGACCAGCAAGATTCGGGAACCGCTCCGAACAATTCTTTCCAGATCGGGAGCCAGTGCCGTCCCTCCCCGCGCCACTCCAACGATTTGCGGACAGTAATCACTGATCATGGAAATGGCTGATTCGGCACCGATCGACTGCAAGGTTCCTGTGATGCAAGGAGCCAGCGAGACGACCCCACTCCCTGATTTGGCAACCAAAGACTCCACTGCAGCATTTCCTGTGAACTCATCGGTGGACACGAGGCCGGAGATGGCGACAGCCAAAGAGGCGAGAGCGATGATGATGAAGATGGAACCACGGTCCAAGGTCTTGCTCCGTACTGGGGTGATCCCGCAGAAGATAACCGATCCGGAGGCGACAACATCCCACGGTCACCGCGAGATCTGACCTTTCCCCGGGCTGGTCGACCACGGCGGGCGCACCGAATCGGCTCGATCCGCCCCTAGTGCCTCCAGGATCGGCATGCAGACCCTACCCTGACAAGGTCCCATGCCGATGCGGCACAATAACCTCGCCTCCCGGATGGAACTGGCTCGATCGGCTGTCTCGGCGGTCACATCCTCACATCGACAGAGCAGCACCTCACCACGCCCCTGGTGGAACAGTTCCGGTCGCAGGGAATGCGCCGCTTCGAGCGCCGCCCCCCACGCCCGGTGGCGCCGCACGCGTGTCTGCAGGTACGCCCGTGGAGTCCGACCTGCTGCACTGATCCCCGCCACCAGGCCGCTATCGATGGCCGCATCGCAGCCGGCGATTCCGGTCGGCTCTCCAGCGCAATATACTCCCTCGACTCCAGTCCACTGATGGTGATCCACGGCAACGCAACCATCATCGAGGATGCGGCACCCGAGTCCCTCCGCGACCCGAGTCTCCGGCACCAGTCCAAATCCAACCGCCAGTCCATCTACCTCTTCGATGCGAATCCCCTTCTCGGTGCGAAGATGCACTCGCTCGACTCGCTGATCCCCCTCTGCCTTGACCGGCCAGGAGCAAGACAACTTCTCGACATCTCGCAATGATTTCCACAACGCCACCGACTGTCGAATACGAGTTTTCGATTGCAGCACTCCAAGAAGCAGTGGAATCCGATTGAAGATGGAAGCTTGCTCGACGAGCAGCACCGAAGCTTGCTGCTGCCGAGCCAGTTGGGCCACCGCCAGGAGCAATGGCCCGGTTCCAGCCACCACCAGTCGCTTGCCCTTCACATCCAATCCACCCTTGATGAGCGATTGCAGTGCTCCGGCTCCGACCACTCCTGGAAGGGTCCAGCCAGGATATGGCAGGAACCGTTCTCTGGCTCCGGTGGCGATGACGATCGTGTCGCACTCGATCTCGATCGACTCTCCACTGGCGACCGAACTCGCCTGTAGCCTCCCCGGCTCTCCATCGATGATGCTGTAGCCATGAAGCCTGCGAACTCCGGCTCGTTCGGCTCGCTCGATCCAGTTGCGAGCCGCCGCTGGGATCCGATCGTGGTGAGCCCAGATCCTCCCACCCGGACCCGGAGATTCGTCGACCACCAGGACGTCTAGCCCCAGTTCTGCCGCAGCAATCGCTGAAGCCAACCCTGCCGGGCCGGCACCGACGACGACCAGATCTGCTACATCTCGTTTCGCCGCTGAGATCTCCAGAGGTGCCAGTGGAGATCGATCCAGGTCGCGTTCCGTTTCCACCTGCATCCGATCTCGAACCCGGATCAAGCAGCTTCTCACACCCCGGTGCCCGTCGACCACTGCACGACACTCGTGACAACTCCCCATCGCACACAGTGCTCCACGTCGCTCGCCTGTCGGAGATCTTCTCAGCGACACGACTCCCAGATCGAGCAAGGCGGCAGCGAGCTGGGCACCTTCCTTCACCTCGACCCACACACCATCGAGGCGAATCTTCACCTTACGATCGCCGCTCATCGATGCACGCCCGCCATCATGAGTTCGATGCGCTCCGCCGCCATTCCGGCATCGGCGATCGCTCCGGCCCGTGAGGCCAGACGGGCCACATCTAGCAGATGATCGAGATCGCGCTCGAGGTCGATACGATGGAGCAACATCGGTTGGTGCTGATGACCATTGAGCCAGGCGGTGAAGGCGAGGCCCGCCTTGTAGAGGTGGGTCGGTGCTTCAAAGACTCGCTGGCCGTAGTCTTCACATGGCTGCATCCAACGGCGATATCCAGCGAGATCTCCTGCCGCCAGATGTCTCAGTGCTCGTCCGGCAGGAACCGCGACACCATCCAGTACTCCCAGCAGGGCATGGCTAAAATCTCCATCGGGAACCTGACGAGCTCCGATGGCGATGCTCTGGGATGGGATCTTGCCATCCCCTGCGATGAGATCGCAGAAGTGATGGTCGTCCCCGGTCAGCACGATCTGCCCCCGTTCACGACAACGCTGGCGCACCTCGATCTCCAGGTCGTGATCCAGCATCGACATCTTGACCCCTCGCACCTTGTCGACATCGATGCTGAGGATCCGATCGAGGCTGTCACCAGGGAAGTAGCCCGCCAGTTCTGCCATGAACATCGGGCCGAGCCAGTGGAGGAGTACTGGTCCCTCACTCTGCTCGATGATGGAGCGGTAGATCGAGACATACTGCTGCTCGTCACACCCCCAGCGACAGAGCCAAGGCATCGGCAAGATGATCGCAATGCCACCGGCCTGCTGAATGATATGAACTTGCTCGACCACGGCATCGATCAACGTCGTGGGATCCGACACCTCGTTGCACTGGTCTGCCCCGGCTCCGGCGATGAAGCCTGTATCGAGATCGAGTTCCCCGCACTGCTCGATCAATCTTCGTGCGGCGGGCCAACCCAGTTCAAATCGCTGTGCGGTGTCCATCGCTTCTGCGATGCCAAATCCATGCGAGGCCAGGTGTTGGCGAAACGCCGTCGTCTGGTCCCAGTCCACCATCTCGATGGCATCTGCACTGCTCGATCGATGGCTGGCGTCATCCTTCAAGATGATGTGAGCCGCAGCATAGGCGACCCTGACCGGCACTGCCGCAACCGGCTCCGGCTCACTGGAGAGCAATCCATCTTCGAGCCAGATCGGGTCTCCATCAGGATTTGGCAGTTCGATTCTCATCCGGTGAGAGTCCTCCACCATCCAGGTATCGCGGTGACGGTAATCCAGATCAGGAAGACACTCAGCACCAGCGTCGCCAGCAAGATCAATCCCTGCCACAGCATCGCCTTCCTGCCCTGCGGTAGATCTGCACCGAGGTACGCCCTGGAGCGCTGCATCTTGAGGATTCCGATGTAGACCGCAGGCAGCAGGAAACCGGTCAGGATGGTGGTCGGGACCGCGATCCAGATCTTGATGTCACCCCAGAAGAAGGCACCCAGCACTCCAGGGGTCGGCAACAGACAGGCGAGACGAAACTTCGCCGATCCGACCTTCCAGCCCAATGTTTCACAGGCTGCGAAGCCGCAGCAGACCATGTGCATCGTGATGCTGCTGGTGACCATTCCCAGTAACCCCAGGTCGAACAGAATTCGTGAGGTGCTGGTGCCGAAGGTGCCGCCGAGGATCTTTGCGGCATCGACGGGCGCAAAACCCTTGCCGGGAAAGGGGATCCCATCGGCACCGAAGGTGCTCGCGGCCGCCACCACGATGAGGGTCGTCGTCAACAGATAAGGAACGAACATGCCCGCGAACAGATCGAACCTCGCCAGTGATCGGTGCTCCTTGCCCCAGCCTCTCGCCAGCAACGAGTACGGATAGAGAAAAACCATGTTGGCACCGATGGCCGCGGCCAATCCCGCCACCACGATGCTGAGAGCACCGATCGACTTCGCCTCATCCCCTCCAGGCGTATAGACTTCGCCGACGCCACCGGGAATGAAACCGGACAGGAAGGCTCCGGGATCACTGATCCCCGTCTTGACCACGACGGCGGCGAAACAGAGCACGATCAACCACACCATCACCTGCATGCTACGCTCGAACAGTTTCAACAACGCCGGTGAACGGCCATAGGTGAAGGACCAGCTGATGGCCCACGCCAGTACTAGCAATCCCCCCATCCAGCGCGAGATTCCCGTTCCACTGACGGCACCGATATCCTCGATCGCTGCCGAGGCGAGGGCGTACTGGGCGAAATGCCAGATGACACTCGACAGCACCGCTCCGGCGATGAAGGCGAAGGCGAAGAAAGGCCCGGCGTGCTCTCGGATCGCCGGCAGTGGCCGCTTTCCCGTCGAAAGGGTCTGGTGTGCGACCGCCGACAGCACCGCGACTCCCAGTAGCATCGAGAGTGGCGCCACCCACAACAGTTGATAGCCGAACGCACCCCCTGCCATCAGAGTTGCGGCTGCGGTGCCACCACCGAGGGTCAGTGAACTCTGCAGATAGCCCGGTCCGCCTCGCTTGAGAAACGCGGCCCAGCGCTTCGTGATGGGTGCAGATTCTAGCGAAGTGAGCCACTTCTTTTCCTCGGCCAGAGCAACCGGATCGGGTGGAGCCACCATCGGAAGGTCGATGGAATTCTTGGAATCGGCTTCGGGTTCACTCAATGGTTCTCCCCTTCTCTGGCGATCTGCCGGGCACTCGCCTTGACGGACTTCAGTTCCGCTGCGGCCGGGTGCGATTTGTAATGCTCATCGAGTGGAAAGCACCCGCTGATCAATCCGTTTCTCGGTGCTGTGGTGCAGTCACTGAAGGTCCGGCACACCAGTTTCTTCGGCATCGTTCGGCCATGGATGATGTCCCTCGGTAACTCGGGATAGGAGAGCATCGATCTGCCGAGGCCGACCACATCCTGGAATCCGTTACGGATCTCATGCTGCGCCACCGCCGGCAACCACTCCTGCAAATAGGTCCAGCCGGTGCCGACCAGACCGAGCTGGGGAAATGACTGTCGGACCGCTCTGGCCGCCTGAAGATGTGCGGCAACTCCCACCAGCGGATCTTCCGGCGGCGGATATCCGTCACTGGGAGGATACTGTGCCGGTCTCTGACGGTGAGGACACCAGTAGGGCGAACCGATGGTCAAGTTGAGCCATTCGATGCCCACCTCCTGCAGCAAGGTGATCAATTGCATCGGCTCGGTCCAGCTGGGGTTCTGCGGATCTGCAGGATCGAGGCCAAAGCCATGCGGGTAAGGCTCGCCCTCGGGCCAGTCCGGTTCACCCTCACCCTGTTGCGATTTCTTGAAGGGAATCACATCGGTCACCGACAGGCGTACCGCGACCCCCAGCCCCGGTGCGGCGCTGCGGACTGCTGCAATCACCTCTCTCAACAGACGACTACGACCCTCCAGATCTCCACCGTATCGACCAGGGCGCGTTCTCGCCGACAGTAACTCGTGCAACAGGTAACCGTGACACGCCTTGATATCGACGAAATCGAAACCCGCCTTCTGCGCACAGACCGCAGCCTCGACATACCTCTCAGCGATCGATTCCAGTTCACCATCGTCGAGCAACTGTTCGGCAGTGGCGGAAACTCGCTCATCGAGAATCGGATGCTGAAAGGCGATCCTTGGCGAAGGACCCGCCACGGTCGGGCGCGACCAGCGTCCGGAGTGAGTCAGTTGCAAACCTACCACTGAAGCAGTGGGTGCTTCGTTTCCGATCGCATCATGGCCGGCCGTGATCGCCTGTCGCAGCGACTCCAGTGTCCGGCAACTTCGGTCCGAATCGCGATGGAACAGTTGGTTCGGGTTGGCCCGACCATCCTCCACCACCGCAAACGCTTCACCACCCCAGATCAGGGCAGCGCCACTCTCTCCAAAGCGGCGCCAGCGCCGGAGCGTCTCTTCGGAAGGAGATCCATCGGCATGGGCGTCCCAACCCTCCATCGGATGGACGGCAAATCGGTTGGAGAGGGACCAGCCCCCCTTCTCCAGTGCGGATCCGAGTGGTCCGGGAGATTCCACCTCATCATCGAGGTCCAGCCGGCCATCGATCTCCTTCCATCGAGCACGAAAGGAGTCTGTATCCTTGAACTTGTTCGGAGATCGAATCTTCATCCCTGTTCTTTCGCTCTTCGGGAGAGTACCGAGCGACGCTGATCGCTCGCAGGTTCGATGGTGCAGCCGTAGCCATCGCAATCGAGAGATCGAATCGAGAGGTTACCGTCTTCGATGTGGAGTTCGGCTCCATCGCCGAGTGCTCGATAGAGATCTGGATGATCATTTACCAGCGAAGCCACTTCCGCTGGAGGAAGATGATCGAGACCTCTGAAGTAATGGTGACCGTTTCGCTCGACATGGTGCAATCCCAGTGCCGCCGCCGTCAACAAATCCTGATGCAACCCCCACGGTGGCAGATTGGTCAGATCCTCGCCACTGATGAAGGCGCCGCCTTCGTGATGGTCGCACAGGCCCTGATGCGCAATGGAGCGCGATACGCCCTTGCAGTTCTTGGCAGAGACCCCTCGATAGCCGATGCGTAACGCCTCGGGAAAGGCCTCCGGACCATGGTCCGCCTCGTCGATGATGACGGGGGCGAACTTTGTCAGTTCGCCGGGGCTGGCGCTCTCATCAAAGGTCAAGGAACGTGGCACCGGTTGTTCGATGCTGACCATCGCATCGATGAAGGTGGAGCCAGACCGCTTCGCTGACAACTGCTCCAGCACCTGTGCCAGTTGCGAGGGATCGGCATACTGCTCGTTCCCATCGAGGGTCACCCGGTAACCGGGGGAAGCTTCACGCTCGAGAATCCGAGCCACTTGACCCAGTCGCTCCAGATCCTGCTGCGGATCTCCGCCGACCTTCACCTTGAACCAGGCGAGGCCGTGACGATGGATATCCTCGACCAGGGTCACCGGCAGGCCATCTTCGGGAGCTCCCTCAGACGCCTCCTCCAGATCATCGAGCAAACCGACCGTGTGACGGACCGCAATCGTCGAAGGCGGAGGTGCAGGATGAAACTTCCAACCTGCTGGAATGGATGAGTGAAAGCGATCGGGCTGGATCTTGAACAGATCACACTCGAGAGCATCGATGAACGGTACCCCGACACCTCTACAGGCTGCGTCCATCATCGCTCGTTCCCAGATCGCGCACCCGAATCCTCGAGTCAGTCGATCGGCTGCCGAGACGGGAACCGACAGGACCCGGTCTTCCAGGGTTCTCCAGTAATGATCAAATACCGAGGCCTTGGTTCCATCGATTAGAATCTGCCCGGCGATCTGAATACTCTCGACCAGCGATTCGATATCAGCTTCGACCGATCGCTCGAGGTTCTTCTCGAACCAGCGAGGTACCAGTAACTCCGATGTGTAGCCGACCATCGGAGTACCATCGGATGTTTCTGCATGAAGAGTAGCCACCGCCATCGGGGCCTCGGTGAGTGTATGCACACCGAAACGAAATGGGATGCGCGTATGGCACTCCTTCAGTTCCAGTTCGATCTCAGTCACCGTGATCTGCAAGACTGTTCCTCCCTGAAATGAATTCGATTCACCTGCGGCCTGATCCTCTGGATCCCTGGCTCAACGGCTGCATCGTGCCCTTTGCTCTGCCAGGATCAAGAAGTGGTCATGACTCGAGCCGGATCCCAGGCTCGGGGATCGATGGGGCTGGTGGTTCCCTGCATCGAGTGCGCGATCAACTGGGCCGCCGCAGGAGCCTGGGTGATCCCCAGGCCCTCGAAGCCTGCAGCGATCCAGACCCCTGGCTGAGCGGGCACCGGGCCGATCAGCGGTCTCGAATCTGCGGTCGCCGCCCGAGTTCCACTCCAGCAGCGAACAATTGGCAACCTCGAGATCCCTGGCAGGAATCGATCACTTCGGGCGACAATTCGCTCCATCAGCTCCCGGTCGACCGCTCCGCCATGCCGGGGACGGCGACTCGACCCGATACACAGCTGGCCGGTAGATCTGGGCAGGATGGCGCAGGCCACTGCTTCTTCCACGACACCGTGAGCCCCCTTCTGGTATCCCGCCTCGACGACATGGTGAGTGAGAACCTGGGTTCCTCGGGCAGTGATGGCGAGTTGTCCTTCACGAGGGACGATCGGCACGGTGATCCCCGATTCATCGAGTAGGTCGAGCGCATTCAATCCTGAGGCGATCACGATGGCATCGGCTCCGATGGTGTTCCCATCGTCGAGGCGAACCACTCCCGACTCCACAGAAGAAACCCTCACCCGTGGACGAAAGCTCGCTCCCATCTGCTTTGCCTGATCCATCATCGCTGCGGCAACCACAGGAGCGTACAACACCCCATCCTCCGGCAATCGAAGACCGCCGACCAGATCCCTCGCCAGTGCTGGCTCCGCATCGTGGAAGGATTTTCCTTCGAGTAACTCGGCATGAATGCCTTCTGACTCGAGTCTCTTTGCAGAGTCTGCGAGTCCTTCGAATGCGACATCATCTTCAGCCATCCAGAGGGTACCGGTTTCGATGAAACCGTCCGCTCCAGCGATTTCTGGGCAATCGTCTCGCCAGATCGATCTTCCCAGCTTGCAAAGTTGCAATCCGGCTTCATCCCCATCATTGATGACGATGTGTCCCATTCCCGCAGCGGTTCCCCCTCGAACTCCCACCGCCTCACCCTGGTCCACCACCAGCACTTCGGCCCCGCAGCGAGCCAGTGTTCGAGCACAGCAGGCGCCGACCACTCCTGCACCGACGATCACAACCTTGAAATTTGCCATCAGCGGGCACCGCCAGCCGCTTCGATCGCCTGCCGATAAACAACGGTCGTTTCTCGGGCACAGGTTTTCCAATCAAAAGTCGTTGCATGCTTCCGGGCCAGATCCTGTCTTCTTTGGTCGTGACCCAACGCCCTCTGGAGTGCCCGGGAGATCGATATAGGATCATCGGGATCACAGACCTGAGCCTGTTCCCCCGCGATCTCGGGTGCTGCACCGGTATTGGAAACCACCACCGGCGTACCACAGGCCATCGCTTCCAGCACTGGCATTCCAAATCCCTCGTAGTGAGTGGGGTACAGCAGTGCCCGAGCCGAAGAGTAGAGGGCGGGCAATACATCGTCACCATGCCATCCGATCAGATGGATTCGACCCTTTCCTTTTCGCTCGATCAAACCGAGAATTTCATCGCCACCAAATGACGGCTCACCGGCGATCACCATCGGGATCTCCCCCAGATCTGCCGCAAGGAACCCCTCGATCATTCCGGGGATGTTTTTTCGGTTCGAGAGATCCCCAACGTAAATGACTGCCCCATAGGGAATGTTTCGAGTAGCGAGAATGCGCGCAGCTTCATCGGGCGGGATCGGCTGGAACAAGGGATCGAGGCCATGATGAACCACGACAACCTTGCTCGGGTCACAATCGACACCTTCCAGGAAATCGCGTCGCGTCGTTTCACTAACAGCGATGATGCGATGACATTCACTCGCCAACGACTGGTAGGCAGCGATCTTCTTGTCCCGAAATTCCCTCGTCGAGTAGTGGAAGTCTCTCTTCTTCTGAGGAAGCAGATGCACCACGTCATGCAGCGTCGCCACTCTTGGGGATCTCCAGCGTGGAACTCTCGAATCGGTCACATGGACCACATCGGGTCGAGTCAGCGCTGGCCACCACGGTTCCTGGATCCAGAAGCTGCGGATCGTGGGGATTTTTAATCGATGTCGATGGCGGTGCAGGTGAGAACAACGAGTTCCAAGTGAAATCGTCGATCCAATCTGGTCCAGCGCACGCGCCAGTTGGGCGGTATATCTCCCGATCCCTGTGGGTCGGGGAGTGCATGCAGCAGTGGCGTCTATGGTGATGCGCACGGGACCTCCGAGAGAAGGATAGGTCAGGATCTGTTACAGGTCGATGCCATGCCGAAAGGGATCATCCGAAGGGAAGTAAAGTGTTCCCTCTCCACACAAGGAGGCCTGCCCGCGAATCGTCGGTACGATCCCCTCGTCCGCCACCACGAAGGATCCGACAAAGCGAGTCCCTAGCACCCCGATCTGGTGCCACAGATCCCCCTCCTTCAGCGTCCCTTTCTGATACTCGCACGCCATCGTGGCACTGGTGCCGGTCCCGCACGGTGAACGATCCCATTCTCGACCAGGGCAAAGAACGAACGATCGAGTCCCTTGGCCCTGCCCCGCCGGCAATGACTGATGCAATTCGATATGATCGATTCGCTCACCGTTGGATCCACGGATTCCTGCACCATCTAGTGCGTCTCGAATTCGACTGGCGGCTTCAGTCAATGCAGAGACATGTTTCGAATCCACCTCGATGCCAGGGGTCTCTGCGATGAAAAACCAGTTTCCGCCCCAGGCAATATCTCCGGTCACCGAGTTCCCGTCGCCGAGAGTCACCGTGCAATCTGCAGAAGCACGATGACTGACCACATTTTGCAGGGAAATCTCGCCATCTTCTCGCAGCTTTAAACCCACAACTCCCGCTGGAGTTTCGAGCTGGCAATCCCCCGGCTCGATGCGCCCCATGTGCCGGAGAGCTTCGACAACCCCCATCGCTCCATGGCCACACATTGCGAGAGCACCGACATTGTTGAAGAAGATCACTCCCGCATTGCAGTCCGGCAGGGAACTCTCGAGCAGTAGTGCTGCGACCATCGCCTCGTGTCCTCGTGGCTCGCGGACGATTCCCGCTCGAAGCGAGTCATGATCTCGAAGCAACACATCTCTCTGGTCGACCATACTGCCTGATCCAAGATCAGGAAAACCACCTGTGATCACACGGGTCGGTTCCCCTGCCGTGTGAGTGTCGATGTAATGAATCGGAGAGATTGCCATCGCTAGAGAACCCGTGCCACCAGTAGACCCTGACGCATCGGCAGGATGGTCCCCTGTAGCCTGGGATCTGCCGAGACCATCCGGTTGAACCGGTCGATGGCGACCCGGCTCGGCTCGCCATCGATGGCATCCGGAATCCATCCTTCTCCAGCTCCCAGTACGTTGTCAGCAACGACCAGGCCACCGCTTCTCATCAGAGGCATTCCCGCCTCCAGGTATCCCGGGTACTCGGTTTTGATCGCATCCAGAAATAACAGGTCACAACTTCCCACACCGAGTTCTTCGACCAGTCGAGGCAGCAGTTCCAATCCTTCACCGAGACGCACATCGATCCTCGATTCTCCTGCGCGCTCGATCGATTTCCGGGCAAAATCGGCATGCTCATCCGAGGCTTCGATGGTCACGATTCGACCATCTGCACCGAGGCCCTGCGCCAGTGCGAGTGCGCTCGCACCTCCGAGAGTCCCCACTTCCACAATCAGATTCGCTCCACCAGATCTCGACAACGATGCAAGCAAGGAGAGCCACCGTCCGACTCCCGCACCGACCGAAATCGCTGGAAGTCCCGCTTCCATTGAAGCTTCATGCTCTCGATCCCATCGCTCTGTATCATCACAGAAGAGTTGATCGATGTACTGATGGGTCCGCTCCCAGCGTTGCTGGGTCATTCCTTCACTGGAAGAATCAACCATCTCTTTCACTTCTCCTTCGAATCTCAGAGAACTCGCTTCGCTTGCAAGTTCTCGTCGAGTTTGGCCAGAAATTCTTGCGTGGTCATGAAGGGAGTATCCGGCCCGACTAACAGCGCCAAATCCTTGGTCATGTGTCCAGACTCCACCGTCTCGATGCAGACATCCTCCAGGTCCAATGCGAATTGCCGGAGGTCATCGTTTCCGTCGAGCAGCGCCCGATGGGCAAACCCACGGGTCCAGGCGAAGATGCTGGCGATCGGGTTGGTCGATGTCGGATTGCCCTTCTGATGCTCTCGGTAGTGGCGGGTCACGGTCCCGTGTGCAGCCTCCGCCTCGACCGTCTTGCCGTCCGGGGTCATCAGCACGCTGGTCATCAGGCCTAGTGACCCGAATCCCTGTGCCACGGTATCCGATTGAACGTCGCCATCGTAATTCTTGCACGCCCAGACGAAGCCGCCGTTCCACTTCATGGCGCAAGCCACCATGTCATCGATAAGTCGATGCTCGTAGCTGATTCCCGCATCTTCGAAGGCGGGCTGGAACTCCTCGTCGAACACTTCCTGGAACAGATCCTTGAATCGCCCATCATAGGCTTTGAGGATGGTGTTCTTGGTCGAAAGGTATACCGGCCACTTCCGCTTCAATCCGTAGTTCATGCAAGCACGAGCGAAACCACGGATCGATTCATCGTAGTTGTACATGCCCATGGCGATCCCTGGTTGATCGAATTGCATCACCTCGTAGTTCTGGACTTCTCCCCCCTCGCTCGGGGTGAAAGTCATCGACAGCGTTCCAGCACCGGGGACCAGGAAATCTGTCGCTCGATACTGGTCACCATGTGCGTGGCGACCGATGACGATCGACTGGGTCCAGCCGGGAACCAGGCGAGGCACATTTTCACAGATGATGGGCTCGCGGAAAACGGTGCCACCGATGATGTTTCGAATAGTTCCGTTAGGAGATCGCCACATCTTTTTGAGGCTGAACTCCTCCACCCTCTGTTCATCCGGCGTGATGGTGGCGCACTTGACTCCAACGCCGTACTTGAGAATCGCATTGGCAGCATCGATGGTGATCTGGTCGTCGGTCTGATCGCGGCTTTCCACTCCCAGATCGAAGTACTTGAGGTCGACATCGACATAGGGAAGGATCAGACGTTCCTTGATGAACTGCCATATGATGCGAGTCATCTCGTCCCCATCGAGTTCGACGACGGGGTTCTCCACCTTGATCTTTTCCACTGAACGCTCCTGACAACCCGGATCATCCGGGGAGTGGCTAGTTTTGATTCTCCAGATGCTCCGATTCTAGGATCTGGCTGGAGCCGGGGAAAGCGGACCCGGACGGTATCCTACTTCTGGTACCCCGAGCAGAAAAAGAGCGATCGCTGGCCCTTCACGACCCGGCGGATCAAGCCTTCACAGCGGCTACAGGCCTCTCCCGCTCTCCCATACACCTCGAAGTGATGCTGGAAATATCCCGGTTCTCCATCCGGCTGGACATAGTCATTCAAGGTGGTGCCCCCCTGGATCACGGCCCGCGAAAGTACATCCTGGATCGATTCACCCAGCCGCTGGTATCGCTGGAGAGAAATGCGTCCGCAGCGGCGATCGGGACGGATCCCTGCCTGCCACGCCGCCTCATTGGCATAGATGTTACCGACACCTGCGACCACCTTCGGATCGAGCAGGAAGTCCCTCAATCGAAGATTTCTTCCACGCGAGCGGTCAAAGAGGATCTCTCCCAACTGCTCCTGTTCGAGCGGCTCCGGTCCAAGATCCCTCAGTAACGGGTGCTGGCTCGGATCATCTCCCGCCCAGGTCACCAATCCAAATCGACGGGGATCGTGATAGCGCAACTGTCGACCACCCTCGAGAAACCAGATGACATGATCATGAGTCCGCTGTTGCTCCTCCTCGGCGACGATTCTCAAGCTTCCGGACATCCCGAGATGGATCAACAATTCGCCCGCGGTGGTTTCCAGCAGCAGGTACTTGGCGCGTCGCTTCGTCTCCTGAAAGGTGGATCCTCGTAATCTCTCATCGAGATCCCCCGGAACCTGCTGGCGCAGGCGAGAGTTGCGAACCACCACTTCCTCGATGCGGCAGCCACGGATCTGCTCGGCAATCCCCCGGCGGGTCGTCTCCACCTCAGGCAGTTCTGGCACGAGAATCGCCCCTTTCTGGAGATCCCGACAATTCATGAACAAATTTCCTCAGTCGCCTCGGGAGTGGCTCAATCGGTAGCATGACCATGATTGGAGTGGTTTCCACCCTTCGAAATCTGCCCTCCAGCGAAAAAGAGGGGTTGAAACCGAAGCCCATTGCCGTGTACCCGTTAACCACAACACCCTCTGCCGTGCGCCCGGCAGTGGAGAGAGGCCGATAACATCATGCCTAAACGGCTCGTGATCGTGGAATCTCCGACCAAGGCCAAGACCATCGAGAAGTATCTCGGTGAAGATTACGTGGTCGAGGCCAGCGTCGGTCACATTCGCGATCTCCCTCAGAAAGCCAGTCAGGTTCCAGCAGAACTGAAGGACAACCAGGTGGTCACCGGCATCACCAAGGATTTCGAAGCGATCTACATCCTCGACGAGGACAAGAGATCGACCGTCAATGCAATTCGAAAGCAGATGAAATTGGCGGATGAATTATATCTCGCCACCGACGCAGACCGCGAGGGAGAGGCGATCTCCTGGCATCTACTCGAGGTCCTCAAGCCTCCCAAGAGTATGCCGATCAAACGTCTTCGCCTCGGTCAAATCACAAAAAGTGCGCTGCAGAAGGCCATCTCCGAGCCAGAGGAACTGGACACCCAACTGGTCGAAGCACAGGAAGCCAGAAGGCTGGTCGACCGATTGTATGGTTACCCCGTGTCGAATCTGTTGTGGCGCAAGGTGGCTCAGGGCTTGTCTGCAGGTCGCGTTCAAACCGTGGCGATTCGTCTGCTGGTCGACAGAGAAAAGGAGAGACTGCTCTTCGTCCCGGCAGTTTTCTGGGATCTCGATGCGGTCTTCAGAACTGGATCCGATGAGACCATCGAAACCAAGTTGCTCGGACTCGGCGGCCAGCCTGTGGCGCAGAGCAAGGATTTCGGCGACGACGGCCAGTTGAAGAAGGAATCCGCAGGTTGTCGGGTACTCGATGGGCCCGAGGCCGAGGCCTTACGTGATCGATTCAACTCCTCTACCTTTTCCATCTCGTCACTCGAAGAGAAGCACTACTCTCGTAAACCACCGATACCTTTCATCACCAGTGGACTCCAGCAAGAAGCGAGTAATCGGCTCGGATATTCCCCTTCCCGGACGATGCGCTCGGCTAGCGCGCTGTTTCAGAAGGGCTTCATCACCTACGTCCGCACCGACAACTACGTGCTCGCCCCTGAAGCGATGCAATCGATCGAGAACCTGATCCAGCAGCGCTTCGGGGCGAATGAACATGCACCAAGGAACTTCCATTCCCTTTCGGAGGGTGCCGGCGGTGAACATGAACCGATTCGCCCGGCTGACTTCGTCGATCCTGAAGAAGTTGCGAAAAAGGTCGGTGAGGATGAGAGGCGCCTCTACGACCTGATCTGGAAGCGAACCGTGGCTACCCAGATGAAACCGGCGACCGGCCGAACCGTCATCGTCGAGGTCGAGGAAGAGCATGCCGATGCGGCACGCTATCAGGCGAGAGGCACCGTGATCGACAATCCGGGATTCCTCAAGGTCGATCCCGCTGGCACCAAGGAGACCATCCTCCCCTCGGTGACTGTGGGTGATCGTGTCGAGGTAGCAGAACTGAATCCAGAGGAGCACCGAACCCAGCCGATTGGACGCTACACCGAGGCGGGGTTGATCAAGGAGATGGAAAAACGCGGCATCGGTCGCCCCAGTACCTATGCCGCGATCATCGACAGGATCCAGTCTGCGGCCTACTCCTTTCGCAAGAACAAGGCACTGGTCCCGACCTGGACCGCCTTTGCCGTGGTGCGCTTGATGGAGGAGCACTTCGCTCACATCGTCGAATACAGTTTCACCAAACAGATGGAAGACGACCTCGACCAGATCGCCAGGGGAGAGCGAAATGGTCAGCAGTACCTGAAAGCCTTCTGGTCTGGCAATGGATCGAAAGGACTCGAAGGACTCCTCGAGGCCGGCCTCGAAACCATCGACCCTTCCCAGATCTGCCGCTTCCCGATGCCCTTCGGAGCCGGAGATCCATGGAAGTTCCGTGACCTGGAAGTCATTCTCCGGGTCGGTCGATACGGCCCCTACCTCGAAGCAGGCGAGGTGCGAGGCAACATTCCCGAGGAACTGTGCCCCGATGATCTCGACCTCAACAAGATGAGCGAGATCATGGAAGCGGGAGCTCGCAAGGATGAACCGATCGGGCAGTGCAGTGCCACCGGTAAGCCGATCTTCATCAAGAGCGGCCGCTTCGGCCCTTATATCCAGCGCGGAGATTCCGAGTCGGAAGAGAAACCCGAGTTTGCTTCGCTCTTGAAGGACATGGAGCCGCAAAATGTCACCACCGAGATTGCGATTCAACTGCTGCAGTTGAAAGAGGGTCGTATCTGTGGCACCTCCGCCGAAGGTGAAGAAATTCGAGTCTTCAATGGTCGCTACGGTCTCTATATCAAGTCGGCTAAAGAAACTCGTAGTCTTGCCGAGGGAGATGATCCATTCACCGTAGATGAAGAGCGCTGCCGGGCGTTGCTGGCACAGCCGAAGCAACGAGGCCGAGCAGCAGCCAAACCGCCGATCCAGACCTTCGAGAACGTCATCGAGCTCGAAGGGGCCACCATCATGATCAAGGACGGACGCTTCGGTCCGTATGCCACCGATGGCGAGACCAATGCAACTCTCGCCAAGGATCAGGATCCACAGAAGATCTCCTCCTCCGAGGCAGCCCAACGCATCCTCGACAAGCGCGAGCGGGATGCCAAGAAGGGCAAGAAGACCAAGAAGAAAACCGCAAAGAAAAAGACCGCCAAGAAGAAGACCGCCAAGAAGAAGACTGCGAAGAAAGCTACGAAGAAGACCACAAAGAAGAAGACTGCGAAGAAGACCACAAAGAAGAATAGCAGCGAGTGAGAGGGGCCCTGGCCACCCCACTGCTCTTGGGCCTCGGGTTGGGGTCGCTCCTGGGATGTTCTGGGGGGCCCAACAAAGCCACCGAAGCACCGATCCCCACCTCCCCCATCGAGATGCAATGGAACGAATCCAGGGATCAATTGGTGATCCGCACTGAAGAGGGTCCCATCTCGACCTTGAGACTCGATCAGTCGCGTCCCTGTCTTTTTCCGCTCCATTCACCCTCGGGCTCGATGGTTCTCCGTCGCCATCCGATCGAACCCGCTGCCAGTGGCGAGCAGCAAGATCATCCGCATCACGCCGGAGTTTGGATCGCCCATGGATCCATCGATGGACACGATTTCTGGCATGGACAAGAGACCCGGCAGGTCCCCCGTGATTGGTCATCCTTCCTGCTCGACGATGGTCAAATCCTGGTGGCCTCAGGCAAACTGGACTGGATGGCTGGGGATAAAAAAGTCATCGAGGAAATACGCACTTACGACATTCGAGTGGAGGAGCACCTCCACCGGATTGAAATCTGGAGCCTATGGAAACCCGGTGGTGAAGAGGCCGTCAGAATCGGAGATACGAAGGAGGGCACCTTTGCCCTTCGACTCGCCCCGACCCTGCGTGTCGACGGACCTGTAGCCGCCGGAACTAGTTTCAATTCGAACGGGCAGTCGTGCGGCCAGATCTGGGGAAAACGTGCTCGCTGGATTGCCTACGCCGGCCCCGTGAATGGCCAGCGGGTCACCGTGGCATTACTCGATCATGAGGATAACCCGAGACACCCGACCTGGTGGCACGCGCGAACCTACGGACTGGTCGCCGCCAATCCCTTCGGTCAGCACGATTTCGAGAACAAATCCGCAGGATCAGGAGATCTTCTGATCGGTCCTGGAGAGGATCTTTTCTTCCGTCATCAACTGCTCATCTTCGAGGGATCGGTAACTCCTGAAATGATCGACAAGGAATGGAATCGGTTCTCAAACCTCTAGCGATCCTCCTCCCTCAGCGATTGTTTGCCACTGTTGCAACCCCTATCATTCGCTTCATGATGAAAATCACCCCCATCATTCTCTGTATTACACTGGTGCAGATCGCCCCTTCCCTTTCTGCAGCAACCGATACCACCGCTGAAGAACTCTCCGGAGCCTGGCGCGGGATCATCGATCCTGACGGTGCCTCCATCGAACTGATCTTCCACATCTACTCCTCGGCAGATGATGGCTGGGAAGGAACCGTCGATACTCCCGCCCAAAACTCCTTCGGGCTCCCTCTGAGTGGAATCTCCATCGATGAAGATGGTCGCGTGATCATCTCGGTCGCTGCCACTGGCGCAGCGTTCGAGGCGAAATTGACTTCGAAGGGCGATGAGTTGCAAGGCATCTGGAAACAACGCGGGGCCGAACTAACTCTCCACTGCCAGAGAATAGATACATTTCCAGCGCTGCCTGCTGAGATCGCCATGGCGCTCTCTGGTTCCTGGGAAGGTGTACTCCCGGTGGGCGCCGTCCAACTACGAATCCACCTCCATCTCGAACGCGCCGAGGACAATTCACTTGCCGGGTTCATGGTCAGCCCCGACCAATCTCGGACCCAGATCTCCGTGACCCGAGTCGACTTCCTGCAGGATCGAAGGGTTCGAATCTGTGTCGGTGAAGCATCCGTGAGATTTGAAATGGATCTCTCCGGATCAGGAGATGAACTCCAGGGCTACTTCCTGCAAGGCCGCTCGAAGTTCGACATGTCTCTGACAAGAGTGGAGCAACTCAGCGAGTTGCGCCGCCCCCAGCAACCTGAACCACCCTTCCCCTATCGATCGGAAGATGTCTCCTACGCCAATCCGGCCGCAGGAATCACCTTCGGGGGAACCCTGACGATTCCTCCGGGTCAGGGACCCTTCCCCTGTGTCCTGCTGATCACCGGCTCGGGCTCCCAGGACCGCGACGCGATGATTTTCGAGCATCGCCCCTTCCTGGTCATCGCCGACCACCTCACTCGAAATGGGATCGCCGTTCTGAGGGTAGATGATCGGGGTGTAGGGAAAACTACTTCCGGAAGCGAGCCTGAAAATGCCACCACAGAAGACTATGTCGGCGATGTGCTGAGTGGATTCAAATTTCTCAAAGAACACCCCGAATTCGTTGGCTCCAAAATCGGCCTGATAGGACACAGTGAAGGCGGGGTGATCGCACCGCTGGCTGCAGTGAAGAACCAGGATATTGCTTTCATCATCCTGATGGCCGGTACCGGTATCCGTGGAGACCTATTGCTGATGAAACAAAATGAACTGATCACTCGTGCCAGCGGTGTCGAACAGCAAAAGATCGACCGCGGGATGAAACTCTCTCGACAATTGTTCGCCTTGCTACGAGAAGATGACCTCTCGAAAGAAGTGACTCGATCGAAAATTGAGGAACTGGTGCGCAAGTCGCCTGATCTCCCCGATGGAGAAGCAGGAGATGCAGAGGTTGCGAGGGTGATTGCAGAGCTGGAGATCCCCTGGCTTCGCTGGTTCGTTCGCCACGACCCCGCTCCAATCCTTGAGAAGGTCCGCTGTCCGGTGCTTGCGATCAACGGTTCCCTCGATCTACAGGTTCCTTGCAAGGAAAATCTCGCTGCGATCGGTGGTGCGCTGAAACGAGGTCAGAATCATGATTACGAATTGATCGAATTCCCTGACTTGAATCACCTGTTCCAGCACTGCAATACTGGAGTGCCTTCGGAATACGGCGAGATCGAGGAGAGTATTTCCGTGGAGGTGCTGGAGAAGATGACGAATTGGATACTAGATCGGTTCGGGAAAAAGAACTGAACAAGAGAATCCGATTCACAAGATTTAGTTGGTTGAGAGTTCATAGATGAAAAGTAAAGGAACTGAAATGAAGATAACTCCTGTTTCGATTCTCTTCTTGAGTGTGGTGGTCTTGCATGCGGGTTGTTCCACGACCCCCAGCATTTCGTATTCACCCGAGTCCGCTGCTGAAGCGTTTTCTCGATTCAGCGCACTGGAAGGAGACTGGAACTCAGTTCCCGATCCATCGGACATTCCCCCATCCATCGTCAATTACCGCACCATCGCCAACGGCAGTGCCGTGGTGGAGACGGTCTTCAAGGACACACCCTTCGAGATGAGTACTGTGATATTTCTCGACGGAGACCGTCTTCTCATGACGCACTACTGTGCCGCCAAGAATCAACCACACATGAAGGCCAGCGAGGTCACCAAGGACAGCGTGTACTTCGTAACCGATCATGTGACCAATCAACTCGACCCCAGCGATCTATACATGGGGGAGGCGGAGTGGATCTTCACCGATGAGAATCACCTCACCACCAGATGGCGCACATTCCAGGATGGCGAGGTAGGCGACCCACACATCTTCAACATGACGAGAATCGACTAGCAGTCCCCTCGCTAGCTGAAGAAGTCGTCGACCGCCTCTGCCTTGACCAGCTCGCGCGGCTGCTTCAGGTGGTTGAGCACCATCGTATCCGGCTCGATGCCGAAGGAATGATAGATCGACGCGAGCAGTTGCTTTGGATGCACTGGATCGCTCAGAGGCGCAGAACCGGTCTCATCTGATTCGCCGTGGACGTAACCGCGCTTGATCCCTGCGCCGGCCATCACCGCCGTGTAGCAGTAGGGCCAGTGATCTCGACCATCATCGGTGTTGGCATTGCCGGAGGTGCTGACTCCGCGCTGAGGGCTGCGACCAAACTCACCCACCGCAACTACCAGCGTCTCATCGAGCATTCCTCTCTCATCCAGGTCCTCGATCAGTGTGGCTAGCCCTGAATCGAGCATCGGAGCCGATTGCGTTTTCATCCGCTTGGACAGGTCGACATGCACATCCCATGAATGATTATCAGAGTTGGCGACCTTGGGCCAGATCACCTCGACCACACGGGTACCAGCCTCGACCAATCTCCGTGCCAGCAAGCAGCTCTGCCCGAAGGTATTTCTGCCATATCTTTCTCGAAGCTTGAACGGCTCTTGATCGAGATCAAATGCCTCACGCGCCTTGCCGGAGACGATCAGGTTGATCGCCTTCGAGTAATAATCGTTGAGTTGATAATCCTCCACAGCCTTGTCGATCTCTGGCATCGCATCGTTGATGGCATCTCTGATCCTGGCGCGTCTCTGTAGCCGATGGGCGAAGACACCAGGAGCCATCGAGAGATCATCGACCTTGATCTTGTCCATCTTGGTCATGTTCAGATCGTCCCCAGGTGGATACAGGTTGTAAGGATCATAGGACTTTCCGAGGAACCCTGCCGTGCCCCCTTTACCCACCACATTGCTCTCTTGAAGTGGCCTCGGCAGCATCACGAAGGGAAGCATCGGCACTTCCGGTGGACGCATTCTGACCAGTTGAGAACCGAAATTGGGGAAGTCCTTGGGACTGGGTGGCTCCAGTTGTCCCGATGGACTGACCTTGTCCGTGGTGTATCCAGTCATCATCTGATAGATCGCAGCGGTGTGGTTGAAGAGGCCCTTGGGTGTGTAACTCATCGAGCGAATCATCGTCATCTTGTCATTGATCTGGGCGAGCCTGGGGAGCAACTCGGTGAAGTGAACCCCAGGAATCTTCGTCGGGATGGTGTCAAACACACTCTTGACGTTTTCGGGTACGTTTTCCTTCGGATCCCACAGGTCGATGTGACTCGGTCCGCCCTGCAGGTAGACCATGATGATGCTCTTCGCCTTGGCCCACCCTGGGGCACTCTTGACCGCCTCCCTGGCCATCGCCTGCAACTCAAAGACCGAGCCCAGCGTCAAGCCCAGGAATCCGGCGCCGCCAATGCGCATCAGGTCTCGGCGCGTGATCTGTCCAGAATCACAGAGATCGGAACAATCATCACCTGGTACTCGTAGCATTTTGGCCCCTTTCGGGCACGGGTTCGATCAGTGGTTAAAGAGAAATGCCGGACTGTTGATCAGCGCCCAGGCGATGTCATGCACCAGTGTAAGTCGTCGGCTCTTCAATTGCTCTTCACTCAGTTTCATCGCTCGTTCGAGTCGCAGCAACTTTGGATCTGGCGATGTGGGCACCTCGACTCGAGCGAGTTTCTCGTGCAATTTCAACAATCCAGGATCCACCGGTCGTGGCATTTTTGCATCCGCAACCTTCTTCTGGTGGTCTTGAGTACCTTGATCATTCTCTGTGAAGTAGCCAAGCAACTTCCCTCGCTGATCCTCACTGCGAGCGTCATCCGGGATGTCGACGATGCTGGCGATGTCGATCGGCAATCCAATCTCCACAGGAACCTGGGAAGTGGTCACCCAGATCCGAAATTTTCCCAGCACATGTTTGGCATCGAAAATCTGATGGAGAGTGAAGGTCAGAGTCGAACCTACAGCGCCGATCGGCTGAGTCAGTTCATAGGTTGCGTTCTTATCCGACCCCGTCTTTGGCGAGATTGCCCAGCCAGTCCGATCGATCTTGCCATCGATGGAGAATCCAACATCGTAGCTGGACTGACTGAAATTCGCCTTTGCTTGGTGCAAGGCCACTCTTGTAGGCTCCGGGACATCTTCCCCCACTGCTGCTGGAGTCCAGTCGAGTTGGAGTTCGGAGAGAACAAAGTTGCCGTTGCCCCGACCCGGTCCGCCTGCCGGTAAAGCAGGATCGGCCAGCGCTTCGATGCGAATCGCAGTGATCGCATCCAGGTCAGTCGACGCCGTGAAGGTGTAGGTTCCCATCCCCAGTTCGCCGGTGGCACGGACCGCTCCATCTTCTTCAAGGGTCAAGGTCGCACCACTCGATGCCTGCAATTTCTCCGGGATCAACAGCTCCCACCTCGTCGACGACGCCTGCGACTTCTCCCACTCCAGCAACTTCTCTGGAATCGTCTTGCCATAGGCCAGCTGCTCGGTCGTGGCCAGTGCGATCGCTTCCTGCTGATTCCGGTCGAGCTCTTCTTCTCTCGGTGCGATGGTCAGCTCAAATTCTGTCACCTCGCCTCTCGCATCGGCGATGTCCGACTGTCGAGAAACTTCTCTAGCCGCGGCGAGTTCTGCTGCCACCACCTGGTACGACTGGTAATCTCGAGACAATGCGACGTGGTCGGAATCGATCTCATCTAGCAGGTTCAGAACCGCATCAATTTCCGCAGCCTTGGCCGGACGGTTGAGGATTCTCAAATACAGTTGTTCGATCAGAGTTCCGTCATCATCATGCTGATCGACCAGTTGGGTGATGACATTACCGGGATCACTGATCGCCTGATCCACGGTCGGTCCTGTCACCAGTGCCATGACACTATCGAGACCCAAGGCATCGGAGCGGTCGCATTCACAGGCGCTTTCTCGCGCGGATCGACCAAGCGTGCTCAGGAAGCCGTCCTTCAGCTGGATTCCCACATCGGGTAACGCTGCCGCACGGGTTCCTTCCGGAACACCTGGGATCTTGGCACTCGCCCCCAGAACCTGATAGATCGAATCGTAGAGCACCTCGGCTGGTAATCTGCGAGGGGTCGCATGGGAGTAATTGATCTGGTCTTCCAGGTTCCATGGGTTCGCCACGATGGAAAGTTGATAGGTTCTCGACTTGCAGATCTCCCCGATCAAGATCCTCACGTCGAAGTCGTTCTCGACGAAGCGAGTGGTGAGGAACTCTAGCAATTCTGGATTCGATGGCGGATTTCCGGCTCGGATATCATCCAGTGGGTCGATCAAGCCGACTCCGGTCAGATATCCCCAGATGCGATTGACGTAACTCCTGGCAAAATACGGATTATTCGCAGACGTCATCCATGCTGCCAGTTGCTCCCGCCGAGTTGCGCCTGGATCGACGGTGAAGTCCACCGGGTAGGGAAATTCTGGTGTGGTCTCCTGCCGGGTCCGGTCATGAACCACCTCTCCGGTTTCCTTGTCGGAAATGATCTCGTAGAGCGGCTTGCTTCCCTCCACTGCAGTGCCACCAATCTTCGCATCGCCACCCGCCGGATCTGGTTTCAGATCAACACGAGCAAAGTAGGCCGCCAGTTGATAGTACTGATCCTGGGTCCAACGCTCGAATGGATGATCATGGCACTTGTTGCAGTTGAATCGGGTTGCGAGGAACAACTGAGTGGTATTTTCCATCGTTTCAACGGGCGTTCGGAGGATCTTGAAGTAGGAAGCAGGAGGATTCTCCTTGTTGGATCCATTGGCAGTGAGAATCTGATGAACGAACTGGTCGTAGGGCTCGTTGGATTCGACCTTCTCATGAATCCACTGACGGAAACTGGAAGCGCCCTCCTTGCCCAGATACTTGCCGTTGACCTGCAGTAAATCTGCCCAGCGATTGCCCCAGTGGACGACATAACCTTCAGAGCCGATCAATTCATCGATCATTGCTTCACGCTTGATCTTACTGTCTCGCTCATCTTCCAGAAATTCCATCAATTGTTCCACGGTCGGAGGCAAGCCCACCAGGTCTAACGAAACACGGCGCAAGAATTCGGCATCCGTGCAAAGAACAGAAGACTGGAGTTTCATTCGCTTCCACTTGTCGGCAACAAAACCATCGATGGGATTAAAGATCTCTGGTTCCTGCCACTCGAATCGCGATCGATCCCCCATCACCGTCAATGTGGTTGCCGCATACGCCCCCTCGAAGCGAGCCAGAAGCGGCGCCTCTCCCCTTCTTTCGGTCGAGACCAGGCCAGTTGGATTGCACCGAGCGACCTCGATGTTGCCACTGCTGACAAAAGCCTCGGCGGTCACATCTCTCTTCGATCCGTCATCATAGAAGGCGGTGATTCGTAACTGCTGCGTATCGCCGATTCTCTGAATCGTTGGATTCTTCGGCATCACCTCGATCCTGGCGACCCTCGCCACTTGCTGATCCAGTGGACAACCCGCAGTAATCCAGTCTCGAAGCAACTGGTAGTACTCCGAGTCGACGGTGAATCGCTGTCCACCTTCATGAGGCACAGTCCCGGTCGACTTCAGCAGCATCAAACTGTCATTCGCAGAAGCAAAATTGATCCTTCGCCCTGCGTGATCATCGGAAAACGCCCTGACATCGACCAGTGGGTCGTACCCCCTGAGAGACAGTTTGAATCCGTTTTTCCCATCTTTCGAGCCATGGCAGGAGCCGCCATTGCACCCGGCTTTGGAGATGATTGGATTGACGTCTCGGATGAAGTTTGGCTCGAAGGCCACTTCTTGACCTGTGATGGCCACCGGAATTTCTAACTTTTCACCTTCATGCACGATTTGAATGCTGGTCTGTCCATCGGAGAGAGCCCTGACCAGCCCGCCAGAGACCGAAGCGATCGAATCGGACAACTCGTAGCGCACTTGATGTGTCAGGTCGATGGTGTGTCCCGAAGCGAGCACTCCGGTGACCAGCAACTGCTGATATCGATACTTCTCGGAGATCTCGACCGTCGGTGGGTCGACCACCATTCCAATCAACTTCTTTCCTCGATCTCCAGACATCGGCGCAGACATCACCATTCGCAACACGGTCCCTTTCTCTCCATCGAGAATGCGGACCACTCCATCCGCACTTCCGATGGCGACCTCTTGCCTCTGTGGATGCCAACAGAGCGAATAGATCGGAGTGTCGAAATCGATGGTGGCAAGCACCTCGATGTCCCGAGAGTGGAACTCCTCGATTTTCTTCTTCTCCGCTGCATTGCGAGAAGTGGAGACCTTTTCGAGAATTCCCTTCATTCCCTCTGGAAGCGTTCCGTCAAAATCACTGCTATAGATCGTCACCTGGCCACGACCATCGAGGCTACTTCCAGCAGCGATACTCTTCCCATCGCCGCTGTATCCCAGGCCGAACACTCTGCCGGTCATCGGCGGAAAGGACCTCAGAAGGTTCGAGTTGTCGCCGATGACGCGCTTGACCTCACGGTGGATTCTGTAGATCTGCGGTGTCCCATCCGATCCACCGACCAGGATCTCTTCCTTGGCCGGGTGGCGATCGACGGCCGCCAGCCCGCCCTTGAGAATCGCCGGTGTGATCGAGGTGATGTTGTCGATGAATCGCTGCGTCTTCACCTCTGTCAACTTTGCAGTCATGTCCCGTCCGACGGAGATCACATGGCTTCCATCGAGGGAGAAGACAGTATCGAGAGTCCAGTCCGATGATGCTCCATTGAAGAGAACCTGCTGACCGCTACTGGCATCGATGGCCCGAACCGTGTTGTCTCCGCAGCCAAACGCAATCAACTGGCCATCGGGGGACCAGCTGGCGCCATACACGGTGTCGAAGGTGACCGGTACCGAGATGGTCAAGATCCACTTCTCGGTATTCCACACCTGCACTTCACCCATGCGACCGGGCAAGCCGCCAGTCACTGCCAGTTTCTTTCCGTCGGGAGAGAATCGAACCGATTCGATCCGCTCCGAGAGCCCTACCAGTCGCTCGATGATGGTCGAACTCTCAACATCGTGGATCAACACCTCGTGATATCCGGAGACGGCAAGCCAGCGACCATCTGGGGAGTAGTCGAGAGCGGTCACGATCGGAGGAGATTCGTATACAGGAGGATGGTTCGAGTCATACTTCTGCACAGCATTTTCGGGGGTGTCGTCCACGGCGCCCTGACTGATCCAGGCCCTGATCAAATCGATCTGGGCAGGATTCAGCGGATCTCCCTTCTTCGGCATCTCCGATTCACCATCGATGGGGGTGATCATTTCAACCAGTTCACTCTGGTCCGGCTGATGAGGAACGATCGCAGGATGATCTCCGCTACCGGAGAGCAGGCTGACAAAGCTGGTCATCACGTACTGACCCTTGGCTTTTGCTGGCTGATGGCAACCATGGCAATTGGCCTGAAAGATCGGACGGATATCGCGATAGTAACTGACCGGGGAAGTCTTCTTTGGAGTGGGCTCATCTGCCCGGGCGAGGAAAGCCGGCCAGGCGATTCCGCTAGCGATGCCCAAGCCAAGTGCCATGCATCGGAACCAATTTGAGTTGAGTATTTTCACTCGGCTGATCTCCATTTCAGGGTGTTCTGTGAGGCTGGAATGAGGGTACCAGAGTGACCCCGGGCAGTCAGGTGGCGCCTGACCGAGAAGAGTGGGATCTGCGTTGCGGTCTCCGTATCTCGTGGAAATCCGACTGAATTGTCCCAAATCGATGAGAAAACAAGACTTATGGCTCATTTAGGATCTTCCCTCCAAGATTTAAGTAGCCCTCCCTCTCCTTGAGCATATTAATTGAGTAAGCACTGCAGATCGGGCTCGTTCTGCAGCGGATCCGATTGAGGGCGTTCGATGCAATCTCGAAATTTCATATTCATCCTGCTTCTGTCAGGTGGTGCGCTGCTCTGTATGACCAGCACCAATGTCCTGGTCGCACAATCCCAATCCTTCATCGATGAAGCGGTCCTTCGTGGCGTCGACTTCCCTTTCACTGAAGGAGCTCCTGGATACGGAAGCGGACTGGCAGCAGTCGACCTCGATCAAGATGGGGATGCGGACCTGGTTCTGCCGGGAATTGGTGGTGACATTTCCATCCTGAAAAACGATGGGACCGGTCACTTCACTGACCTCTCCAATACTCTCGACTTGCCGGAGATCCAAAACGGACGAGGAGTCGCAGCAGGCGATGTGGATGGCGATGGAGATCTTGATCTATTGATCTTGTGTGTTGGGGAGAAAAATCGACTGCTGAGAAATGATGGTGATTTCAACTTCACCGATGTCAGTGAAAACTCAGGGCTGACCCATGTAGGAAACACGTCCTCGGCAGCCTTCGGCGACCTCAATGGAGATGGTTGGATTGATTTGCTGGAGGTTTGCATCGCTTCCGGGAGTGCCGTCGAAGACAATGTAATCTCGTACAATAATGGAGATGGCACGTTCAGCCAGTCACCCGTACAAATTCCAGGCCGCGCCATACCACAATCTGAAAATCATACCTTTCAGGGTCTACTGCAAGACTTCGACCTGGATGGAGATCTGGATATCTATCTCTCCAACGATCGTGGCAATTCCACAAATGCCCACAACTGGATGCTTGAAAATCAGCAGGGGAACTTCATCGACATGAGCAATTTGGGCTCTGGCGTCAGCATCGACTCGATGGGGATCGCCGCTGCGGATGTCAACCTCGACGGCTTTCCTGACATCTACTGCACCAACTACTCTTTAACGCATCCTCTCCTCATCAATGAAGGAGGATTTTCGTTCAACGATGCAGCAACTGATTACGGCGTCGACTTTGGAATGATCAGTTGGGGCACCTGTTTCTTCGACCTCGGACTCGATGGGGATCTGGATCTATTTGTACTCGACTCCTCCAGCCCCAATCGGATGTTTGAACAGCAAGGTATTCAGCAATGGCTCGATGTGGCTCCGGATCTGGGCCTCGACGCCAATGGCTTCGCATACTGCGGAGTACCCGTAGACATCGACCTGGATGGAGATATTGACCTGATCACTACCGAGCACTTCGGACCGGTTCATATCTACATCCAGACTGGAGTACCCAGCAACAACTTCATCCGTCTCGACCCAGTGGCTCCCTACCCCAATCATTTCGCCATCGGATCCAGAATTGAGTTACGAGATGACAACGGCGTGCTTTTCCATTCCGCCCAACGTGCCGGCGGGGACTTCTACAAGTCAGTGGGAGAGATGATCGTCCACCACGGCCTGGGGAGTGCCGAATCAGTCGCTCAATTGACCATCTATTTCCCTGACGGTGAATCCCGGAATCTGACCGATCTCCCGGCAAACCAGACCTGGAAACTCTACCATCCAGATCTGCTGGGAGATGAAAATGGCAATGGATCGGTCGACCTGGAAGACTGTCAGCAATTCCTGCAAGTAAGCTCCGGTGCCTTTGGTCCGGGATCAGCCATCTTCGACTTTGATGGAAACTCTACACTCGACCTCTTTGATCTGGAGTGGCTGGTCAGCCTCTACGACGGCGTTTTGTCAGACTGCGATTCAGACGGCATCTCTGATCTGATGGAACTGTATCTTGGAACCATGGTCGATTCCGATGGGGACAACCTCCCCGACAGTTGTGACAGCCACTACCTCCGAGGAGATGTCAATATCGACCTCTCCCTGGATGTCGCCGATCCTATCGAGTTGCTTCAGCATCTGTTCTTCGGTACCCCTTGTCCCTGTTTCGCGGCCGTCGACGTCAATGACGATGAACAGGTGAATATCGCAGATCCCGTGGCACTCCTCGGGTACCTGTTCAATTCCGGCCCAGCTCCACATTTTCCGTTCCCCGACTGCGGAAATGGTCTCGAATCTCTGACTTGCATCGAGAGTGGATGCCCCTAAATCCTCGCCACTTCGCTTCAGGCACGAATTTCGGGAAAATTACCCGTCCAGCCTTCCCTCCTGAGTCTCTCCGATAATTTTGTTGCTTGGCCCCCGGTAGATAACTTTAATTGAAAGATGAGATGGCTCCATTCTGTGTGACGCCATCCCCAGGGGCTCTGGGAAAGGTAGGACTACGTTGTCGAGGATTTCGCACTGCAAATACTCCACTTCATCACTGATCGCATCGAGTGCGATCTGGATGATCCTGCTGCCGTGCATCCTCTGCTCCCAGAGCATCCCGTTCACCGACGAAGCCGCTTTCAGAGGTCTCGACCTGTTCTACATCACCTCGGTCCCCGATGCCGGAGCCGGATTTGGTGCGATTGATCTCGATCAAGATGGAGATGCCGACCTGGTCATCACCGGCCTGGCTGGACCTGTTCGCTTTCTTGAAAATGATGGTAGTGGTTACTTCATCGACCGAACTGCCGATGTCAATTTACCGGAGATGCCCACTGCCAATGCGCTGGCCACCGGAGATCCGGATGGTGATGGAGACCTGGATCTGCTGATTCTTTGCTGGGGCCAGCACGATTACTTTCTCCGAAATGACGGCGACTTCCTGTTCACTGACACCACCGAAGAGGTCGGCCTGATGACCAGTGGCAATACTTCAGGCGCAGCATTCGCTGACCTCAATGGCGACGACTGGCTCGACTTGCTCGTCGTAGGGTCCGCTCCTTCGACCGCGGGAGGGCCTGAATCCTCTCATGGGCATCTCTATTACAACAATGGAGATGGCACCTTCGAGGAGTCGGTGAATCCGCTCGAGCCGATCACTAACATCCTCGTGACCTTCCAGGGATTGCTTCAAGATTTTGACCTCGATGGAGATCTCGACATCTATCTCTCCAATGACAAGGGCTGTGTTGGCGACCCACAGAACTACATGCTGGAGAACTCAGATCCTTTTTACCTCGACCAGAGTGACCTCGGATCTGGTGTCAGTATCTGTTCGATGGGCATCACCACCGCAGATGTAAATCTGGATGGCTTGATGGACCTGTATTGCACCAATGTGAACGAAGCTCATCCGCTTCTGATCAATCAAGGCGATTTCAACTTCTACGATGCGTCCGACGATTACGGTATCTCCGACGGGTCAGTGGGCTGGGCCAACTTCTTCTTCGATCATGGTCTCGACGGTGATCTCGACCTGTTCGTGGTCGACAGCATGGCTCCCAATCGTTTCTTCGAGCAGCTCGGCCCGATGAACTGGATCGAAAACGCCTCGGAACTGGACCTTGCCGGCACTGGCCAGAGTTTCTGTGCAGTTCCTCTCGATGTAGACCTCGATGGAGACATCGACCTGGCCGCTCAGGATTGCCTGGGCTACTTCCACCTCTACATCCATCCAAATGAAGGCAATGGGAACTTCATCCGCCTCGATCCGGTGGCCCCTTTCCCCAATCATTTCGCCATCGGGTCCAGAATCGAATTACGAGATGAATCGGGAGATCTCTTCTACGCCTCCCAGCGAGGTGCAGGTCAGCACTACCGCTCGGAAGGTGAAATGATCTTTCAACACGGTCTAGCAGCTGCAGAAACAGTGGCTCACTTGACTGTCACCTTTCCCGATGGTTCCAGCAGGAATCTCACCGATCTCCCCGCCAATCACACCTGGAAGCTCTACCATTCCGATCTGCTAGGCGATGCCAACCGCGATGGCTCCGTCGACCTGGAAGATATCTCACAGTTCCTGATTGCTGCTGCCGGTGACTTTTCCCCCGGGTGCGAGATCTTTGACTTCGATGGAGACTCCCTGCTGAGCGTCAGCGACCTTGAGATGATGTTCATGCTACATGGAGTACTCCTGCCGGACTGCGATTCGGATGGTGTCAACGATCTGATGGAGTTGTTCCTCGGCACCGAAATCGATACAGACGGCGACCTATTACCCGATGCGTGCGATCGCGATTTCATTCGCGGCGATGTGAACACCGACCTCATCTTGAATATCGCCGATCCGATCCAGTTGCTTCAACACCTCTTCTTCGGTGAACCATGCTCCTGCATGGCAGCCATCGATATCAATCATGATGAACTGGTGAACATCGCCGATCCCGTGGCACTGCTGGGATACCAGTTCAACTCCGCCACCCCACCTACCGCTCCATTTCCGGAGTGTGGCAATCTTGCAGGGGATCAGATTTGCCTCGACGGCGGTTGTCCCTGAGCCATCGATGGCTCGGGCCTGGACCCTTCGGTCACGGCAGTTTCACCATCGCATCGAATTGAACCCGCTGAGCCCGTAGAGCCTCGACCCGCGCCTCCGGCGGACGATCGTGAGCTTCCAGCAACATCCAGCCAGCCCAATGCTGCTGTCGTAACAACCCAAACAGCTTCTTGTAGGGATAACGCTGCTCATCGAGTCGTCTGACATGGAGGGTATCTGCAAGCCTCTGCTGAACCCTGGCGAAGTTGTTCTCGAGTCCGTCTCCTGCCAGATCGCTGTCATTGCTGTTCCAGCACGCCCCCACTGCAGGATGATCCGCCACTTCCAGGATGCGTTCGATCAGCGGCAACTTTGCACAGGAGCCGTGAACCTCAAGTCGAATCTGCTGGCCGATGTCCGCGGCTTCCTTGCCAAGTTGTTGCAATGCGCCACCGATGCGTTCGATGGTGCGATCCAGTGCTTCCCCTTGCGGACACTGGTCCGGCTTCACCTTGACTCCACTACCACCAATCTCAGCACTCAGCTTGAGAAAGGCACGAGTGGCGTCCATCGCAGCCTTCAGCCTGGCGGGATCTTGGTGATGCAATTTTTCATTGCTGCCGATTCCGACACAGGTCACCGAAGAATCATCGAAGCGTTGCTTCACCTCGACTCTCTGCTGGGGAGTCAGATCCGGCTCGACCCCGTGTGCATGGGTCGTGCGCAGCTCGATTCCCTCCAGGCCCGAGGACTCGCAGCTGTCGATGAGCCGTGGCAGTGTAAGATCCTGCCCCCACAGATAGGTGACCAGGCCAAAGCGAAATCGAGCGGCGGGGAGGGGGGTCGGTTCATCCGCGTGTAACCACTCCGCGAACACGCCGCCAGTGGTGGCCACGAGACCGCCTGCAACGAGACCTTGCAGGACTCGCCTCCGATCGATTCGATCCTCTATTCGATCCTCTATTCGATGCTCTGTTCGATGCTCTGTTCGATGCTCGGTTTGCGACTGCACCGCCTAGGCTTCCTCGGGGAAGCGATATTCTGCCCGACCCGGCCGAAACAGCATGGCATTGGCCTCTGCATCGTTACTAAAATTCTCGCTGGAAGAGTCGATCTCCAGCAACTTGCCGGCGACCAGCCCAGTCGATGCGAAATCGACACCATTGCCCTTCAGATGCGCCACCACCCGTTCGACATCCGCAGCAGAGGTGGTCGGCCAGGTGATTCTGCTGGCGGCCTCCTTTGGTGAGACCATCTCTCCGCGCAGATAGGAGATGTTTCCCAGGTGACACAAAGCACTGGAGAGGTGCCCTCCCTCGATGGTCCCGTGGATCGTCGATCCATCACGGGATCGAACGGCATCGATGAAATTCTGGAAATGGTTCTGTGCTCCTCGCCATTCCTGAATCGTCTTGCCGGTCCGATCGATGGCACGGGCGCTCGAGTAATCGGGGAGGAGCAGGGTACCCGCTTCACAGTGAATCGCCGCGCCGATCGACATCCCCTGGTATCGGTCCATGTTGCCGCCCCAGTTCTCCTTCTGAGCTTTCAGACTGCTGGGCAGTCCCCGCACCTCGAAGATGATCGGAGCTTCTGGGTAATCGAGAATCGACACCAGAGTATTGGGTGTGTTTCCATCATCGTCGTAGCCGTATCGACCACCGTAGGCCAACACCCGCTGAGGCATCGTTTCATGACCCAGGGCCCAGCGACACAGGTCCATCTGATGAATCCCCTGGTTGCCCAGGTCGCCATTGCCCGTGTCAAAATCCCAGTGCCAGTCATAATGCAATTGACGCCGACCGAAGGGTTTCATCGGTGCCGGCCCGACCCACAGGTCGTAATCGATGCCCTTGGGCACATCGCGAGGCCCATCGACCTTTCCGATCGAGCCACGGGGCTTGTAACAGAGCCCTCTGGCAAGGGTCGGCTTGCCGATATTTCCTTGATGCATCCAGGCGATCGCATCCCGAATCGCTGAAGATGAACGTGACTGGGTACCGGTCTGCACGATGCGGCCATGACGACTCGCGGCCTCGACCATCAGCCGCCCTTCGCGGACGTTGTGACTGATCGGCTTCTCCACGTAAACATCTTTTCCCGCAGCGCAGGCCCACACCGTCTGCAACGCATGCCAATGGTTGGGAGTGGCGATGGAGATGACATCGATATCTTCCCGAGCGATCATGTCGCGGAAATCTCTATAGGTGTCGGTCTGGATGCCTTTTTCTGCCAGTTCCATCTGGCGCTTCTCGAGCACTCCCTTATCGACATCGCACAGTGCTACGACTCGCACTCCTTCGAGACGGTTGAGCCCCATCACATGAGACCATCCGCGACTGCGAATTCCCGCGACTCCGACCCGGATCTCGTCGTTTTTCCCGCCAGCAAAAGCCAACGGCGATCGACCCAGGGCCATCGCAGTCCCTGCTGCTATTCCCGTGGCTACAAAGGTTCTTCGATCCATTTCCCTACCGGTCCTCTCCACTTTGCCCTGGCCATCAAGCCCTCCGATGACAACACGCCCACTGCAGGCTCACAAGAACGCATTTCTCCCGACGACGACCCGTAGGGAAAGGCGGCCCGTCTTGGATCTGCGGACGATCGGTTGTCAAAAGCAGCGGAGACATGGTAAGCCAGGAGCAGGATCGGGCACCCCTGGGGGGGTTTTCCCCGACCCTATTGGAGGAGCATTGAAGATCCGTCGCATCCAGGTGTTCCAGGTCGACCTCCCGCTGGTCGAGGGGAGTTACCGCTGGTCGGGAGGAAAGTCGGTCGAAGTGTTCGACAGCACCGTGGTGCGAGTCGAGACCGATGAGGGCATCACCGGACACGGCGAGGTCTGCCCGCTCGGCCCCTTTTACCTGCCCGCCTATCCAGCGGGAGCCCGCACCGGAATCGCAGAACTGGCTCCACAACTGATCGGTGAAGACCCACGCGAGTTACTGAAACTGAACCAGAAGATGGATGCTTGCCTCAAGGGCCACCCCTATGTGAAATCTGCCATCGACATCGCTTGCTGGGACATCCTCGGGCAGTCGTGTGGCGTTCCAGTGAGTACTCTTCTGGGAGGATGCCACGGCGAAGACTTTGTTCTCTATCGCGCCATCTCACAGGAAGATCCACATGCGATGCGCGACAAGGTCGAGCAGTATCGCCAGCAAGGATACACTCGCTTCCAGTTGAAGGTGGGTGGAGATCCCGATGTGGATATCGAGCGAATCCACATGGTCCGTGAACTGCTGCAACCGACCGACATCCTCATCGCCGATGCCAACACAGGCTGGAGCCAGCATTCAGCGATGAGAGTCGTGAGAGCGGTCAGGGATCTCGATGTCACCATCGAACAACCGTGCGAGAGTTACCAGGAGTGCCTGGCCGTGCGTCGCAGTACAGACCATCCATTCGTACTTGACGAGGTGATCGATGGCATCGAAATTCTGATGAGAGCCCACTGCGACCTGGCGATGGATGCCGTCAACATCAAGATTTCTAAGTTCGGCGGGCTGACCCGAGCACGCCAGGCTCGAGATCTATGCATCGAGATGGGAATTGCCATGACCATCGAGGACGCCTGGGGGGGCGACATCGTCACTGCCGCCATCTCGCACCTGGCCCACAGCACACCGCCACAACTGCTCCTGACCGCCACCGATTTCAACTCCTATGTCACCGTCTCCATCGCTGATGGAGCCCCACAGCGAGTCGATGGTCGAATGGCCGCCTCAAAGCAGCCCGGTCTGGGGATCACACCGATCGAGAGTGCCCTGGGCGACCCGATCCTGAATCTAGAATGAACGGATAACCGATGGATCTTCAACTCGACGACAAGAAGGCGCTGGTCTGTGGCAGTAGCCAGGGCATCGGTCTCGCCAGTGCCCAACAGCTGGCGAAGATCGGCGCGCAGGTCACCCTCTGTGCCCGTAACAAGACTGATCTCGATGCAGCTCTGGAAACCTTGCCCGGCTCAGGACACACCCGGATCGTCGCTGACTTCGATCAGCCAGATCAACTCGAGTCGGCGGTGAACTCTCACATCTCCGAGCACGGTCCGTTCCAGATCCTGATCAACAACTCGGGAGGCCCGGCCGGCGGGCCGCTCTTCGCTGCCGATTCAGATCAGTTCCTGGTCGCCATGCAACGCCACCTGGTGTGCAACCACCGGCTGGTTCAAGCGCTGGTTCCGGGGATGAAGGAGAGTGGCTACGGCCGCATCGTCAACATCCTCTCGACTTCGGTGCGAGAGCCGATCGCCGGTCTGGGCGTCTCCAACACCACTCGCGGTGCGGTGGCCGCGTGGGCCAAGACCCTGTCCAAGGAACTGGGACCGGCGGCCATCACCATCAACAGCGTACTGCCCGGATTCACCGACACCGCCAGGTTGACCCAGTTGATGGCAAAAAGGGCCGAGACGCAGGGAACCACCCCCGAACAGGTGAAAGAAGCGTGGATCCAGTCGATTCCGCTGGCACGCCTCGCTCGAGCCGAAGAGATCGGCTCGGCGGTGGCATTTCTCTGTTCCCCCGCAGCCGCTTACATCACCGGAGTCTGCTTACCGGTGGATGGCGGACGGCTCAACGTCATCTAGAATCGACCACCAGATCGATCAGTCATTTGAAGTTTCGAGAGGGGATACGATGGATCGCTCCGACATCCGCGAGGTGCTGCACTTCATCGACGGAGAACGGGTCCCGTCTGCCGACGGGGCCACCCTCGACAACTTCGAACCGGCGACTGGAGAATCTCTCGGTACCATCGCAGCGGGCACTGCAGTCGAGGTGGATCGAGCCACCGCCGCCGCAACCCGGGCTCTTCCCGGCTGGTCCGACCAGAGTGCCGAGTACCGTGGAGCCTGGCTCGAGAAGCTCGCCGATGCCATCGAACAGAGACTGGATGATTTCGCCTGGGCAGAGAGTGTCGATAACGGCAAGCCGATCAGTGCAGCGCGCACCATCGACATTCCGAGAGCCGCGGCCAACCTGAGATTCTTCGCCGGCGCCGCCCGCTTCCAGCACCAGGATGCCCATCGCAGCCGCCTGGCGGGAGAAGACCTGTGGAACGTGACCATCTGTAAGCCAGTCGGCGTGTCCGGTTGTATCTCGCCGTGGAACCTGCCGCTGTACCTGTTCACCTGGAAGATCGCTCCCGCCCTGGCGGCGGGCTGCACCGTCGTCGCCAAGCCGTCGGAGGTGACCCCGGTCACCGCCGACCTTCTGGCACGGGTGGCGCAAGAGGTGGGATTTCCTGCGGGAGTCCTCAACATCGTCCACGGACTCGGCCCCGCGGCAGGAGCCGCCATCGTCGGCCATCCTGGGATCCCCGCCATCACCTTCACCGGAGGCACGGCCACAGGAGCGGCCATCGCCAGCCAGGCCGCACCGATGTTCAAAAAGACCCTGCTCGAACTGGGCGGCAAGAACCCGACGGTGGTGTTCTCCGATGCCGACATCGATGCAGCGGTCGAGGGAGCCACCGCTGCTGCCTTTTCAAATCAGGGACAAATTTGTCTGTGCGGATCACGAATCCTGGTCGAGCGCAGCATCCTCGAATCCTTCACCTCTCGTCTGGTCGAGAAGGCTCAGGAGATGACCATCGGAGACCCCCTCGATGACTCGACCCAGTTAGGAGCTCTCGTCTCTTCGTCCCATCGTGAGAAGATCGAAGCGTGCCTCCAACTGGCCCGAGAGGAAGGGGGCGAGATCCTCTGCGGTGGTGAACGGGTCGCCCCCGACGGACGCTGCAGTGAGGGCTACTTCCTCTCCCCGGCAGTGGTCACCGGACTCGGGCCAGCCACTCGTACCAATCAAGAAGAGATCTTCGGTCCTGTCGCCACCATCATCCCCTTCGATGATGAAGCGGAGGCGATCGAGATCGCCAACGGGGTTCGCTACGGACTGGCTGCCAGCATCTGGACTCGAGATGTCGATCGAGCACTGCGCGTTTCCGAGAAGATTGAAGCGGGAACCGTGTGGGTCAATTGCTGGATGAAACGAGATCTCCGCACAGTTTTTGGCGGAGTGAAGGAGAGTGGACTGGGACGAGAAGGGGGCAGCGACTCCCTGAACTTTTTCCAGGAACCGACCAATGTCTGCATCCGATTCGATTCGAAAGGACCGGGATCATCCGATGAATGATGTCACCATCAGCGACCGTGCCCCCGAGCCCGTGGGCCCCTACCCCCATGCCCGCCGGGCCGGAAATTACATCTTCCTCAGCGGAGTCGGGCCCAGATCTCGTGCTAGCAGCGAGATTCCGGGGGTCACCCTCGATTCGGCGGGAAACATCGTAGAATACTGTATCGAGACCCAGTGCAGATCCTGCTTCGAAAATGTCCGCCATGTGGTCGAGGATGCCGGAGCTCGCTGGGAGGAAGTGGTCGATGTGACCGTCTTCCTGACCGACATGAAGAAGGATTTCTGCTCCTTCAATCGGGTCTACGAGAAGTACTTCGGGGAGATACGGCCGTGCCGCACCACCGTCGAGGTGGTAGCTTTACCGACTCCCATCGCAGTCGAGTTGAAGGTCACGGTGTACGCCCCGCGCGATTGAGGAGTCGGTGAGTGAGCATGGTTCAAGGCAAAGTTCTACCGCTGTCACTCATCGGGGTGGGTCTCCTCATCCTGGTGTTGAGTTTTTTCTTCTACCCGGATGATCCGGGTCCAGAAGTGCTGAAACTCGATGGCGATGGCAACGCTGCTGTCCAGGACGCTGGCGAAACCTCGACCCCACTACCTCCCATCTCCGATGTCGGCCCACCAGTGGTGGTCGATGGCCCTCGCATGCGATTCGCTGGCCAGGTCATCGATGTCTCGACCGGTCTGGCCGTGCCCGGTGCGACCGTCGCCTTCCGTGATCTGTCGGGATCGCGCCCCCTGGGACACTCCCGTACCCGTGCTGGTGGCGAGTTCGCCGTCGACATTCCAGAGTGCAACGAGGCACTGATCACCGTGCGTGGTCTGGGATATGCCACAGGCCGCTGGCACTGGAGTCCCGAGATGCTGCCCGATGCAGAGTCGAGTACTGATGCTCACCCCGAAGATCTGTTCCTGGCGATCTCTCCCGAGAGTGTGATCTGGGTCTCGGTGGTGGCTCCCGATCTGGAACTGCCAGATCGTCCGTTGATCGATATCCGCATGTTGCAAGCTCGCACCCCACGTGAACTGGGTTCCGCGGTCAAACTGTCACCGCAACCACTGGTCGATTCCAACCTTCGTATCGGAGGATTACTGGCGGGTCGCCACCTGATCAGCCTGCGCTCCGGCTCCAAGGTGCTGGCTCGACGCGAGGTCGAGATCGGCGAAGGCGAGGAGCGCGAGGTGATCTTCAACCTCGGGCCGGCGATCCAGGTTTATGGCGAGGTGCTCCGCAATGGCATCCCTGTCGAAGGGGGCACCGTCCAGACCTGGTGTCGCGAGACCCAGGCCGATTCATCGATACCGGTCACCGTCGATGGCCGATTCGAAACAAGACTCCCCGGCCCTGGTAACTGGCGCTTCATCTGGACCTCCGGAGAAGGTAACGGCGAAGGTACCACCGTCGAGATGGAACTGTTCGAAGATAGCGACATCGTCATCGAGTTGAAGACCGGCACCCTCGAAGGGTTGGTGGTCGGTCCACAGGGCAATCCCCTCTCCGAGATGCAGGGCAGTTTGTTCGGACCCAGACCCTTCTCCTTCACCACTGACGCATCCGGGCGTTTCTCCATCGATGAGATTCCCTTTGGTCGTTATCGCTGGGTTTTTCTCCACCAACCGGAGGGCGTCTTCGCACCACGAGCGCAGTTTGATGTCTCGGGTATCACCTCTGAAAAGTTCCAGTTCCATGGAGCCAGCCGATTGCTGGTCCAGGTCAGCAAGGCCGAAGTCGAGTACT
>Ga0302139_10000028_pt1 | contig 50694 bp, 41 predicted proteins | sample CBN3_331_MG_FD_203104 | JGI IMG/M metagenome (GOLD analysis project Ga0302139, IMG submission 203104) | Marine microbial communities from Western Arctic Ocean, Canada - CBN3_33.1 | ecosystem: Environmental > Aquatic > Marine > Oceanic | place: Canada: Western Arctic Ocean | collected 2017-09-15 | reverse complement strand
GAGGCAGGTCGCGCCCCCACCCCCAAAGAGGTAATCCAATCCGCACACGGCATCCGCAATATTGAAGATCCCATCTGTATTACAATCGCCTCGTTTGAAAATCTCCTGTGAAACAGTGACCTGTGCCAGAAACTCTGCAGCGACCACGTTGATGCTGTAGTCCACCCCGGTGTTGGTAGAAAAGGTCGGCGTGACCATGCTCGGAATAGACACCTGTAGGTAGCCCGAGGCATGACTGCCCCACTGACTTCCCCAAAAACCGCTAGCGACTTGAGATATCGGAGCGTTGGCCGTTGGAGTCCCCGCAGTATTCGGAGTTCCCGAGTTTTCGAGAGCCGCGATGAGAAGTGAGTTTTCGCCCGAGGTAGTGAGACTGACAGAGTTCACCGTATTCCCCGTGTTGGAGTTGCTGGCCCCGTAACCCTGCGCAGTGCCGGACAAGGCATAAGCCGCACCGATACCGCCATTGGGATTCGACGCAGAAACTTCGATGGTTCCATTTCCTATCGGGCCGGGATGATCCAAATAAAAGATAGCAGCCGTACCATTTTCTCCAGCGGCATCCTCCTGAATCACTTCCGTCATGATTTGACCGGAGTAGCGAACATCGAAAACGTAACCATCTCCGTTGTTGAATCCATGTTCCGTGCCAAGGGTCACCACCAGCTTGTCAGCACCCGCCGCATCAAATCCAGCGAGACCTGTCACAGCATTGAGCCCATCGCCATTCTGCATCGCGAATTGAGCGGTAGCCTCCACCGTGATCACTCCTGATACACCTGAAGGATGAGTCGTCGCAAAGTGGATGTCGGATGGATCGGTTTCATAGAGACCTGAACGCATCGTCACAAGATATGAGTATGGAGTCGCCGGCTGCAGTCCGATATCGGTGTAGGCGGCACTCGGCTGCCAGCCACTCGAAGTCGCACCCGGATTCCCACTCATCTCTGTGAAGAGATATTCAAGGGGCTCTCCTGTACTGCTCGTTCCAGAAACGGCTCTCATAGTGATGGCTGACGAACTTCCGGCCGTCGGAGCCAAATCAAAGGCCGCAGGATCGGGAGTCACCTTCGCCCAGGTAAAAAGAATCTCGGGGTCGGTCGGAAGACCATTGATTTCCGCATCGGGCGTGAGCAACAACTGAATACGGGTGATTTCTCCAGCAGCTGCGGGCAAATTGATCGCTTCGGTTCGAAGACTGTTCCCTTGAAGTGGATCGATGCCTGGCTCCCATGAGGCCGCCAACATATAGGTCTTGACGATGCCGCCCTGTGTGACTCTGACACAAACATCACAGCCCCCGGAGGGGGCAAAGATCGCCTGTGCCAACGCTCGATCGTCGGCACTCGTCGGATCGAATAGCTGAATCAGGCCTCCGGTGTAGGGACCGATCGGCGGGTACGCCATGTTGACGGTAGGATTCGCCCCCGACACGGATGCCATCACGCTGTAGACCTGTTGATGACGTTCGAGGGGGAATTGGATGCCGTTATTGGAAACGATGTTCGTGTAATCGGCGGTGCCCTGATTCCAGGTGGCGTACTGACCGAGGCTGTCATTCCAGACGACCAGATTTCCTTCGAGGTAGTTTCGCATCTGGTTCATCGAGTAATCCGAGAAGTGATTCATCAGGAACGGAGGCTCCTGAAACCCATTTCCACCCCCCTGCATCGGATCCACCTTGTAGGTCCCCGGCTGCTGAAAGCCAACATTGTTGGGCTGTACCGTCGGTGGAATGAAGGTCTGGCTCGGGGCATCAAAGGCCCATGTCGGACCCGCATGGAAGTTGTTGGTTCCAGGAATATCGATGCCGAACATGCTGCCGACATAAGGATAGTTGGGATCGTTGGCCCAATGGGGAAGGGAGAGGGCGTGTCCCAATTCATGAATCAGGACTCCTTGGGAAGTTCCGTTGCCCACTCCGGCACAACCGCCCGCCTGTCCGCCGGCGTTGACCCCATAGATGTTGATGTAGGAAAGGGAGTAACAGCTAGAGCGACCTCCGGCGCGTCTCAAGGCCCCGTTCCAGGCCAAGGCCGCCGCTTGCTCGCCATCAAAGGGCTGACCCGTCTGCTCCAGATACTCCGCCTGTGATTTCACCCGGGCAGCGGGCAGATTCGCCCGTGGCGGAATGACCAGCTCTGGAAACACCACGTTCTCCAAACGGCGCATTTCCAAATCGGAAATCGGCCACTTCGATTCAAGCTCTTCGAAAGTCCCTGCCGGGTAATCACCATTGGTCTCTGAGAAATACTGCACATCAAACATCGTCATGATCATCCGATTCGGTGCACCGATCTGCAGATTGGTCACCGAGGTGCTGGCGGTCCCAGCATTGATCGTCACCTGCAAACCGGGCTGCACCCAATCCGCAGGGATGGTGGCCGTGAAACTGTTATCGAAATTGTGCTGTACCACACCGGGGCCGTCGGCGATGGAAGCGGGCAGCGTCGCAGGGCCGCTGAGATTCAAACTCATCGATTGTCCGTTGAGGTTGAGCACTGCGGTCACCGGTGGTGCCGCAGGGGTGGTAGGATCCACCACATGGACTTTGATGAGCGCTTCCCTTTGACTGACCAAACCAAAGTAGGGATCGGTCGGTTTCTTGACATGAGTCTGGCCAAAGTAGACCGCGTCGATGGTTTCAGATCCGCTTGGCGGATTGAGCAACAGGTTCATTTCCTGAGCCATGGCGGCGCCGATCAGGAAATAGGTCTCGGCATTGCGATTCCAGTGATACGACTGATCTGCCGGTGAGACCGCGGCATCGCGCCAGAAGTCGCGGGTTTCCACGACTGCCACATTTCCCTCGAACTGCGGATAGACGCTGAAATCTTCCATCGCCAACTGCGCAGCCATCAACGAGAGCGCCCGGGGGTGTGTCTCGCTCCACCCCGACATGCCGGTAGTCGCGAGGACAAATGGAAGATTGGGAGTCGCCAAATCCACCCGGATGTCTTGGATAAAGTTCTCTAGATTTTGTTCGTACTCATCGTTGTAGGATTGATTCACACGATCGTTCCAGCCCTGATGCCAACCCAATCCGACCAGCTCATAACCTTGACCATTATAGTCGGGGAAGTAGCTCTGCAGATTCGTCAAAACATCACTGACCGTATCCAACACCTCTTGGTAGTAGTAACCCTGATCCCCGGGTGCCACCGGAGGATTGACACTCCAGCCCGAACTCGGGGGTCTGAAATCAACCGCCAAGCTCTTTCCGCCCCATGCGGTTTTGATCAACAGCACCGGTTCGTCATAGAGATCTCCAAGAGCATGACCCCACTGTAGTTCTGGACCCATCGTTGTATCCGATGCGCCATAGCCCGCTGTCAGATGACCACTCACGACTGTGGTGCCCCCACGGTTGTACCAGATCCATACATCGTTTCGCTCAACCCAGTTGGTACCGTCGGTAAGGTGCCCATACATCGTAGGATTGTTACTCAAACTGTATTCGAGCGTCCCCGGTGTTCCGATCGGGCTGATTTCACCATGCCCCTCCATGTTCGATTGCCCCGCCAGAATAAAGACTTTCACGGGGCCCGACCCCGTCTGCGCATAGGCGAAAGGAGTGACCCACCCCGCAATAAACAAGGCGATGGCAAAGAAAAGAACTCCGCCTCTATCTCTATCTTTGGGGTAGATCTTCGAAGTCGGCATCGCTGAAGAGCAGGGAATCATCATGCTGGTTAAATCCTATTATTGGAATCCGCTATACATGTGCAAATCGAGTGCACCATCACCTGAAGAGAGCAATTATATGGAAGTTCAATGGTCATCTCTACGCTCTGAAAACACCTCTTTTGAGATACTTCAGATTCTGTGAATTCGTGATGGAGCGGCAGCGATGCGACGGACACCGATTCTTGCTTTAGTTCGAGATGCCCCTGTAGAGAAAGTGAGATATAAAATTGACTCGAACGCTTCCCTCGCCCATTGAGCGAAAAAAGCGTTCGAGAAAAATATGCTGAGGTAAAAACGAGAGTTAAGCCTTCTCCAGCAGGGTGTGCTCGATCTATCACAGCGCTCGATCTACCACAGCGCTCGATCTACCACAGCGCTCGATCTACCACAGCGCTCGATCTACCACAGCGCTCGATCTACCACAGCGCTCGATCTATCCCCCCTTGCTCACGAACCCATCGTCTCCTAGGGGCAGCCTCCCGGATTGGGGAAGGGCGCCGGTGGCGGTGATCCAGCGGCAAACAGGTACTCGACCAGGTAGATCACATCGGCCACATCGATCTGGCCCGAATCGTTGACGTCTCCGCGACCTTCAGGATCAGGGGTCGGGCCGCCACTGAAGAGGTAGATCAACAGGGTCACCGCATCGGAGAGATCGATGTTGCCGTCGTCGTTGAGTTCACCTCGGACCCAGGGAGTGCACTGACATTCGTCGGGGAACCCATCGTTATTGGAGTCCTGACTGGTGCCACTGGCAATATCCTGATCGTCTGCGACGCCATTGCCGTTGCAGTCGTTGCAGAACAGTTCGCCCACCACCAGATCATCGACGGCAGCCTCGACGATCGAAGCTGCGGCCACATCCTCGGCCTGGAACCGCAGGCGCACCGTCGCGGTCAATGCCACAAAATCCTCGACCTGGAACTGATGTTGAAACCAACCTCCAGAAGTGAAGTTGCCGGTCGGGCCGATCACTTCCACCGAGGTCCATGTAGTACCTCCGTTGGCACTGATATCGACGCGGAAAGTATCGGTTCCCGGGCCGGCTCCACTGTTGTTGGAGAACCAGCGCCAGTAACTGATGATCGGACTGTTGGCTGCGGAAAGATCGTAATTGGGGGAGATCAGCGTGGTCACGCCGCCGTCGACATCATTCTCACCGAGAGCCCCACCGGCACTGCCCTGGCCTGTGACCCAGCAGTTGGTGCCGACCACCGAATGATCCGCGGAAGGCTGCGCTGCAGTGCCGATCGGGGCCACCCGCGTCCAGACTCCTGTGGTGGCATTATCGCCAGCCGCCCCGACGGTCCAGCCTGGATCCTGTTCCATGTCGTCGGACAGGAGTGTATCGACCCCCAGCATCGCGGGAGCACTGTAAAAGGAAACCGGTGCCGCTGGCGGGTCGGTGGTGGCTCCACCACCGATCACGCTGGCTTCGACATACCATTGCACATCGGTACCACAATCAAAGGCGGGGAAGAGAGCGAGGTACTCGACACTGCCAGGGGCCACCTGATTCATCAGGCTCGACATCCAGCCGCTTCCATCGTTGAACCACAGCGTCGTGCTCTGGGTATCGATCACGAAGCCCGATCCCGGGACGATCTGAAGCGTCAGGCTGTCACCAAAGGGATTGAGCTGGTCCGGCAATCCTGCCGGATAAGAGAAGGTCAAAGGAGTCGCCCCTATCGACCAGACAAACAGACCCCGCTCCAGGTCACTACCGATGATGGTGCCGCTGGGGAAGTAGGGGTAAACGCTCCACAGACCGTTGAAGTTACTGTTGTCATCGGCGGGGTAAGTGTCGAAGTAGGCGACCTCGGTCATGTTGAGAGGGTTCGATCCGTCGAGGATACGAAGTCCACTGCGATAATTCGCCTCGTAGACCAGATTATCGACGGTGTAGATGTTGTGGCCGATGGCACTGTTGCCGTTGGTGTATTCATCCATCAGGACCGGATTGGTCAGATCGGAAACATCGATCACGAAAGTCTTGGTCGGAACCCCTGGCCCCTCGTCTAGCTCATCTCCGAGGTAGAAGTACTGCTGATCGGGGGACAACCATCCCTGGTGGCTGTAGGCCCCACCCGGATAGATCAACTGTCCCAGCAGTATGACGTTAGCCTTGTTGGTGATATCGAGGATATCGAAACTCACCGGACCATTGCCGGTACAGAGAAACGCCACCTGGCTGCCGGCGAAGGGACCCGCCTGCATCTCGACGATCTGAGCATCATGCACATATCGATCGGTCCAGCTGCCCTCGAACTGCGGAGTGCCCGGATTGATGAGGTTGTAAAAGCGCAGTCCGTTGCCGCCACCACCACATCGGTACAGGTAACCCGAATCGGTATCGATGGCGACATTGTGCGAGGAGAGTCCTCCCCCGGTGGTGATGGTGTTGGTCAGGGGGATATTACCGTTATCCACATCGGAAAGGTCGATGACCTGGATCCCACCGCCCCCTTCGGAAACCGCATAGGCGAAGTTCTGATAAGTCTTCACATCTCGCCAGAGACTGTTGGGACCGGTGATGGTTCCGAGGATGTTGGGGTTTCCTGGATTGGTGACCTCGATCACCGTAGTACCACTGGAATGCCCCATCAGTGCATACTCACGCCCGCTGGGAGAAGTGTAGCCCCAGCAATCGTTGCCGCTGGAGATGCCCGCTTGCATCTCGGGCAAGGGGATCCACGCCTGCAAGTTGATTCCATCGGAAGGGAATCCCCCGACCGGACCGAACGGCTGTGGCCCTGGCAGCGCGCTGCGATACCCCGGACCGGTGTAGGGAGGCTGACGATCTCTCGCCTTGGGGTCGTTATCGTGACCGATTGCGATCAAGCCACCAAAGATGGTGCAAGTGATGCAAATGATCAGCATCCAGTGAGTTCTGAATGAGGTGGACATGGAAGCCTCCGTGAAAAGTCGCCCCCGAAAGGGCACTCGAGATGAGTAACTAGCGGGACCTTGACGGTATCGGTCCATTATATGCCCTGAGAACCACCTCTCACACCCTAGTCATCGGGAGTCGGGGAGGATTCCACGGCGGACAAGCTTTCGAGAAAGTGGATCAGATCGTCCTCTTCTTGCCGGGTCAGGGGGATGCGGGTCAACATCGTCTCCCCCTGGTGAGAATGGCCCGCTCCGCTAGGCCTGGCGCCTTGCCGCCAGGTGTAGAAACGGATCACCGAGCGCAGATCCGCCATCCCTCCGTCGTGAAAATAGGGCGCCGTCCCGACCAGATATCTGAGGGAAGAGGTGCGAAATGCCCCCCACAGCGCTGCGTCTCGCTGGAGCCGCTCGGTTCTCGAAGCACGGTCACCCTGTGGATCGTCGGAGTATTCCCCGCCACTGCGAAACGGATGGACCCGTAACTCCTGGATCCCGCCGTATCGACCCGCATCTCGTGCGGTGCGCCCACTGGTGAGAATCCCCGTGTCATGGAATTCTCCGTCCGACAACATCGGACCACCATGGCAGCGGATGCACTTCGCCTTGCCGAGGAACAGTATCAATCCCCTCCGTGCAGAGATGGGATATTCAGCGGCCACCTGCGAATCGCTGGCTGCCAGTGCCTCCAGGTAATGATCAAAGGGAGTCGCGGGACCGCGCAGCGTTCGCTCGTAGGCAGCGATCGCCTTGCCGATGTTGGTGAAAGCTCGATTCAACTGTCGGCGACGCGCCTCCGACAACGCCTTCCACCCGGTTGTCGCTTCTCCCGCCTCGATCGCTCTCTCGGGAAGAGAGGCCAGGTCGGGAAGAGCTCCAAAGATCGCCTGATATCGCTGCAACAACTCTTTCGTCGCCGCCAGATGACGCAGCACCTGGAGGCGATCGCCGGCCATCTCATCGACCTCCTCGATCGGGCCGAGAGCCTGCATCCAGAGTGAATCCCAGCGCCCATCCCATCCCCACCAGCGATGGCCCGCCACATCATGGAGGGTCGGGGTGTCGCGGGGGATCTGGTTGAACCCCCGCGGATGAGTCTTGCCATCGACCAGTTGCTGATCGGGACGATGACAGGTGGCACAGGAAATCTTTCCATCTCCCGATAACTCCACATCGGAGAAGAGCAACTGGCCCAGTTGCGCCGCAGCCGGGTCGTCGGCAAAGCGATTGGTCCGATCCTCAGGGGGAGTCTCTGCTCGACGAAGAGAGAGAGCCAGACGGCGCAGAGGTTCATCCAGGAGCGGTCCCTGCTCCTTCTCGTCGGTGACCGCAGGAGAGGGAGTGGGCACCGACGGCGGAGGATCCTGGACGATGGTCAACGCCAGCAGTGACAGCAACAGCATGACCATCATCGAATCTCCACCCAGCCTCTGGCACGTTCCAGATGAGGCCCTTCGATGATATCTACCGTGAGTAACCAACGTCCTCCCATGTGGAATCGGACCCCTGCAGCAGCGAATCCTCCCGCCGGACGACGGATCGTCTCGACCGGCACCGCCAACCCGTGGGCGTGCTGCGGCATGCCGCCATCGAACACCACCTCGACATCTTCGGAGATGGGTTCCCCGTCCTTGAACACGGTACCTTGGGCGGTGAACTCCTGATTGAGTGGTGTGGGATCGGGAATGTAGAGCATCACCTGGTAGGTCCCATCGGCGCTGATCAGCGATTTCCACCCTGGACCCTGAGGTGCCACCGCTGTGGGTGGAGCCTGGCAGCCAGCGAAGAACAGCAGCATCAACAGTCCGGTCAGCAAGGAGAAGACCACCAGCACCAGGATGATGCAGCCTGGACTCTCGGATGATGCCGAGGGATCACTGTCAAATTCGGTCATCGCTGCTCCTGAAGTTTTTTCTGCTGCAATTTCAACTGGCGCATCCGGACCCCGCCATCGGGGAGATACGGTTCACTTCCGAAGTGGCGCAGTGCACCGTCCTGATCGATCACCACTCCACGATGATTACCATGATCCAGCACCCAGACCGATCCGTCCTCATCGATGCGGACCGCACGCGGCCGAAACAACTGTCGCTCTCCGGTTCCACCGCCACCGAGAATCGTCTGCGCTTTCCCTCCTCCAGGTGGGATTCTCAACAACGAATGATTGGCTCCATTGGTATACCAGATGGAACCATCGGGGTGACGATCGACTCCGACCGGCATCCGGCAGTCGCCATCGATCACCTCCGGTTGCAACTGTCCCGGTTCGAATCTCAGCAATGCTCCACCGATGGCATCCGCCACCAGGAATCCATTTCCATCCGCCGAGATGGCGGTCGCTTCCTTCAACAGTCCGGCCGACTCGAATTGACCGACCGGGCGAAATCTCCGGTCGAGAAGCAGGATCCTCTCGTTGGCATCATCGGCGACTGCGATGATGCCACCCTCGCCACAGGCCAGCGCCGCCAGTCGAGGCGGCACAGAAGATTGCCATGGAGAATGCTGTTGAACCAACCGGGCCATGTCGACGGTACGCACCAATTGCACCAGGGCGGGCTCTCGACGCCACGATGGTTTTTCCTTCCAGGTGATCTGGAACATCTGGAGTCGCTGATTTCCTCGGTCCGCCACCACCCAGCGCGACGGATCATTCCCCGGCAAGAAATCGACCCCCATCGGTGTCCGGAAACGACCCGGAGCCGACCCAGCGCCGCCGACATCATCCAGTTCGAAGGGGATCTCCAGATCCCTCACCAGTACCGAGAGCCGCTCCGAATCCGGTTCCGAGACGACCAGCAGCCGCCCTCCAGGCTGGATCGCCCAGTAGCGTCCATAGTGAGAGACCAGGTCGACGCGCTGCCATAGTTCTGCGGCGGCCACCGCCACCTCAGGATCCCTCACCCCGAACAGTTGCACCCTGCGCTCGCTCGGTTCGATGACTGCAGCGATCGCCGCCTTCTCGTCATAGGCGACGGCGGTCGGATAGTGCAATCGTCCCATCGCTTCTCGAGGGAGCATCGAGTGAATCCCGAAGTAATGCATCGAGAAGCCACGGCCGTTGAAGAACTGCACCCGGTGATTGTCACGATCACTGACCCAGAGGAACTGATCCTCGACTGCACACAAACCCATCGGCGAAGCGAGTAATCCGGGAGCCGCTCCATGGTCGCCGATCCCTTGCTGCGGATCCGGTTGTTGCGAACGAGGATCAAACCGGATCAGGCGGTGCCATCCACGATCACTGACCCAGATGTGGTCTCCGACCGAGCAGACCCCAGTCGGTTCGATGAACCCGCTCCAACTCTGATGCACATTTCCATCCAGGTCGAGCTGGTGCAACCGTCCGTGGAGCAAGTCCGTGACCAACCAGCCCACTCCTCCAGGAGCCCTCGACAGTGCGCCCGCTTGCCACCGTCCCTCGGGGCCCGGCAACATCCTCACCAGTTTTCCCTGGCGGTCGATCTCTCCCACATGACCGGCACGATCGATGATGATGAAGTGTCCTCTGCGGAGTGGTTGTATCCCTCTAGGACTGGAAAACAAATCCGGCAAGGGCCACGATTCATCTTTGAGCGTTCCAGCCGAAGAGAGGAAGCGCAAGCGTGCCGGACGTTCGGTCAGCAGTGCGAAGCCCCCCGACTCCAGTGCACAGATCGCAGCAGGTAGTGCCGGCGCCAGAGAACGGGACACGAGTGGAAAGCCGACGGTGAGATGGGTTTCCAGGTCGCTGACGAGGTCACTGGTGGGTGCTGGGGTGAGGTTCAGCCCCGGCCACAGAAACAGGATCCATAACAAATTCATCGCTCTCCTTCTGCAGATAGCATCGCTATCTTCGGCTCCAGCGGCAAGCGTCCACTCGATCTTCTCGGTCGCTGCGATTATCCTGAGCGATGGACAAGGAGGATCGATGGAAGCTCCGGATCAAACCAGAGGCCTGAACTGGCGTATCGGACGCTGGATTCCGTGGACCGAAATCGAAATCTCACAGCAAACCCGCGGTGGCCCGGGAGGCCAGCATGCCAATCGTTCCGCCACCGCAATCGACTTGCGCTGGACACCCTCAGCATCTCACGCATTTTCCCCCGATGAGCAGGAGCAACTGGCCGCGAGGATTGCCAAGCGAATCGACGGCCACGGCAAGATTCGGATCGTCGCCAGCGAGGAGCGCTCCGCCTCGAGGAACCGCACGATTGCTTTGCAACGGCTCGCCGATCTGATCCGGGAAGCTCTCAAACCGAGACGCTCGAGGAGGGCGACCCAGCCGACTCGTGGCAGTCAGGAGAAGAGGCTGGTCGACAAGAAGAATCGCTCACGGCGAAAGCAGGAACGAAATCGCGACTTCAGCGATGAGCTCTGAGCTTCTTGTCCGTGTCTCCCATCATCGTCCCTTCGAAGAAGGGGCCTGGGTTTCCCCCCATCGAAGAAGGGGCCTGGGTTTCCCCCCATCGAAGAAGGGGCCTGGGTTTCCCCCCATCGAAGAAGGGGCCTGGGTTTCCCCCCATCGAAGAAGGGGCCCCGGGTTTCCCCGACGCCCCTCATGATCTATGGGGTGAGAGGAGGGGCTCGAACCCTCGACCTCCGGCACCACAAGCCGGCGCTCTAACCAACTGAGCTACACCCACCACTGATTTCACATTCTCGAATCGATCCGGCGGCCCGAATCGACTCCAAGCATCGAATGTTGGCGAAGTTGTGGGTGGGTGTCAAGGAGACCGGGTATTCCCCTGCCAACAGATCTGGAACAGGACCCCCGATTCTCCACCGATTTCGAGGTTTGCCGTCAGCAAGAAGCGCAGAGAGTGGCAGCGGAAGGGTGAAAGAGTGTCAAGACCGACCGTGGCACGGATTCCTCCCAAATTCGAGTTCCGTGAGGTGCCTTCTCTTCCCCAGCGGGTCCAGGGCAGCAGCTCAAGGTAGGGGCGGTAGGCCTCGTCTGGAGTCGGCATGATCTGATCATTTCGATCAGGCCCCCTCGAAGCGGTCGACTGCAGGTCGATGGTAGCCCCGATCAAGGAACTGTCGAGAAGAGGATCGTCCAGTCCCAGGTCGAATCCTCGGTAGGAATTGAGAGAGTCGCTGTGGTGCAACTGACCGGTGCGATAGTGGCTACCACTGATCTGGGCCAGCTCGGTGCCGTACCCTCCGACACCGTACTCCGGGTCGTTGAGCAGATGTTCACGCAGAACCCCACGAACCGTTTCCGCGAGCACCTCGGAACTGATGTGAGACTGCCATTCGAGGCTGGAGTCGCTGGCGAAGGAGCCGAAGAGGGAAGGATGACGATCCCCCTGACCGATCGACCACTCTCCGCCCGAGGCCAGTGACCTCGCCCACTCCCCATCTTCCTGGATCTCCAGCAGCGACAGAGGCGGTGCCACGGAGACGCTCTCGGAAGGGTGGAGCGCGGTTGCCAGAAGCAGTAGGAGGGCAGTGGCTGGGTTCATCGACGACCTTACTCGGGGATTCTCATGGAGTCCCTGGGTCATCGCGCTCGCTCTAGACCTGACTCCCCCCTGAGAGTCTGGATCGGCACGATCGGATTATTTCTGAAGAGAATTCCGGTAATCAATACCGGGTGTAATTCCCCGCAAGGGGAAAGGGCGTCATCCGGACCGATGCCTGACGGTATCTCGCTGAGAAGACGCCGATTGGATGTCCCTACTTGGATGGTATCGCGAGTCGCGAAAAGGGGAAGCCTGCTAGCGACCTCGACTGGCCAGGCGGACCAGTTGCTCGGCACTCTTTTCCTTCGGATGGTCGCCGACCACCTTGCGCACCCGGTCCTGAGCATCGGTGATATGAAAGCCCAGTACTTGCAGTGCTCGAACGGCATCCGCCGCTGCGCCCTCGGGGACCCCGATCGTTGCAGGGGATCCGGCACTCGCCATCAGATCCTCTTTCTCCAGAGCACCTCGAAGATCGAGGACGATTCGTTGAGCGGTCTTCTTGCCGATCCCCTTCACTCTCTCCAGTGGAGTCGTATCCCCCTCCAGCACCGAGGTACGAAGTTGATCCTGCTCGACATGGGAGAGAAGTGCCAGCGCACTGGCGGGACCGACCCCAGACACCTGGCAGATTCGGTCGAAGAAATCACGCTCTTCCGGATGAGAAAAGCCAAACATCACCAGTTGTTCGTCGCGGATTCGGTGAGAGATGAACAGCCGTGCAGTGGCTCCATCCTTCAATTTTCTCAGAGTACCCGAGGGTGCACGAAGTCGATGGCCGACCCCCGCTACCTCGAGCACAGTGTGACCTTCAGAGATCTGAACCACTTCGCCAGTGAGGTACTCGTACACTCGCCCCCTCTAGCCGTTTGCCAGGTGCAACCCGCGATCGGAAAGCTTCCGCTTCACCTCATTGAGCGAAGTCACGCCAAAGTTCTTCTGGCTGACCAGTTCGAGTTCATTTCGTTGCATCAGGTCTGCGATCGTCTCGATTCCGAGACGGTCCATGCAACGCTGACTTCGGCTGGAGAGTTCGAGCAGGCTGACCGGTTCTCCCAGGAGAGAAGCGGCTTCACCATCGATCGAAAGCATGAAGGTATCGTCACTGCGAGACCCTTCGCCAAGGCGCAACTTCTTCTGGTTCAAGATCTTTCGGATCTCTTGCAGGCTGGTCTCACCGAAGTTCTTGTAGGAGAGCAATTCTGGCTCACTCTTGCTGACCAGGTCTCCGAGGGTGTGAATCCCCATCTTCTGCAGGCAGTTGCGACTTCTCACCGAAAGTTCGAACTCGGTGACCGGAATCTGCAAGACCTGCTGCTTGCGGACGTTGTCCTTATCTTTGTCGCGGTCGTAGTACATCGATTGCGAAGCACTGGCATCGCGCAGGTAAAGACGAGCCCGTGCATGATCCGGGTTGGAGAGAAGGACCATCCTGTAACAGGTAATCGCTTCTTCGAATCGTTCGGAATCCTCATACAGCACGCCCAGGTTGATCATCGCGTGGGCGTATAGAGGAGTGCTCCTCTGGCACATACGGTAGGCCTCGATCGCCTTCTCTTCATCTCCGTAGAGGGAGTGCATGTACCCCAGACGGAAGAGGAATCTCGTCTCATCTGGATTTCCTTCAGCGGCAGTGCTGTAAGATTCCAGTGCATCTTGGTAATCACCTTCATGCTGATGGAGCAAACCGTTGAGGTAACAAATTCTCGGTTGATCATCCTGAACCTGCAAACTCCCGAGCAGAACTTTCGCCTCGTCGATCTTGTCCTCGAGGATCAACGCCTCGCAGAGCAGCATCCCGACTCGCGGCTCGCCTGCTCCACAGCTCTTCCAGCCTGCCTCGAGAATCTTCAGCGCCTTCTTCGACGAGCCTTCCTCGAGCAACAGTTTGCCGAGCAAGTGCATGCAGAGAATATTCTCCTTGCACCCGAACAGGGTTTCACGAGCTTCCTCACGCCGACCGAGAAGATCCAGCACCACTCCTCGGCGGAAAGGGTCGGTGACGTCATCGAGGATCACCTCGAGTTCATCGATCGCCTCCCTTCGGGAGGTCACTCCTTGTCGTGTCTCGTGGTAAAAATCGACCGAGGTTTCCCTCGTCAAGACCAGATCACGCAAGGAAATTTCGCTCATCGCATCCAAGAATGCCTCCTCGATGGAAGTCGGGCGTTGAATTCCGTGTTCCCGGGGCTTCGGAATGGATCCGATACAGATCCCCTGGATCTACGGAAGTGAGTCCAGGATCATAAGAAAGGTACAGGAGACAGTCAACACGAACAGGATGGGGATCTCAATCTGGCTCTCCTTGCAGCGCTGCCAGATCGAGGAGACCATGGCGCCAGAGACCTCTCGCCCCTCACAGGAGCGGGAATATCCGGATTGTGGCCGCCGTGACGGTCCTATTCCATGACTCCAGCATCACCTCGGTGAATTCACCAGCGGTGAGGAAAGGGACGAGAGACGAGATGAGCGATGGACTCAATCCAGCCCAGCAGAGCGCAGTCACGGCCCACCTCGGCCCATTGGCCATCATCGCCGGCCCCGGCAGCGGGAAGACCCGGGTGATGACTCACCGCGTCGCAGAATTGGTTCACTCGGGGGTGACCCCGGGATCGATCCTGGCGATCACCTTCACCAACAAGGCGGCCGACGAGATGCTGCGACGCACCTTGAAACTGCTCGATCCACAGCGTTCATCCCAGCTACCGACATCTGGGTTCCTCGGCCCTTCCTCTCTCGATCTTGACGATGGCACCCCGGTCCTCCGCACATTTCACTCCTTCTGTGCTCGTTTGCTGAGGCGCCACCTGCACCGAATCGAACCCTACTCTGGCCGATACTCCATCTACGACAGTTCCGATCAGCTACAACTGGTCAGCGTGATCCTCAAGGAGTTAAAACTCGACAAGACTTCCTTCCCCCCCCGCAACTCTCTCTCCCGTATCAGTCACTGGAAGAGTCACATGACCTCGCCAGAACAGGCGGGGGAAGATTCCTCGACCTTTCATGAACAACAACTGGTACGCATCTTCCATCGCTATCAGGAGCTCCTGGAAGAGCGAGACGCGGTTGATTTCGACGACTTGCTGCTGCTGGTGGTTCGGTTACTGCAAGAGCATCCAGATGTTCTCGATCACCTCAGGAATCGTTTCCAGTTTGTGATGATCGATGAGTTCCAGGACACCAATCTCCCGCAGTACATGATCGCCAAACTACTTTCGGAGCAGCACAGGAACCTGTGCGTCACCGGGGATCCCGACCAATCGATCTACTCGTGGAGGGGTGCCAGTCCCGACAACTTCCGCCGCTTCAAGGAGGATTTTCCGGAACACTCCTTCATCACTCTCGATCAGAACTATCGCTCCACTCCACAGATCCTCGAGGTTGCTGGCCGTCTCGCTGGAACTGAATTTGGCGAGCGAAAACTATTCACCGAGAATGCAGATGGAGCCGAGGTCAGGGTTCAGCAATTACGAGACGAGCGAAGTGAGGCCGCGAGAATCGCAGATCATATCGAGACCTGGATGGAAGAGGGCTGCTCGGCATCCGAGATCGCCGTGCTGTACCGGGTCAACTCACTTTCGCGAACCCTGGAAGAGGAGTTCGTTCGTCGCCGGATCCTCTACGCCGTGATCGGTGGAATGTCCTTCTACGAGCGCAAGGAGGTCAAAGACATCCTCGCCTATCTACGGGCGGCTCGATCTTCCAGGGACGATGTTGCGTTGCTCAGGGTCATCAATACTCCGGCACGCGGCATCGGCAAGGTCAGCATCGAGCGCTTTCAAGATGCCGCCAGGGATGCGAATAGAAACCTCGGTGAACACCTGCGGGAGGAGAGCGACTTCGCCTCCATCCGTGGTAAGGCTCGCAAGGGTCTCGAACAGTTCAAGGATGTCATCCAGCAACTTTCTACAAACCTTGACGCTCCCCTTCCCGATCAAGTGAAACTCGCCATCGAGACCAGCGGCTACGTCTCCTTCCTCAAGAAGGCCGAACCTGAATCGTGGCCAGAACGGGAACGAAACCTGGAGGAACTGGTCGCCGCGGCTGCCGAGACCGAAGAGATTCTCGCCAGCGTCGCTGCCAGTGCGTCCGATGATCCTGAGTTTCAAGAGATCGACCCCCTCTCGCTATTTCTCGAGCGGATCGCGCTGGTCACCGACGCAGAGATGCGAGAGGAAGAAGAGGGCCAGGTTTCTCTGATGACATTACATGGCGCCAAGGGACTCGAATTTGATCGGGTCATCATCGCCGGAGCCGAGGAGACTCTGATTCCTCACGCTCGACAGGGAGAAGTGGTGCATGTGGAGGAAGAGCGCCGACTCCTCTATGTCGGCGTCACCCGTGCCCGCAAGGAACTGTGCATGACCCACACCAGCTGGCGAAGGCGCTTTCAAGAGCGGGAGCCGAGAATGCCATCCTCCTTCTTCACCGAACTGGAAGGGACCTCGATCGTCTTCGAACGCAACGCAGTCCCGGCCTATTCCAGTGGTGGCTGGGGTCAAAGCAACAGTGGAATTGATCCCTCGGAGTCGGCCGAGGATGAGGATGATGGCCTGCATCCGGGGGCCTGGATCCGTCATGAGATCCTCGGGAGAGGGGTCATCGTCAAATCCCAGGGGCACGGTGCATCCAAGCGAATCTCGGTCCGCTTCGAACAAGGAGGAGAGAAACAGTTGGTGGTCGCCTATGCTCCTGTGACACCGATCGCCCCACCGGATGAAGAATGGGAGCCGTGTTGATCTCTCGCATGAGCACTCGTAAGTGCCTGAAACAATGCCTCGTCATCTTGCTGATCCTGTCGATGACGGGCGATCAGCGCGGCGATGCCCATGAACTGGCGGAGGGGGTCGGAACCCAGGCCACCTTCACCATTCGCGATGGGCAGGTGATCATCCTGTTCAATCTGGGGTGGAGCGTTCCTGCCGGATTTCCATTACTCGCCGACCTCGACTCCGATGGCGATGATCGTGTGGAAGAAGAGGAGTGGCGCCCCTACCTGAAGACTCGAATTGAATCTCTCCTGCCGCAACTGGATCTCCGCATCAATGGCCAGCAGGTTCAACTCCAACTGGATCTGATCGAACACGCGGGCCTGGAGGGTTCGGTGCGAGCTCGCCCCTTCGACGCCTACTTCACCCTACATGGTTCACTGCCAGAATCACTCCCAGAGAATAGTCCCTGGGGCGGCGGCTACTGGCTGCACTGGCAGGACAACAGTTATCGTGAGCAAACTTCGAGTCAGTACTCGTGGATTCCCATCGAGGATCATGACCCCGATCTTTCCTTCTACATCCTGCGACCGGATCCATCCCTCTTCGAGGACCAGGGCGCCTTCATCCGTACTCCCGGCCGCAACACGATCCTTTACTTCTATCGAGGGGAGACCTCCTTTGACCCCATGAACGATACCGCTCCCACCGCCGTACAACTGGCCAGTCTCCCTACCGCTCGACCGGAAGCGTCGACGGAAGAAGCGCAGTCGAATCGTCCCCCTCGCCAGGATGGAGAGACTCCACCGTCGCCGCGAAGATTTCCATCGGAGACCGACCGCTCCCCGGATGAAGTCGGTGAAGAAGAGCAGATCGGCGGTCTGGTGGAGACCATCGTGCTGGGGGAAGCACCGATCTGGGAGGTCGTGCTAGCGCTGTTACTGGCGATCCTCTACGGCGCTGGTCATGCGATTGGACCCGGCCATGGCAAGACGATGGTGGCGGCCTACCTGGTCGGTACTCGCGGTCGAATTCGCGATGCCGTGGTGCTCGGTCTGGTGGTCACCTTTGCCCACACCATCAGCATCTTCCTGCTGGGGCTGCTATTACTGGGGCTGATCGAGGCCAGTACCGACAAGGCCACATCCGCCACCTTTCAGAACTGGATCACCACCGTCTTCAGTTTCGGATCGGGCGCCTTGCTGGCGACCTTCGGGCTGATCCTCGCCCGGCGGCGCTGGCGAGCGAGCCGCAAAAATGATCCCTCGCACGATCCCTCGCACGATCCCTCGCACGATCCCTCGCACGATCTCTCGCACGATCACTCGCACGATCACTCGCACGATCACTCTCATGATCACTCTCATGATCACTCTCATGATCACTCTCATGGGCATTCTCATCTGCCTGCGGACTGGGGCCAAGATGGCGAGGTTCGATTCCGTGATCTGGTGACACTCGGATTCAGCGGCGGAATCGTGCCGTGCCCGGCGGGATTCACCATCATGCTGGTCGCCGCTCACTTTCAGGCTCTGTGGCTAGGACTGATCGTGCTCGGTTTCTTCAGTCTCGGACTGGGATTGATGCTGATCGGAATCGGCTGCGTACTGGTGCTGGGCAAGGAACGAATTCTCAATCGAGTGGGTGCCCCGTTGAAGTCGCGTTTCTTGCAACTGGCGCCGGTGTTCTCGGCGCTGCTGGTGAGCCTGATCGGAGTCTGGTTTTGCGTCGACAGTTGGACCCAAGGACGAGAACCGATCGCCCAAATGCTGAGGGCTCTGGCGAGTTACCTGGACGGTTAGTGGGCGACCGAAATCCCCAACGCCTCGAACATCGCTCGAGCTTTGTCGAGCAACTCGACACGTTCCGCCTGCGGCTTCGAGTCCCATGTCACCGCACCACCGAAGGGAACCAGAGCACGCTTCCCTCGGATCAGAGCGGAGCGAATCGCAATGCTCAGTTCGAGATCTCCCGTCGGGGCCAGCCAACCGATGGAACCGGTGTAGATGGAGCGAGGCCACGGCTCCAACTGGCGGATCCGCTCCATCGCTGCCAATTTCGGAGCCCCGGTGATGGATCCTCCGGGAAAAGTCGCGCGTAGGATCTCGCCGGGACTCGGATCCCCTCTCAACTCACCGGTCACCGTCGCCACCGTATGCAACACCGAGGCATACCGTTCGACCTGCGCCGGATGCACCACCTCGACAGTGCCCGGCTGGCAGATGCGGCCCAGATCGTTTCTCTCGAGGTCGACGATCATCGCCAATTCTGCTCGTTCCTTGGGATCCGCCAGCAACGCAGTTGCTGCTTCTCGATCTTCATCTCGATCTCGCCCTCTGGCGATGGTCCCCTTGATGGGACGCGTCCCGATGTGTCTCCCCCTTCTCGAGAGAAATTGTTCAGGGGAAGCGGACACCACCGAGAAGGGATCGCCCTGGATCATCGCTCCATAGGGCACCGGCTGCGCCTCACGCCAGAGCCGATGCAAGGCGACCGCCGAGGGGACCGGATCGACGATCCAGCCACGAGCCAGATTGACCTCGTATACCTCTCCGAGGCCTATTCCATGGCGGATCTCCGACACAGCCTCGAGGTATTGAGCATCGGTGAGAGAGGATTCGACGATTCTCACCGGTGACGACGAGATCGAATCGCGGGCATCGCTGGAGGTGCCACCGGGGCGGCGCCACCACTGTCGATCCTGCCACCCCGCTCGACCCCGATGAACCGACCAACCTTGCTTCTCGATGGCATCGATCAACACCACCTCGTCGTACAGATGCCAGCAGAGGTCGGGGACCCCATCGAGCAAGGAGCCGATGGCCCCAGTGGGGGTCTGCCGTGGGGACAATCCCAGAAAACGATCGGCCGCCTCATAACCGATCCAGCCGACCGCACCGCCGACGAAGGGAAGCGAGTCGACCTCTGCGGGATCGTTGGTGGCCCACTGTTTCCACCACCGATCCAGCTGCTCGAGCGGATCTCCACCACCGGAATCGATCACCCGGTCGGCAGTGCTGACCTGCCACCGATCTCGACTCGCCTCGAAGGAGCCGATCGGGTCGACCCCGGCGATGTGCCAGCGGCCAGTTCCGGCCACATCGAGACCGCTCTCCAGCAAAAAGCCGGGCTGCCCCGGACCGATCGCAGCGAGCAGGCTCTCGACCTCGACAGGGCCCAAAGCCTCGATTCGAGGTGCTGCTTGGAAGGGGTGAGAAGCTTCATTGGCGCTCATCTGGCTCGATTCATGGCGAAATTGTACTGCAGAATTTCGCTCGATCTGCCGAAAGATGAGTCATGACCGACGACCCGACGGGAGCCGCATTGCGGCTTCGGTCCCCCCTTCCCTGTGGGAAGAGAAAGATAGACTTGACCAAGATCTGTACAGAAGAAAGAGACCCTGATGATTCCGAACTCTCCTCTCACTCACCCCGACGAGCGATCCTTGATGGTGGTCAGCAACGACGAAGAACATTGCATCCTCTACGATGGTACCGACTTGCCGTCGCTGCTGGAGCAGTTGATGACGATGGGAAGCGATTCTCCCTCGACCCTCGACGCCGCCGCGCATATCGATGAGGAAGAACTGACCCAGGATCACTTCCGCGCCATCGTGAGGGAACTGCTCAGTCGTCGCCACGGGATTCTGAGATAAGCAGGCCCCCTCTTCTTCCGGACGATCCAGGCCTACTTCTCCCATGGTTATCCACATGACGGTCGCGGCATCTGGGTTTATCCACCGGTGGTGACTGGACCATTTTGATTCAGTTCCCAGTTCTTCTTCCCATTTTTTTTCGGCCTTCGTAGGATCCCTACAGGGGAACGCCGCCCCTTGGGATGGAAGTGGGTACAAATTCGATGGACTCGTTCCTCAAACACCTCGAAACAGAGCGGAACCTGAGCCCGGAAACTCTCCGGGCCTACCGCAAGGACCTCGAACAACTCCGTGACTTCTTTGAGGTCAAGGATCTCTCACTGATTGCCACCAAGGAGAGCACCGAGGTTCGCCGCTGGTTGGCTCACTTCGCAGAGGTCGGTTATTCGCGCAGCACGGTGGCCCGAAAACTCGCATCGATTCGTGGGTACTTCCGCTTCCTCACCGGCCAAGGTCGGATCGAAGGACGCTGCGCGTTTCTCGAGTTGAGTACACCGCGGGTGCCCCGTGCACTGCCCCACTTCCTCTCCGTTCAGGAAGTCTTGCGTCTACTGGATCAACCAGAGACCAACACGTACCGCGGGCTGAGAGATCGAGCCATCCTCGAAATCCTCTACAGCACCGGCCTCAGGGTCAGTGAACTGGTCGCTCTCGACTGGCTGCACATCGACGGTCCTGCGCGTCTGGTTCGAGCCTACGGAAAGGGACGCAAGGAGCGCATCGTTCCCATCGGCGAGCATGCGCTGACCGCTCTCTTCAGTTACCAGGAAGCGATCCCTGCACGCTGGCAACCCGAGGATGGAAACTGGAGCCCTCACCCGGTGCTGTTGAATCGCTTCGGTGATCGCATCTCCGATCGATCGATCCGCAAGATCCTCGACCGATACATCGGCAAGGCGGGCCTCGACAGTCGAACCAGTCCCCATACCCTGCGCCACTCGTATGCGACTCACCTGCTCGACCGTGGCGCCAATCTACGGCAGGTACAGGAACTTCTCGGCCACAAACATCTCGCCACCACCCAGGTCTACAACCACCTCAGTAGCGAGAAAATCTCCGAGCGACACCGTTCAGATCACCCTCATAGCGAGATGCCCGAGGTCGAATCCTCTCGCTGAGACGAGGTAGGAAAACAGCGGGCAGATCTCGCGCTCGCGGACTTGTTCCGAGGGTCGATTGCCGCCTCGCTGTGATGTCGCTATCCTCCCCTCCTCAGGCCCATGTTCATATTCAGCGAACACAGGGCTGGCGTAGCTCAGTTGGTAGAGCACAGCTTTCGTAAAGCTGAGGTCATGGGTTCGACTCCCGTCGCCAGCTCCAATGAAACGCAAGACCTCGTGGACCAGCGGGTCCACGAGGTCCTTTTTTTTCCATCCCTCTACAGGTCACTCTCCTGACTTCCCTGCGATTCTGCTCCCGTTGATTTGAAATCGCTCCTCGATCCGACCTTTTCTTGACAATACAATGGGTAGGCCCGTCGATTGAACATCGTGGTCAGAGATGACCCCGAAAGGGAACCCATGACACTTTCCAAGCAGCGGATCCTCGGGATCCTCTCCCTTCTTGCTGCAGCCATGACGATGCTCTTCTCCACCTCTCTCGACGCCCAGTGTGATCCGGGCGGAGGCCTCGGTGGCACCGGAGCGGATGTGATCGTCGGTGAGTTGACCGGCACCCAGAGTTACGGTTCAGCGGGCGGCTATTACGCTTATTCAGTGGGAACCACATCCTGCAACATCGGCACCGAGGAACTGCTCTGGATCTCCAATACCAATCAGCACCCGGTGATCGGTCAAAACATGTTTCGCCTCAAGGATGGAGTGCTCGAGCAGATCGGCATGAGCTGGCTCAAGCACGGATTCACCGCTTTGCAGGGAAACACCTGTGGTTGCGGCTGCGTCTCTTCGGGAACCGGTAGCCGGCTCGGGGTCGGTTGCTCCGATCCCTACGGAGCCAGTTTGAATGGTAGCCAGGGAAGCCTCGGCGCTCGCTCAGAGGTGACCGATCCGGCCCACGGTGGATTCATCTATCCGCAGAACCTCGACCCCGGCAACAGTGATCTGACCTGGCGTCGCTTGCGCGTTCACGGGAGTGACCTGGACTCGTCGACCAATGTTGGAGCCCAGTACTTCGTCGAGGGACATTATGTCACCCCCGACGATGCTGCCGCAGGCAATCATCACAATAACACCAGTTACCGACAGGTCTCCGTCTCCTCCTCCACTTCCAATCACGCCATCACCTTTGTTGGATCGACCCAGCGGCAACAGCCAGGCATCCAGGCGTGGCAAGACAATGATCCGACTGTGACTCTGGTCGACATCTCGGACGCTGGAGACGGACTCTTGATCCTCGGATACAAGGTCATCCAACTGAATGCCAACCTGTGGCGATACGAGTACGCTCTTTACAACATGGACTCGACCCGCGCGGTACGCAGTTTCTCCGTGCCGCTGCTGGGTGTGATCGCCAGCGATGTCGGTTTCCGCGATGTCGAGTACCACAGCACCGAGATCTACGATGGAACCGACTGGGCGGTGTCTACCGCCAACGGGGAAATCAACTGGTCGACTCAAACCTTTGCACAGAACCCCAACGCCAACGCACTTCGTTGGGGAACGATGTACAACTTCCGCTTCGTGACCACCTCTCCACCCACCGCTGCCAATGCGACTCTCGGGCTGTTCCAACCCGGTGCCGTGGACACTCTGCTGGTGACCACCCTCGCTCCGATGGTCGGCAATCTCGATTGCAACAATAACGGCATTCCAGATGGGGATGAAATCGCCAACGGCGCATCCGATTGCGATGGAAATGGACTGCTCGATGAATGCCAGGAAGACTGTGACAACGACGGAATTGCCGATGCCTGTGAACTGATCAATGGCGCACTCGACTGCAATGGGAATTTCATCCCTGACACCTGCGAGATCTCTTCAGGTGCAGCGGATTGCGACTTTGATGGAGTGCTCGACAGTTGTGAAATTGACCTGGGAAGCGAAACGGACTGCGATCTCGACGGGTCCATCGATAGTTGCCAGATCGCAGCGAATCCCGCCACAGACTGCGATGCCAACGGAGTTCTCGATATCTGTGAGGCTGCAGGAATCTTCTCCTATGTCGACAATGTCTCCCCGCCGGCGCCGATCGCCGACAACTTGCCTCCGGTGATCCGGATCATCGAGGTCACACAGGTAGGACTGGTCGACGATATAGATGTGGCGCTAGACCTGACTCACACCTGGATCGGCGATCTCGCCATCTCGGTGGCCAATCCTTCCGGCACCACCGTCAACTTGCACAGCCAGACTGGCGGTTCTTCCGATGACATCAACGCGATCTACGACGACGATGGCAGCCCAGGATCCACTCCTCCTGCCTCGCCACTGTCCACTTTCGATGGAGCCAGCGGTCTGGGCAACTGGACCCTTACCATCTCGGATAATGCCGGAGGAGATTCCGGTTCCCTTCAGACCTGGGGACTCGACATCTCCATCGCCGGAGCAGGAATTCCAGACTGCAATGGTAATGGTATTCACGACGGCTGTGAGATCACTGCAGCAAATGACTGCAATCTCAATGGTGTCCTCGATGAGTGCGATATCGCGAACGGGACCAGCGCCGACAATGATGGCGATGGCACTCCCGATGAATGTGGAGGAGGCGGAGCCGTCACCTACATCCGTGGCGATACCAATATTGATGGAAGCCTCGATGTCAGCGATGCGGTCAACACCCTCGGCTTCCTCTTCAATGGATCACCGGTGAGTTGTCTGGCAAGCCTCGATGATAACGGGGATAATCAGGTCGACGTTTCCGATGTGGTGCATCTGATCGGCTACATGTTCGCAGGTGGATCCGAGCCAGCGGCACCTTTCCCCGATTGTGGCCCCGATGGGCCCGGCGGGCTCGGATGTACTTCCTTCAACCTTTGCCCCTGATTCTCGGGTCAAGAGACGCCGCGGACCCCTTTCGATCGATCGGAAGGGGTCCACGGCCTGCTCGATTTAGATCCAGTTCGAGCAGGCCCAACTCGATCTGAGCCACTCTGAGCCGTTCCTCATCCTCGACCCAGCCGCCGCCATAAAAGCGCTTCCACAGCCACGGATGAGCCGCGAGAGCGAGGCAGAAGCCCACTCAACCGCCTCCTGCACCGGTTATTCGGCTCCCTGCGGCCCTTATTTTCAATCCTTGTATCCCGGTCGATGAAGGGGAAAATGGTAAATGGCTCTGTCCCTACAATTTCCAATCTCTCCAGCCCTCCGGAGGAGTTATGAAGTTTCTCAATTCCGTAGTCTCTTTACTGATCATCACCATCTGGGTCACTCCGTTGCAGGCTCAGGATCCGGCCATCCTGACCAGCATCTCCAGTCCGCTGGATGACCATCACTACCTGTTGCTGGATACCAGCGACTGGACCACTGCTGAAACTCTCGCCAACAGCTGGGGCGGTAACCTCGTGGCCGTTGCAGACCAGGCGGAGATGGATTTCATCGCGGACAACTTCAGAAACTTTGGCGGCTCCTCACGGCGCTTGTGGCTGGGTCTCAATGACATCGCGGTCGAGGGTGTCTTCGAATGGAGCAACGGCGAACCGCTGGTGTACAGCAACTGGAATGCCGGGGAACCCAACAACTCCAACAACGAGGACATGGTCCACACCCTCGAGGCCTCCCCCTACCTGTGGAATGACATCAACGAGATCGCCAACAATGTCAGTACCTATGGTCTCCTCGAACTGGAGCCGTGTGGTCTCACCGCACCTGACGCGCTGGTGGCGTCCTCGGTGGGTCCCGACATCACCCTCGAGTTCACCAACAATGGTCCATACACCGACACTTTTCAGATCTGGCGTGACGGGGTCTTCTACCAGGACATCGCCGACCCCGCTGCGACCAGTTGGACCGACAACAATCTTTGCCAGGGAGCCTACAACTATCTGATCGTCGTCTCTGACGGCGCCTGCTTCGATTTCACCGACCGAATTGATGTCCCCCATGGATTCGAGATCTACGGCAGTCTCGACACGCCACTGCCGATTCCCAACAGCACCCCGACGGGAGTCACCTCGGTGATCAACATCACCGACAACTACACGATTCAGGACATCGATATCGAGGTCCATATCACTCACACCTGGACTCGAGAAGTGGGGATCGACCTGACGCATCCATCGGCCACGATGGTGACCTTGAAACAGTACATCCCCGGGTCTCCCAGCGATGTGAATCACATTCACACCATCTTTGATGACCAGGGAATCCCCTTCGATGAGGACCAGATTCCACTCAACATCCGCATGCAACCTCAGGGGCCCGGCACCCTCGCCGATTTTGCCGGCTTCCCCATCGATGGAAACTGGCGCCTGATCGCGGCCGACTACACCGGGGGCGAATTTGGAGATCTCGAGGCATGGGCCATCCACCATCGTAGTGGCCCGCCCTGTCAGCTCACCCCTCCCATCGACTTCACCGCCGCCACCAGTGGCAATGAAGTGACTCTCAGTTGGGACCTCAACGGCAACAACTTCACCAGCATCGATGTGTATCGCGATGGACAGCTCGCTGAGACCTTGGCTGGAAGTGATCAGCAGTGGACCGATGTCCTTCCCGGCGGACCCGCTTCCTACCACTACCAGCTGCGCTGCTGGGACGACTCGGTCACCCCCTGCTGTGTCATCGATGGAAATGCTATCTGGGCACTGGTCAATGCCATCGATCTGGTGTGGGCCGCTGAAGGGAGTGGTGGTCAGATCGACTCGGCACTGGCGATCGCCGATGCGCTGGTGCTCAACGGGCTCGCCCCGGCAATGATGACGGACATCCTCGGTTGTGATTGTCTACTCGACACGCCAACCCTCGAGCGGGTCTGGGTGGCCACTGGCACCTATCCCGATCATTATTGCTTGAGCACTGCAGAAGGTCAACTGCTGGCGGACCTGATCGCCAACGGCATCGATGTCTACATCGAGGGCGGCGATGTGTGGGGATACTGTGCCCAGACTTCCTTCGCTGATTATGACGGGATCGGACTGGGAGTGGTCGATGGCGACGACTCGTTACTGGACTTGATCGGTGGTTCCTATGCCACGCTTGATATGACCGGAATGGATGCCGCATACAACCAGGACCAGGCGGCCAGCGACTGGACCGATCGGCTGGTCACCGCAGATCCCCTCACGCCGGACCTGGCGGGAGCCTCGAGCGGCTCCATCTGGGTCCAATCGGGCATCGGCTACAGCGTCGGTAACTTTTACGAGACCGATGATCCGTTTGGCGAGGTGATCGCGCAGTCGTGGGAGTTCGGTGGCTACAGCGGCGAGCAGGGTCTCCTGATGGGCCTCTACCTCGATGCTCTCGGAGCCAGTAGCGGTCCACCACCGGAACTGTTCCGCCGTGGGGATGTCAACGTCGATGGCGGTGTCAACATCGCCGATGCCATCCGCCTGCTCAACGCCCTGTTCGTTCCTGGATCGCCCCAGCCCGATTGTATCGACAGTGCAGATGTCAATGACGACGGCGGAAACAACGTCGCCGATGCGGTTTACCTGCTCAACGCACTGTTCGTGCCGGGATCGGACAATCCACCGGCGCCGGGCGCTCTCGATTGCGGCGTCGATCCGACCGATGATGGTATTGACTGCGCCCTGTATCTGGCCTGTCCCTGATGAAGAACGGGATGATGGACCACTACCCGCACCCGAGGAGAACCATCGTTGGCATTCTCGCATCGCTTGTGCTGCTCTGCTGCAGCGTGATGTCCTCGGCTCAGGTGATCCTGCACAGCGATGAGATGGCCTCGTCTGGATCGAATACCTCGCACAACATGGTTCGCGATGACGATGGCGTGCTTCACTGTGTCTCTCTGGAGCGAAATGCCGCCGACGAGATGGCTCTGATTGTCCAGAGTTCCTCGGATGGAGGTGCCACCTGGTGGACCCAGCCGCCCAATCTCAACGACGACGACAGTGGCCTGTTCGATCCCGATCCCGCCAGCCAATGCTCGGTCGCCATCGATGACCAGGGGATCCTCCACGTACTGTGGGGTCGGTACACCTACCCGTCGTACTTTCGCCAGTTTTACCGCCGCTTCGATCCCGCCACCGGCGACCGTTCCGACATCATCGAGATCAGCACCATCACCGGTGCCCCACTCAATGCTCGCACCTCGGCGATGGACATCGTCATCGATGGCAACAACACGGTGTGGATCTCGGGGCACCACCCCTCCAGCTGGGTCGAGCACCTGCTGCGTAGCGATCAACCCTACGCGGCAGATGATTCCTTCACCGACCTGGGGGCTTTCAGTCCCTCGGCCAGTGCCCAGAACACGCGTCTGGCGGTCGATGACAGCGGCCGCATCCATTGCAGTTTCTATCGCAACACCCCACCGGGGGTCTACGAGCACCGCATCTACGACCCGACCATCGGACCATCGGGGGCCGCCGGCTGGCAGGCAGATACCTTCGTGCTCGGCAATACCACCGGCAGCAATGACTACTTCGGCTGGCTCTCCAGCGATGCGCTTGGAAATGTGCACAGTGCCTATGTCGTCGACGCCGCCTCCGGCTCGCCGCTGTGGAGTTTCCGCTACCGCAGGTGGGACGAAATCAATGGCTGGAGTGACGAGACCACTCTGTTCGATGCCAGCAGCGACCAGGTCACCAACATCGCCAACTACAAGATCTTTAACATCGGCTGCGACGAGACCTCCGGCACGGTCCATGCCGTGTACCGAGACCTCGCCAACGAAGGCGATCTGGTGCTGGCACAAAAACTCGCCACCTCCCCCGAGTTCGAGGTGGTCGAGCAGTTACAACCGACCACACTCGGCCAGCACGCCTACATCTATCCGACCATCCGAGGCACGCTGTACCCCGCCTTCAACAACACTTCCTTCAGTCTCGATGTCACCTACCAGCTGCGCGAGATTCCGGGGGTCCCACCCTATTCATTGATCTATCACAACGGTTCCTCTGGATCGGTGATTCGATTCATCCGCGGAGATGGCAACGAAGATGGCAGTTTCAATGTTGCGGACATCGTGTACGGGCTCAATGCGCTGTTCGTGCCGGGAGGGGTATCTCCGAATTGCATCGAGAGTTGCGATATCAATGATGATGGTAGTTTCAACATCGCAGACATGGTCTACGGGTTGAATGCACTCTTTGTCCCCGGTTCTCCCCCTCTGGATGCTCCATACCCGACCTGCGGGACCGATCCGCTCGGCAACACTCTCGACTGCCCGACCACCAGCGCTGCTTGCCCCTGACCAGCGCCATCGGTATCCATATCAGTTGGCGTGATCGTAGAGCGCCTTCTTGAGCGCAGGGATGTCCTTGTAGTGGTCCCGGAATCGATAGAGCACCTGGTCCTTGGCATCGATGATGAGCAGATCTCCGGGCCAGTGGCCTCGGTACTTCTTGACGATATCCAACTGAGCTCGACCATCGATCTTGACCCGGATGTAATCGTTGAGCAGACCTGCGATCTCTTCATCTTGTGCCAATAATCGTTCGATCCGCTCCGACTGATCACATCGGTTCGCCTCGACGAAGATCAGTCGAGTCTCCGAGGTCCACTGCGATTCCTCGACTCCCTCGTCAAAATCGAGCCAACGGATGGGAATCGGCGGCGGTTCGACTCCTGCCTGACGCAACAGACCGTCGAGCCAGGGGCGCTGATAGTCATTGGACTCGAAGGCACGGGGCAGGATCCCCTGCCAGATCACCTTGCCTGTGGAATCGAGGAAGAAGGCGGAAGGGAACCCCTTCACGCCGTGGCGCTCGATGTTGCTGGCCTGCTCCGACAGGATGGGGAAGGTCACCTGGTTCTTGTCGATGAATTTCTGGACCAGTTCCGGTTGCCTGGACGAGTAACTGAAAACAGTCATCATCGACAAGAACTCGGGTCCCACTTCTTGCTGCCACCTGACCAGGCTGGGCAATGCCGGAGCACAACACTCTCAGCCAGGAATCGTATAGGCGACCAGCAGCGGCTTGCCACGCCCCAATACAGTGAGAGGTGATGCAGCGACAGAGAGGCCCTTGGTGGCGTTGAACCAGCGATCGCCCTCCTCGAGTTTCAACTCCGGCAGTGATTTTCCCAGCGACGAGAAGTGGAACTGCTCCGGAGCGGAGACCGGAGCGGAGACCTGCGCGGAGACCTGCGCGGGGACCTGAGCGGAGACCTGCGCGGGGACCTGAGCGGGTTCCCGAGCGGCCTCCTGGGCCAGCAGGAGTGTCGAGGAGAGGGACAGGGCGATCAGCAACGGCTTCCATCGGTTCATCGAGGTCTCCTCCCCCAGTGGACGCAGCCAGCCCACCGGCCGTTCCCAGCAATGCCTCACATCACCAAAAAAACGGCCCCGAGGAAACCCCGGGGCCGTCACTCTCACTCGTTTCCGGATCCAGGTTAGTAGCTGTTTTGCATCTGGTTCGACTCGCTGTCGGTGGATTCCTTGTTGCTGCCGACCGAAGCTGCCGCGACATGACCGTACTTCTTGTTGAGGTTGAAGAAGACCAGCGCCAGCGGGATTGCCAGTGCGGCGATCCAGCGGAAGGCCATCTTGCCGGCATAGGCAGCGGCCGCTTCAGCGGTGGCTCCGGCGTTGTCCGCCATGTAAGTCACGATGTAGGAGTCCTGGATCGCTCCGATCGCAGGAGCCGCGACATAACCGACGATCAACATTCCCGCTCCCCCCATCAGACACAGTCCCATGGCACCACTGTTGGGGATCCGCTCGGAGACGAAACCGAGCATCGTCGGCCAGAAGAAGCAGATGCCGCCATAAAAGACGGTGGCGGTGAGGAAGATGGTTGGGAAAGTCTCGGCGTAGGTCATGGCAAAAAGACCGACCCCCCCGAGCACTGCCGATCCCATCAGCAGTCCGGTCGGCGAGAACCTGTGGACAAATCCTCCGGCGAAGTAACGAAGTACTGCCATCAGACCACTGCCATAGACCAGCACGAGGATTCCGGCACCCGCCGTCGTCGAGCCGGCTCCGAGAGAACTTTGCATTGCGGGTGTCATGATCTCACCCATCCAGCGTCCTGGTCCCAGTTCCAGCGTGGCGGTCAGTCCCATGCAGCACAGCATCAACAAGAAGAGCGGTGAAGCGATGGAAGCCTTGACCTCGTCATCGGAGACGTTGGATTGAACCCGTTCGGTCTGGGGAATCTCCTGCCCCAGGAACAGGTAGCCATATGCGAGGGTAGGAATCAGCACCAGAGCCATCTTGGCCTGCAGTGCACTGAGTCCCAGCAGGGTCCAGCCGGTCAGGGCGGCATCGTAGGCCTGCTGGAACGCCACGCTCCAGGTCGCCGGATCCGCAACAACAGAGGCAGAATCTGCCAGTGCTCCCGCCGCTATTGCAGCATCGGCCGCGGCATTGCTGACCCAGAAGCCAAACAGCGCCCCGATGATGATCCCCACCGGCCAGAAGACATGGAACTGGTTCAACCGTGTGGTTTTGTTGTCGGAGTAGAGGGTGGCGACCAGCGGGTTGCAGCCCGCCTCGACGCAGCCGTTGCCGATGGCAATGACGGAAGCTCCCGCCATCAACTGACCGAAGCCATCGGCGTACATCATCAGGATCACGCCCAGGATGTGGCAGACGAACGCCATCTTGAGCGAGACCGCAATGCCGATCTTCTCGATCACCGGTCCGAGCATGATGATGGCGACTGCGAAGCCACCGAGGGCTGCACCGCCGACCCAGCCGGCTTGCGTGTTGGTGAGTCCATACATCGTACTGAAATCACCCATCGAAGATGTGATGACGCCAAAGGCGATGGAGGTCGCAATCAGCGAGATGCAACTGGCCCAGAAGAGCCGTGCCTTGCCCGCTTCATCAAGTACTTGAGACATGTATGTCACCCCTTTTCCAAATGCTGTTGTACGCAGGGAGCCTGTCCTGCCATGTCCCTAGTGGGACAAAGGTTCGCCAATATGTCAATCAAGGAATTTGGAAGAGACGAAGCCCCTGCTTAACAAATCCGCTTGTATATCTATTTGTTAATGTTTACAATCCGGGCTAGTCGAAACTCACCACTGAGGAATCGCGCAAACCTATTCACTTTGCTCTTCATCTCTATTGAGTTGCCCACAGCCTCTGAGGTCGTGGGCAACTTATTTCAATTTCCCCAACAATCTTCGCCACGTCTCGATTTCCACCGCCGGCAGGTGCCTCTTCCCCAGTTTCTTTGAACTCTGCACCAGCTGTCTGCGAAATCGAGCGTCTTCACTGAACCTCAGCACCAGTTGAGCCAATTGCTGTGCATCCTGACGCCTGAAGATTCCCCGATGACTCTCTCCAAGGAGGCCCAGGTTGCCGGGCGCATCGCTGGCCAGAATCGGAATCTCTGCGACCAACGCCTCGCTGATGATGTTGGCCCCACCCTCATCGAGGGATGGGTGTATCAGCAGATCAGAGCGAGCCAGTTCGCTTCGTACCCGCGCGGCAGGCACCGCTCCGAGCCAGCGCCATCTCGGTTCTCTTCGCATCGCCTGAGTCGCCAACCTGCGGTACCTCGGCTCCTCGATCCCCCCCAGGTGCACCACCTCCAATCGACGCCCATCGGCGATCCGATCGGGTAACCAACCCAACGCTTCGAGCGGCAGCAGCGGATCCTTGACCCGCCGTAGCAAACCCACCACCAGCAGACGAAACCTCGTCTTCAGCGGTTTTCTGCCGCTAGGGAGTGGTCTTGCAGACTGTGGTACGAAGTGAACTCGCCCTGCCCATCTCGATCGGATCGTCTCTGGCAACGAATCGACCGCCCCCCGGTACAGGGACACCAGATGGTCTGCCTGCTCCAGACTCTTGAGCACTCGCCGTGCCGGCGCTCCGCCGGAAGGAAGTTCGAGATGGAGATCGGTTCCACTCAAGGCGACGACCACCGGCAAGGACCGATCGCGCTTCTTCCATTGGCAGATGGCTCGATGAGAATGACCGGCATGAAGTGCCAGAAGAACATCTCCTACTGGCAGAGGAGTTCGCGGATGATCACGAACCCGGTGGACCAGCACCCGACAACCGAGTTGCCGAAGCAGCACACTCCAGCGTCGTACGGTGCTGTGATTGCCGGCTCGAAGTCCCGGCCGGCTCGGGTCTGTCAGGACGATGATCACCTAGAAACTGGCCGGACGAACCTCGACTGCAGATCCGGATCCGGAAGCAATGCCTCGTGCACTCTCCTGGATGAATTCTGCAATCTCACGCACCTCGACCCACTCGCTCTCCTTGAGAATCTCGGTCGCCTCGGGAATGGTACGTCCACTTCGATAGAGGATCCTGTGGGCATCCTGGATCGCACGCCGAAGATCCGCCTCGATCCCTGCACGGCGTAAACCCACCACGTTGACCCCGCGAATCGTCGCTCGATCTCCGGTAGACAGCATGAAGGAGGGAATATCCTGAACCGCAACTGCCGCTCCCCCCAGCATTGCCAGCCGACCGACCCTGCAAAATTGATGGACCAGGGTATTGGCCGAAAGAAAGGCTCCCGATCCAACCCGAGCATGGCCCGCCAGCGAGCAGTGATTGGCCATGAGCACCCCATCCTCGACGAAACAATCGTGCGCCACATGTGCGCCGACCATCAACAGGCAGTCGTCTCCAATGCGAGTGCTACTTCCGGGACGAGAAGCCCGATGCACCGAGACATATTCACGCAACACGGTTCGGTCCCCGATGATGACCTGACTCGGCTCTCCCGCCCATGCCAGATCCTGAGGGTCATGCCCGATAACAGCGTGCATGTGCACTTCTGATTTTTCACCGATCTCTGTTCCTGGGCCGATGTATGCGTGACCCAGGACCTTGCATCCAGATGCCAGGATCGCTCCCGCTTCGATGATGGCGAAGGGGCCGACCGTCACATCGGTGGCCAGTTGAGCATCGGAATGGATAACTGCAGTCTTGTGAATCGGCACTGTACCTCCTGGACTATGATCCGCCTGACTCGCGGTGGTTTCAGTAGTCAGGCTCACTGCCCAAGACGACCCAAGCCACCACGGATATTCCATCACCTACCATGACATCGATAGGAGTCCTGTGATAGTGAAGACCAGCGAGACGCGGAGGCCTAGCCCTCTTCTTCTCTCGCGCTCTTGAGGATTCGCAGTTCATCGGGGATTTGCTGCATATCTTCCCACAGCCATTGCCAGCCAGTCCTGACTCGCTGGATGTAATCGTCGCTCGAAATAGGATCGAGACCGCTATCTCGATCGAGGATCATTGCCAGTGTCTTGTCGACGATGTGATAGACCTTTAACTCGCCCTCTTCCAGATCCGGGAAGCCGGGGTAAGCCCCCTCAAGACGCACCGCACGATCATCTCGAAGAGCCTCGATCAGGTACGGGACTGCACGCTCGCCATGCTCGACGATCTCCTCCATCAACTGGTTATAGAAGCGCCCATCGAGGGGGTCAGTGAGAGCATCGAGGAGTCCTCGAATTTCAGGAGCGCCGAGGATGGGACCCCTCAACATCGTCTCCGAGATGATGGTCGCGGATCTGCGACGGATATCACGGCGGGCCATGGCGAGGTCGGTTCGGCCATTCATCAGAGGCTGGGGAAAGGATAGTTCCTGAACCCGGCCATCGGAGACCGATGTCAACTTCCCGTCAAACTTTCCGTGGTACTGGTGTTCGAGGTGCTGTTTCGCTTCCTTGAACTCGAAGGTGAGGTCCTGGAAGTAATCACAGGTCAGGGTCCCCTCCACCAGAAATTGTGCCTCCGCGCGAGGAACCAGTTGAAAACCATGCAAACTGAGGCCCCGTTCGAGGATCAATCGTGTGATATTGATCTCGGTGAGATCCCCATCGAGGGTCTCCGAGACCTCGACATGGGCGGTGCCCCGTTTCAGCGTCGGGAGTGTTGGCTCGAGGCTCTTCTCCTGCGGTGCGTCACAGGATGAGAGACAGACCAACAGCCCCAGCAGGAAAGCACAGCGCATCGAAAAGCACTGAATCCTAGATCGCTGGAGTTCCGATCGCTGGAGTTTCGAACGCCGCAGCGAATCACCTGGCTGGCTGAGTGTTCCGGGAATTTCGACCTGCAACTCGGTCCGAGTCTGGAACTTGTTCATCGATGATCTTCCTTCTCCACTGGTATCGGCGGCCAATTGGCGACAAACTAGCCACTCGACCTCTCAGGATGACGCCGAGTTGGACCACTTTCCTTCGCAGCGACCTGCAGCCACAGGATACCCCGACAGGAGCCCGATGACTCACGGAACCCTCAGCTTCCTCAAGGCACACGGCGCAGGCAACGACTTCCTGCTACTCGATGAGGCCCAGGGTCCGGTCCCGAGCGATTTCTCGCGTCTCGCTCCGTTGCTCTGCTGCCGCAGAACAGGGGTCGGAGCCGATGGAATCCTGGTGCTCCGTCAGCAACCGATCCCCTTCATGGAGTGCTGGAATGCCGACGGCTCCCGGGCGGAGGCGTGCGGAAACGGAATCCGAATCGCGGCGCTATCACTGCAGGATCGTCAGCAAGATTCGATCCGTATCGGAACCGATGCAGGAATCGTCGAGGTTCAACTGTTGCGCGATGGGCAGGGAGAATTCAGTGCCGAAGCGGCACTCGGTCAGGCCACCGTCGACATCCCCACCTCAAAGGTGGTCGATGGCACGGTTCTGATGCTGACACCGGTCCACATCGGGAATCCGCACCTGGTGGTGGCCGTCGATCCGGAATCGATGCCGGATCCACTCCCTCGCTTTGGCCCAGAGTTGGAAAACTCGGTCGCGGGTCGGACCAATGTCGGCTTCGTCAGGATCGATTCACCCCACCACCTCACCTTGCGCGTCTGGGAACGAGGATGCGGTGAAACCCCCGCCTGCGGAACCGGTGCTGCTGCGGCCTTTGCCGCGCTGCTCCAGGCCGGAATCATCGCAGACCAGGTCGAGGTACAGATGCCCGGTGGAGTGCTGGGAGTTCGCATCGATGACGAGACTGGAATCCGGGTTCGCGGTCCGGCGAAGATCAGTTATCGGGGGGTTCTATCGCCAGAACAGTGGAACCTCGATGAGTTGCAACTGGACGGCGACCAGGAAGCACAGCAGGTGCTGGTCGAGAACTGATCGCTACTCGATCTTCACGCCATCTTGCGCGACGATTTCCCCGATCACCGAAGCCTGCTCCCCCGATCGAGTCAGGCTCTCGATGATGGCGGTCTCCGACCCCGCAGCCGCAACGATCACCATGCCGATCCCCTGATTGAACACTCGATCCATCTCATCGGTGGCGACTCCCCCTCGTTGTTCGATCAACGAGAAGATCGGTGGCCGCTGCCAGCACGAGCGATCGAGATGGCATCCCAATCCCTGTGGCAACACTCTGGGAATGTTTTCCAGCAAACCACCCCCTGTGATGTGCGCGATGGCGTGGAGTTCCTCGCCCGCTCGCTCGATCAGATCGAGGATCGGTCGGACATAGATGCGGGTCGGCTCGAGGAGTGCTTCGGCGAGGGTGCAGCCAAGTCCTGCTGGATCCTGGTCGAGCGGCAGCGCGCTCCCCTCGTCGAGCAGCGCCTTTCTCACCAGTGAGAAGCCGTTCGAATGGACCCCGCTCGAGGCGATCCCGATGACTGCGTCCCCTGCCACCACCTTCTGGCCATCGATGATGGACTCTCGCTCCACCACACCCACGGCGAAGCCGGCCAGATCCAGCTCTCCATCTTTATAAAATCCTGGCATCTCTGCGGTTTCACCGCCTAGCAGAGCGCAACCGGAAAGCCGGCATCCCTGAGCGATCCCCTCCACCACCACTGCGATCGATTCGGGAGAGATCTTACCGGTGGCGACATAGTCGAGAAAAAATAGCGGTCGTGCTCCACCGACAATCAAATCGTTGACACACATCGCAACCAGATCGATGCCGACCGTATCAAGAACCCCGCACTCGAACGCCACCTTTAACTTGGTTCCGACTCCATCGGTGGCTCCGACGAGGATCGGATCCTTCAGTGGCTGACCAAATAACGAGCCGGCTCCATCGAGCAGACGAAAATACCCACCGAAGGCTCCATGTGAACCCTTCAGCACCCGATCGTCCTGGGTCGATACCACCGCATCTCGAATCCGCCCGACCACTTCGTTGCCCGCATCGATATCGACACCCGCATCACGATAAGTGAGTCCCTTGGCGATCGGTTCTACCGGTATCTCATCCGCCACGAGTGGCCTCCTCACGTTGTAACTCCCACAACCACTTTTCATCGAGATCATATCGCCTCAACAAGCGACGACTGCGACGAGCTCGTGAGGAATCTCCCAGTTTTCTCGCCACCTGCCAGTCGAGGAAGAGCAGGTCGATATCTCTCTCATCCTGGGTCAATCCACTATCGAGAGCCACCCGAGCTCTTGCCATTCTTCCTCTGAGATAGCAGCGCTGAGCATCGTCGAGGGCCCTCTCGACCCTCTTGCGGATGGCGATGCGTCGCTCATCAGAGGTCAACCGGAGAGTCCAGCGAACACTGATCAGGGTGGCGATCACTCCCACCACGGAACCGCTCAATTGTGCCTGCCACCGATCGGGACCGGCCCATACCGTCGATCCTGCCGCCAGGATCGCCCAACCCCCACCACCGAGGACCAGCAGTAACAAGCCGCGATAGATCCGTCCGAGCAGGATCGGCCCGAGCCCCGGGATCAAGGATGAGATCAATAGTATCGCCCTCATGGGAATCGGTGCTCCTTCCGCGGTGGCCACCAGTGTATCTCCCCCGAGGGCATGAGGGGAGCAGATGGGATGCCTTGTCTGGGAAGTGGGAACAGGGGATCCTGAGGACATGGAATCAGCCTCTCAACCCCCTGACCATCGATCGATCGAGCAAGTTCTCGATGCGTCTTTCAACCGACTGACGGAAGCGCTCCGGGTGACCGAGGATCAACTTCGGTTTGGCGATCTGTCGGAGATCGCCAATCCTCCTCTGGCACGACGCTGGCAGCAGTTGCGGCGGGTCGCCGGCGCGCTGCGTCAGCAGTTGGAAGTGGATTCCGGCCCCCTTTCTCTGCACCGCAATGTCGAAGCAGACCTGTTGCGGGGACTTCCCGGTAGCGGCCCACATGGCGATCGGAACCAGCTGATCCGCACCAATATCTGCCGCGCACGGGAAGCGGCTCGGTCGGTCGAAGAGGCGATTCGTTACTTCTGCCCCCCGCTCTGTGGCGAGGCGGAGGCGATTCGATACCAGATTTATCAACTGGAGTCTCTCACTGAGGGAAAACTCCACCGCGGACCAAAGCTCGATGGTCGCAACCTGTACCTTCTGGTGACCGAAGAACTTTGCCTCGGTGACATCCTCGTGACCACCGCAGCAGCCATCGAAGGCGGGGCTTCGATGGTGCAACTGCGAGAAAAGTCACTGGGAAGTGCCCAGTTTCTAAAGCGGGCCCAGCAACTGAGGGAGATCACTGCAGAGCGTGGAGCATTGCTGATCATCAACGATCGCATCGAGATCGCGCGCCTCTGCCGAGCCGATGGGGTGCACCTCGGACAGCAGGACATCGCCCCTCATCAAGCCCGCGAAATCCTCGGGCCGGATGCCATCATTGGACTCTCGACCCACAATCCCCAGCAGGCCAGCGCTGCAGCACTGGCCGGTGCGGATTACATCGGTGTCGGCCCCATATTCGAGACCCAGACCAAGAAACATCGTTACGCAGTCGGTACCGATTACATCGAAGAAGCTCGCCAGCAGTGTGAACTCCCGGGCTATGCCATCGGTCATGTCGATGAGGAAACCATCGACGAAGTGATCCGTGCAGGTGCCACGCGGATTGCCGTATGTACCGGCATCATCGCCAGACCAGACCCCCGGAGTGCCGCTCAGTTCTTGCACCAGAAACTGGTCGAGAGCGCTACTCGGGAGGTCTCCGATGGCCACCTCCGATGAACCCGAGGATCTCGAAGCGGAGACCTCTGCCACTCCAGCCCCCTCTCTGCTGAGAAGGCTCTATCTTCGAGTGCTCGCAGAATCGGAGACTTCCAGGGGACCCGCAGTACTGGCTGCGGTCGCCTTCACTGAATCGAGTTTTTTCCCGATTCCACCCGATCCACTACTGATCGCTCTGGGGATCGGGGCTCCAAGAAGGGCGATTCCGCTGGCCCTCCTGACCACCGGGATGTCGGTGCTGGGCGGACTGCTGGGATACGCCATCGGAGCCTGGATGATGGACTCCGTAGGCGATTCGATCATCGCTTTTTTTGGTGCGCAGACCACTTTCGAGGAGGTGAAGGGGAGATTCCTGACGTTCGGCTTCCTGTCGGTAGTCACCGCAGCGTTGACTCCGATCCCCTACAAGGTGATCACCATCGCTGCCGGTGCGGCGGGATTGCCGCTAGCCATCTTCATACCTGCCAGCATCATCGGTCGTGGCACACGCTTCATCGCCGAGGGAATACTGGTCTGGAGATACGGAGCACCGATCCGCGACTTCATCGATCGCTGGTTTGCTGCGCTCACAGTCGCAGCGGTCATCCTCGGCATCCTGGGAGTAGCACTGCTTCGAGCCTAGCGCCACTGACCTGCGATTCAGAAACCTGAGATTCAGAGCCCTGCGATTCAGAGCCCTGCGATTCAGAGCCCTGCGATTCAGAGCCCTGCGATTCAGAGCCCCAGTGCGCTGGAAATTCGCTGGTATAGTTCATCCAGCGCCTCTTCACCGGTCACCGCCTCGACGACCATCGGAGATCCCACTGCTGCCCGAGCTGTGGCCTCCACCTGCCACGCATCCTGATGTTCACTTGAGGTCAGGATTCGCAACCCAGGTCCCGGATGCGCGTCATCCGCTGCTGCGGGATCGGGCAATCCTTCCATCGCAAACCAACCGGGAGCACCCATCGTCTCGATGATGGCTGTCGGCCAGTCCGCATCACCGATGGCCACCGATGCAATCACGTCAGCGGCCTCGCCATGCCCCGCCAGCACCACTCGATCGGAGTCGAGTCGCCGCTGAGCCAGCAGACTCTGACGCAATCTCTGTAATCCAAAGGCAATCGTCGAGATGTCTTCATCGCGGTGATCCTCGGCGAGCCAACTGCCGCCGGATCCGTTTGAATAGATCGGTTCCACCACAACCAGGCAGGGCACCTCTCCCAGCAGAGTTCGCAACCCCTTCAACCGCTCACCAGGGTCGACCCCCTTCTCCGATAACCAGATCAACAGCGGTGCCTGACCAGCACTGCGCGCGGGAGCATCGATGAGGTAACGAAGTGGTCTGGTCATGTAGACTGCCAGTGACCCATCGCTGAGTCCTCGGGCCACCGGTTCGGTGGCCACGATCCAGTCCGCACGAGCATCGCCAGCCTCCACTTCAACCCGATCCGCGTCGAAGGAGGGAACGATGTGAACCGTCTTCATCGATGTTCCGGGGCTACGAAGTTGGAACTGATATGCGGTCCCATCTCGCTCGAGGGTGTGGAATCCTCCGTTGATATGAACCACCACCGAGCCGGGGTGCGCCTTCACCGCTCTCGCCACCGATTCCCCCATCGTGTTATCCCACAGGCTCTGCACCTTCTCGAGACGCTGCTGTGGCTGCTGGTCGGAGTTCACATGTCCATGGCCCCGAACCGTTCGATCGTAGCGATCCCAGTAACGCCGGGTATTGGGCAGCAGAGTGTCCGCGATGGTCGCCCTTTGATCGGCATCGAGAGCCGAAAGCCCCCCACCGAAAGCAGCCTTGCGCCAGACGGATCGGGGGACATTGGCAGCCACCACCGGAGATCCGGTACGTCGAGCGAACTCGATGAGGGGCCGATAGCCCGTCTCATAATTATTCCACGGCTGAGAATCGGCCAGAAATTGATCCTCGCTGACCTTGCCCGCCAGGTAATCATCGAGCAACTGCTGACGATCCCGGCTGAACATCTCGAGCGAAACAACCACCGAACGGCCCGCGGCGTGAATACCTTCCAGCACTGCAAGTTCCATCCGATGAGTGACATCATCCAGATGAGTCTCGCCCAGGAACACAACATCCAGATCGGCAACATCTGCGATCAACGCCTCGACATCCTGGAGACTTCCATCGGAGGATCGATGAACCCGCACCCTGGAATCGAGCGGGTGCTCGCCCGAAGATCGAAGAGTGCTGTGCCCCCCCTGACAACCGACCAAAAAGGTCAGCATCCACAACAGCATCCAGAGGCCGGTCCCGGATCTCGCACTCATCTGTTCTCTCATCCACTCAACTTTCCATGTTGCTCGATCCACCTTGCAGCGGCCTCGAGATCCACCACTCGAGCATCGACCTCGAGGCTGGCGGACTGGGGTGTCTCTCCACGACCAGTCTCGACCAGGATTCTGGTCATCCCCAGTCGCTCTGCCGCTTCCATGTCACAGGGGGAATCCCCCACCATCACCGATCTGCCGAGATCGATCTCATGAGCGCGTGCTGCACGTTCAAACATCTGCGTGCCCGGCTTCCGACAAGCACACCCCGCATCCGGTAGATGGGGACAATACTCGACCGAGCAGATGGTCGCGCCCCAGGAGAGCGCATCCTGACACAGTTGTTGATGGATTTCATCGACCTGGCTGGCCTCGGTCCAGCCCCTGCCGATGGCCGACTGGTTGGTGACCACCACGATCGGGCAATCCAGTTGTCCGAGTAAACGCATCGCCTGCGGTGTTCCATCGTAGTAACGAAACTGATCCGCTGAACGCACCGACTCGAAGACGTACTGGTTGATGACACCGTCTCGATCGAGGAATAGTCCCGGTTGGCCACTCAAGATCCGGAGGATCCCGTCGTGCGCTGGGCGAGTACATTTCGGACTGCGACCCTGAAGGCGTGAATGATCATGTGAGCCATCACCATGTGAGCATCCTGGGCGGGCTGCATCTGGTGCACCTCGACATGTAACGGATGGTCGACCAGCCCTCTCAACTCTCCGCCATCAAAACCGGTCATCGCTGCGGTCTCACAACCCAGTTGCTCGGCTCTTTGTATCGCAGCGATCAAGTTGGAGGAGTTTCCCGATCCGCTCATCGTCAGGACCAGATCTCCAGGACGAGCCCATTGCTGCACCTGTTCCAGAAAGATCGCATCGAAATCGAGGTCATTTCCCAGCGCAGTGATGATGGAAGGGCTGTCATTGAGACACAGAACTCGCAGCCGCTTTGGCTCGGAGAAGGGGATCGCATAGGTCGCCAGATCCTCCGCCAGGTGGGTCGCGGTCGCTGCACTGCCGCCATTTCCAAAGAGCAGAAGTTGTCGATCTTCATCCCAGCAGCGAATCACGCTGGCGGTGAAGCGCCCGACCGCTTCCGCATCGATCATTTGCAGCGCCTGCTGACTCTCCCCGAGGTAACGAACCAATTCCTGGTGGATCGACCGGGGATCCGGCTCCATTTTCGAGATATCGTTGGGTTCCAATGGATCTCCTCCCGAGACCTGAGGATACATCTTCACGGCTTGGTCTCCAGTCCAACGGGAGTACCCTTCGCCTGAGCCCTCTCCGGGGCTAGGATCCACCCGTCAGAAAGGAACTCCTTGCTCAGCCTCTCCACCGCCCTGCTCCCTTCTTCCCGACTCTCGCTGGCCGAACAGGTCCGCTGGCTCCTCGATGGCGAAATTCCCGGGATCGTGATTGGAGCCGAGATTGAGCGCGGACAGATCGCCGCGCTGGTGCAGGAGGTCGACGGTGCGGGCCACCAGGTGACCGCTCTGGAGGCACCACGCCCCGGTCCCAGCCGGGCATTCGACGGTGCCAAACAGCGACAACCTCGCCGCTGCTGCCCCTCGCTGGCGGCCCTCGACCAGTCCGAGCGGCTCGCAGCGCAAGTTTCTCTGCTCGACGCCCTCGAACTGGCCGATCGCCACCAGCTGGAACGGGTGATCCTCTCTCCCGCAGATCCAGGGGGGCACGACCCGACCGCCGAATGTCAGCAGGTGATCGACGAGACGCAGCAGAAGATCGACCGGAGCCGATCCCCCGACGATCCGCAAACCGCAGCACAGGTGGTGCGCTGGATCGATCAGCAGCGACAGCAGTTGGCAGCACTGACCCGGCCGGATTTGGCGGCACAGCATCGCCAACAGAAGTCGCGAGATGCGCTGCTGAGAAGTCTCGACCCGGCGCTCGAGCGTGCTTCCGAGCTGGGCATCTCCATGGCACTGCGTGAATCGGATCGCATCGGCGGACTGCCCGACCGCAGCGGATTCCTTGAATTGTACCAGATTTTCCACGGAGCTCCGTTGCACTGGATCGCCGATCCCGCTGCGGCGCAATCGCTGGCGATCTTGCAAGGCCGCGAGACGGTCGATCCACTAGCCGAAGATCCGGCGAGGGTCGCTGGCTGTTACCTTCGCGATCTGCTCGACGGCTCGCTGGTCAACCTCGGTGACGGCCAACTCGATCTTCATCCGCAGTTCAGTGGTTTCGCCGACGATGATCTCCGGGTCATCGAATTATCGATGGGTACGACCTCACAGCAGGTCAGTGAAGTGGCGAGCCTCTGCAGGTCCCTCGGGATCGACGGAGCCCCTCCACCTCAGCCTGGCGATCCCTTCCCCATCATCGGGGCGTGATCGAAGCCGCCGATCACCCTTACTGGGGGTCACCTTGGGCGAGTTGACCGGTAGCGGGAGCACCACGAGAAATCCAACGAAGAATCCAACGAAGAATCCAACGAGTTGGGAAGGTACGCTTCCAGTGATACGGGGGGCGTGGAAGACCGGAGGGACTCTTCTCCACTCTCACCTGTCGCACCAGGTCAGAGAGAGGAAAAAGAGACCCAACCCAGAAGGGGGAAATTGGGGAATGTTCCGGGCCGGGTCTTCAGGAACGAATCAAAACTCGTTGACACCGCAGCACTCGGAGTTTATTCCTGCCACCTTCACGATGACGTGCGGAATCACCTCTGTGCCATATCGGGGATTCAGTCTGTTCAGTGTTGAACCAGTATTGGAATTCCCCAGATCTCGTATCAGACGAGCAGATTGGATTGTGGACAAGTTGTGGACCCTAGTCCAGAAAAAAGCGGCCGGAAGAGTTTTTTACCCCCTGTTGCCGCCGCCCGGCACCCACTCTATCCTGCACAAGTTGTCCCAAATTAACCATTTGCGACGATTCAGCCCGTATCTTCAGAACTCGCCGAGAGGAACATTCCTTGCCGATATCTCGAGCCGTAGGTGATTCGATCTCCCGATCCTCCTGGATCCGAAAGATGTTTGAAGAAGGCTCTCGCCTCAAACAGATCCACGGAGCGGACGAAATCTACGATTTCACCCTCGGCAATCCGCACCTACCGCCGCCGGCTCTACTGATCGATCGCCTCCGTGAACTGGTCAATGGATCTCAAGAAGGGATCCATCGTTACATGCCCAATTCAGGCTGGCCCGAGGTTCGGGAGAAAGTGGCTGCAGATCTGTCCCGGCGTACCGATTTGCCGTGGACTGGATCTCATGTGGTGATGACTGTGGGGGCCGGGGGAGCTCTCAACATCTCCCTCAAGACGCTGCTCAACCCCGGTGATGAAGTCATCATCCTCAGTCCATACTTCGTCGAGTATATGTTCTACATCCAGAATCATGGTGGTGTTGCAGTCGACTGTCCCACCACTGAGGACTTCTGTCCCGATCCGGAGATGCTGCTGTCGAAGGTAACCGAGCGAACGCGAGCGGTCATCATCAACAGTCCCAACAATCCGACCGGCAGGGTTTACAGCGAGCAGGAACTGAAATCGTTCTGTGAAGCCCTGGAAACCGCTTCGCGCCGGATTGGTCATCCGATCTACCTGATCACCGATGAGCCGTACCGCAAGGTCACCTATGATGAGGTTCAGTGCCCCGAGATCGCAAATCTCTACCAGGACACCATCGTCATCACATCGCATTCCAAGGATCTCGGCCTGGCCGGGGATCGGATCGGTTACCTGGCGGTGCATCCATCCGCCACCGATCAGAAAGCGCTGGTCGAAGGCTGCACCTTTTGCAATCGTATCCTCGGTTTCGTCAACGCACCGAGCCTCCTGCAACTAGCGGTGGCCGATTGTCAGGAAGCCACGGTTGATCTCACCGAGTACCAACTCAATCGAGAGACACTCACCCAGCATCTGGGACAACTGGGATTCCAATTCGTCCATCCTCAGGGCGCTTTCTTCCTCTTCCCCCGGACGCCAGAGCCGGATGATGTCCAGTTCATCGAGCAAGCGATGGAAGAGCGGATTCTGGTGGTTCCCGGCACAGGATTCGGTCGTTCCGGCCACTTCCGTCTCTCCTTCGCGGTGCCCCATTCAGTGGTGCAGAAGTCCCTCCCGGCGTGGCAACGGCTGGCGGAAAAGTGTCCTTCTCTTGAGGAGAGGACCCTCGATTGAGCATCTCATGGTCGCCGGTGACGGGAGCGGACTGCTCCTCGGCTGTGGAGATCTTGCAGCAGATCCTGGCGGATCCACCGGGGTTCATCGGGGCCATCGAGGACGACGGAGCGATTCCTCTGGTCGAGCAAGTCGCAGCGTCGATCCCGCAGGAGGACTCGATCTTGCTGCTAGGAATCGGTGGCTCTGCCCTCGGTGCCAGAGTTCTGGTGGACGCTCTGGTCCCTGGCGATACCCGCCTGACGGTGCTCGATAACATCGATCCTGAAGGTGTCGATCGGACACTCGATCGGCTCGACCTCGCTCACACCACGGTACTGATCATCTCGAAATCGGGCGGCACTGCAGAGACCGCTGCGCAACTTCTTCGCGTCTATCGCGCCCTCGAAGATGCCGGGATCACTGCGGATGACAAGATCATCGCCATCACCGATCCCGATCGCGGGGCACTGCGCGAACTCGCCACCGCTCGTGGTTGGCGATCGCTTCCGGTCCCCTCCGATGTGGGAGGTCGATTTTCGGTCATGACCGCTGTCGGCTGGTTACCTGCGCTCTGTTGCGGAATCGATGTCGAGGGGATACGGCGCGGGGCTCAGGCTGTATTGAGCGATCTTCAACAGGCCGAGGAGGACCATGGATTGGTGCGCTGGATCAGCGGCTGGTCCGCCCATCAGGAATCACGCCAGACGGTAGTGATGTTCAGTTATCGAGATCGCCTGAGTACCTTCGGCGACTGGTTCGCACAACTCTGGGCGGAGAGTCTCGGCAAACGTCACAATCTGTCGGGGGCCGAGGTCTGGACCGGATCGACGCCGCTGGTGGCTCGAGGAGTCACCGACCAGCATTCGTTGGTGCAGTTGTTTGTCGAAGGTCCCGACGACAAGCAGTATCTGGTACTCGATACCGAAATCGACACTGCGGATCCGATCCTCGACCAGACCACTGCGGCGCTTCATGAGGATCTTCAGTACCTCGCGGGGAAAAGCCTCGGGCAATTACATCGTGCCGAGCGGGAAGGCACCGTGGCCGCTCTCGGATCCGCCGGACGACCGGTCTCGACGATGACCCTCGATGCTCTCGACGCAGAGCACCTCGGCGCACTGATGCTGACCTGGGAGATGGCCACGCTGATGGCGGCGGCCATCCTGCAGGTGAATCCCTTTGACCAGCCGGGTGTCGAGGGCGGGAAAGCGGTCGCTTTCTCCAAGATGGGAAGAAGTGGTTGGGAGGACCAGGCGGCCTCCATCACCTCTGGCGCACCGACTATCGCACCCGCCGCGCCGATCCCCTGTCGCTAGCCAGTACCTAGCCTAGTTCCGCACTCGCAATATTCCGCACTCGCCGGGTTCCGCGCTAGGTCGCGCTTCGCCTCGACACCAGACGCACCCTGGCATTCCACTCATCGGCGCTGATCAAGCCCTTCTGGATCAACAGTTCGATCAGTGCCTGCTGCAGAACCGCCGCTCCAGGAGCCGCCACTTTGTCCTGGGCTCGTGCATCCCGCTTGGCAGTAGCTGGAACTTTTGCTGCGGCCTTGGTCGATCGGGCACCCTTGGGACTGCGTGGGCTGGCAGATTTCTGCGGCGATTTACGTGCGGTTCGGTGGCCCGAACCGGTCGCTTTCGACTCGGAGTGGCTCCCGACCTCGGTGCTGAAGAACTCCACCGGCAGCGAGAAACGCTCGGCGATACGGCGTACCAGGGCACGGCTGGGAAAGGCCTGTCCATCGAGCACATCCTGGATGGTATTGGGTAACACACCGATTCCACGAGCCAGACCAGGAACCGTTTCATGATGGGCGTCGATCAGAAAGCGTATCTTGCGGATCACTACTTCCGGGGAGAGGGGGTTATCCACCCCAGAGGCTTGCCGATTCTGCTCTTGTTGGGTCATCGATCCTCCGAAGGTCAGGGAATTCAGTTCTCATCTGCCCTATCGACCTTCGGAGCCTCGATCTGAAGTACATTTTCAGGATTCTTCTGCTAGCAGCAGTAATCCGTTCAGGAACAGGTCCGCAGTTCCGCGCCAGAACGATCGAAACAACGGATCTCCGGCAAATAGTACCACCCTGCCACGTCCCACTCCCTGCTCCACCAGCCACACTCCTCCCGCGAGGGCTTGCTGGTTCTCATCGGAGATGAAGCCACTCACCACAGGATCCTCTTCCCGCAGCACCCCCACATCGCTAGCCCCTCCCGACAGTTCAAAGATCTTCGCACTGCCGATGAACCCGTAGATCCTCGGCGGCTGACCAAAGGAGAGTGGGTGCTCAGGATCCAGGTCGACCGAGACGATGTTGCCGGGCACTTGTTGCTGTCGACGTTCTTCACGAAGATCCGCTCGAGTGCGCCGTTTCTTCGGCTGCTCCTCCGGCTCCTCCGCTTTTCGAATCTGCTGGGAGACCAGGTCGATGCCGGACTCTCCCATCTGAAACGCGCTACTACCCAGCGCCAGCACGACGCCTCCGCCTCGAACCCACTGCGCCAGCTCCTTTTTGGTGCGGTCCCCCAGTGACGATCCCCTCACACCCGATGGAATCACCAGCACATCCATGAGGTCGAGGGATCGAGAGAGTCGATCTGCGGAAACGGTCGTGAACTCGATGCCCATCTCCTGTTCGAGAAAACTCCACACCGCACCGTAGGAAAGACTCGAGACTGAATCGGGCCCCAGCACCGCGATCCGAGCGTGGGCCAGTTCGGGGAAGGTGCCAGAACCAAGGTCGGGCCCCTGGTCGGTCCAGCCACTCGCGGTGCCGTGGAACACCGTTCCCGTATCTCGCGCGACCTGCTCGACCAGAGCATGAGTGTCGGGTGACGAAACTCTCACGACCAAGGTTCCCGCCGGAAAATCCTGGCCCTGAATCTGGATCGCCTCGGTGATCAAGTCGACCCGCTCGCCACCCTTCTGAATCGCTCGCAGTGCCTTGGCAGAGGACACCCCCTCCCAGCGATGGAGGTAGGCGACCCCGGCTTGCTGCTCGACCCGTCCGACCGGGTCCTCGATCGGTCCCAGTGGGATCAGGATGCCGGAGATGGGCTGGCTTGCGATCAGCGTCTCGACTCCAAATGCCATCGGCAGCGACCAGGCGGCGACATCGTAAAAGTATGCTTCTCCGGCACTGGCATGAGGCTCCAGCAACGTTCTGGCCAGACGCCCTTGCGGTTGATCGAGTGGGACCACCACCGTACCCGGAGCCAGTTTGAGGATCTCCTGAGCGGTCCCATCGTGATGGACCAACCCTTCCACCACGACCTCGTCGATGGTCTGTACCATCTCGATCCCCTGGGCCTTCAGCAATCGCAGTAACGACAGTCGTCGATCTCCTGTGGCAGGCGGGATGATGAACTGCGAGATGTCGGAATCTCGTCCCGCATAGATGGTGTCCTGCCGAAATCGATGAAAATCAATCAGCAGTTGGACTCGATTTTGTGCCGCACAATCCGCCGTCGCCAGGCCTGCAACATGGTGATGGTGAAGACGTTCCTGGAGTGTCAACAAGGTGCCATTTCGACGGCGATACACCAGGCCGGCACTTCCCCCTCCCGCTTGCTCGTAGGTCATCCCGATGGCTCCATTGAGAGTCGGCCAGGAATCACCGTAGGCGGGATAGAACAGATCAAATTGCTCCGCGGTGTAATATCTCCAGGTGAATCGATCGAAAGCCTTGGCATTGGCGAGTCCAAATTTCCGACTCCACTCGACTCGATCCTCCGGAATGTTGGAGTTGATCGGCTCCTCCGGAGGAAAAAAGAAGTACGTCGACTGGGGACTCATCTCATGAAAATCGACATGGACCTGCGGCTGCCACCGCAGGTACTGGGGGATTCTGGCGCGCGTCTCCGGCTGACTCTGCCAGGCCCAGTCTCGATTGAGGTCGAACAGGTAGTGATTACTTCGACCCGAAGGTGAAGATGGGGAGTGCTCTCGAGCTGCGGGATTGGGATCGGGAGGAACTGCGCCATTTTGCTGGTACCAGTGCAGATATCTTTCGCGGCCATCGGGATTGAGCAGAGGATCGACGATCACCAGGCAGTTCTCTCGAATTCTGCGGATCGCCGGGTCCGATCCATCCGCCAGTTGATGGATCGTGGCGAGTGCGGCCTCGGTTCCGGAGGATTCATCTCCGTGCACGTTATAGGAGAGCCACACCACCGCGGGCAGTTGGGCCACCAACTCCTCCAGCGAAAGGTCCTCCCTCTCCGCCAACTCTCGTGGATCCGCCAGCAATCCGAGGTCGGACTCGATCTGATCGAGTCGCGAAATCGTTTTCTGTTCAGAAATCATCAGGAGGACCAGTTCTCGCCCCTCCACGGAGTGCCCATACCTTTCGATCGAGACCCGAGGAGAGAGTCTCGCCACCTCACGACAGTACGCCATCACATCGTGGTGAGGGGTGAATCGATCTCCCAGCTTCACTCCATAGAATTGATCGGGAGAGGGAATCTTGCCCTCAAAGGTATCGCTCCCGGTGTAGGGGAATCTCGTGGTTTCCTTCGCCTTTGCTGAATCATCCTCGATGGAAAAATCAGTGGCCAGCAGGCGACCGTCGGCAACCAGTAGCGCCAGCAAAAAGAGCATAGAAGTCGTCAGTTTCATCATCGATCCTCCTGGATCTTCGAGTGTATTTGCAGCAAGGTGTTCCCCGGTAGCGATGCCATTCTGCCCCCCTCCAGTTGCTGAGGCTAGGTAGACAATTCCTGACACCGCAACTCGATTGGAATCGACCGTTGTCCCGATCCGAGATCTCTCCGCTGATTTCACTGGCGATTCCGATCGTCTTCACCCAGGTCGGGATGATGGTGATGGGACTGGTGGATATGTGGATGATCGGCAGGCTGGGGACCACCTCCCTGGCTTCTGTCGCGCTGGGAGATAGCTGGGTCTTCGGCACTCTGGTCATCGCTCAAGGGCTGATCCAGGGAATCGACCCACTGGTCACTCAGGCACAAGGTGCGAGGGATCCTGTCGCTCTGGGCCGCACCCTCCAGCGTGGTTTCTTGCTGGCCTTGGGGCTGCTACCACTGCTCGTACTGAGCTGGCAGTTCTCCGAGGAGGTGCTGTTGATCCTCGGCCAGACTGAATCACTGAGTCGAAATGCCGCCCAGTATTCTCACGCCCAGATCTTCAGTATCCCGGCATTTCTCGGTTTCTTTGTGCTGAAGCAATACCTCCAGGGCCGAGGCCACCTCGCTCCGATGGTCATCACGGTGATCGCCGCCAACTTCGCCAATGTCGCATTCAACGAATTGTTCATCTTCGGCGGTTGGGGCATCCCAGCCATGGGGATCGAAGGCGCCGGATATGCCACCGGCGCCAGTCGCTGCCTGATGCTGCTGATGCTGATCGGCCTCGCCGCCCGCGGAAAATATTTCTCGGCGGGCTGGGTCCCGTGGAGTCGCCGCAGTTTTTCTCCCCGAGCGATGGGAGCACTGCTGGCCCTGGGTATCCCGGTGGCAATTCACTTCGGCGTCGAGGTATGGACCTTTCAGGCCGCCACCTTGATGGCCGGTTGGATCGGTGAAAGCCAGATCGCCGCCCACATCGTGGTACTGAAAATCATCTCCTTCACCTTCATGTTCCCCTGGGGCATCAGTGGTGCAGCGACCACCCGAGTGGGTAACTTGCTCGGTGCCGCCGACCCGATCCGAGCACGGCTTGCAGGGATCACCGCACTGGGGCTGGCCATCCTGGTGATGACCATCCTGGGATCGATGATCGTGTGGCTCGACTCCTCATTGCCAGGAATCTTTTCGACCGATCCACGGGTGCTGGCCAGCGCGGTGGCACTGCTTCCCATCGCGGCAGGGTTTCAGATCTTCGATGGAGTACAAGCGGTCGCTGCGGGAATCCTCCGCGGGGCGGGACAGACGATTCCAGCCGCTGTGATCGGTGTGATCGGATTTCCATGTATCACTCTTCCCCTCTGCTACCACCTGACATTTACCAGGGAGATGGGGCTACCGGGGATCT
>Ga0302139_10000027_pt1 | contig 52199 bp, 45 predicted proteins | sample CBN3_331_MG_FD_203104 | JGI IMG/M metagenome (GOLD analysis project Ga0302139, IMG submission 203104) | Marine microbial communities from Western Arctic Ocean, Canada - CBN3_33.1 | ecosystem: Environmental > Aquatic > Marine > Oceanic | place: Canada: Western Arctic Ocean | collected 2017-09-15 | reverse complement strand
GATGAAGTTGTCGATTGTCGAGAGTGGCCAGTTTGTGGACAACGTGACCAGTATCACCCCTGGTGCCTTGAAGGGTGGCCTGATGGCGATCGAGCGTCGGCCCGGCCAGGAGCAGGTCTTGACTGGCGGAAGTGACGGGACTCCCAAGCTGTACAAGGTGTTCCGCACGCGGAAGCGGATCATCGGCGACGATTTCAATCACATCCGCAGTTTCCGGCCGATGCCCGGCCGGATCTTCGACCTGCAGTTCAGTTCTGACGGCAAGCAGTTTGTAGCCGGTTCGAGCACGGGCACAGGCGGAGCGGCTCGGATCTACAGCGTGGGCGACTACGACACTCAGGCCATTAATAACAAGGGTGGTTTGGGCGAAGTCCGCCAGCAGATTGTCGCTCGCACGTCGAAGTCACGGCTGGTGCATGAACTTCCCGATGTGACGTCGCCCGTCTTCGCTGTCGCGTATCGGCCCGACGGCAAGCAGGTTGCCGTGGGGGGTTTCGACGGCACGATTCGACTTTTTGACGCTGCGACGGGCAAGTTGGTCAAGGCGTTTGTTCCTGTCAAGGTGACGCGGGTCGTCGCCGTTTCGGCAAAGAAGTAGACTGGGTCGTTGAGGGGCCGCACGTTCGACACGTTCCAGAGAAGTTCAGGGATCCCAAATGACGAGACGAGCCATGTTGAAAGCCCGACCTTCGGTCCGCTTGATGACCCGTGTGGTGTTGACGGCTCAATTGAGCCTGTTGCTGCTCGGGTCGGCTGCGTTGTCTGCCGACAAGCCGGCTGGCGAGGCGGCGGTGGTTTCTGTGGAGACGCTCAGTGCGTATCCATCGAGCCTGACTTTGTCGGGCATCAGAGACAGTCGTCGGCTGATTGTCACGGGCACCGATTCTACAGGCCGAGTCTTCGACGTCAGTAGTCTTGTGACGCTGAGTCCTGGCAGCGACCTGGTGACGATCGATGCAGACGGGTTCATCGTGCCACAGAAGGCGGGTCGCACGACGGTCGAGATCCGACTGGGTGGAAAGTCATTGGACGTGTCGGTGGAGGTCACGTCGCTGGCGGATCATCCGGTGAGTTTTGTGCGCGACGTGATCCCGGCGATCAGCAAGGTGGGCTGCAATGCCGGCACCTGCCACGGGGCTCAGAAGGGCAAGGGTGGTTTCACGCTGTCCTTGCGTGGTTACGACCCGCTGCACGACTACCGTGCACTGGTCGACGATTTGTCGGGCCGGCGATTCAACCGGTCGCGACCCGAGCAGAGTTTGATGCTGTTGAAGCCGACTCAGGGTGTGCCTCACGAGGGCGGGTTCCTGTTCGATGAAGACTCGCGAGTCTACAGCCTGTTGAAGCGTTGGATTTCAGAGGGTTGTCGGTTCGACGCCGCCGAGCGGGTGACTCGGATCGAGGTCTTCCCGAAGAAGCCGTTGCTCGAGACGACAGACAGCCAGCAGCAGTTGATCGTGATCGCTCATTTTTCGGACGGCACCAGCCGCGATGTGACTCGTGACGCGGTTTACGAGACGAGTGATTTTGAGGTAGCGACGGTCAATGGCAGTGGTCGGATCGCCGCAGTGCGACGTGGTGAAGCGGCTGCGTTGGTGCGTTACGAGGGTTTGTACGCGGCGGCTCCGGTGGCGATCATCGGCGACCGTACGGGTTTTGCGTGGGTCGAGTCACCCGAGCGCAACTACATCGACACGTTGGTCAATGCCAAGCTGAAGCGGATGAAGATCCTGCCGTCGGGCACCTGCAGTGACGCCGAGTTTCTCAGGCGCGTCTCAATCGATCTCACCGGGTTGCCTCCAAACGTCGAGGAGATCAAGGCCTTTCTCGCTGACAAGCGTCCTTCGGCGAAGAAGCGATCCGAGAGGATCGAGCAGTTGATTGACAGCTCGGAGTTCATCGAGCATTGGACATTGAAATGGTCGGACCTGTTGTTGGCCAACAGCAAGTTCATCACCGAGAAGGGATCGTGGGCGTTTCGGAACTGGATCCGCCGTGCGGTGGCGACGAACATGCCGTTCGACAAGTTTGTCTACGAGTTGATGACGGCCAGTGGCAGCACGTACGAGAATCCCGCGGCGAACTATTACCGGATTTCTCGCGAGCCGAAAGTGGCGATGGAGAACATGACCCAGGTCTTCATCGGGACGCGATTCCAGTGCAACCAGTGTCACGACCATCCCTTCGAGCGATGGACTCAGCGTCAGTACTACGAGCTGTCGGCCTATTTCGCGTCGGTCGGTCGCAAGGCGGGTCCGGTGCGTGGCGAGGAGATCATTTACTCGTTGTCGAAGGGAATCGACATCAAGCATCCGACGACGGGCGAGACGATTGCGGCTTCGTTCCCGTTTTCGAGTGAACTGGACAACAAGGACTCGGATCCACGGACCCGATTGGCCAGCTGGTTGACTTCGCCCAAGAACCCATATTTTGCCAAGAGCATCGTGAATCGCTATTGGAGTTACCTGCACGGGTCGGGCATCATCGATCCGGTGGACGACATTCGAGCGAGCAATCCTCCGTCGAATCCTCCGCTGCTCGACGAGTTGACTCGGAGGTTTGTCGCCAACGGATTCGATTTGAAGCGGTTGATCCACGAGATGGCATCGAGTCACACGTACCAGCGGACGTTCCGTTCGAACAAGTGGAACCATGACGATGCGTTGAACTTCTCGCACGCTTCGCCTCGCCGCCTGACTGCCGAGCAGTTGTTTGACGCGTTGCACGTGGCGACGGGTGCACCGAGCCGGATTCCTGGAGTCCCGGTTGGTTTCCGAGCCAACCAGATCCCCGACCCGAAGTTCAAGATTGGTTTCCTGGACATGTTCGGGCGTCCGCCTCGGGAGAGTCCCTGCGAGTGTGAACGCAGCAGCGACGTGAGTCTGAGTCAGACGTTGAACATGATCAACGGTCCGACGGTGGCCGATGCGATCATTCATCCCGAGGGTCGGGTGGCGAAGTGGATTGCGGCCAAGGCCACCGACCTGGCGATCGTGCGTGAGGTGTACCTGGCGGTGATTTGCCGACCACCGACCGATGCCGAGTTGAAGCAGGGTGTGGCGTATCTGGCCGAGGTGGGCAACCGCAGCGAAGCGACTCAGGACCTGATGTGGGCGCTGATCAACAGCCCGGCGTTCTTGTTCAACCGTTGAGTTCGCGGTCGACGATCAGGACTCGATATTGAGTTCTTCGATTTTGCGATAGAGGCTTGAGAGTCCAAGTCGGAGTCGTTTGGCGGCTTCTCGCTTGTCGGGGCATTGCCTGAGGACTCGAGCGATGTGCAGTCTTTCGTAGTGCCGCAGCGCGCTACGAAGGTCATCGGCATCGGGGAGAGGTTGTCCGAGTCCGAGGAGTTCGGGTGGCAGGTCTGAGGGTGCGATGGTTTCGTCGTCGCACAGCATCACGGCTCGTTCGATCGCGTTGTCCAGCTGCCGGACATTGCCTCGCCATTCCGACGACATCAGCAATCGCAGTGTCTCTTGGTCGGCTCCGATCACTCGTTTCCCCATCGCCTCGGAGTGTTTCTGGACAAAGAACTGGACCAGTTCGGGGACATCTTCGAGTCGTTCTCGAAGCGGAGGAATCTGCAGTTTGACTCCATCGAGCCGATAGAACAGGTCTTCCTGAAAGCTGCCGCCATCGACTTCTCGGGCGAGGTTCCGGCTGGTCGCGGCGATGATACGAGCTTGAGTGGTTTGAGGATCTGACCCGCCGACGGGCAGGATTTCGTGGTACTCGATTGCTCGGACGAGTCGAGCCTGTGTCGAGAGTGGCAGTTCGGCGATTTCGTCGAGGTAGATGGTGCCTTGTCCGGCTTGCCGGAAGACTCCGGACTCGGGTTCAGCGGATCCGCTGCCGAACAGTTGGCTTTCGAGCAGTTGAGTGGGTCGAGTTCCGCAGTGGACGGCGAGGAATCGGCAGTCGGATCGTGGTCCGGCGCGGTGGATGGCTCGAGCGAACAGTTCCTTTCCGGTCCCGGTCTCACCGACGAGCAGCACATTCGAGTGGGTGTCGGCGACCTTGTGGATCGTCTCGAGCAATCGGCTCAGAGGTTCACTCGACCCGATGATCTCAACCGACTCCTCCTGCCGTTTCAGCTCGCGTCGCAGTGCCCGGTTTTCGCTATTGAGTTCCCGGTGTTGGAACAGCCGTTTCAGTTTGTGTGCGAGGTCATCGAAGATGACGGGTTTGACCAGGTAATCGAACGCACCGGCTCCGAAGGCTTTCACGGCGTTGTCGACGGTGGCGTAGGCTGTGATCACCAGTCCTGCGGTATTGGGGTGTTGTTGGATCAGTTCGCCGAGCAGTTCGATTCCGTCGCCATCTGGGAGTTGCACATCACAGATGGCGACATCGAATCCCGTCTGAAGAAACGGTTCGGTATGAACGAGAGTGCGTGCTGCCAGGACCGACTCGGCCATGGCGACCTCGTACCCTTCGTCGCTGAGGAACTCGCACAGCGACGTGCGGATAATCTCTTCATCCTCGACCACCAGGATTGTCGCCGTGTCATTCGTACCGGTTGCATTCATGTCGAGTGCATTTCTTCGGTCGAGACGCGAGTGGTCCATATCACATCGGGGTGTTTGCGGATATTTTCGCAGCTCAGGCGAACGAGAAAGGTGGTCCCAAGCCGGTCGGACTCGAGCAGTTTAATTTGGCCATCGTCGTTTTGTTCGGTGAGGCTTTTGGAGACGAACAGTCCGAGTCCGGTGCCGGTGGGTTTGGTGGTGAAGTAGGGTTGGAACACGTTGTCTCGGTCGGCGGGGTCGATGCCGTGTCCATCGTCACTTACGGCGACATCGAGCCATCCGTCGTTGAGGGTCGTGGAGATTTCGATGGTGCCTCCTTCGTCGGTGGCGTCCATGGCATTGAGAATGAGGTTGAGGAAGACCTGCACGATTTGGTCTCGGACGATCTTCACCTGCGGCAGCCCTTCGGCGTACCGCGTCACGATCCGTTTCCCCTTCTTTCTCTTGTAGTACTTGGCGATCGAGAGTGCGGCATCGGTCACCTGATGAATGTCGCACAACGCGGCCTCGTGCGAAGCCGGCCGGCTGAAATCGACCAGTTCTCTGAGGGTTCTTTGAATCCGAGCCAACTGGTCGTCGACCATTTCGAGTCGTTCGCGGGTGTAGTCGTCTGTGGGTCGTCGGTTGAGCAATTGGACGAGCGAGCTGATGGCAGCCAGCGGGTTGCCGACTTCGTGAGCGATCCCTGCGGCGAGCAGTCCGAACGCGGCGTGCTTTTCCTGTTGGACGAGCAGTGCCTGAGACTCCTGCAATTCCCGGGTTCGTTCGTCGATGCGTTCTTCGAGCAGTTGCTGGTTCTCCTGCAGGCGGTCGTTGAGCAGAGCCAACCGGCTTCCCACACTCTTGCCCAACTCGGCAAACGCTGTCGACGCCCAGGTAACCCAGCCCATCAGGACGCCCATCAGCACCATCGTGGTCACATCGTCCCGACTTTCGTCGTACAGGCTGAAGGCGAGCAGCCCGAAGCTGATCGCGTGCATCAGGAATGTGATCGAGATGACGGTTGGCGAATAGCGAATGGCACAGACGAGCAGGCTGAGCAGGTAGTAGAAGAGGAACGGGCTGTGCAGTCCCTGGTCGTTGGCGCAGAGCAGGCCGATGAAGACGGCTTCGAGCAGCGAGATGGCCAGAGGCCAGCGACGGAGAAAGACCCGACCGCGGAGGCTCCAGAGCGTATCGAGGATGGCGTAGCCGAGTCCCAGGCCGAGGATGGCGTTGAGCAACAGGCGGTTGTCGTCCTGCAGAACATTGACCAGTACGAAGCCTAACACCAGGCCGAACCAGCGGATCCGCAGCGTGATCGTCTCGGCCGCCAGCTCGAACGCATGACGATCCCGCGGTGCGGCCGGATTGTCTGTCGTTGAGATCGACACGGTGAGGCTCCGGGACGTCCGACCAGCCGAGAGGCCAATCGTGGAAACGAGGCGGGACACGAGACCAGGGGTCAGGATAGAGGTAGGCAGGGAGGCCAGTCCAGAGAGCGGGTCGGTGAGCGGGTCGTGGTGTGCCGCGTATCAACGGGTGTGAAGTCAGAGTCATCTTGATCGAGTCGGGAGCGACCGATATGTTTCTTCGGCTGCGACGTCATGTTGCCTGGGGATGAGTGAGATGGTGAGGTTGGTGGTTGCGGTTCGCGTGGTGGCTCGGGCGGGTGATTCGGTCGAGGCGACCGACCGCCTGGTCTCTGACGGCGTGCTGCCGTTACTGGAGAGTTTCGACACATTGCCGGGATTGTCGATCGCCTTCTCGGCTGGCGTCCCGATCTGGGAGCAGCTCGAGCGGCGTCATCCGATGGTGTCGTCGAAGTTGGGTGGTTTGATCGAGAGTGGCCAGATCGAGTGTCTGGGTGGTCCGGCCTTTGACGTGGTGCTTTCGGGTGTCCCTCGTCGTGATCGGATCGGGCAGGTGGCAGCTGGTTTGGACTGGTCGGAGGCTCGTTTTGGCAAGCGACCCACATGTGGCTGGGTGCCTCATCAGGTCTGGGAACCGACGATGGCCGACGACCTGGTTGAAGCGGGTCTCGAATCGACCATTCTGCTTCCCGACCCGAGCGTGACGACTCGGTCGGCGAATTCGATCCGTTCCGGCTGGTTCTACACCGAGTCGGACGGTCGGCTTTTGGGAGTGTTGCCGGCCGACGAGACATTGGCGAGTTTATTGGAGACGGGTCAGGTTGACGAGTTGCCGGGTCGAATCGAGTCGTCGTGTCATGAACTGGGGGATGGTCCGGTGGTGCTGGCGATCAAATGGACAGCTGACCAGGCGGACGGCGGTTCGTTGGCTCGGTTGCTGAAGTGGTTGTCGGCCGGATCCGATTGGGACCTGGTCACTCCGAGCGGGGCCTTGCGGCAGACGGTTTCTCGAGGCCGTTTCAGTTTGCCGGCGGTCGGCAAGCCGGGTGGCAGTTGGCGGCTGGAGCGGGACCGGGACGCGGTGGCATCGAAGCTGCACGCCCGGCTGCTTGGTGTCAGTCGTCGAGTTGCGATGTCGGTGGCCGACGACGAGCAATCGCGTCAGGCGGTGGCAAGGGCTCGCTGGGGTCTGTATCGAGCCCAGGGAGCGGCGGCATCGGGCGAAGCGGGTGTACCCGGCCCCGAAATGATGGCCCAGGCACGCAGGTTGTTGCTCGAGGCCGAACGGTTGGCCGATCGGATCGGCACAACAGCCGGGGACTCGTCCTCGGCTGGAGTTGTTGCATCGGGTTGGGTCGACGTGTCTGCCGAGGACTTTGGTTTGGAGGGTCGGACGGAGGTACGATTGCAGAGCGAGCGATTGACAGTGTGGCTCGACCCGGTCGACGGACGTGGTTTCCACGAACTGGATCTCCGCGACATAGGTCTGTCGTTACCACTGCTGACGTCGTCGCGACCGGTTGATGGTTCCGTCGGTGGTTCTCACGGCGGCCCGCACGCCTGGTTGCTCGAGCCGGGGACATCTCGCGAGGGGTATCTGGATGGCAGCGGTCGCTTGTTGTCGATGGGTCCGTCGGGCGGGCAGGTTCGGTTGGAGCGGAGTGAAGAGTCGGCGTGGTTGAACTGGGAATCGGATGCCGAGAGTCTGGGCCCTCGGATCGACTGGCGAATTGGGATGGAAGCTGGTCAGGGCGGTCGATTGTTACTCGAGGGCCGGGTTGCGGGTCTGGAGCCCGGTGCGTTGCGGCATTTGTCGGTCGAGTTGCCATTGGGGACTGGGTCGTGTGACGAATGTCACGGTTACGACCGTGCGGGCCAGCGACTGGATGTGTTGTCTCTCGAGGAGTTGCCGGAGTGTGACTGGGTGGGTTTGATCGAAGAGCAAACCGGTGCCGACTGGTCGCTGTGCTGGTTTCCTCGATCGCCAGCGTGGCGACTGCAAGGCCCAACGACGCAGCTGGTGGTACCACACTGGACGTTCGAGGCCGACGAGCGGGGTCGGTGGGAGTTCCGGATCGAGTTGACCGTCGACACATCGGCGGCTCAGGCACGCCAACTGGGGCAGTGGCCTCGCCGCGCGGCGTAGGGGCGTGTTTCCCCTCAGTCGGTTTCGATCCGAGAGCTGTCGAAGGCGACTTCGAAGATGGTGGTCACGCCTTTGCCCGAGGGGCTGTAGCCTTTGCGGATGTGGACTCGCCAGACGAGTGGCCCGTCGAGTTCGTCGATCCCATCGGTTCCGGTCGGCACATACGTTTCGAACGATCCGCCGGGTTTGAGCACTCGGGTCTCGATCCCATCGGCACCTTGGCCTTTCCAGTTCCAGTTGCCTTGGATCGGATTGTCGTGCAGCAAGGTGATCGATTCGCCGTTGCCGGGTCGGATGAAGTTGTTGGCCATCACGCGGTCGTTTTCGTAGAGCCGAGAGAGCATCAGGAGTCGGTCGAGCGGAGCGATGTCCTGGTCGTCGGATGCATTTTCGAATTGCAACCAGAGTTTGAGGACTGGTCCGATCGGTTTTCGAGTCGCTCGCCCGTCGAACTGTTCGAGCGCTTCGAATTCGAGTGCTTCGCGGCTGACGCGAAGTGGAGTGACCCGGATGTGACCGAATCTCGTGGTTTGGCCCAATTCCAAGGTGTGTCCGTCGGGCATCGGGCTGTCGACGGCCACCAGCGTCAGGCTCGGACCCGCTTCGCCAGTCGACCCGGTCGTATCGGCCGGGTCGGGCAGCCGTTCGAGATTGTGGAGCGGTACGTTTTGCAGTTGATAGAACAGCCAGAAACAGGCGAGTGTGACGGCGCTGGCGTAGCTGAGCAGCAGAAGAAACGTGGTCCGTGGCACGGTATCGCGGCGTCGCGATCGCGGCGACCGATCGGCCACCGGTCGGTTGGCGAGGACGTCAACGGCCTGTTCTTCGGCTGGTTGTGCGGTGAAGGTTGGTGGGATGAGTCTTGAGCTGTTATTGGAGTCGAGAGCGACGGTATCGGAGTCTGAAGATTCGGTGGCTGGTTCGTCGAAGATGCTGGCTGTTTTGGTCTGATCTGTCGTTTCGTGCTGATCTGTCGTTTCGTGCTGATCTGTCGTTTCGTGCTGATCTGTCGTTTCGTGCTGATCGCTGCTGCCGTCGTCTGGGGCTGGGCTTGGGCTTGGGTCGAGCGGGAAATTGGGAGCGGTCAGGTGATGTCCGCAATGGGGGCAGGCGACGACGCTGCCGGGTGTTTCGACCACCAGTCGTCCCTGGCACGCTCCGCAGGCAACTTCAAGAGACATCGGGGGATAGCAGTCGAGGGCGGGGCGGGGGGTGGTATCAGGCAGTGGGAGTGGAGTCGTGTGATGTCAGCCGTCGCGGTCGGCGAGTGTTGACCAGTCAATTGTCGCGGTGTCATCGAGTGGAAGCAAGTCGGCTGCCTGGTAGTCGAGTTGTCCGAGGACATCGACGTGTCCGAGCCGTGCGATTGTGCGGGCGTTGGTAGCGGTGGATAGGTCGTTTGGATCGGGAGGTGTTGGTTGATTGAGCAGGATGCCGGCGACTGTCAGGTCTCGATGTCGTGCGGCTTCGAGTGTCAGCAGTGTGTGGTTGATGGTGCCGAGTTGATTTCGGGCGACGATGACGACGGGCCACCCGAGTTCGGAGGCGAGGTCGGCGACGGTCAGGGTATCGGTCAACGGACACAGCAGTCCTCCGACTCCTTCGACGACCAGCAGATCCACCTGGTCGTTCCACCAGAGAGCCCCGGCGGTCAGCAGTTGTTGGTCGACCTGTTGTCCCTGTTGTCTGGCTGCTTCGGGTGGCGCGAGTGGTGCATCGAAGCATTGTGGGCAGATTCGCCGGGCGGGAAACTCGTCTCCGATGGCTTTTTTCAGGATATCGACATCCGACCATCGCCCATTGTGATCAACGCCACTGGCGGCCGGTTTGTAGGCTCCGACGCGGACCCCTTGCCGGAGAAGATCTCGAGCGGCCATCGCGGCAACGCGAGTCTTGCCGACTGCGGTATCGGTCCCGATAAAGAACAGTCCGTGCATTAGAGGTTCTCGGCGCCAATTGACCGGTTTGTGGCATTGGCATAGACTGAAATCCCCACATCTGTCAAACCCCCGAGGCGACCAATTGGCTTGTGCAGCAGGAATAGACTGGTTTTCGAGGAGTTGTCTTGTGCTTGGTATGTGTCGGCGGATCGGATGGAAAGCGTGTGTGTCGGTCGCAGTTCTGGCGATCTTCCAGTGCACGGTGCCAACTTGCGTGTTGGCTCAGCAGGCTGACGACAAGACGGGGAAGGAAGACCACACGCTTTCGAGTCTTCGTGACTCGTGGCCGATCCATGTGACGTACTATCCGTCCCGTTTGAAAGAGAACGCGGCGGTGGTGGTGGTGTTACACAACAAGGGTGGCAGTCGTCTGGTTTGGATCCGCAAGGGCGGTTTGGCCGAGTTGCTTCAGAACCAGGGATTCGCGGTGATTGCTGTGGACTTGAGGAAGCATGGCCAGAGCAAACCGGGAGCCGGGCTGGGTGGTGCGGCGGGTCGCAAGAAGAAGGGCAGCGATACGAAGCTGACTCGATTCGACTACGCGTTGATGGTCAGCAGTGACATGGAGGCGGTCAAGAGGTTCATTTTTTCCGAGCATCAGAAGAAGCGTTTGAACATGCGCAAGTTGGCGGTGGTGGGCGCTGGGATGAGCAGTCCGGTGGCGGTGATGTTTGCCGCCAACGATCATGCCAAGAAGCCTCACGCCGACGCGCCCACACTGGCGGCTCGAACACCCAAGGGCCAGGACGTCCGCGCGTTGGTGTTGCTCAGTCCGCAGGGCAGTCTGCCGGGCATGACGATCAACCGCCCGATGAAGTATCTCAAGGGCCGGGCCGCATTCCTGATCTGCGTGGGCGACCGCAAGTCACGAGTCCCCTTGTCGGAAGCGAACCGGGTCTACAACTATCTGAAACCGATTTCCGATGATCCCGAGAAGCGGATCAACTGGATGAACCCGTTTCCGGTTCAGTTACAGGGGACCGATCTGTTGGGCAAGCGGATCGGTGTCGAAGACGTGGTGGTGGCGTTCTTGAAGAAATTCGTCGGTGATCTGAAGGATCCGTGGCAGGATCGTCGATCACGAGCGAACCGGTAGTCCGAATCTAATCGACGGCCAGTTCACTTTTGGCGTCAGTCCCCACGGCCACGGCTTTCATTTCGACGGTGGTCTCGGTCCGCTTGACGAAATCGTCCCGAGCGTCGGTTTCACGTTTTCTGGAGCGGGTGACCTTGACGCTCCAGCGAGCCAACCCGAATGGGACTTCGCGGCTGAGCCAGATTTCGGACGAGTGTTCCGAGCGGCTGACTCGGCTTTGCAGCGTCTGCGAGCCGATCCACTTGATCGAGTTGATTGCACCGAGGGCTTCGAGGGCGGGGTCTACGGGTTCGCCCGTTTCGGCTCGCAGCACCTTGTAGTGTTTCAGCAGCGAGATGGCCGGGTAGATCTGCAGGACCTTCGTCTTGATCGGCTCTTCCTTGCGGTTCCCCAGCTTGCGATAGCCGCGGATGATTGGCAGGAACGAGACGGGAATCCCATCGGCATCGACGCTTTGATCGTTGACCAGGCTGCCGAAGATCCGCGACTCGGGGATCAGCACCTTGTAGAGTCGTGCTCCACCCGGTCCGGTGTCGAGTCCCTGTTCGCCCGGTTTGCCGGTTTCGACCTTGATCTCGATCCAGCGGCAGGTGACCGGTTTGCCGCGGTAGATTGCTGTCTTGTGTTCCGCGGAGGTCACCAGTGACTTGATCGTCACGTTGCGACGCCAGTTAAACGTCTGGTCGCCGGCCGCGACTCCCGGACGAAACTCGATCTGCTTGTACTCACCCTCGTACCGCACCCATGTCCCGGGTTCATCGGGTAGCGACCAGATCAGTCCCTGAGCGGGCAGCGTGGCGGGAGCGGCCAGCAGGCCGATGAGGACCAGGATCCACGTGCGAAGTGTCGTTCGTGATGTGGTCATCGGGCATCATCCTCGAGAAAAACGCAGTTCCGGCGGATGGGTTGCTGACGAGCCGCTTTGCGGCACGCGGGTCACCCGACCACCTCTCATTGAAGTTTGCCACAACACCTGAGGGTGGGCAAGGTGCTTTCGACAGGGTGGGGACGAGTCGGGTGGGGTCGAAACGATCGGGTGGACTTGGAAACGAGCAGGCCGAACGGGTCTGCCTGCTTGCGGCACTCGAATCGGTCGGCTTATGCTGGTTACAGCGATTCGAGCGATCAGATCCGTTCAGTCTGGACAGGAACACCATGAGCAGCATCAAGCGAGTGAACAGGTTGGGCGTCGTGATCGGGTTGTGCTTTTTTAGCTCGATCTGGATTGCCCGAGTCGAGGCTCAGGAGTCACGTGGACCGTCGCCATTGGGTCAGTACTTCGGGTTTCAGCCGGTCGAGATCTTCAAGTTGGAGCGTCGTTCGGCCAACCTGCTGGCTCACGATATCGACCGCGACGGCCTGGTTGACCTGGTGCTGGCCGACAACAGTCACAGTCGCATCGACTACCTGCATCAACGCAAGCAGAAGCCGGCGAGGGCTGAGGTTATTGATGAGGACGACGATGTCAACGGGATCCGGAGTGACTGGCGGTTCGAGCACCGCAAGATTCCTGTCGATCGGCAGATTTCGGCGATGGTGGTTGGCGATTTCAACGGTGACGGCCGTCCGGATCTGGCCTATCTGGGGTCTCCGAACTACCTGGTCATTCGGTTCCAGCCGAAGGAGGGTGAGTGGTCCGAGACCCTGGAGTTCCGCATTCCCGATTTGAATCCGCTTCGCGGCAACCTGGCGACAGGCGATTTGGACGGCAATGGTCAGAGCGATCTGGTGGTGCTTGGAAAATTCGAAACGTCGGTGTTCTTCCAGTCGAAGGGCAAGCTGAGTTCACCTCGGCAGCTGATGAACACATCGACGCAGCTTGGCTTGGCCACGGTGCATGATCTCGACGGCGACGGTCGCCAGGACTTGTGTTACACGACTGTCGAGTCCCAGAAGCGTTCGTTTTGTGTGAGGTTCCAGGACCCGAAGGGTCGCCTGGGTCCAGAGATACGTCTGAAGCTTCCGGCTCATCGCGACGTCCAGTTGCAGGACGTTGACGGTGTCCGCGGCGGCGAGTTGATCGTGGTCGAATCGTCGACGAACCGTGTCAAGTTGTTGAAGGTCCGCGGCCCCGGCGTCCCTGGCGACGATGACATTCAGGTCGAGCAGAAGCAGTGGCTGATCCAGTACGGGTTTGGTCGTCAGGGAGCATCGCGTACCGAGTCACTCCGCGACGTGGCGACCGGCGATGTGGACGGTGACGGTCGAGTGGACGTGGTGGTATCGGACCCGGCGGGTGCCCGGGTGATCGTCTTCCGGCAACGTCCCACCGGGGGACTCGATCTGGGCACCGCTTTCCCGGCTCTCGAGGACACTCGACATGTGAAGATTGGCAACGTGGATGGTGCAGCCGGGAACGAGGTGGTGGTTGTCAGTGTCAAGGAAAAGACATTGGGCATCAGCCGGATGGCCGACGGTCGTCTCGAGTTTCCTCAGCCACTGCCCGTCCTGGGCGAACCGTTGGCCTGCGAGCTGGTCAATCTGGACGGCAAGCCGGGTCTCGAGATTGTCTACATCGCGAAAGCAGCCGGAGGCAAGTCGGGGCATGTTGTTGCCGGCCTGGCCAGGGGTGCCGACGGGACGCTGTCGAAGTACTCCTTTGGCAAGCTGACCGAAGTTCCCGTGACACTCAAGGGGACGCCACAGTCGCTACTCGCCGTCGACGCCAATCTCGACTCACGAACCGACCTGCTGGTCTTCCAGGACCTCGAACAGCCTCCCGTGCTGCTGATCAGCCAGGCCGACGGATCGCTCGAGGCGGTTTCGACAACCGGCGGCATCCAGTTGGGTGACATCAGTCCGGGCCAGTTGTTTGTAGGACGGCTTGGTCAGCAGTCGATCCTGGTGGCTCAGGAGAAGTTCGCTCGCAACGTCGCATTGACTCCGGCGGGTGGTTGGAAGGTGATCGATCAATACAACGTGAGCGAATCGAAGGCGAAGATTTCGGGTGTGGCCGCATTGGATCTGGACGGATCCGAGGGCAAGGAAATCGTGTTGATCGACACGGGTGTTCAGCAATTGAGAATGATGCGTCGAGAGGGTGAGGGGGGTTTGTACCGGCCGTGGCGTGAGGTGGAACTGGGGACGCTGGCGTACCGCACCAATCGGATTGCCGACCTGGATGGTGACAAGCGTGAGGATTTGCTGCTGGTGGGCAACGGGAAGTTTGCTGTCCTGTACAACGGTCGGCTGAGTCCTCGGGTTGAAGAACTCGCTTCGTACGAACCTCGACGCAAGACGTCGTTGTTCTCGACCACGGTCAGTGGCGATCTGAACGGAGACGGCCGTGTCGATGTTGCGGCGATTGACCGGCGAGCTCACTCGGTCAGCCTGCTCGACCACTCACCTGCTCACGGTCTCCGGCATGCGTTGGACTTTCGAGTGTTCGAGCAGAAGTCGTTCCGTGGTGCTGCCGGGTCCGGCAACGAGCCTCGCGAGGCTATCATCGTCGACGTGACAGGTGACGAACGGCCCGACTTGGTGCTGTTGGTTCACGACCGTGTGCTGGTCTATCCTCAAGACACGCAGGCCGAACCGAAGGCCGATGCCGCCAAGGATTCCGCCGGGGGGCCGGAGCTTAAATAGTGAATCGTGGCAGTCGTTTTGACGAATGCCACAAAATGGGTCAGCCGCTATTCACTATTCAAGTTCTGACTCCAGTTCCTTTTTTTCAGTGCTGCCAGTGGGAACAGTTTTCCTGGGCAGGCGGTTGCCTTGATGTCTCGGTGTCCGAGGATTTGGTTTGTGGGGATCGAGTGGGTTGTTTTGAGGTATTGGATCAGTCGTTGAAGCGAGTCGAGTTGTTTGGTGGTGGGTGGTTGATTCTGGAAGTTTCCGATCAGTGCGATGCCGATGCCGTGTTGGTTATGGGCCTGCTCACCGGCGTGGGCTCCGTGCAGCTGGTCGCGCCAGCGAAAGGTAGGCTGGACGCTTCCGTCGGGCATACCCTTGCCGTTGCCGATCACGAAGTGGTAGCCGATTCCGAGCCACGGCTGGCCGTTGGTTTTACGTCCAAGATGATTGGCGTGGATCGAGGCGACGCTGCCGGCTTCGGTTGCGGTGTGATGCAGTACGATCGAATTCCAGCGGCGCGGCGGTTTTGCGGGTAACCAGGCACGGGGAACCGTGTGGAGTGCGGCCGGAGTCGATTGGGTGTGTGAGGTGTTTGGTGGCTGCCAAACCGATCGTGTGCCGGCGTGGTCCGGGACTCGTGGCGAGTTCAGGCAGCCTGCGACGAGTGCGGCCAGCGTCAACCCGGCGGCAGCGACTGTCCAGAGTGGTTGGCACCAGGCCGAGCGTTTCGGGGCTGAGTGTGTCACCGGGGACTCGTGTGGTGTCGGCGGGGCGGTGTGGTTGCGGGACTGTAGTGTTGGTTTGTGAGTCGTGTCAACCGGCGGAATGCAGCGGCATCAGTCGTCGTGATTTCTGAGTCTTTGGACGGTCGCAACCACTTCATTGACTGCCACGTCGATGTGATCGGAGTTATTGAATCGTCCGAGTCCGAACCGGAGGCTGGCACGTGCGAGTGATTCCGGGACATTCATTGCTGCCAGCACGTGGCTGGGTTCGGGGTCGGCGGTGGTGCAAGCCGACCCGCTACTGACGGCGATGCGTTTGAGTCCGGCCATCAGCGCGTCGCCGTCGATGTTGTCGAATCCCAGGTGGACGTTGCCCGGCAGGCGAAGTTCAGGGTGTCCGTTGAGTGACACACCGGGCAGCCTGGACGTGATACCGTCGACGAGTTGCCTGGCGAGTTGGTCCAGTCGGACAGTTTCGGATTCGATCAACTCACCGGCCAGCCGGCAGGCGGTTCCGAATCCCACGATCAGCGGCACGGGCAGTGTGCCGCTGCGGAGGTGTGATTCGTGGCCGCCTCCTTCGATTTGCGGAGCGATACGGATCCGGTTTTCTGAGCGTCGCACGACGAGTGCGCCGACGCCTTTGGGTCCATGGATCTTGTGAGCGGACAGTGAGAGCAGTCCAACCGGCAGACTCTGACAGTCGATTTCCACTCGACCAAGAGCCTGCACGGCGTCGGAGTGAAAGACGACTCCGTGTCTGGCACATTCTCGAGCGATCCGGTCGACGGGGTTGATGGTCCCCACCTCGTTGTTGGCCCACATGATGCTGACGAGCGTGGTATCCGGTTCGATGGCCGCGGCGACGTGATCGGGGTCGATTTGTCCGTTGTTGTCGCAGCCGATCCGGGTCACTCGGCAGCCATTTCGTTCGAGTCTGAGGGTGGGGTCGAGAATGGAGGGGTGTTCGATTGTCGAGACAACGAGGTGCGGTTGTTGTGAGACATGGACGAGCCCTTTGAGAGCGAGGTTATTGGCTTCGGTCGCTCCGCTGGTGAAGACAATTTCTCGTGGCAGTGCTCCGACGAGTTGTGCGACTTCGGCTCGAGCTATTTCGACGGCATCGGCGGCATCGCGTCCGAACGAGTGGCTGGAGCTGGCGGCGTTGCCGAAGTGTTCTGTGAAGAACGGCAGCATGGCCTCGACCACTCGCGGGTCGGTCCGCGTGGTGGCGTGGTTGTCGAGATAGACGTCAGTCGTATCGTCCGACATGTTGGCTGGGGACCTGTTGAGATCCCTCACTACGCTCGGGAAGACAGGTGTTTTGATGTTTCTGAGAGAACACGGGTTGTTCAACCGCCTGCCGGGTGGTCAAGCTGCCGAGCCGCATGATCGGGGTCAGTCGGACTTGACGGGCAGGTTGGTCTGGATCGCGAGGTCTCTGAGTTGTCGGTCGTCGACGGGTGAGGGTGCACCACTGAGCAGATCGGCGGCTTTCTGTGTCTTGGGGAAGGCGATCACGTCACGGATGTTGTCGTGTCCGGCGAACAGCATCACCCAGCGATCGAGTCCCAGCGCGATGCCTCCGTGCGGAGGAGCACCGTAGCGGAGTGCTTCGAGGAGGAAGCCGAATCGGTTTTCGGCTTCTTCGGATTCGATCCCCAGCAGGTCGAAGACTTGTTGCTGCACCTTGGGGTCGTGGATCCGGATGCTACCGCTGCCGGCTTCGTAGCCGTTACAGATCAGGTCGTACGACTGAGCTCTGACGGAACCCGGGTCGCTGGTGAGTGATTCGAGGTCGTCTTCGACAGGGTGGCAGAAGGGGTGATGTTCGGCGTCCCAGCGGCCTTCGTCTTCATTCCAACCCAGCAGTGGGAAGTCGATGACCCAGGCCATGTTCAGTTCGTTTGAGTCGTAGAGTTCCAATTCGGTTCCCAACCGGTTTCTAAGGGCGGCGAGTGCAGCGGAGGAGACCTTGTCGGAATCGGCGACAAAGAACAGCAGGTCACCGGGTTCGGCGTCGAGTGTTTCGATGATGGCTGTTTGGTGCTCGGCATCGAGGAATTTAGCGATGGGCGAGTCGAGTGCCTGATCGGCGACTCGGAAGAACGCCAGCCCGCGTGCCCCATAATCGCTCACAAAACCGGTCAACTCGTCGATCATCTTCCGGCTGTATTTTTCGGCAGCTCCCCGCGCACAGAGGCCTCGGACTCGACCTCCCGATTCGATCGTCTTCTGGAACACGCCGAACCCGCAGTCCTTGGCGATGTGGCTGATGTCGACCAGTTCCATGCCGAACCGCAGGTCGGGCTTGTCGGTGCCGAAGCGTTCGAGGACATCGGCGTGAGTGAACCGGGGGAGTGGCAGAGTGAGTTTCTGGTTCCGGATTGTCTTGACCAGGTGAGCCATCAGTCCATCGATGATTTCGAGCACATCGTCGCGTTGGACAAAGGCCATTTCGACGTCGACCTGAGTGAACTCGGGCTGTCGGTCGGCTCGAAGGTCTTCGTCCCGAAAGCAGCGAGCCATTTGCACGTACCGGTCGTAGCCGGCGATCATCAGGATTTGCTTGTAGATTTGAGGGCTTTGTGGGAGTGCGAAGAAGCTGCCCGGGTGGACTCGACTGGGCACCAGGTAGTCACGAGCGCCCTCGGGTGTACTGCGGCCGAGTATTGGAGTTTCGATTTCGAGGAAGTCGTTCTGATCGAAGTAATCTCGAGCGGCCTTGGTCATCTGGTGTCGGAGCACGAGGGTGTTCTGGAGTTGATTGCGGCGGAGGTCCAGAAATCGGTACTTCAGCCTCAGTTCCTCGTTGGGTCTTTCGCTGCTCGACGGATCAAATGGCGGTGTCAGACTTTTGCTGAACACATGGAGTCGCGTGGTCTTGATCTCGATCTCACCGGTAGCCAGTTTGTCGTTGACGTTTTCGGACCGGCTGATGACTTCGCCTTCGACCTGAATCACATCCTCACTTCGCAGTGCTCGAGCCATCTCCTGCATCTGCTCGTCACGCGAGAGGTTGAAGACAACCTGTGTGAGACCGTAGCGGTCGCGGAGATCGATGAAGACCAAGCCACGGTGGTCTCGGTAATTCTGAACCCAGCCTCCCAGGGTCACAGTCTGGCCGATGTGTTCCGCTCGCAGTTCACCGCAGGTGTGTGTTCGCAGCATGATGATGTCGGTTGGTGTCGTTGGAGGGGGCGAGTGGGGAGGTTGATCCGGGCGCGTACACGGACAGCGCAGCGGCATCGATTATAGAGGCTGCCGCTGTTGCGGCGAAGGGCGGCTCAGGCCTGGGGGGCGGTGGGGGACGGCTGAGACGTGGTCAGTCGTTGTCGCGTAGTGCGTGTCGATCGTCTGTAAATTTGAGGTAGTCGAGGTAGGTGTTGGCGACCTTGGCTTCCTTGGTGGTGCCGGCGTGAATGTAGAGTCCGTACCGGAGTCTGAGTTTTCCGCCTCGGGTGAGCTTGGCGGGGTTGGCCGGTAGCTTGCCGTTGGTGTAGGCCTTTTCGCCGAAGGGGTTGATCGTGAACAGTCCGTAGTTGCGGACGTGGTACCGCGAGCGTCGGAAGTTGGCCGGGTGGTCAAACAGGGTCATCCCGACGGTTTTGCCTTCGGCGGTGCCATAGTAGTCGATCCAGTTGCTGACGCGTCCCCAGCAGGCGGCGGTACCCATTTTGCCATCGGCGTTGACCACCTTGCCTCCCATATTTTCGCGCAATTCGTTCCTCATCCTGATCCCGAACAGTCCTTCCTTGGTGTCTCCGAACGTGACGGCATCCCGGTGAGCGGTGAAGGTGATGTCGTAGATGAAGAGTCGGTGAGCGTAGATGCTGATCCGTGTGGTTTCGACGACGATGGGTTTGCCGTCGTCCCCGAGCCAATCGTTAGTGACGACCATCACGGCGGGGTTCCCTTTCTTCCTGTCGAGTGAAACTTTCCGGTTGCGGATCTTGCCCTTTTCGGCCCAGAACCTCACCTCGTTGATTTCATCTACCGCGACCCAGACTCCCTTGTGGTGCGGGTGATCTTCCTGATGTTCGAGTGACCGGGTGACGACGGTTCCGTGAGGTCCGCGCACTGGCAGGAAGAACGGTTTGGGCAATTTGGGGCTGGTGTTGTAGGTGGCAAACGGCTGGCCATCGATTGTGACTTCGACCGATTCGGTTGCTCGTTTGAGTTGGACGACGGAGGCGGCTTGGACGTTTGCTGCGGTGTTTACTGCGGTGTTTGCTGCGGTGTTTGCTGCGGTGATGGCGAGCAGTGATGTGACGAGCAGTTTCACGGTGTTTTCCTTATTCACGAGTCTGATTGTGTGTTTGTGAATGTGGTCGGCCTCATTGTGTCTTGGCGGGAGTACGAGGTCGAGTCAGCGGGCGATTTGAGTGGAATGGTGAGTGCGATTGCAGAGGTGGCAGGCCGTGTTTTGTGGGTCTCTTGCATCCAGCAACCAGACTGTTACGGTTGGGAAAATTGTCTCCAGCCGATCGGTTTCCGGCGACGTGGGGACGTTCTCGCGACCCGTTCTGGCGACATTCTGTAGTGCCACGTCGAGACGACATCCAGAAGATCCTGATCATCGGATCGGGTCCGATCGTAATCGGTCAGGCCTGCGAGTTCGATTATTCGGGTGTGCAGGCGTGCAAGGCGTTGCGTGAGGAGGGATACGAGGTGACGTTGGTCAACTCGAATCCTGCCACGATCATGACCGATCCCGAGATGGCGGATCGGACCTACATTGAGCCGATCACCTGGCATTACGTTCAGAAGATCATCGAGGTCGAGCGGCCTGACGCGTTGTTGCCGACGCTGGGTGGTCAGACGGGTCTGAACGTGGCGATGGATCTGGCGCGACGTGGGGTTTTGGACCAGTTGGGTGTCGAGTTGATCGGAGCCAAGGAGCACGTGATTGCGAAGGCTGAGGAGCGTGCGAGTTTCAAGGAGGCGATGGAGTCGATCGGGTTGGATGTTCCGTTGAGCATTGTTGTCCGCAGTCTCGAGGAGGCTCGTCACGCGATCCGCGATCTTGGGTTGCCGATTGTGATCCGGCCGAGTTACACGCTGGGCGGATCTGGTGGTGGGATTGCTTACAACAAGGATGAATTTGAAGCGAAGTTGAAGCGAGGTTTGGAGTTGTCGCCGGTCCATGAAGTGCTACTTGAGGAATCGGTGATTGGTTGGAAGGAGTACGAGATGGAGGTGATGCGCGACGTGGCCGACAACGTCGTGATCATCTGTTCGATCGAGAACCTGGATCCGATGGGGGTGCACACTGGCGATTCGATCACTGTCGCCCCGGCTCAGACGTTGACCGACAAGGAGTACCAGCGGATGCGTGACGCGACGATCGCGTGCATTCGTGAGATTGGAGTCGAGACTGGCGGATCGAACGTTCAGTTTGCGATCGACCCGAAATCGGGCCGGATGGTGATCATCGAGATGAATCCTCGGGTGAGTCGTTCGAGTGCATTGGCGAGCAAGGCGACGGGGTTCCCGATCGCCAAGATTGCCGCGAAGTTGGCTGTTGGTTATCGGTTGGACGAGTTGTCGAACGACATCACTCGCGAGACATCGGCCTGTTTCGAGCCGACGATCGACTACGTGGTGACGAAGATTCCGAGGTGGACATTCGAGAAGTTCCCTGACGCCGACCCCGAGTTGACGATCCAGATGAAGTCGGTGGGCGAGACGATGGCGATTGGTCGAACGTTTCGCGAGTCGTTGCAGAAGGCGTTGCGGGGTTTGGAGATTGGTCATTTCGGGTTGGGGGGTGGCAAGAAGGACTTGTGGGGTACCGAGTGTCAGCCGACTGTCGATCAGATCGAGCAGAAGCTGTCGGTTCCCAACGAAGAGCGGATCTTCTACCTGAGATTTGCGTTGTTGGAGGGGATGAGTGTCGAGAAGATTGGTGAGCTGACGGGTATTGATCCGTGGTTCCTGCACCAGTTGCGTCAGCTGGTCGAGATGGAAGGACAGTTGCGTGAGCACCGGCGGATAGAGGATGTTCCTCGGGAGTTGTTGCGTGAGGGGAAGCGGTTTGGGTATTCGGACCGTCAGTTGGCTGGTTGGTGGGACACGAGCGAGAGCGAGGTGCGTGGTCATCGGAAGCAATTGGGGATCGTGGCGACGTTCAAGCAGGTGGACACGTGTGCGGCCGAGTTCGAGGCCTACACGCCTTACTATTATTCGACGTACGAGGACGAGGACGAGACGCCGGGGAACGCGGACAATCGCCGACGGATCATGATTCTTGGCGGCGGTCCCAACCGGATCGGGCAGGGGATCGAGTTCGACTATTGTTGTTGCCAGGCGGCGTTTGCATTGCGCGAGTTGGGCATCGAGAGCATCATGGTGAACTCGAATCCCGAGACGGTATCGACGGACTACGACACATCGGACCTGTTATTTTTCGAGCCTCTGACGACCGAGGACGTGTTAAACATTTGCGACCGGTTGCAGCCTGACGGAGTGATCGTTCAGTTCGGTGGTCAGACTCCATTGAATCTGGCTCGCGGGCTTGAGGCGTCGGGGGTCACGATTATCGGCACGTCGACCGACATGATCGACGCGGCGGAGGACCGAGAGAAGTTCCAGTCGATCTTGCGGCAATGTGGTTTACGTCAGCCGTCCAACGGAGTGGCGACGACTGTCGAGCAGGCTCGCGGTGTGGCCGAAACGGTCGGGTACCCGATCCTGGTCCGTCCCAGTTATGTGTTGGGTGGGCGGGGGATGGAGATTTGTTACGACGAGACGTCATTGGTTCGGTACATGGCCGAGGCGGTCGAGGCGTCGCCGGATCACCCGGTGCTGATCGACAAGTTTCTGGAGGACGCGATCGAAGTTGACGTCGATGCGATCGGTGACGGCGAGATGACTTTGGTGGGTGGAGTGATGGAGCACATCGAGGAGGCTGGCGTGCATTCGGGCGATTCGGCCTGTGCCCTGCCGCCGTACTCGTTGTCGGCCGAGATGATCGAGGAGATCAAGCGGGCGACGATCGTGTTGTCCGAAGCACTCGAAGTTCGCGGGTTGATGAACATCCAGTTCGCCGTCAAGGACGACAAGCTGTACGTATTGGAAGTGAACCCGCGAGCCAGCCGAACGGTGCCATTCGTGTCGAAGGCCACGGGCATTTCTCTGGCTCGCGTTGCGGCAAAGGTGATGACGGGCAAGAGTTTGAGCGAATTGGGAGTGACCGAAGAGATTGTTCCGGAGCACACGTCGGTGAAGGAGAGTGTGTTTCCGTTCAACCGGTTCGCGGGAGTGGACATCATCCTGGGTCCGGAGATGCGATCGACGGGCGAGGTGATGGGGATTGACGAATCGTTTGCGTTGGCGTTCGCGAAGAGTCAGTTGGCGGCCGGCAACGATTTGCCTCGCGAGGGTCGCGTGTTCATCAGCATGGCGAGTGCACACAAGTCGTTGATGATCGAGCCGGCCCGTCGAGTCAGCGCGATGGGGTTCGAACTGGTGGCGACGTCGGGAACGGCCGAGGTGTTGCGTGAGGCGGGTGTCGAGGTCGAGACCATCAAGAAGCTGGCTCAGGGCCGACCCAACCTGTTGGACTATCTGGCCAACGGTGACATCCAGTTCATCTTCAACACGCCCAGTGGTAAGGGGGCTCGGACCGACGAAGGTAAGATCCGCGCCGCTGCGGTGTCTCACGGAGTCCCCTGCGTGACGACGTTGCCGGGTTGCTTGGCGGTGGTCCGGGCTTTGAAGGCGATGGTCGAGAGCCCGGTGCCGAGAGTGCGGGCGTTGCAGGACTGGATGCAGTCGGTTGCCGACCAGGCCAATGGCGACCGCTAACCGCCGGGTCGATCCAATTCGAGAGCCTGGCAGAGCCGGTTGACTCGATCCTGATCCGTCTCGGCGCCAGCTTGGTCGACCAGCGGGATGTTTCGTTCTCGAGCCAAGCGGCGGATCTGGTCGATTCGGGTCTGGCTGTCGGCGGATGGGTTGGGTTCGGGGGTATGGATGACAACGGCTGCCTTCAGGTCCTGCAACTGGTCGACGAGTTTGGTGAGTGTTTCGGCGAAGTCGGATTCGGCCGACAGGGCGGACGGTCCGATGACCAGGTTGACGACATCGGGGTAGAACCGAGCCAGTTGCCATTCGAGGTTTTCGAGGACTGTTTCGATGGGCGATCCGGGGACCAGGGTATTGACGACCACATCGAGTGGTCGGCGGTGGGTGGTTCGCAGTTCGGCGGCGAACTGGTCGGGGAAGGCGGTTTCGGGTGGTCCGTCGCCGCAGAAGACCCATGTGGCCGGTCGCGGGCCGTTGACCAGTTTCCGGATCGTCGCCAATCCATCCTGTGTCAATGGATCGGGTTCATCGGGATCATCGGGATCATCGGGTTGCTTGTGTTCGGCAGCGTTTGTTTCCAGCCCAACGCGATCATTGTTCGGGTCGGGTTCAGGAGTGTCGGCGTGTGTGGACGGGTCAGTGTCGGGGTGTTGAGCGACTGGGTGTGGGACCAGTTCGGTCACGGCTGCTCCGACCGATTCGCTGGTCTGAACGCTTGGGAGGTTGTCGGTGGCGTGTTGGTCAGTGCGGTTCGCTTCGAGTTCATTCTGCGAGGCATCTCGTGCGGCTCGGGCCAAACGTCGAGCCTGCCGTTCTTCGAGTTCTTCAGCTGCACGCAGGACGAGCATCCGGCGGCGTGACCGCGAGTTGTCAGCCAGTCGGTAGGACGAGCCCATTGGCATCGTGAGGAGTGTCCAGTTGTTGGAGCGACCGGTGTTTGGCTGCGGTGTTTGGCTGCGGTGTTTGGTTCCAGCATAGTCTTCAAATGGGGGTTGGTGCAGTGATTGAACCAACGAAAGTGGGTGGAGAATGCCGATAGAGAGCGAATAAGCCTGTAGTGCACGTTGCGAGCAGGTTGGAGCGTATTCGGGCCATGTCTGAGCTTGGTCCGGGTCGGTTGATGAGGCAGAAAACAGGAGTGGGTGCGATGGCGACTCAGTTTGTCGGCGCACGTTGGTTGGACGAACGCAGGCGACGGCGGTTGGCCGTTGAAGGGGGAGCAGACGAGATGAGTGACGCGACGGCGGAGATCGAGGGCGAGGATGAGTCTGGTGCGGAGACGAGGCCGATCGTGCCTGCGGCATTGAGCATCCGGTCGATTGTGCCTCGATCCGGCTGGTCGGTCTTGGCGTGGTCGCTATTGCTCTTGGGTGTCTGCGACGCGGTGATTGCCGCGGCGTGGTTCCAGCAAAGTGTTCCCGAGCGGTTGCAGGGTCCGTACAAGTTGGTCTTTGGTCTCAATTCGGCGATGGCCGCGACATGGCTGGCCGGTGCATTGCTGGTCGTGGCTGCCCAGATGTCGTTGGTCATTGGTTGGGTTCGCGGCCATTGCCTGACGGATTTCGACGGTCATTATCGAGCTTGGACGCGGGTGGCGATCAGTTGGTTGGTGATCGCCGGCGTGGTGGGCACCGGAGCCCACCAGTCGATGGCTCAGATGCTGCTGGTCCAGTTCGGTTTCGAGACGTTGTGGCAGCGAGAGATTTTGGCGTGGCTGCTGCCACTGGGTGTATTGGTCGCCAGTGTGGCCTGGGTGATGGATGCCGAATTGAAGACCAGCCGTACGGCTCGGTTGCTGATGTGGCTGTCGGCTTCGGCGGCGGCTGGCGGCCTGTTGTTGATGCTCGAGCCGACAGTGATCGACGCTGGCCTGCTTGAGCGGTTTCCCGGTCTTGTGGCTTTCCTGAAGCTCGCCGCGATGGTATCGGCTCCGGGCCTGCTGGTCGTTTCGATGGGCGTATTTCTGAGGCACGTCGTCCACGTCTCGGCCGAACCTGCACCACGCCGCAAGTGGAAGCGGAAGGTGAAGAAGAAGCGAGTGACGAAGTCGGAGGGTGACGAGGCGGACGATGTGAGTGAGGAGTCTCCTGAGGAGGAAGCGGTTGAGGGAGCGGTTGAGGAAGAGGAGGAAGAGGAGGAAGAGGAGGAGTATGGGGCGGGGTATGACGAGTATTCTGTGGAGGAGGTTGAGGAGGTTGAGGAGGTCGGTCATGGGTACGCGGAATACGAAGACGACACGCAGCATGCCTCACATGCTTCGTACGGTTCCGACGACGATGCGCAATACCGGATTGACGAGGCGGATAGTGGGTCGGAACTTGGTGGCGGGTTCCCGGACCCTGACGCTTTGAAGGGTTTGAGCAAGCGAGAGCGTCGTCGTTTGCGGAAGCAGTGGCGTGAGCAGCAGCGTGAGATAGATGCCTAGAGGATAAACCGGCTGAGATCTTCGTCTTGGGTCACTTCTTCGAGTTTATCTCGGACGTAGTCGCCATCGATCTTGAGTTGTCCTTGTCCATCTTCGGGTGCTTCGAAGCTGGCTTCTTCGAGCAGTCGTTCGAGGATCGTGTGGAGTCGTCGAGCGCCGATGTTCTGTGTCGACTGGTTGACTTGGAAGGCAAAGCCGGCGATGGCTTCGATGCCGTCCTTGGTGAACTTCAGTTTGACACCATCTGCGGCGAGGAGTGCCTGGTACTGTCGGGTGAGGCTACTGGAGGGTTCGGTGAGGATCCGGACAAAGTCATCCCGAGTGAGGTCATCGAGTTCGACTCGGATCGGGAACCGTCCCTGCAGTTCGGGCATCATGTCGCTGGGTCGCGAGCGGTGAAAGGCTCCGGCGGCGATGAACAGGATGTGTTCGGTATTGATCGACCCATTACGGGTCTGCACGGTGGTCCCTTCGATCATCGGCAGCAGGTCTCGTTGGACACCTTGCCGGCTGACGTCGGCTCCACCCTTGCCCGATTCTTCGGGCCCACAGATCTTGTCGATTTCATCGAGGAAGACGATGCCATTGTCGGCAGCGAGCTTGACGGCTTCTTCGGCAACGGCATCGTCGTCGAGCAGTCCTTCGATTTCCTGTTCGACCAGCACCTTGCGGGCATCGGAAACGGGCAGTTCGCGATCGTTGGTCTGTTTGGGCATGAAGCGTTCGAGCATATTCTGGACATCGAGGTCGACCTGTTCGAGTCCCATTGTCGAGAAGACCTGAACGGGTGAGGCGGTTTTTTCGATGTGCACATCGACGACATGCTCTTCGAGTTCACCGTTGGCGAGCATTTTGCGGAATTTTTCACGAGTCCGTTCGTGCCGTTCGATGGCCTGGGCTTCTTCTTCGGGGTCTTCGGTGGGCACCCAATCACCAGGCGGGACGAGCAAGTCGAGCAGTCGTTCTTCGGCCCTGGCTGCCGCGTCTTCCTTCACTTCGGCCTGTTTCTGCTCGCGGACCATGTGGATGGCCGAGTCGACGAGGTCTCGGATCATGCTTTCGACATCGCGTCCGTAGTATCCCACCTCGGTGTACTTGGACGCTTCGACCTTGACGAACGGTGCCCCGGTCAGCTGTGCGAGTCGTCTTGCGATTTCGGTTTTGCCGACACCGGTGGGACCGATCATCAGGATGTTTTTCGGGGTGACATCCCGCCTGAGGTCATCGGGCAGCTGCTTCCATCTCCAGCGGTTGCGTAGGGCGATGGCGACGGATCGTTTGGCGGCGTCCTGTCCGACGATATGGCGATCGAGTTCAGCGACGATGTTCCGTGGAGTCAGCTCGGACACGCCAACTCCTCGACCACCACCTGGTCGTTGGTGTAGACATCGATTTTTGATGCGATCCCGAGTGAATGTCGGACGATGTCGGCCGATTTCATATCGGTGTGAGCGACGAGTGCTCGGGCTGCGGCGACGGCGTACTGTCCGCCGGACCCGATGCCGAGTATTCCGTCCGAGGCTTGTACGACGTCGCCGTTTCCGGTCACCAGCAGGCTGTCAGATTCTCCGACCACGATCATCATGGCTTCGAGTCGTCTGAGGACTCGATCGGTTCTCCAATCGCGAGCCAACTCGGTCGCAGCCCGCGGGATGTTTCCGGGGAAGTCCTTCATCCGGGACTCAAAGCGTTCGAGCAGAGCGAAGGCATCGGCGGTGCTGCCGGCAAACCCGACGAGGACCTTGCCATCGAGCAGTTTGCGGATCTTGGTCGTGTCGGCCTTGAGGATGGTGTCGCCGTAGGTCACCTGTCCGTCGCCACCGATCGCCACACTGTCGCCACGGCGGACCGCGAGGATGGTGGTCGAATGAGACTTGGGCATGGGCGGAGGGTGTTCAGGTTGGGGAGGGCGAAACCGAGGGAGTTGGCGTCAGAGTTTGCGGTTTGCTTCAACGGTAGCAATCGGTTGAGGGGGGGACAAGCAGTGGCCTTGGGAGGGGGAACCGTGTTGCCGGGTTGTGATGGAGGGGCATAGAATTGGGTGGTGATGTTCGGGGATTAGAAATGGAAGTGGAAGGAGTGACCGGATGAGTGGCATGACTCGCAGGGCGGCGATGGCGGGGATGTTGGGTGGTGTCGGAGTCTTGGGTGGTTGTGACGGGGCCTTTCAGATGGGTGGTGGCGGTTCGGGCCACGCCAGTTTCCTGGGCCAGACGCCTCCATCGCTGGAAGCCGGCGGCACGTGGTTGAATTCGGACACACCGTTGACGATCGCGGGATTGGCTGGCAGCGTGGTGTGGTTGGAATTCAGTTTTCTGCACTGAGGCGGCTGCCGCGCGATGCAGCCCCAACTGGTCAGTTGGCACGAGAAGTGGTCTGAGGCGGGCCTGGTGGTTATCGAAATCGACAACGGCGGCATGGACAGTCTGGATGCGGTCGAGCAGCACGTTGTGTCGCAGCAGATTCCGTTCACCGTATTGCACGACAAGGGCGGCGTCGTATGTAACCGCTATTCGGTCAGGCTGTATCCATCGGCCTATCTGCTCGACAAGTCGGGAACGGTCATCTGGGAGGGTCACCCGATGGATCCGGCTGCGGATGGAGCTCGGATCGAAGCGGCATTGTCCTGAGTGCCGCGCCGTTTCGAGTCATGAGACCACGAGTCCGTCTCGCAGTCTCAGCGTGGCGTCACCATCTTCGATGTAGCTTTCGTCGTGAGTCACGACGACGACGGTGGTGCCGTGTTCGTCTCGCAGGTTTCTGAGGTACCCGATCACCTCGGCCCCGGTCTCGTGATCGAGTTCTCCGGTCGGTTCGTCGGCGAGCACGAGCTTGGGTTGTTTGAGCAGTGCTCGGGCGATCGCCACCCGTTGTTGTTCTCCGCCCGAGAGTTCTGCGGGTCGGTGTTGTTTCCGGTCGCCGAGTCCGACGTGCTCGAGCAGATCGACGGCTTGTTGTCTGAGCGTGTTGTTGATGCCGATGGGCAGGAAGGGGGCCAGGACGTTTTCCAGGGCACTGAGGTTGCTGAGCAGGTTGAAGCTTTGGAAGACGAACCCGACTTCGTGGCGTCGGAACTGGTCCTGATCGTCACGAGAGAGCTGATCGATTTGGCGACCCCCGACGGTGATCGAGCCAGTTGTGGGTCGATCGAGAGCACCGAGCAGGTAGAGCAGTGTACTTTTGCCGCTGCCGGATGGTCCGAGCACGAACTGGAAGCTGCCGGCCTGGATTGAAGCGGAGATTCCTCGCAGTGCCCGGACGGTGGTCGGGCCGATCGTGAACTCCTTGGTCAGGTTTTCGATTTCGATCGAGTGGTTGGTCGGGGCGTGTTGGTTGTGTTCACCCACGACGGATCGCTTCCATTGGCGAGAGTTTCATGGCCCAGGTGGCGGGGTAGAGTCCGGCCGAAACGCCCAGCAGCGAGCTGAAGCCCATGGCGAAGATCAGCAGTTGTGGGCTGGCGTAGAGTTGAAGTCGATCGGGCCATGTGGTGTTGACGAATTCGGTTCCGAGCCAACCGATCGCGCACCCGAGGACTCCTCCAGCCAACCCCAGCACGGCACTTTCGCATGTAATCAGCAGCATCACATCACGTCGGCTCCAGCCATTGGCCTTGAGGATCCCGAAGTCGATGATCCGTTCCGTGACGCTCATCAGCATCGTATTGATGATCGACAGCACGGCGATCAGCACTCCGATACTGGTCATAACGCCGAGGAACAGGTTGAGGTCCGAGCTGAACTCGTCGAAGCGTTCGGCCCAGTCATCCGCCGTTCTCACCTCAATCGGATCGGCCTTGGATTGGTCGGCTGCGGTGGCTGCGGTGGCTGGTGAGTTGTTGGTTTGACTGCCGCTACCGATCCAGTTTTGGATAGCCAGCAGCAGGTCGATCAGTGGGTTCCCGGTGGTGATCGCCCCGGCGATGTTGCCAGTGGATTGAATCTCACGTCCTCGAAACGTCTCACGAATCCGTTCGGCGAGTATTTCGTTTGGGACGGTCTTATCGGGTTCGACGTAGAAGGCCGACGCGCTGTCTTGTTCGAAGCGTGTCAGTCGTCGCACGACGTCGATGTCGACGATGATCGACACATCGAGCATCAGTTGTCCGCAGTGGTAGATTCCGACGATGGTAAAGCGGTCGCCGTTGATCGTGAGTTGGTCACCGATTGTGACGTCGTGGTCGGTTGCAATTTGCCGGCTGACGACGGTGTGGAGTTTGTGTCGGTCGTTCTGGTCGAGGAACCGGCCTTCGACCATGGCATCTCGGTAGACGTCCTTGTGGAGTTTCTGTCGTTCGGCGATGCTTGTGCCGAAGAGGAACCGTGGTGGCGCGATGACGCGTTGTCCTTCGATCAGATTCACCCTGGCCCAGACTTCAGGATTCACAACCCTCACCCCGTCCATTTCGGCAATCTCGTCGGCCCAGCCTGCCGGGAGTCTCGAAAACAGCGGCAGTGGGGCTCCGGCCTGCATGATGGCCAGTCCGGGAATCCGGCTGAAGGTATCATTGACCATGTGATCGATGCCCTCGGCGACCGAGAACAAGCCGACCATACCGGCGATAGCGACTGACAGACCGGCCAGTGCCAGCAGCGACCTGAGTGGTCGCGAGACAAGATTCTGGATTGCGAATCGCCACATTGTCTCAGGAGAATAGAACGCGTCCCACGATACTGGAAGTGACGCACTACCAGGGACGCCAAACGAATTTACAGGGACCGGCCGAGACTGGCTGGACACGAAGCTGATGACCGACCGTGACTACTACCAGATTCTGGGCATTTCGAGATCCGCGTCCGCGGACGAGATCCAGTCTGCCTACAAGCGACTGTCGTTGAAGTTCCATCCGGACAAGAACCCGGACGATCAGCGTGCGGCCGACGAGTTCAAGTTGGTGCAGGAGGCGTTGGGGGTTCTTGGCGACGAGTCGACTCGGGCGGATTACGACCGATTCGGTCCGGCTTACAAGCAGGCCCAGGCGGCTCGGGCCAGTGGAGGCGGTTTTCCAGGCGGTGCCGGGGCAGGCGGCTTCGATTTTTCGAGTCTCTTTGGTGGCGGCATGGACCTGGGGGGTCTCTTCGGAGGTGGTGGTCGTCAGGGAGCATCGGGGGAGCCGCCTCGGACTCGACGCGGTCAGGATCTGCGAGCCAGGATCCAGATCCCGTTCCAGGTGGCGGCACTTGGAGGCGGTCATGAGTTGCCGATTCAGCCCGAGGGTCCTGGTGGGCGGACCGAGCGATTGACGATCAAGATCCCACCGGGCCTGTCCAGCGGCGAAGTACTCAGGCTGAAGGGCCAAGGCGGCAGCATTGCCGGCGGGCCGTCTGGCGACGTGCTGGTGACCGTCGACGTGGCACCTCATCCGTGGTTCCGTCGCGAGGGCGACAACCTGATGATCGAGTTACCGATGACTCCACAGGAAGCCGTACTGGGTGCTCGGATCGACGTGCCGACTTTGGACGAAGGTCCTGTCGTGGTGACCATTCCGCCGGGTACGTCGAGTGGCACAAAGTTGAGATTGAGAGGAAAGGGCATCATCAACCAGAAGACCGGGGTGTCGGGTGACGAACTGGTCGAGGTGCGGATTGTGGTGCCCGAGGGTCTGTCCGAGTCGCAGCGGGAGTTGTACGGTCAGTTGGCCGAGGCCGAAGCCACTTCGGGGTCGAATCCGAGAAGCAGACTGTGGGGTGAACCGTGACGGATTGGAGTGTGTGCTTGGCGGTGGGGTCTGGGTCTGGGTCTGAGTTGGAGTTGGAGTTGGGTGGGGTCCCGGCCGAGTTGGCCAGGGAGGTGAGTTCGGTGGCGGTGTTGGTGGCGATCCTGGTTGTCGGGTTGCTGGGATTGGCGGCTGTCACGGTGGTGTTGATGATGGGAGGTCGGCTGCGTCGACGTGTGCAGGAGGGATTGCCGCCGAGTGATCGGGCTCCGGATCCGATGTGGCCGTTGCAGGTGCCACCGGCCGACGATGTGGATGGAGGCGAGGGGTCCGAATGACGAATCCTGCTTGCGATCACCGTCTGTCCGCTTGGCGCCGAATCAGGCACCAACGCGATTTCGATCGGATCTATGCCGCTGGTTGCCGGGCTTCGGATTCGAGTCTACTGGTGTTTGCCGACGTGGGGCAGGACTGTCGGGGCACGCGAATCGGTCTGAGTGTTTCGAAGAAGCATGGGAATGCGGTGAGTCGGAACCGTTTGAAGCGATTGCTCCGCGAGGCTTTCCGATTGCAGCAGGCAGACATTCCCGAGGGTCTCGACCTGGTGTTGATCCCACGGCAGGCGAGCGATCCGACTCTCGGGCAGTTCCAGGCCAGCCTGTTGAAGCTGTCGAGCAAGGTGTCGAGCAAGCTGTCTGGCCGAGAATCCGAGGGTTCGCGCTGATGGGTGCTGGGTCACGAGGCTGGTTCGGTTTACCGAGTCGGACCGTATCGTGGTGTTTGATTGGATTGGTGCGAGTGTACCAGTGGACGTTCAGTCCATTGATTGGCCGGCAGTGCCGATTCGATCCGACCTGCAGCCATTACATGATCGGTGCGATCGAGAAGCACGGTCCGATCCGAGGGTGTTGGCGAGGCGTGAAGCGGGTGTGTCGTTGCCATCCGTGGCATCCAGGCGGCGAGGATCCGGTGTAACCGGGACTTGGTGCTCGGCCGGTGGCGCGAGTTTTCGTCCGGTCCGTTTATTCGTCCATCACCTCGGTTTCCTTGGCCGAGGCGAGGCCACTGACTTTGCCTTCTGAGTTCTTGGTCAGGTCTTGGACGTCGTCTTTGGTTTGATCGCGTTGATCTTCGGAGAGCAGCTTTTGTTTTTCGCCCGAGTCGGCGTGTTTGTTGGCATCGCGTCTGACGTTTCGGATGGCGATCCGGGCTTCTTCGGCGAGTTCCTTGACTCGTGCGACGAGTTGTCGTCGTCGTTCGGTCGAGAGTGCTGGTACGTTGAGTCGAACGAGTCGTCCATCGGAGTTGGGTGAGAGTCCGAGTTCACTGGCTTGGATGGCTTTGACGATATCGTTGATGACGCCTGGGTCGAAGGGTCGGATGACGATTTGTTGCGGTTCGGGGACGCTGACGGCGGCGAGTTGTTTGAGTGGAGTGTGGGTTCCGTAGGCTTCGACCCGGAGCGAATCGACGAGTGCGGGTGTTGCTCGGCCGGTCCTGAGCCCCTGCAGTTGTCCTTGGAAGACGGCGAACGCCTTGTCCATGCGATCTTCACAATCCAGTAGAATCTCGTCCTGATCCATCATGTCCGTCCATCGTATTGGTCGTGACCGGCGTGTTGGCGTCCAAGGTACAAGATGCGGACGCCCGTGCAAGGCGATCGGCACCAGGCATCGGGCCTCAGGCATCGGGCGTAGGGATCACGCGTGTGCCAATAGCTTCTCCGGCGATGACTCGTTCGATGTTACCCGTCTTGCGGTAGTTGAAGACGATGATTGGCAGTCGATGTTCCATGCAGTGGTGAACGGCCTGTGCGTCCATGACTTCGAGTCCTTGTCTGAGGAAGTCCTGGTAGGTGATTTCGTTGTATCGAACTGCGTGCGGGTTCTTTTCGGGGTCTTCGGCATAGATGCCATCGACTCGAGTCCCCTTGACCACGACATCGGCTTCGATTTCTCGAGCTCTGAGTGCGGCGGCGGTATCGGTGGTGACAAACGGGCTTCCGGTCCCGGCTGCCAGTATGACGACTCGGCCTTTTTCGAGATGTCGGACACAGCGTCTGCGGATGAAGGGTTCGGCGACGCCTTCCATGCGGATCGCCGACTGCAGTCGCGTGGGGACTCCGGCGTTTTCCAGTGCATCCTGCAGGGCCAGTCCGTTAATCACGGTGGCGAGCATGCCCATGTAGTGTGCGGTGGGAGCGTTGATGGCCTGGCTGACTTCGGCAAAGTGTTTGCCTCGCAGAATATTGCCACCTCCACAAACGATGGCCAGTTGCACTCCGGTCTCGGCCACTCGTCGAATTTGGTCCGAGATCGAGGCCACTTCGGCCATACTGATCCCCGACTCGCCCGTGCGACAGAAGCTGTCGCCGCTGAGTTTCAGGACAACACGTGAGTAAGCTGTTGTTGCGGGTTCCTGCTCGGTCATCGTGTTCGGTCCCGTTGTTGCTAGGTGCCGACGACCCATCGGGTGAATCCAGCGGCTTCGAGTCCACTTTCGGCGAGTACCTGGCTGACGGTTTTGGATTCTTCCTTGACGAACTGTTGTGCGGTGAGCACGCCTTGGTCCTGGTAGAAGACCTTCATCCGTCCGTCGACGATTTTCTCGATAATATTTTCCGGCTTCCCTGTCGCTCGAGCTTCTTCGGAGAGTCGTTCACGTTCTTGTTGCACGGCTTCGTCATCGAGATCTTCGGGGTTGAGTACCGAGGAGTTCATGGCGGCGATGTGCATGGCGACGTCACGAAGGATTCCCGTGTCATTTCCGTCTCCGGCGGCCTGAAACAGGACGCCGGTTTTGCCATCGTGGTGGACGTAACCGTTGGCGGGTCCATCGACTCGAGTCACTTTGGCGAGCACGATTTTTTCGCGGATCTTGTTGACGACTTGTTCGTAGGCTTCGCGGAGAGTGGTTGTCGGTTCTTGTGGCGAGTTTTGATTGAGCAGCAGTTCGGGGCTATCGGCTCCGGGTCCGTTGAGAAGTTGCGTGGCACAATCGTTGGCGAGCGATTTGAACTCGTCATTGTTGGCCACCGGAGCCGATTCGCATTGGAGTTCGATCATGGCGGCGGCGGAGCCGTCCTCGGAGATAGCGATCGCGATGCGACCTTCGGAGGTGGCATTGTCGCCTCGTTTGAGCATCACCTTTTGGTTTTGCTGTTTGAGGATTTCGATGGCCTTGTCCTGATCGCCATCGGCTTCGACGAGGGCGTGTTTGCATTCCATCATCGGCAGGTCGGTCAGTTGTCTGAGCACTTTGACCTGTGCGGCAGTGATATCCGCCATCGAGAGTCTCCTCGGGTGAATTCAGCGTGAGTGCGAAGGCTGTTGTACCTGGAGTATTTTCGTCCGAAGTTCCCGGAGTCATGGCTCGGTCGGCCGAGTGTGCCTCGACGGGTTCGGAAATCGCGGCGTATCGGCCGGCCCAATCAGATCGCAGAGGCCGGGGCAGGTCGGTCTTATCGAATGTGGCAGGACGGGTCCGTCAGCGTGTTGGCACGGCCTTGGGTTCGTCCTTCTTCGCAACGGGTTTTTCTTCGGGCACGAGCGAGCGGCCTTCGGTGATCGAGCTGGCGAGGTGTTCGAGGATGAGTCGAATGGAGCGAATGCTGTCGTCGTTGCCGGGGATTGGCAGGTCGACGGTATCGGGATCGGAATCGGTATCGATGAGTCCGATGACGTTGATGCCGAGGATTCGAGCTTCACGAACGCAGTTGTATTCTCGACCCGGATCGATGACGACGATAGCTTCGGGTAGCCGACCCATATCGCGGATCCCGGAGAGGTTTCGGTGAATTTTTTTTCGTTCTCGAGTCAGGAAACTCTGTCGTTTCTTCGAGAACGCCGCCATCTCCCCGCTCTCTTCCAACGTTTCCAGTTCTTCGAGCCGTTTCAGTCGGCTGCGGATTGTGCGGTAGTTGGTGAGTGTGCCTCCGAGCCAGCGTTCGTTGACGAAGGGCATGCCGCAGGATTCGGCGATTTCGGCGATCGGGCTGTAGGCTTGTCGTTTGGTGCCGACGAAGAGCACGAGGCTTCCGTTGGCGGCGACCTGTTTGAGATATCTCTTGGCCCGCATCAGGCCTCGGATCGTTTCCTTCACATCGATGATGTGAATCAGGTTCCGGCGTCCGTAGATGTAGGGCCGCATTTTCGGGTTCCACCGGCTGGTACGGTGCCCGTAGTGAATGCCAGCTTCGAGGATGTCCTTGACGACGATATCGGCCACGGCAGCAGTCTCCCCAGAACAATCTCTGGATGTGTGGATGGAGGGGTTTGATAACGGGAGAATCAGGAGCGAGTCATCGATCGTAGTCTGTGTTCCTGACTTCGTCAAACCTTTCGGGGCGGCTGGTTGGAGGCCTGCTACGTCCCGGTTTTCTTGGCAGCGGGTTTTGTGTTTTTCGTAGGTGAGGAATTGGTTTTTTTTGTGTTCGAGAGGTCCAGGGCGTTGGTTTTGCTGTTGGCGTTTGCGGTGAGCGGGATTTTCCAGCGAGTCGTCATCAGCTTGCACAATCCGCCTTTTCCATCTCGGCAGACCTGGTACGAGACGGCGACTTCGACGGTGGCCTGGCCGGGAGTTCCGGTCAGGGCCAGGTCGAATGAAGCGTTCGATTCGCCTTGAGGTCGGGCTTTCCGGCGTTTTCCCAGTGCATCAGTGGCGATCACGTCCTGTCCCTTATTGGAGAATGCCCGGTAGATGATGGACGCTTTTGGGTTCAGCTTGAAGCCGGTGGGGATGTCGAGTGGGATTGTGATTGTGAGTGTTTTGCCCGAGTGGATGGTTTGGTTGTTGAGTGTGACGGTGTTGCCTTTTTGGGCAAAGTCGCTGTTGTTGGCGGCGGGTGGAGTGGGAGGTTTCAGGCCAGGGATCTTCAGTTCGGCCAGGGTCGCGTTTTTCAGGTCGACGGTGCAGATGCGATGGTTGTTGGTATCGGCGATGTACAGCGTATTACCTCCGATGGAGACACCTCCAGGTTCAGCGAACCGGGCCGGGTCGAGAGTGGTACCTCGCTTGCCGTTTCCCAGGAACGTTGTGGCCCGTCGCGTTTTCAGATCGATCGTCTTGATCTTGTGGTTGTAGCTGTCGGCGACATAAAGCGAGCCGTTGTGGAAGGCGACGCCGAGCGGGTGTTGCAGTCGGGCCTTGTCGCCGACTCCATCGATGTCTCCGAATTCGAACAGCGTCCGGCCTCGCGGCAGGTCGTGTGCTCCGACGACAGTCGTGACTTGTCCACCGGGGCTGGTATCGACCTGTCGGATCGAGGATCCCTCGCTGTCGGCAACGAACAGGTGCTTGCCGTCGGTGGTGAGAGACGAGGGTTGAGCGAGAGCGGACTGGTTGAGTGGTCCGTCGGTGATATCTTCTCGGCCGGTGCCGGCGAAGACTTCGATGCGGGTTGAGCCGAGTTTGTGCGACCACAGTTGGTGTGGTCCGGCCATGGCGATGTAGAGAGTATTCTTGAGGTGAGCCAGAGCCCAGGGGCTGTTTAGAGCGGTCTGTCGCAGGGGGCCTCCACTGGAGCGGATGCGAGCCTGCCGACCGGTACCGGCCAAAGCCCGGACAGTTTTCTTGGTCAGGTCAACGATTCGGATCATGTGGTTTTCGGTGTCAGCCACGTAGAGTTCGTTGCCGATCAGCACGGTTCCCTGGGGGTGATCGAAGGTCGCGTCGGCATATCTTCCGTTCTGCCGACCGATCGCTCCGCTGCCGATCGTTTCTTTGAGTGTTCCGTCGAGTCCGGTGACGACAATGCGGTTGTGGTTGGTGTCGGTGATGAACAGTCTGCCGCCCTTGTGATCGGCGAGCACTTTGCCGGGGAACTTCAGCGGGCTGGGTTTCAGGCGATGGCTTTCGAGATCGAAGCGGACGGGCGAGCTGTCCAGGGTGCCTTTTTTCTTGTGGTAGTCGACCAGCATGCCGATCAGCTTGTCGAACAGTTCCCGGTTCCCTTCCCCGGGCTGCTGACCCACGTACTTCCCTTCGGGATCGATCAGTGCCAAGGTCGGCCAGCTGCCGACTCCGAACTTGCGCCACACGGTCATGTTGGCGTCGTTGATCACCGGGTGTTCGATTTCGTACCGCAGGATCGCTCGGCGGATTGCCTCGGTGTCCTTTTCGTTGTCGAACTTCGCCGAGTGGACTCCGATGACGACCAGTTCCTTGTCGTATTTCTTTTCGAGGTATTTCAGGTCGGGCAGCACGTGCATGCAGTTGATGCAGCAGTAGGTCCAGAAGTCGAGCACGACGACTTTGCCACGGAGGTCCTTGAGATTGATTTCGGTGCCTGGGCTAACGTTGAGCCATCCGACGCCTCCGTCGAGGCTGGGAGCTGGCGAGAGGTTGGGGAACGGGTTCTCGGTCGCCGACTTCTTATTGCCCTTGTCGGCCGCCTGGGCCAGCAAGTTGTTGTCGCCCAGCGGACCGCCTCGATTCAGCAGCAACGTGCCACCGATGAGCACGGCCAGAATGGTAAACGTGGCAAGGACGCGGTGGGAGAAGCGTACTGAGCGAGACTCGGACATCACGAGAATCGACCTCCTGTCGGTGTTACTTGGTGCTGAAGGCGTGGCGGGGATCCCTGCCATCCAGGGTGGTCCGCTCGGCTGCATCGTATCTCATGTTCCCTGACTCCTGCAATCGGTGCTGCCCGATCCTTGGTGGATTGGTCCCCCGTTGACATAGCTGAACGGGTGGGATTATCGTCGGTAGTTGGAGGAGTTGATCATGACCGATGTCCGAGGTGATCGAGTGGCCGCAGTGGCCAGCGTCATGGCCTGTGTGTTGGCTGGCGTATTGGGATGGACTTCGTCGTCATCGCTGGCTGCCGAGCCGACGTGGGCCGAGAAGATGTTTGACGCGACGTCTCACGACTTTGGTGTCATCCCGGTGACCTCGAAGGTGACTCATCGATTCCAGGTCAAGAATCTCTACCGCGAGACGGTCCACATTTCGGGTGTGAAGACCACCTGTGGTTGTTCGGTTGCCCGGCCGAGTAAGTCGACGTTGGCGAGTGGCGAGGTGTTGACGATCGACGTGACAATGGACATGCGTCGCACTCGCACGCGGGGCGTCCGGAAGTCGGCCGTTCTGACGGTGGTCTTTGATCGTCCGACATTTGCGGAGGTGAAGATTCCGGTCAGTGCCGAGGTCCGCAAGGACCTGGTGATCGATCCGGGATCGGTCGAGTTCACTGGAGTGGATCAGGGTGAGTCGGTGAGTCGAACGGTGGAGGTGCGATACGCTGGCCGTGGCGATTGGTCGATCGAGCGGGTCGAGGTGACTTCGCCTCATCTTTCGGTTCGGGTCGAGGAGACTCGTCGCAAGGAAGCTCGTCGGTTGGGGATCCTGTCGAAGTATCACGAGGTGCATTACGACCTGGTGATCGAGTTGAAGTCGTCGTCTCCGGCGGGCCTGTTGCGTGAGACGATCGTGTTGGTGAGCGACGACAAGCAGGCGTCTCGGATTCCGGTTTTGGTCGAGGCGAGTGTGGAGTCGGACTTCACGATCAGTCCGATGGCCGGTGGAGTGGTGAGCCTGGGATCGTTGGTGCCAGGCCGTGCCAAGCGGATCTCGGTTGTGGTCAGGGGTCGCAAGGAGTTCCGGATCGAGAAGATCGAGGCGGCGAGTTCCAGCGAGGCATTCCGGACCAAGCTGCCCGATTCAAAACGTCGAGTCCACGTGTTGCCTCTGACCGTGACGGCTCCCGATGGAATTTCGGAGCTCCGCGAGACGTTTACATTGACGATTGACGATCGAGACGAACCGTTGGTGTTCACTGTCTACGGTCGAGTGGTGCCGTCGGTAAAACCGTAGTGCGAGGTGGTGCGTCAGTGGCAGGTGCAATCGCACTTCGTTAGGGTGAGCCTTGGTCTGACCTGCTCACTTGCCTCAGAGATGCACTGCACCATGCCCAAGGTACTCAGTACGTCGGTCAACGCGGATGACGGTCCTCACTTCGATCTCCTTAGCGGTGCGGGTTTCGAGATCGAGGCGGTCGATCGCAGTATCGACTTGTTTGTCGAGGCCAATCTGATTGCTCAGTTGGACGGCGTTTCGGCCATTTCCGCCGGCTCGGAACCGTACACGAAGCGTGTGATCGAATCGTTGCCGGACTTGCGAGTGATTTCTCGGAGCGGTGTCGGTTTCGACGCGGTGGATCTGTCGGCTTGTGACGAGGCTGGCGTGGTGGTGACGGTGACCCCTGGAGTCAACCATCACGCTGTGGCCGAGCACACGATTGCGTTGTTGATGGGAGTCGCTCGCGGGTTCCCCGAGCGGCACGATCGAGTGAAGTCTGGCCGTTGGTTCCGCGAAGCGATGCCTCGGGTGATGGGTAGCACGATCGGTATTCTAGGGCTCGGCCGCATCGGCCGTGCCGTGGCCACTCGAGCCGTCGGCCTGGGCATGAACGTACTGGCCTACGAATCGTATCCTCAGATGGAATTCGTCGAGACATGGCGAGTCGAGTTGGTCGAAGAGCTCGACGACCTGATCCCACGCTGCGATTATCTCTCGCTGCATCTCCCGAACATGCCCGAGACGCATCACGTGATCAATTCCGAGCGGTTGGCGAAGATGAAGCCGGGCAGCGTGTTGATCAACACGGCCCGCGGTCCTCTGATCGATGAAGCGGCGTTGATCGAGGCTTTGGCGAGCGGTCCGATGCGTGCGGCGGGTCTGGACGTATTCGAGGTCGAGCCGTTGCCCGAGGACAGTCCCTTGTTGAGCCTCGACAACGTGTTGCTGAGCGGCCATGTGGCTGGGCTGGACAACGAGTCGAGCGAGGGGACTTTCAACATGGTGGCCGACACGATCATCAAGCTACATTCTGGTGAGTGGCCTGCCGAGCGGATTGTGAACATGAACGGTGTGACTGACTGGGCCTGGTAGATCACCAGTGATCAGAGGGTCGGATGGGCGCGATGAACCAATGGCCCGATCGCAATTCGAACGTGGCTGTCTGGGAAGCGGCCCGCGTGATGATCCTCGCCTCTTTGCTCTGGGGATTCGCCCACCAGTCTGACCCGGGAATCGGCTCAACCTGTGTTGCTGGCCGAGACAATGGCCGGGAGTCATTTCAGTCGCGGGTGGAAACGGGACCAGGAGTCTAGTCGGTCATGCCGAAGCTGGAATTCACTCGCAACGAGACTCCGACGATCGGCGTTGAGATCGAGTTGCAGTTGGTCGATCGCGAGACGTTGTCTCTTTCGAGTTCGATCGAGAGGGTTTTGTCCGAGTTGCCTGCCGAGTTGGTGGAGCGGGTCAAGCCGGAGTTGATGCAGTGTTATCTCGAGATCAATTCAGGAGTGTGTCGGACGGTATCGGAGGTAGGAGCGGATTTGCGTGGGACGATTGCGGCGGTCGAGCGAGTGACGGGTGGCTTGGGTTTGGAGTTATTCTGGGCGGCGACTCATCCGTTTTCGAGTTGGCGATCTCAGGAGATCACCGTCAACGACCGGTACTACGAGCTGGTCGAGCTGATGCAGGACGTGGCCCGTCGCCTAGTGACATTTGGTTTGCACGTGCATGTTGGCGTCGACAGTGGCGACAAGGCGGTGATGATTTGTGATCGGCTTCTTCAGCATCTGCCGTTGTTCCTGGCCTTGTCGAGCAATTCGCCATTCTGGGAGGGTCGTAACACGGGATTGCATTCGAACCGATCGAAGATCATGGAGGGTTTACCGACGGCGGGGTTGCCTCACAGGATGAGGAACTGGAGCGAGTACACCTGGCTGGTGTCTCACCTGGTTGACACAGGTTTCATCAACACGATTCGCGAGATCTGGTGGGACATCCGGCCTCATCACTTGTTCGGCACGGTCGAGATTCGCGTCTGCGACATGCCGGCGAATCTCGAGCAGGTATTGTCACTGACGGCATTGATGCAGTGCATGGTGCAGGCGTTGTCGGAGGAGATTGATCGAGGGACGTACCAGTCGGAGTACCATCCGATGATGGTTGAGCAGAACAAGTGGCGAGCGACGCGATTCGGTCCGGACGCCGAGTTGGTCAACAGCGAGGATTTCCAGCAGTATTCCGTGCAGCAGTCGACGGATAGTTTGATCGAGATGTTGCAGCCGACGGCCGAGAGTCTGGATTGTGTGTCCGAGTTGTCGAGTGCGACGAACTTGCCGGGCAACACGGGCAGCCGTCAGCAGTTGTCGATTTTCGAGGAGACGGGCAGTCGTCGCGAGGTGGTGCGTCGGATGCTTGAGTCGAGCCGTTCGCAATGAGTTCTGGCGAGTCGAAGTCCGAGGCGTTGCGAGAGACGGTCGGGGGTTTACCGACGGGCGCGGGCGTCTACCTGATGAAGGACTCGGAGGACCGGGTGATCTACATCGGCAAGGCGGTGAATTTACGTAGCCGCGTGTCGAGTTACTTCACGACTGCAGCGGCGAGTGAGCCACGGACAGCGGGGTTGGTGCCTGAGATCCAGGACGTGGAGGTGATCGAGACCGACAGCGAGGTGGACGCATTGTTGTTGGAGGCTCGGTTGGTCAAGGACATCCAGCCGAAGTTCAACCAGGGGTTGAAGGACGACAAGACGTTTCCGTATCTCGAGATTTTTGTTCGAGAGGATTTCCCTCGAGTCGAGTTCACTCGGACACCATCCGACCGTGGCACCAGGCTTTACGGCCCGTTCACCAATGCGAAGGCCTTGCGTGGTGCGATCGCGGTATTGCAGAGAATTTTCCGGTTCCGCACCTGTTCTCTGGACATCGACGACGGTGACGAACGGTGGCGGTGGTTTCGACCGTGCTTGCTGGCGAGTATCGACCAGTGCACGGCACCGTGCAATCTGCGGATCAGCAAGGAGGATTACCGCCGCGACATTCGTCGGTTGCAGACGTTTCTTGACGGGGGCCGCGTGAAGTTGTTGCGTGAATTGGATCGTGAGATGCAGCAGGCTTCGGCCGAGCGACTTTACGAGAAGGCGGCGAGGATCCGGGACGAGATCGGTGCATTGGAGGATCTGGACCTACGAGGCGATCTCGAACAGCACGCTCAGCCGGAAGTTTTCTACGTCGATCCCAAGCGGGGGTTGGCCGGTCTGAAGCAGATCTTCGGGCTCGACAAGTTGCCTCGGCGGATCGAAGGTGTCGACATTGCTCATTTGCAGGGAGGCGAGACGGTGGCCAGCCTCGTGCAGTTTCTCGACGGACTCCCTTTCAAGCACGGCTACAAGCGATACAAGATCCGTACTGTTGACGGTGTGGACGACTGCGGTTCGATTCGCGAGGTGGTGTCGCGTCGGATGGGCCGGTTGTCGTCCGAGGGCGAAGCGTTTCCGGACATCCTGTTGATTGATGGAGGCAAGGGTCAGTTGAACGCTGCGTTGGAGGCGATGCGGGTGATTGGAGTGGATCCGCCGTTGACGGTGTCGTTGGCGAAGCGAGAGGAGGAGGTGTATGTGCCGGGCGAATCAGAGCCTCGACGCCTCTCACGTCACGGCTTCGGACTCAGGCTGCTGCAATATGTCCGCGACGAGGCTCACCGTTTCGCTCAGCACTACCATCACATACTCCGCCGCAAGAGCACTTTGGGCGAGTAGTGGCGTTTGAGCTGCAGATCGGCATTTTCAATGCGGTGCAAACTCACGGACGATTGCTCGAGCGGCTCGGACACCATCGACGGCCGCGCTAATGATGCCACCGGCGAAACCGGCCCCTTCGCCGACCGGATAGAGTCCATCGCAGCCGGGTGACTGGAACGACTGTCGGTCTCGGACGATTCGCACCGGCGAGCTGCCTCGTATCTCGGGCCCCACCAGCACGGCGTCGGGCAGGAAGGCCTTATGGTACTTGCGGTTGAGTAGTGGCAGCGCCCATCTGATGGTTGAGATGACCGAAGCGGGCAGGATCATTTCAAGCGAGGCGGGCACGGTGCCTCGGACGTAGGACGTTTCAATCCGATCGGCCGGATCGGGTGCTCGTTTCTTGATGAAGTCGGCAGCTCGTTGAGCTGGTGCGAGGTATTCACGTTGTCCCAGCCGGTAGGCGACTGCTTCGAACTGCTGTTGCAGTCGGACCCCGGCCAGCGGGTCGCTGGCTCCGAACTCGTCGGGTTCGACCGTTACCATCAGTCCGCTGCTGGCAAACGGCGTATCGTGCCGCGAATTGCTCATCCCATTGGTACAAAACATCTCGGGCTCGGAAACACTCGGGATAATGTGTCCACCGGCACACATGCAAAACGTGTAGACGTCGCGATTGCCTCGAGCCACCAGGTTGTAGTTGGCCGCCCCGAGCAGTTCGCGGTATTCGGGTCTGGCGTAGGCTTCGGCGTCGATCTGAGCCTGAGGCTGTTCGATGCGAAGTCCCAGTTGGAAGGCACGGGGTTCCATGGGGATCCCGGTTTCCAGGAGCATCTGGTAGGTGTCTCGAGCACTGTGTCCGATGGCGAGGATGGCGGTCGACGTGGCGATCCGGCCCGAGCTGGTTGCCAGGGCGACCAGTTTGCCGTTTTCGATTTCGAGTCCTTCGAACCGACATCCGAACCGATATTCGCCTCCGGCCGCTTCAATCTGCTTCCGGAAGTTCCTGACCACAAACGGCAGCCGGTTGCTGCCGAGGTGTGGGCGTTGTTCCCAGGCGACGGAGGGTTGATTGGAGAATTCGGCAAACTGTTCGAGAACCCAGTCGATGTCTGGTCCCGAGAGTCGGCAGGTGAGTTTCCCGTCGCTGAAGGTCCCGGCTCCGCCTTCTCCAAACAGGTAATTGTCGTCCGGATCGTGATCGCCTCCCGAGTCGAACTCTCGAATGCTACGAACTCGTTCCTTGATCGCCGGTCCGCGTTCGAGAATCAGCGGCTGGTAGCCTCGGGTTGCCAGGAAGTAAGCGGCCAGCATGCCGGCGGGTCCCGACCCGATCACGACCGGTCGATCGTCCAGCGGTTGGTGCCCTGTTTGGGGGTTGTCGAAGGAGTTGGGCAGGTAGAGATCGACGCCCTCGCGTCGTGCGAGTTGTTCGAGTCGGTTGTCCAGATCGGCGATGTCGACGGCGACGGAGTAGACGAACTTGAGATTGTTGCGAGAGCGTCCATCGAGGCTCTTCTTGAGGATTCTCCAGCCGGTGACATCATGGAGATCGACTTGGAGCCTTCGGGCGAGTTCGGGCCCGATGTGCTGTTCGTCGAGAGTCACCGGCAGCTGGACGTTGGTCACCCGCAGTGGCATGAGATGAGGGTCCTTGGTGTTGGCGTGGTCAGCGTGGAGTGGTGGGTGGTTTGAGAAAGTGCACCGCGCCCTGAACCCTGGTTTTCCTCTGGAAGACTCGATCGCCCGCGGTGACATACATGATGTTCCGTTTCGGGCCTCCGAAGACCACATTCGCCAGCGATCCGCGGTGTGGTTTCGAGATCACACCACCCATCCGGCCGGTCGGGTCGAACATTTGCACTCCGGCCGAGGTTGTGACATAGAGTCGTCCGTTGGTGTCGACGGTCATTCCATCGGAGCCTGGTCGAGCTTGTCCGGGCAGCAATCTGAGCGGTTGATAGTATTGTTCTCGATGCGAGAGACTGCCGTCGGGTTCGATGCGGTAGGTCCACAGGTGCGGTTGATTCCGTTCGGTCACGACCAGTGTGCCTTCGCCGGGCCAGAGGATGATTCCGTTGGGGCTGATTCCACAGGCGACCACTCGTTTGTTTCGTTTCGCATCAATGGTCCAGACGCGTCGGCCTGCCGGGTCGGTGACAAACAGTCTGAGGTCACTGGCGACAACCAGGTCGTTGCACGCGATGTCCGAAGCGATGACGGTGTGGTTGGCATCTGAGTCGTAGGCCACCACCTGATTGTCACCGCTTCGGCATCCGTACAGTCGTCCGTCGCTGCCGAACATCAGTCCGTTGGTACGAGCGGTCTGTTCGGCAAAGACGGTGACCTTCCCGGTGTTCGCGTCGATGCGGTGGATGCGATTGTTGGGGATGTCGGTGAAGAAGACATTGCCGTCGCGGTCGACCGCGGGTCCTTCGGTGAACCGGTAGCCGCTACCGACAAGCTGCCAGTGTTCGCCGGGCACCAGGACCTGTGAAAGCGGCATGTCCTGGGCGACGGCAGCAGGAAGTGTCATCAGCAGACAAAGAGCTGCGAGCGAGGCGATGCGGATCATGTGGGGTGCGTCCTGCGAGGCAGTCGAGGATGGCCAGCGAAGCAGGCTGGGCTGGTTCAGTTCTTTTTCGAGCCACCGGCGGTCGGTTCGTTCCATCCTCGCCACAGCCATCTGAGCGAATCGGGCAGGATTGCTCCACCGTGCCGGCCGTTGTGACCACCGGTGCCCATCGCGAATCTGTAGTCGTAGTGTGAGAACTTCAGGGCGGCGGCCATCTGGCGGTTGGCCAGCGGCCAGTTGCCGTGGAGGTTATCGAGATCGTTGCTGCCTTCCTGCAGGAAGACTCGGATCGGTTTCGCCTCGGTCTTGCGGATCAACGCCGGGTAGACGTGGCCACCGCGAATGTTGGTGAAGCTGCCGACATGGCTGAGCACTCGGCTGAAATGATCGGGGCGTTCCCAGGCGACGGTCCAGGCACAGATGCCACCCGAGCTGATCCCACCGATGGCTCGGAGTGCCGGGTCGTTGGTCAGCCGGTATTGCTTGCCGACGTCAGGCAGGATTTCTTCGAGCAGGAACCGGGCATATTGTCCGCTGAGCGTGTCGTATTCGAAGCTGCGATTGCGTCGCGGTTTGCCACCCGCCTTGGTTGCGGGGATGGTACCGGGGTTGAGAAAGATGCCGATCGTCACTGGCATCTCGCCCTTGTGGATCAGGTTGTCGAAGACTGTTGGGACACGGAACGACTGCTTGGTGTTCACGTAGGCTGCTCCGTCTTGAAAAATCATCACCGCGGCTGGAGTCTTGCCGTTGTATTGGCTGGGCACATAGATCCAGGTATCCCGGACGGTGCCGGGGAAGACCTTGGTGCTGGTCCAGTTGTGCTTGGTGACGGTTCCCTGCGGCACGTTGGGCTGGACCATCGAGTCGGGCCCAAGCTTGTAATCGTCTTGTGCGTGGGTTGTTGCGTTGGCGAGCAGGATGAGTGCGAGGGGGACGATGCGGGTGAATATATTGAGCATGTTGTGGATTCCGGTGTGATGTGATCCGCTGGTGGCGTCTGCGTGGCGGAGCCTGACCCTGATGTTAGTGAGTTACTGGCCGAAGAACTTGTGGTCGCCAGGTTCGAAGGATCGAGGTTGCGGCGTGTGCTTGGTGATGATCTTCCAGCTGCGACCGTTTTCGCGGAAGTCCGAGAAGTCTGTCGGTGCGTAGGCGATGTTGAGGTGAGATGTTGAGATCAGCTTACCTCGAGCCTGTTGACTGCGAACGGCCGAATCGAGTGCACCGGTGACCAGCAGTGTCCGTTCGGCCGGGTAGGGTTCTCGGCCGTGGATGAACATGGCCTGGATGGCGTGCGAGAGTCCTTTGAACAGGCAGCGGTTGCCCCAGGGCCCGTTGAACAGCGCAGTCGCCCTGGGCCCGGGTTCTCCTTCGACCTGGCAGGCAAAGTTCCAGCGATTGGCATTGTTGCCGACCTTGAGCACGGTTGCTTTCAGTCCGTCGCGGTATTCCAGCAGGATGGCGTGTGGCTTGGTGTCTTCGTGTCCGGCGATCAGTTGTTGCATCGAGCGAGGTCGTCGATCCAGTTCGGCGAGCATGGCGGCTTCGGCGAGTTCGATGGACCAGCGTCCTTGCCGGGCCGCTTCGAACAGGGCGTCGCCTTCGAGTACCTGCACGCTTGCGATTCCCGTCTCGCCGGCATCACCGCGTGCTTCGACCATGGATTGCAGCACTTCGAGTCCGTGGAAGCCGTACGATTCGAGTTGGCCTCCGTGAATCGCCACGGCTTCGGTGATCCGCGTTCCGCGGGGCAGTTCGAGACCGGGTCGTCGTTGTGCGAGCGGCACCGAGCTACCTGCCAGCAGGGGCATGCCGTGGGTTCGGGCCACGCCGACCATCTCGCGGGCCCAGTCGAACCGATAGGAATAGTGCTTGTCGTTGAACAGTGGGACGAACCGATTGGCCTGTTTCATGACGCCAACTGCCGCGTCAAAGAACCTCTTGCGAGGGTACATTTTTTGTCCGAGTTCATTGAGCGGATAGTCGCCGTGTTCGCCGATCGAGAGCACGGCATCGACGGCCAACGAGTCGCCTCCGACGCACATCGCCTGTTCGATCGAATCGAACAGTGGGACGTCAAACCGCTTGGCTGCCATGCGAGCCATGTCGCCATCGGGGAACTGATCGGCGTAGAACGAAACGATGTCGACGCCCGGATCGACCAATCGGCCTCGAAAGAGGTAGGGTCGAAAGAAGTTCTCGAGGATATTGTAGGCGTGCGAGCGGAAGCGGAACTCGGTGAAGATGGCGGCGACCCGCGGTCGTCGCGGCCGGTTGTTGGCGTGGGCCGGCGAGGTGACCGAGGTGAACAGACCTGGAGCGAGTGCGCAGGCGGCCGAGCGGGCCAGTAGATCGCGGCGTGACAGTTCAGGGACGGAACAGGTCATGTGGGTCTGCGTCCTTGGGGTCGAGCGGCGTGGTGAGTTTGGGACAGGCACCGAGCAGCCGGAGGCGATTGGAGAGCCAACCGCTGGTGGAGGGGGGGTGGGGGCGAGTCATTGTAAGTGGTGCTCATTCCGGCTGCACGTCTGGTTGCTGGTTTGGCTGGCCGTTATGATCACCCGCACGATGACTCTGAGCCCGAAGCAAACGTCTCGACGCGGTGCCGATCACCTGGTGGATGCGCTCCAGACAGCTGGCGTCAGCCAGCTGTTCACTCTTTCTGGCAACCAGGTGATGTCGGTCTTTGACGCGACGATCGGCAGCCGGATCGGGTTGATCCACGTGCGTCACGAGTCGGCGGCGGTGCACATGGCCGACGCCTACGGGCGGTTGACGGGCGAGGCGGGGATCGCCCTGGTGACGGCCGGTCCGGGATTTACCAACACGCTGACGGGAACCTACGTGGCGGCGATGGCCGAATCGCCACTGGTTGTTCTCAGCGGCTGTTCACCCGTTTCACGCGACGGCCAGGGTGCATTCCAGGAAATGTCTCAGGCCGAGATGGCAGGTCAAGTGGCCAAGGCAGCCTGGCGAGCCACTAACTCGGCCGATCTGGGCCACGATCTCTCTCGAGCCATCCGCCTGGCACGAAGTGGACGTCCCGGCCCGGTGCACATCACTTTGCCCGGTGACGTGTTGTCCGAGTGGTCTGAATTGCCTGCGGCCGGGCCGCCAGTTGTCGACGATTTTCATCCGGTCGTCAGCCTGCTGGATCGAGACATCGCCGGTCGAATTCTTGAGTTGTTGAGCGAATCGAGTCGGCCGATGCTGTTGGCCGGACCGGCTTTGGTCCGTGGCCAGGGTCCTGGGGTGCTCGAACAATTCGAGCAGGCCACAGGAGTCCCGGCTATGGCGATGGGGAGTCCTCGGGGCATCAACGATCCGGGCCTGGGGGCATTTGCCGAGCCGTTGGCCGAGGCCGATCTGCTGGTGTTGATCGGTCGCAAGCCCGACGTCGGATTGAAGTTCCTGGAGAGCCCATTTGTATCGCCGGATTGCCGTGTTGTGTTGGTCGACCCCGAAGCGTCGGTGCTCGAGCAGTTCGGCAACCGGTTGGAATCGGCTGGTCGGTTGATTGTTGCGGAGCTGGCCGATTCGGTGCCTGCGATCGAACGATTGGCGATGCTCTGCGACGAGCCGCGGGTCGACTTGTCGGGATGGCGTGACGAGGTGAAGCGTGCGATCGCGCACCGGCCACCGGAGTGGTCGACGCTGGATGTCGAGTCGGGTGCGGGATTGCATCCGGTGCAGGTCGCATTGGCGGTCAACGAGGTGCTGGCGGCGTATTCGGAGCACTCGGAGACGGTCTTCATTTCTGATGGTGGTGAGTTCGGCCAGTGGACGCAGGCGGTGGTTGACTCGACTCATCGACTGATCAACGGCCCGAGCGGATCGATCGGAGCTGGCGTTCCGTTTGCTCTGGCGGCTCGAGTGGCCTGTCCCGAGGCGACGGTGATCGCGACGGTTGGAGACGGGACATTTGGCTTCCATGCGATGGAACTCGAAACGGCCATCCGCAACGACTTGCCGATGGTGATCGTGGTTGGCAACGACGCATGCTGGAACGCCGAGTACCAGATTCAGCTCGACGAATACGGTGCCGACCGGTTGGTGGGTTGCGAGTTGGCCGACACGCGATACGACGAATTGTGTCGATCGATGGGTGGCTGGGGCGAGCGTGTTGAGCGAGCCGAGGAGTTACCTGGTGCATTGCGGCGTGCGATCGATTCGGGTCAACCGGCGGTGGTCGACGTGCGGATCGACCGGGTCAAGGCACCGATCGTTCGGCGTTAGGTGCTGGTACTTGTTACTGGTCGTCGATGTCGGAGGAGTTTTCGCCTAGCATGCCGAGTTGTTCGAGGCGTCGGTAGAGGCGTGGTCGTGTGAGTCCCAGCAGTCGGGCGGCTTCGGCCTTGTTGCCTGACGCACGCTGCATCGCTTGCCTCAGTTGGTTGCGTTCGATTCGCTGCATGACGTCTTCGAGAGGTTCGATCGGTTCCTGGAGTGGACCGCCGACTCGCTGAGCGTCGATGCCGGTGCGGAAGGCGAACGGCAGGTCGTCGGGTTCGATCAGGCCGGAGCCTCGCTCGGATGTGTTTTGAGCCGCCTCGCGGATCACCGAGTTGAGTTCATCGAGGTTGTCGGGCCAGTCGTATTGGCCCAGTGCGGTCCACGAATTTGCCGAAAGGCCTGCGACCTGGACGGCTGCCGTCTGGTTGTGACGTTCGAGAAAGTGTTGAGCCAGGTGTTGGAAGTCGGTCTGGCGATCTCTTAGAGCTGGCAGGGTGATCGTGATCGACGAAACCTGATAGTGAAACTCGGGCAACAGGTCCTCACAGGCAACAGCCTCTTCGAGCGGCCGAGTGGACGAGACCATCAGTCGCAATGGGTGGGTTGTGGCGAGGGTGTCGATGCTGGCGAGCTTGTCGAGCAGCAGCTGCTGAATGTCCCGAGGCAGGCGATCGATGTCGGACAGGAACAGGGCACCGGGTTCCAACACCGCGGCCGCCCCGCCGCGAGTCGACTCGAAGACTCGCGCAATCAACTCGGATTGTTCACTCGGCGGCAGTCGATGCGAGTCGAGAGGGACAAACGAATGGTCTCCCGCGGGTCCCGAGTAGTGTATGGCTCGGGCGGTGTGCTCGCGGCCACTGCCGGTTTCGCCGATCAGGCAGACGCTGGAGTGCGAATTGGCGGCGAGGCGAACCTGTTCCAGGACCCGGTTCATTTGCGGTCCGGAGCCGAGCAGGGAATCCAGGCCGAAGCGTTCGCGGAGCGAGTGTCGCATGGCAGCCAGTTCGGCATGAAGCCGATGTGTTGGCGTTTCGGTTGCTGTTGTCGGTTCGCCCGACGGCACGGGTGTCAGGATGCCCAGGAACCCATCTGCCTGTCCGTCGGCGTCGTTGAGAGGAAAGACGTGGAGCAACTGAGGCAGGCTGTTGCCGTCACGGCAGGCCAATTGGATCGGGATTCCGGCGTCCCGGTGCCGGTCGAGGTCGGGAGGAGGGCAGAGGCTGGCGACCAGCGCGTCGACAGTGCCCGGCTCGAACTCGCTGCTGTAATCGCATCGCCACCCAATCACCTCGTCCGCCGGCCAACCCGTCAGGGTTTCGCACCCGGAATTGAACCAGGCGACAATGCGGTCGGTGTCGAGGACAAAGACTGGAGCTTGGGAACCGGCCAGCCACTTTTCGATTCGTCGTCGGCGTCGGGGCATAGGGAAGAGGGAAGAGGGAAGAGGGAAGAGGGAAGTGTATTTCAGCGAGAGACTCGACCCGAGGTGGCTCCGGCCATCAGTGATTGGATTTCCGTACGTTTTGCGTAGCTGAAGTCGCCTTTGATGGAGTGTTTGAGGCAGCTGGCTGCGGTGGCGTATTGCAGTGCGGTTTCGGGTTCGGCCAGTTCCGGCGTAGTCAGGGCGAAGATCAGTCCACCGGCGAAAGAGTCACCGGCCCCGACGCGGTCGACGATATTTCGAATCTCGTACGGCTGATAGTTCCCATCGGCATCGAGCGGTGCGAAGTGAGTGTGATTGGACTGGGCATCCAGAAGCATCGCGCCCCAGTTGTTGTGGCTGGCCGAGAGGCTTTCGCGGAGTGTGATCGCGACGGTCGCGACGTTGGGGAATTCGGCGACGATTTGTCGAGCGACCGACTGGTAGGCTTCGACGTTGAGTTGTCCGGATTCGACATGGGTTTCATCGGCCTGGATCCCCAGGCACAGGTCGCAGTCTTCTTCGTTGGCGATGACGACATTGATGAAGGGCATCAGTTCTCGGATCGTCTTTCGAGCCAGCTCGACGGTGTCGGTACCGGGTTTCCAGTTCCAGAGTTTCTTGCGGAAATTGAGGTCACAGGAGACGTTGAGTCCGGCTTGTTGTGCGGATTGGACGGCGGCCAGGGCTGCGGCTGCGGCGGCTTGGCTGATGGCCGGAGTGATCCCGGTGATGTGCAACCAGCCGGCTCCGGTCCATGCCGATTCGAAGTCGTACGCGTCGGGATCTTCGAGTGCGATCGCGGTGCCATCGCGGTCGTAGGTCACCGTGCCACCCCGCTGGTTGGCTCCGGTCTCGACAAAGTAGATCCCGAACCGGCCTCGGTCGACTCGACGCAACAACCCGGTATCGACTCCGAACTTTCGCATTTCCTGTTCGAGGCAATCGGTCAGCGGGTTATCGGGCAGTGTACTGAGGAATGCGGATTGCCCGCCCTGGTGTGCGATCGAGACCGCGACGTTGAGTTCTCCGCCGCCGAACGTCGCTTCGAGCCGACCGGGGAGCACTTGTCCGATTCTGAGGAACTCTTCGGGAGCCAGTCGGATCATCACTTCGCCAAATGTCACCACTCGCACGTCTTAGTCCTCGATACTGTCTTGTCGATCTTGTCGATC
>Ga0302139_10000025_pt1 | contig 52892 bp, 60 predicted proteins | sample CBN3_331_MG_FD_203104 | JGI IMG/M metagenome (GOLD analysis project Ga0302139, IMG submission 203104) | Marine microbial communities from Western Arctic Ocean, Canada - CBN3_33.1 | ecosystem: Environmental > Aquatic > Marine > Oceanic | place: Canada: Western Arctic Ocean | collected 2017-09-15 | reverse complement strand
AGAAGCAGAACACTTCTGCATGATGATGCGCGGAGTACAAAAGCAACACAGCATCTGCATTACCTCTGCGGTCAAAGGACTGATAAAGAAAGATCCGAAGACCCGTGAAGAGTTTTTGAAGCTGGTTGGTTAGTTTTGCTCATTCGACAAGCCTTCACCTTCTTGTAAGTGCTCCATTATTTTCTGATGCTGCGTTTTGATGATCTCTTCCTGAAGAGATGCGGTATCTCCAGAAGACATCGCTTGATTTAATCTTCCTTCGCCCACAATTCCTGCAACCTCATCACCAATTTTTGCATGCTCAACATATTCAGGAACAAGATCCCCATCAGGCTGACCCGAACCACGGATGGCACCACGCTCTGTTAAATTACCTACAACAGAAGCTGTTTTGATCTGCCCAGTGTTATCATCAAGATATTTTACCTCTTGGCTTGTATAACTTGTAGCCTGATCTTCTTTGTGCACTGTTTCATGTCCGAGAACACGTTTTCTATACCCTCGATCATCCACATGTAGATCTGTTCCTCTTTTACTAAGCACCATTTGCTTACTACTCCGTACTACATATCCTGCAGCCCCTTCTTCTTCTGTGTTACCAACATCACTATCACCAATAAGTTCACTCATGCTGGCTCTCCAAGAATTAAATGTAGAAGTCGTATCACCAACAATTTCATCAGCAGCATCTCCAAACTCCTCCCGAAGAGCTGTAGTAGTTTGTTCCACTTGCTCTTCTACTTTGTTCCCAAACTCTTTGCCTGAGATAGTTCCGGTAGATTCTTGCGTCTCCTTGATGGCATTATCGACGATGGCTTCTTGTGTTTCCATGAATTACTTGGGGAAGTTGTGCCCATAGTTAAAAGCACTATGAAGCTTACCGCATCCTCTGCGAAAGGTGAAGTATTAAAACATATACTTTTTGGCTTATTTAAGCCATTTTTTCGATACTGCTAATCTTCGAAATGTAAGCGATCCTTCCGCTTATACGTCAAAAATGTGAATCCAAACTTATGCTTGTTGTCAGCACTATGCTCTTCTTTATCTACCTCCTCCCACACATCAAGGTCCACTTCTGGGAAGGTGATGTCCCCTGCGATCCACGCATCAAGACGCGTAAGATAAATGCAATTACAAAGATCCATTGCTTGGCGGTAAATCTCCCCACCTCCAATAATAAAGATCTCCTCTTTATCATTATCTTCATGGCCATACATAATCGCCTCTTCTAAAGAAGATGCAACTTTGCACCCCGCTGCTTCGTAGGAACTCTCTCGTGTCACAATAATATTCTTACGATTGGGAAGTGGTTTACCAAGAGCAGCAACGATCGACTCGAAGCTCTTACGCCCCATGATCACCGGATGTCCTTCTGTCTTTTTGCGAAAGAATTTAAGATCATCAGGTAAGTGCCACGGAATACTATTGGCTCTACCAATAACACCGTTCTCCGAAGCCGCGACTATAATGCTGATGCGCATGCGCAAACTATACAGCTATCGGAGCTTTAATCCCAGGATGCGGATTGTAATCACATACTTCGACGTCTAGATAGGAAAACGCAAAGAGATCGGTGATATCAGGATTGAGCTTTAGCGTCGGTAATGCTTTTGATTCTCGTTCTAACTGAGTAAGTGCTTGCTGTAAGTGGTTACTGTACAAGTGGAGATCTCCAAACGTGTGCACAAAGTCTCCAACTTCCAAGTCGCATACTTGCGCCATCATATGTGTAAGCAACGCATACGAAGCAATGTTAAATGGAACACCTAAGAAGATGTCTGCACTACGCTGATAGAGCTGACAGCTTAGAGCAGGCTTACCAGCCTGCGAATCCGACACATAAAACTGAAACAGACAGTGACATGGGGGTAGTGCCATCTTCCCTTCTGCAGCGTTTTGATCGGGACTCTTGGAGATATCAGGTAATACTGATGGGTTCCATGCAGAAACTATCAAGCGACGCGACGTAGGGTTACGTTTAATTTCATCAATCACCCAACTAATTTGATCTACTCCAGAAAAATCTCTCCACTGCTTTCCATACACAGGACCAAGATCCCCTTCCTCCGTTGCCCACTCATCCCAGATCTTTACACCATTCTCTTGTAGATACTTGATGTTCGTATCTCCTTTAAGAAACCACAGTAGTTCGTGCACTATAGACCGCATGTGTACTTTTTTTGTTGTAAGCAGTGGAAACCCCTCAGCGAGATTAAACCGCATCTGAGCGCCAAAAATACTCAATGTACCTGTGCCAGTACGGTCGTCTTTTATGGATCCTTGATCCATTACTTTTTTAAGGAGTGCCAAATACTGAATGTCTGCATTATTCATAGGAACCTATCCTACAACTGAAACCTGACAACCGACAACTAATTAGGCATCTCTATCTCTCCTCCAAAGAGCTTCTCCTCTAGCTCTACACCGATATTTCCAAATGCTGTATTGGAGACAAGGTACGTCTGTAGATCACGAATCCAGTTGTAATTCAACGCCACAGCTGTGGCAATTAAGATAACTCCGGCAACCTGTTTTATACGGCCGGAGTACTTTGAAATCACACGCGAAGATTGTGTAGCTTTTTGGCCACCGTATCCAATAAGAAGCAACGGAACTGCAGTACCTAGCCCATAGGTTGCAAGCAGCATCGCCGCCTCAATACCCGGCTGCTGCTGTACCAGCGTAAGGGCAAAGCCAAGAGCTGGCCCCGCACACGGCACCCATACAAGCCCCATAGTAAGACCAATAAAGAATGCAGTGATGGGATTGTCCTGACCAAGTCCCTCTGATGCTTTGTGCTGTGCATTTGTACCAAACTGCTGAATGCGAGTTGCTATCCACCCTCCAACTTCCATCAGCGTAGCTCCTACGGTTTGTGCAATAGTCATTACGATCCATCCTTTATCCCAGAAGAAAAACCCTCCAAGTACCGCTCCTGTTATCTGTAGCATCTTGTTGTGTGTCAAAAAACCAAATCCAAATAGAAGCAGGATGTAATAAGTACCAATACGAATGTAATCCGCAAGCTCGACAAACTGGTTGAGAACAATAGTAAGTAAGAATGTGAACCCAACGAAACTCACCAGCATACCCGCAATAGTAAGAAGTGGTCGCAATTTGCTGCGTCCTGCGATGCTCACACCAAGAACTATTGATACCAAAGGTAAAATGCATGGCAAAAAAATTGTCAGTATTCCTGCCAAAAACATAGTGATGTAAAGACTGGTCATATCTGTAGAATAGCTGTCTTAACCCAAAAGGTCACGAAGTGCTTCCTCTGAAGGAAAGCTGATACGTTCTATTTCGTTACCATTTCCATCAATTAATACAAACGTATCTTGCTGTGTAATACCGTACTGCTTCTTCAGATCCAAAGAAGTATCGTAGTCCACTTTATAGACTGAGCGTGGATAGTCTTCGGAACTATAAAAGTTTTTAAGGAGTCCATCATTAGCAATGCAGTATGGGCACCATGAGGCGTGAAAGAAGAGAACAGACTGCTGACCATTACCAATGACACCATCGGTGTATGAAGTGTATACACCTTTATCAGCCAAAACCTTCTCTCCATCATTTTCATCCATATCCATCATTTCATGCTCCATATCATCCATCATTGCCATTTCTTCTTCAGTCCACTCTTCCATATCCTCCATATCCATCGCATGTTCAGTATCAACTGGTTTTGCAGCACGCTCCTTCGGCGGTACGCCTTGAGGCTTACAAGCAACAAGAGTAAATGTAAGGGCCAGTAGTGCAAAAAATGACTTATTCATACGATGTAGGGGAATGAAACATCTGTATTGTAAGGGGATATCAGATCAATACAAGTGGGCTATTCTAATAATGTAATCTCGCTCACGAAACGATCACTTTGACTGATCTAATCTCCCTTGTGTCTGCGAAGAAGGGCAATTCTCCTGAAACGGGCAATTGGGACAATCTCTTGTTTTTGCACTACAAACAGCACGTCCATGCGCTACTAAAAGATGTGAAAGATGAGGCCAGTTTTTTTTCGGTGTTTCCTCCATCATCTGTAACTCGATCTTGTCTTGGTTTTTTGTGTGGACGAGACCCAATCTATTAAGCAAACGAATGTTATGCGTATCAATAGGAATACCTTCGATAACACCAAAAGCTGTATGCAATACCACTGCTGCAGTTTTGCGTCCAACGCCACGCAATGTAAGCATCTGCTCCATAGTCTGTGGCACTTCTCCGTTATACTGATCGAGAATCGTCTGGCAGCTCTCTTGTATAGCGCGAGCTTTCATGCGAAACGATCCACAGCTATGAACATCCTCTTCTAACTCTTCCTGTGAAACCTTAAGGTAATCTTGTGGCGTCTTATATTTTGCAAACAGATGTTTGCCCACCTGATTCACACGCTTGTCTGTGCACTGTGCAGCCAATATTGTCGCTACTAGTAACTCCAGTGGTGTACGCCAATCCAAAGTACAATCTGCCTTAGGATACAGCTTCTGCAATTCCCGAACTATATCAGATGGAGTGATTGGTTCTTGTGACATGAGAGGATTAAACCACCAATCCATCCAGGCATCCAATCATTCCTTGCCCAACGTCAATTAAACTCGCTAGCATCCGCGGCCAAATCAGTTATAGTCAATCACCGATGTCACAACTTCCTTCATTCACCGTTTTTGATACCGAGACCACGGGGCTAGACCCCCGCAAAGGTGACAAGATTATTGAGATTGCCGGAGTGCGTATCGAAAATGGGGTTATTCGCGAAGAACTTTCATTTATAAAACTCGTTAATCCCGAAAGAACTATTCCATGGGAAGCAAAGCGTGTGAATAACATTGATGATAGCGATGTAGCCGGTGCACCAACCATCGACCAAGTCCTCCCACAATTTCTAGACTTTGCGAAGGGGTCAATACTGGTTGCACACAACTGCAACTTTGATATGGGCTTCCTCGAAACAGAAAAAGAGCTCTGTTGGGGGTATATAGAAATGCCAGAATGCCTCTGTACCATGCAACTTAGTAGGTCTCTCCATCCTAGTGAATTCCGACATAATCTTGATAGTGTGGCAGCACGACTTAATCTTACGATGCCAACAGATCGTCACCGTGCATTGCCAGATGTGCTCCTAACAGCCAAAGCACTACTTTTAATGATAGAACAGGGAGATATAAAAACCATAGATCAGTTGCGTAAGCTATCAGGAACACAGAGAATGGTTGCTTAAAAAAAGTGGAAAGTGGAAAGTGGAAAGTGGAAAATATTGTAGGATAGTATTGATATAATAGCTTTTTCCGTTTTCCGTTTTCCGTTTTCCACTTGAGCTCTTTGCGAATTGTCACCGGCCAAGATACAGAGATTCTTCGAGCAGTAGCGAAGAAAATTCCTCAAGTAACCAAAGAGGTTAAAAAGCTTATTAACGATATGAAAAAGGCAGTCAAAAAAGCTGAAGGCCTTGGTCTTGCTGCTCCACAAGTTGGCAAATCTCTTCGGCTATGCCTTGCAAGCTTTAATGGAAAGATGACACCAATGATCAACCCAGAAATTACATGGCGAAGCGAAGAAACCAGTGTAATGGAAGAAGGATGTCTCAGTCTTCCAAAGATTAATGTCGATGTGACGAGATCTGCTGAGGTATTGGTACGTTATCTGGATGAAAACAGTGTTGAGCAAGATCGACGCCTCCATGACCTTGACGCACGCGTTGTTCAGCATGAAATTGATCACTTGAATGGAGTTTTAATTGTAGACTACAAATAATGCCTGAATTAGAAGTCATTATCGGCCTAGAGGTTCATGCCCAGATGAGCACTAAGACTAAGATGTTCTGTGGGTGTGATAACGATGCCTTTGGTAAGCCACCAAACACCACTGTTTGCCCTATTTGCATGGGGCACCCAGGGACACTTCCTACTCCAAATGCCACTGCTATCGAAAAAGCTATTAAGGCTTCTCTTGCTATTCAGTGCAGTATTAATCTTAGTAATCATTTTGATCGTAAGCACTACTTCTATCCGGATCTTCCAATGGGATTTCAAATCTCTCAATACGACTTCCCTCTCTCTAGTAAGGGAACTGTAACGTATGACATGTTTGATCCTTCTGGAAACGTAATCGAGAGTAAAGAATGTGGAATCACAAGACTACACATGGAAAACGATGCAGGAAAACTTTCTCACAAAGGAACAACAACACTCTGTGACTACAACCGTGCAGGAACTCCATTGATGGAAATTGTTACAGAGCCAGACCTTCGTAGTGCAGACGAGGCTGTTGCATTTGCACAAGAGCTTCGCAGAATTTTGATAGCTATTGATGCTTCTGAAGCTGATATGTTTAAGGGGATGATGCGTTTTGACGCATCAATTTCTCTTCGAGAGAAAGGTACAGAGAAATTAAACCCTCGTAGTGAAATTAAAAACTTAAACTCCTTTAAGTCCCTCGAACGTGCATTGCAATATGAAGAAAAGAGATTACGAAAGCACTGGGATGAAGACAATGGCCCACTACCAGGAGACATCACTGTTGGATGGATAGACGATGAAGGAAAGACCAAGATGCTGCGTAACAAAGAAACTGCAGATGACTACCGCTACTTCCCAGAACCTGATATTCCACCGCTTGAGTTTGAGAAATCTTATATCGAAGACCTGAGGGCAAGTATGCCCGCTCTGCCTCGGGAATTAAAAGAGGAGTACATAGCACAAGGATTGGATGAAAAACAGGCATTACAACTAATAGATCAGGTTGTACTACAAACCATGTTTCATGCCTTACGAGAAAAGACTGACGCAAAGCGCGCAGCGAGCTTGGTGCTAACACAGCTTCTAGGATTCCTGAATGCAGCAGAAAAAGAAGTATCCGAAGGTCCAGATGCTGATGCCATGCTGGAGCTTGTAGAGAAAATTGATGATGGAACAATTTCTGCAAATGCAGGAAAAGATGTACTACAAAAAATGGTTGAGACTGGAAAAAATGCATCTACCATTATTAAAGAAGAGGGCATGCAGCAAATTAGTGACGACAGTGCAATTGAAGAATTAGTACAACAGGCAATAGACGCAAATCCAAAAGCAATTGAAGACTTTACGAATGGAAACGAAAAAGCCCTAGGAGCGATTGTTGGCTTTGTAATGAAAGAATCCAAAGGACAGGCAAACCCAGCTAAAGTTAATGAAATTTTGAAGAAGAAAATTTAAAACTCTTTCTCTTTGTTACTTTTCCGATGAAAAGAAGCTTCGCTATCTTCTTGTTCATTTTTGCCTTGATGCAAAAACGAACCAAAAAAATCAAGGCAGACTGGGCTCGTGCGAAGTAATAATTCTTCTCTGTAGATAGCGCTCCTCAGCCAAGGTCACTGCGTTTGCCTACAGCAACTTAGCATTCGTCGCTATATCACTACAGTGTACATCGTTCTTCGCCCTCAAACAGACAGTCTGCCTCGTCTGGCCGCTGTAGTGTGAGCGAAGATCATCCCGCCTTAGAATCTTTATAGCGACGCAGTGCGAAGCTGCGCAGCAGACTTCGTCAAGGAGCGCACGATCTGTTCTCTAAATATTTCTTCGTCCACATCAGTGGCGAAGATTTTTGGTTACTTTTGATCTGTCAAAAGTTACAAAGAGATTAGCAGGTTACTCTACTCGACTCATATACTCTCCACTCTCTGTATTAACCTTTACAGTATCTCCTTCGTCAATAAACAACGGAACACTTACACTAATTCCAGATTCAAGTATTGCAGGTTTGGTTCCCCCTGTAGCAGTATCCCCTTTTACTCCTGGAATAGTCTCGACTACCTTCACATCAATTGTTGGTGGCAACTTGATACCAATAGGATTGTCTTCAAAAACCATAGAATCAAGTTCTTGTCCTTCTGATAAGTACTTGGAAGCATCACCAATCATCTCTTCTGTTAGATCAAACTGATCGTAAGAACTTAAATCCATAAATGTAAAATTCGTTCCATCTCCATACAAATACTGTACTTTACGATACCCAACATCAGCAGGTGACAACTTATCATTTCCTTGAAATGTTTTCTGAATAACCGACCCCGTCTTTAAGTTCTTCATTTTTGTTGCCATTACACCACCCTGACGACCTTGTTTGCTAAATTGATTCCAAGTAATCAGATATGGATCTCCATCAACAACTACTGCCCTACCCTTCTTAAGTTCTGCAATTGAATACATAGAAACGGAAAGTTGAAAGAGGAAAACGGAAAAAGACTATTCGACTAATCTAGTCTACTATATTTTCCACTTTGCACTTTGCACTTTCCACTTTTTATATGACTTCTCCTGCAGCATATTCCCAACGCAATTTTACGATCTCTTTGTAGACTCTCTGTGGGAAGTTCTCTGGACCATCTGGTAAGGCAATTGCCAATCGGCGTAGAATACGTCCTTCATCTGGATGACCATTGAGTACTCTAATCTCAGCAATAAACTGGTTGATGCGAGGCTTGGTCATATTGTAAACAAAGATCTTTTCTCGGATCAATTGTACAATTTGCATAACCTCTTCTTCAGACAGTACTACTATAGAAGTGTCCTTTGGAGCAGGTAGGTATCTAGCAATGTCATCCAAAAGTTCTGGGTCTATAGCTGCTCCACGATTACTTGCCACATGGAGAGAAGTTGCCAAGAATGTTAGTAGAGTCTGTGCCTCTTTGTACATCGAAGGCTCAAATACGAGAGATTCATCTTCTATCGCAAGAAGATATGGTTGTAGATCCAACCAAACAGAACTGACCATATCAGTCCTACCTTCGTCTACCGTCCTTAGTAGTACAGCGAGACTATCAAGAAGCAACGTTCCCTGTGCATCTTCTTCACGTGCAATACCACCCCTGAGTCCAGCACTTGTTTCGAGCACAGTCCTCTTGATAACATATGCCTCATCTCCTGGAAGAGTAGCGGACATCTGCGCTGTAGATTCTACAAGAGCACGCTGCACCAAGAACTCAGTAAGGCTACCGTTCTCACCATCAGAAATGTACTGCAACGTCTTTTTGTATTCATCAAGAACAACACCAGCCTCTTCTCCTTCGTAGATAAGAGCTGCGGCTTCATTGAGCCTTGTTTCAGCTAACTGCAGATGCTTCTCTACACGTGTCTGCTGGTCCCATGTCATCCACATATCTAAGATTTCTGCGAAACGCTTTACTGGATAGATAGGAGAAGTAGGAAGAATTCCTGCCTGTGCTATGCGACGTTCGTGTTGCATTTGCGCAATGTCGTGACGGTGCACAGCGTCCCTAGGAAGGTTTTGATCTGCCCAGCTATACTGATACCACTTCGCTGGAATTTTCTTTACAAGAAGAACGCCGTCACTAGAAAGACGAATCCGTTCACCAGAAGTCAAAAATATTGGTTCTCCATTTCTGTACACCGTAGCACTGCGGTCATACACCTCTACGTTAATAGTATCTGCAACTGAAATCGAAACACTCCCCTCGTTAACTGCCACAATGCCATTTGGTGTTTTTACAGCCAAGGCACGTAATGGCTTTGGAGCAAGTCCCTGCATCCAAATCTTTCCTGTATGGAGTGTAAGGCTTGGGAATATTTCTGATGCTGCCTCTAGCCTGTTAGAAATATCATTAATCGTAACCGTAGTATACGGAGCAAGTCGTGCTTCACCATCATCATTAAAAATAAATGTTGCCTCACCTGCACCAGTTTGAATCATTGCGCCAGGCCCAATAGCAAGATCTCCATCAAGCGACTGAAGCATTCCTCCAATAGAAACAGATACATCACCAGCAGTAGGAACAAGCAATGCTTCGACATCCGCAACAGTTGGAGAAGCAATAAAGAGCATTGGACTCACACGAACAAGTATTCCAAATACTGCAAACGCTGCTGTCCATTTTGCAAGCATTGGCCAATAGACAATCTGTTGCACAGGCTCCAAACTTGCAAGAACTCGGGCCTTGATCTGCTCTTTGAGTTCTGCAGATGGCTGAAGTGCAATCTTAATACGTGTAAAGGCATCTGCCTGTGGTAATTCTATCTGTGTAGAAATGCGACTCCATACAGACTTCTGCAATGTTTTCTTAGGAGTAACAGCCGTCTTAAGTTCGGTAAACAATGGGCTATCCGATGTAATACGCAACTGCACAGATTGTTGTATCTTCGCTTGTAGATCTGCACTAGGTTGCAAATCTTTCTTTATGCCAGTGAGTATATTTTCGGGGGTCATCTATAGGTTATAACGAAGTATTTTAGCTTCTGTTACATATTAGAGAGCATAAACAGCACGATATTCTTTAATATCCTCTGGGAGGGCAATTTCCAATTTCTTCAGAGCTCTATGTTTCAATATACGCACAGCACCCTCTGTTATGTGCAAAACACGAGCTATCTCGCTATGAGGAAGATCAGCCATATACGAAAGAAGTAACACCTCTCTGTAACGAGAAGGGAGTGTTTCCATAGAGGTATTTACAATTTTGAGCATCTCATCGCGTCCAACCTTTGTATCAGCACGATTGAAGATGTCATTATCGACAAGCTCCTCTGGCATTTCTGCAAACCCTCGGTGAGTCCTATAGGAGTCGATCACCTTATGACGAGCTATACGGAAGAGCCACGCTGCAAATGGCACGTTCTTTCTCTCTTGATACGTATGGAGCTTCTCCCATGCTTTCACGAAAATATCAGCTACCAAATCCTCAGCGACTTCATTAGGGACACGGAACGCTGTATAGCGATATACCTGCAAGAAATACATATCGTAAATCTTACTAAAAGACTCCGTACAGCCGTCCTGAGCACGCCGTACGTACTCTGGTAATACCGATTCTTGAACTGTTTGCTTAGTGTCCATAATAAAGATATCCAATTCTATCATAGAAACGGCCAAATCAGTCCAGTGTTACGCATTTAATCTTGACACCCCCTACTCCCACTCAATCGTCCCCGGAGGCTTGTGAGTAAGGTCTTGAAACACGAGATCGACTCCCTCAACTTTCAAGAGTTTCTGAGTCATAGATATCACTACTTTCTCTGGAAGATCGACTGCATTCGCTGTCATCGCCTCTTGGCTTTCGACTGGGCGAAGCACAATGGACAAGCCACCTTCGGAAGTTCCAAAAGGAAGTAACACCACTGGAAACTGCCAGATGGATTCGTAGAGTCCGGCTTTTACCATCTCATCATGCACAATCGCATCTGCCTCTCGTAAAAGATCTGCACGTTCCTTCGTTACGTAGCCTGGAGAGAACACAAACTCTGGTGCGCTCTCGTGGGATGTGCACATGAGTACACGATTAAAGTCTTCGGAGGCATTCGGGATAGATGTTGCCAAGTCCCAACATTTCTCATCTGCAAACTTCTGATCACTAAAGAGAGCAATAGCATGTCGATAACTTCTTCCATCACCCTGCACACCAACTGATTTGATTGGTAGAGCTGAATAAGAAACATCACTGACAACTGACAACTGACAACTGACAACTGATGGTTCCTGTGCACACAAAATCCTTACTCCCAATCCCGGACCTGGAAATGGGTGTCTCCAAACAAGATCATGCGGAAGGCCGAGCTCTTCGCCAAGGGCACGTACCTCGTCTTTGTAAAGCTCTCGTAGTGGCTCCACTACAAATCCTTCTTTCATCATTTTTTGAATCTCGGGAATACGATTGTGGTGCGTCTTAATCTTATCCGCGTTCTTCGTCTCCCCTGTCTCGATCGTATCCGGATAAATTGTTCCCTGTCCCAGCATCCATCCGTCTTCCATTTTAAGATTCATCTCTTCGCTAACTCGTTTTTGCACAGACAAAAATGCATCACCAATAATCCAACGCTTTTGTTCTGGCTCATAGACCTCAGCAAGTTTTTTGATGAAATAGTCTGATGCATCCTCGATACGAAGATTCTTGATTCCAAGCTTTTTAAATGCATGATCAATCTGCTTCGTTTCATCTTTACGCATCATTCCCGTATCCACATATAATCCTTGTACACGATCTTCTCCAAGAACTTTATTCAACAATACAAATGCAACAGTGGAATCTACTCCACCAGAGACCAACATAAATACTTTGCGGTCACCAACCTCTTTTTTTAGAGCATCTCCAACGTGATCAACGTAGCTTTTAATACTCCACGGATCAGCCGCGCACTTCTCTACAAAGTTTTCGATGAGTATTTGGCCATACTCCGTGTGCACAACCTCTGGATGAAACTGCACTCCATAAAAATTCTTAGATGTATCTGCAATAAATGCATTTTTGCAATCAACAGATGTGCCTACTCGTTCAAACCCTTCTGGTAAACCTGTTACTTCATCTCCATGACTCATCCATACCTGCATCTCCTCTGGAATGCCTTCGATCATTTTCCACTTTCCATTTTCCACTTTCAATTTCGCCTTCCCATACTCCTTCACCTCACCCTGCTGGACCTCTCCACCCAAAACTTTAGCCATCCACTGTAATCCATAGCAGATTCCAAATACCGGAATCCCAAGATCAAATATCGCAGGATCTCCCTGCGAACTCTTTGAATCGTATACACTTTGCGGCCCTCCAGAGAGGATGATTCCTGCTGCATTTTTGAGTTCTTCCGCTGATGTATCTGCATCTTTAATCTCAGAATAAACGCCACATTGACGTACTCTACGGGCAATGAGGTGTGCATACTGTCCTCCAAAATCGAGGACAACGATGGATTTATTATGCTCCATGAGTGGAGTGTAATGGTTTGGCCTTACGAAGGCGAATTGTTGACAAAGGAAGTTCCAAAGGAGTACAACTATCTACTATGATAAAAGGCTTACTTTCCACACCACTAGACACAGAAGGCCACACAGAAGTATTCGAATCATGCCAACAAATAGAAGAGCAACACACAGGAGACGTTATAACAATGATGACTGGATACGTAGAAGCAGATGGAGAAGCGCGTAACCAAATGATTACGGGTATGATTGCTATTCGCCGTTCATTACATCAGCTCTGCAAACATAAAGATGTACCTGCAAAAGAAGAAACACGAAAATCTGCACGTACAGAAGCCCATGAAAAATGTAGAAAGCAAGTATCGAATCTTCTAAAAAAATTACAACATAAGCAAGATGAATCTACAGCACAGATATATACTGAATACATTAATATTGTTTCTTTAGCTATTGCAGTAGTAGAAGCTATAGATAGTACCACCGACGAAGCCGATGTACTTTTTGAGGAACCAGATGACGAACAACCTTCTTCGGGCTCAACTACAAAAATTGGTAAGAAAGATGACGCCCCATCTTCATCTGACTCTTCTGTCATACTGGGTGAAGAGGATCCAACGGGCAAAGATGGAGATGGAGATGTAGATGGTGCATTAGAGGATTTCCTCAGTCAGGTGGATCCCGATCTAGAAGAAAAGCTAGATCAAATACGAGAAGAAGCAGATAAGCCGCCTCCAGAGCCAGAACCTAAGCCAGAAGTGAGTGATACAGAAGGTACATCTGTAACAAGAGCAGCTGCAAAAGCCATTAAGGACTCTACTGATCCCGAGGCAAAGAAATAGCAACCAACAACCATACTGTATACGCCACTGCAGCATCTTCCCACGCATGAAGGAAGAGGGCTGCTATAGATATGCCTAGGAATGCTAAGAAGACCGGACTAGTTACCGACAACCGATTACCGACAACCGATAACTTCCTTAGAAGAATAAACACCAACATCAAAAATAACACCATCCCCAATATCCCCATCTCCACACCCATTTGCAGATACCAGTTTTCCGGTAACACTGGACACATACAAGCACCATCTTTTGATTGTACTTGGCTTTCTCCTACAAAAACACACAGGTTTGGATGCTCCTGCGCCCACGATGGATCATCCCCTTCTTCTAAATACACACACGTATCACTGACGCGATTACTTGCAGGTCCTGCAGTACCGAGTCCTAACCCTAATGGATTCTTGATGATGGTATGCATCGCTTCTATTGGACGACTAATGTGATCACTCGTCGAAGCTGCACGTAATACAACATCTGATGCAAAGAAATACGAAGCAATAGACAGTACAAATGAAAAACAAAACAACACCCCCGCAAATTGAAAGAATTTCTTGCGAGGAAGCTGTTGCCACAGTACAACTGCAACCATCACACCGGCAGCAAGCACCGCAGATCGAGAGAGTGTCAACAACATGGCAAACAAGACGAATGGACCGAGAACCGAGAACCGAGAACCGAGAACTTTCTTTCCTGTAAGAAGAATGCTCAATGGAATCAACAACCAAAGCCCTAACTGATTCGGCCCACTCATGGTTGATTGAATGCGTCGAATAGCGGTACCACCAATTTGCTGGAAGGCAGCCAGCGGAGCATCGCTCTGATACAAAGAATGAAGATCGCCATACCCAAGCCACGAGAAAAACTCTTGAGGAAGATACATTCCGATGATTCCATACACAGCAATAATTCCAGCAGCTATGAGTATCACCTTAAAGACTCGGTCTAGAAAAAAATCAGACCACTGCACTCGACGAAGAACAATGAATGCTATGAGCGGAATAAAATCATACTTAAATCCGATTAAAAAGTGGAAAGTGGAAAGTGGAAAGTGAAAAAAGAACAACACAAAAGCATTAGTAATCATGCTTAATACTAAAATGTCTAATATATCCAGTTTAAGCGTTTTCCGTTTTTCGTTTTCCGTTTTCCGTTTTATCAATTCATCAAAAATCTCTAATGTCGCTAATACAAGAATGACTCCCAAGAAAGCCTCTTTCCACAGAGCAAGCATAGTCAAAGGTGCATTCCCTGAGCCCGCAATTACATTTGTCCCTGTTGTAACCAAAAAGGCATGGAACGGTAAAAGTCCAAGCAGTAAGATCGTTAATGATTCACGAAGACGCTGCATGCATGCATCCTACAACCGACAACCGACAACCGACAACCCGTTAAAGTCCAATTCTCTCTTCCTCTGCACGGAAGATATCTCCCTTTGCAATCACCTCTTCTACTGCATCAATACATTTACTGCTGACATTCTCTCCGTAAATCTTTGGAGCGTCTCTCATCTCTTGATTATCCCATGCATACTCCACAATACTTTTGATAAGCTCTGCATCAATAGGGGGCGCAATCAGGTTTCCTCCATTAATTGCAGATTCAGATCGATCTGATCCAAAGCGAAGTGTCACACATGGCACACCCATAACATTCATCTCCTCTTGCATGCTTCCAGAGTCGGTAGCTACCACTGCAGCCTTGTTCATTGCAGCAATAACATCCACGTACTCCGCCCATACAGGACTGTAGATAAAGTTATCATGGTCTTTATTAAGCTGATCTACTTCTGCTTTAAGTCCAAATTTCTCTAGTGCAGACTCTGTTTTAAACAGTGAGATAAGTAATACTTTTCGACCATCTTCTATCATCATTTTCATCGCATCGTAAATCGCACGGAAGCGTTTTTCGTTGGTACAGTTTTCTCCACGGTGAATACAGAACCGTACAAAGTTACCATCGGCTAGTTCTGGGTGACGCTCGAATACTTTGGATGTCTCTGCGCGACCAAGAGCTTCTCTTGTTGCATCAGCAACAGAGTTTCCCACAACAAAGATACGATCATCACAAAATCCTTCTCCCAACATAAATTCTCGATCGAGCTCGGTGGGAGCCAAGTGAATACCGGTAGCAGCCTCTGCACAACGCGTATTAAATTGCTCTGGGAATGGCTCTTGCGATCCACGTTCCCAGTTGTTTCGATCCATCTGAAATGCTCTCCAAGCTGCACAGTCAAACCCATCATCTCCTAAACCAAAATCAGCAAACTTTGGTGTGAGGGTTCTGATCCCTGCCTCAACATGCACCGCAGAAAACTTGTGACAGTATCCAGCGTTAGCAGCTGCCATGCAGGTTGTTGTATCTCCATGTACATAAGGAATCACTGTCTTACCCTTCTCTTTAAGTTCACCAATAACAAACCCCAGACGACCAATAATCTGGCTAACTACTTCGTGGGCTGCCCCTCGAACATTCAAGTTAAAGTCTGGCTCGGTGCCAAATTCCTTTAGCATTCCTCCAGATAGATTTTCATCGTAGTGCTGGCCTGTATGACCAAGAACTACTAAGTGCCCTCTGTTCTGTAACTCTTTATAGAGCGGAATCTGTTTGATAATGTCCGGCTTTGTCGCAATGAGGATAAGATGGATGTTCTTCTGGTCGCTTGCAGCAACCTCGTCGTAAAAGCCGTCGGATCGGTAAGTGATCTCTTGCATATCGGCAGTAGATTAGCGTCTTCTTGAGCCTCAAGCCAGAAATTACTGCATCTCGTTTGGAACCTCCAATCCAAGGATTTTTAACGCTATTGGCGCTATATCCTTCAGTCCTGAGGTTTTATCTAAATATTCCTGAGAAATAGCATCAGATTTTACAAAGGTTTGTATCTGATTTGATGTATGACTCACACGCAAAGTATCAGTTCCTGTGTAGTACATTTCCTCTACGTTTCCATGGTCAGCAGTCACGATCCAGTCATACCCAAGCTCCTCAAGCTTTGGCAACAGCGTACTCAATGATGCATCTACCGTTTCGCATGCGGTAACAATCGCAGGGATATCCCCACCATGTCCACACAAATCTGGATTGGGGAAGTTAACCACCATCAATGCGTACTCATCTCTTGATGCCTCTTCGATCACCTTTTCTGTAAGTTCTGCAGAACTCATACGTGGTGCTTCACAGAAATTTGCCACGTCAGGCGATTGCACCATGACACGAGTTTCCCCTGGAAATGGATCTATAGCCTGAGCATTAAAGAAGAACGTCACATGGGAAAACTTATCAGTCTCAGTCATACGAATTTGTTTTAATCCAGCATCTGATACGACCTGTCCGAGAGTATTTGGAGTATCATCTGCGGGATACGCAACAGGTAAATGATTGGTATACGGACCCATGCACACCACGTCTTTGATCCGTACTGGCCGTGGAAAATCTTTAAAGTCTTCTGCCTCAAGTGCCGTAACAATTTGAATCATCCGGTCTATACGAAAGTTAATACACACCACAGTATCTTCTGCTTTTATAGTTTCAAATGCAGGATTTTTAAGAGGAGGTACATACTGATCGGTCTCGATATTTTTCTCGCCCTTTGCATACCACGCCTTTAGGCCATCACGAATGTCACCGACATCCTCCCCCTCTCCTTGCGTGTACAAATCGTACGCAACCTTTGTGCGATCTGCATATTTTCGATCTCTATCCATAGAATAAAATCGCCCTACTAGAGAAGCGACCGTTCCAAGCTGCTGTGTATCAATTTCTTTTTGCAAGAGATCAAACTCCGTACAAAAGTACTGCTCTGGCATATCACGACCATCACCAGAAAGATGGAGAACTACTTTTTCTACACCCACCTCTTTTGCAAGCCTAAGCATTGCATGCCAATGGTCTGCATGACTGTGTACACCACCTGTGGAATAGAGTCCTATCAGATGCAAAGCTGTTCCGTTGTTCTTTGCACGTTCACAAGCTTCTCGAAGCACCTGATTCTTATAAAAATCCCCAGATTCAATATCACGATTGATCTTTTCTAGTGGCATCCACACTGTTCGTCCAGAACCCATTGTCATATGCCCAGGTTCGGACGCTCCTTGTTGTCCTTCCGGAAGCCCCACTGCATTTCCTGCAGCATCCATAAGGCAATTAGGGACATCTTTCTCCATTTGATCAATAAACGGTAAAGCTGCTTGGCTTCGAGCATTCCCCGGACCTGGCTCTGCAACACCAAATCCATCAATGATGATTAAGCAAACCTTTTTCATACACGTACAGTATCACCATCCACTCTTCTTTGCTAAGCTTCACTTCTTATGGAAATCCACAACATCTCCCGAGGACGCTTTCTTCACACTGTCGGGTGGGGTCTTGCTGCAAGCTTGATTGTGGTAGGAATGGCAGCAGGAATTGGGAGGGCAACTATGAATTTGGGTGCTGCCCTTACAGATAATCCTGATCTTGCGATCTACGTACTACTACCAGATGAAGCAATCGGAAAAATAGAAATTTTACGTGAAGAAGAAAACGAAAGACACTACCAAGCAGAAACAAAAGAGGGAACAAAGCTGATTATTCTCAAAATGGCAGAATCAGAGTGGTATGTCTCTCATATCGAAAGCCTTCTCGAAGACCCTATCCTCGAAGAACCAAAAGTGGAAACCGAATAACCGCAGTAAAAATACGACCAATGCGTGATGGCTGTATTAGTAAACGCCACACCCATTCTATTCCAGATTTCTGCATCCACTTTGGTGCACGCTTGATAGAACCTGATAGAAAATCAAATGTCCCGCCAATACCTATCGCTAAACGAACAGATGTAAGCTGCATGATGTGTTGATTGATCCAAATTTCTTGTGCTGGTGCTCCGTAGGCAACAAGCAATAGCGCTGCTCCAGAGTCATTTATTCTTTTGATGATCTCCGCTGCATCTTCTTCTGATGGACTCCCCTCGAATGTATATATAACTAATTGTGGATTTTCTTTCTTCATCCTAACCCCAGCCCTAACCCCAACCCCATTCTGTCCACCCAATAAAAATACTGGATGCTTAGAGCTGAGCGTCCGAAGTAGTCGCTCTACCGTATCTACACCCGTTACGCGCTCGGGCAAACTTTGCCCTGTGTGCTTTGCTGCCCATAATAAACCAGTTGAATCCGGTAAGTTTAATTCTGATGCCTGCAAGAGTGATTTAAATATAGAATTTTTTTGCGCAGTAACAATCATCTCATTATTTGGCGTAATTACATGATGTTTCCCACCATCTGTCAGCATCTGTGACATACGTACAACAGCTTCGTCCTGCGTAACAGGATCTAGAGGAATGCCGAGAATACGTACACGCTGCATACATCCATAGTATACGATATACTGATCTCATGTTCGACCAATCCACTACGAGATTTTTACTGCCCATTGGGTTTTTTGGAGCGATTGTAGCTATGTTAATGCTTGGAGAATCATTTAGTCCTACCAAAGCAACAACAGTAGTGGTTAACGGAGACACACCACACGTACAACAAGTACCTGCCCCTGCAGAACGTCTTCCAAAATGTACAAGCAACAGCGATTGCCCGTTACCTACAACCTACTGTGGAAGTAACAACAAATGTACTGAGCTTAAAAATCCCACCTGCGACTGTAGCCAACCACAAGTCTTACGATGCTTCGAAGAGTCTGGTAAAGCACGGTTTCTCTTTTGCGCAACGGCTTGCGTAGAAACAGGAGATGGAGCTATCTGTCAGTAGTAAAATCCGCTACAGTTTATCTATGAAACAGTTTGTTTTGCTTTTTGGACTGCTGAGTCTTGCTGCCTGTGCACCTGTAGAAGCACCGCAAGAAGAGTTGATACAAGAAGACCAAGGCGAAGTACTAGAACAAGAAGTAACAGAAGATACAAATCTACAAATCGTAGAACGACTCCTTCCTTCTGGACTGATAGAAATAGGAGACCGCGATGCGCCACTCGTTCTTCTGATGTTTACCGAGCATCACTGTCGCTACTGTAAAAATTTTTACCACGAACACTTTCCTAGTCTCCACGAAGACTACATCCAACAAGGAAAAGTACGACTGCAAATAGGTATTTTGCCACTACGTAAATACACGCATAGCGATAATGCGGCAATCGGCCTTTTATGTGCAGCTACCCAAGGAAAAGGTATGCCAATGCACGAACTTCTCTTTGCACTAGGAGCAAAAGACAGAGAAACACTCTTTAACGAAGCTGCAACGCTCGAACTTGATCTCGAGATTTTTGGTCAGTGCTTAGATAGTCCAGACACTGTAAAAACTATGGACCGTATGAAGTCTCTTGCGCGCTCATTGGATGTCACACTAGTCCCTACATTCTTTATAAATGGAGAAAAATCTGTCGGACTTCCACAGTATGCGGACTTACGCGGAATGATTGAGGCTAAGCTGTAGTGATCCGAATAAGTTTCACTCTATTGCTCGCACCAGAAAGCATTTTTACATTTTCTTTTGATACACCAAACTCCTCTGCTAGATATCTTTTGAGTTCTGCATTAGCTTTGCCATTAACAGCAATAGCAGCAACGTGAACCTTTATGCTTTCGTCAGTCATAATCTCTTTAACCATCGTCTTGGGCATCCCCGACCGCACACGAACATAAAACTGCACCGTATTATTTGCGGCCAATTCTTTGATCAAATGTTTTAGCATATTAACTAAGCTTACTTCTTCTCCATTTCTCTATCTCTGCATGATGACCAGAAAGAAGAACATCCGGAACTTTGATTCCCTCATATTCATCCGGACGCGTGTAGTGTGGATATTCTTTTTTACGATCAAGCTCTGGAGAAAAGCTTTCTTCATGAGCAGAAGCCTCTTTACCAAGAACCCCAGGGATATGTCGTGCAACACTATCAATTAATACCATGGCAGGTAGCTCTCCACCCGTAAGCACATAATCTCCAATGCTTATCTCTTCATCGATCCATCCTCCTTCTACGATACGCTGATCGATCCCTTCGTAATGACCACATAATAGAAGAAGTCGACTGTGATCAGCTGAAAGTGATTCTACCTTCTCTTGCATGAGTGTTTGCCCACGAGCAGACATACATATCCTGTGTGGCTTTTGCGTATCCATAGCGGTAATCGCTTCTATGGCAGGCACCACTACATCTACTCTCAGAACCATCCCAGCGCCTCCTCCATACGGTTCATCATCCACCTGTTTGTAATTACCTAGTCCCCACTCATGCAAGTCATGCAGATGGATATCTACTAATTTACTGTCTTGTGCGCGCCCCAAGATGCTCTCTGTCAGAGGGCCCTGGAACATGGCTGGATGTAGAGTGAGAATATCGATACGCATTGATGTAATTTTAGAGGCAATTAACTAGTAACAGTTAACAATTAACCAGAAAAGTTAACAGTTAATTGTTAATTGTTTTACTTATTTAAGGCAGAATAGCCACAATGCCCAAAGTATCCGTCTTAGTCCCCACCTACAAGCCAAATCCCCAGCATCTTTCTGAGTCGCTGGAGAGCCTGCGAGCTCAATCCGAGACCGATTGGGAATGTATTATCTGTGACGAACCAACAGACGTCGATACGCACGCACTAGTCATGGACTATCTCGTTGATGAACGGTTCAAGTTTTTTAAGAATGAAAAGTGTTTAGGTATCGGAGGTAACTGGAACCGCTGCTACAAAAAATCTTCTGCAAATGTCATCACCTATCTTTTCCAAGATGATCTTTGGGAACCAGGCTATCTTACGTCTGCCCTTAAGATTCTTTCTGATAATCGGGACATAGGCATTGTCTCCATGCATCACAAATATCAGTACGATGAAGACCTATGGACAATAGAAGGATACGAACTGGTAAAGAAAGTGCAAAAAGAAATCACACCAGGAGCACATAACGGGAATGAGATCTTAGAGTGGTGGCTTAAGCACAACATGCATCCGAACATTATCGGAGAACCACCGTTTGTTGTACTGCGTAAAGAACTGATGGAAGAAGTAGGCCCCTTTAACGAGAAGATGCCACAATTTTTAGACGTGGAGTACTGGCTCCGCTGCTTGCAACGTACGAACTGGTATTACGAAGCAGGTATGCACGGTGCCTTTCGTGTGCACAGCGATGCGGCGAGTGCAAAGAACAATGAATCAGGAGAAGGCCTCTACGATCGCCTCACAGTATTTGAACAACTCATCAAATCTCTGCATGGCCCACTAAAGAAAGTCGCCATCAAATCTCGCAACAGATCGGTACAAGATATGATCGAAAAGTTTTTGCGCCGTGTGAAGCACGGAAAAGGGGCAACTACACACGGAAGTAGTGGAGTGGTAAAGTTCGTCTTTTTGCACCCATTTATCGTCATAAAGGGCTTTATAAAGGTATTATGGAGAAGATTGTTAAATGATTAGAAATATGTTATGATATACCTATGAATAAAAAGAACACATTACGCATATTCCAAGATTCCGATGGGAACACAGGTCCTGATGACAGCCATGACAAAGTGCATTCCCCTGTCCAGCAAAGTGCAAGTACAAAAAATATATCTGTTGAAACAGATTTATTTGGGGATCAAACAGTTGCCTCTCCAAAACAGAAGTCACCACAAAGGAAAATGCTTGAATGGGAAGTAGATATCTTTGGTACAGATGCATATACCCCAAAACAAGACCAGAAAATTACCTTAGAAGAAACGCAAAAACTATTAAGAGATAAAACAAAACTTGATATGGTCATGCCAGAAATAGGGCCTGAGGAAAAGTTTCCTCGTCTCTATAAACCAGAAGAGGACGACGCTGCTTAATTTTACACAAACTCTTTCATTAAATCACTAACATCTGTAATTGCCACCTCTTCAACCGGGGTGGTTTTTACATTCTGGCGTGGAACAAGACGCTCGTAGAAATGTGGAATGTCTTCTGTTTGGTACAAGATTCCACACCCAACTCTTTCCGCTGTATCACACGCAATCGCCTTCCCTGCTTCCCTATCGGATGGATCTAACCCTTCCGCGTTCGCATCGTAACAATGCTCGAGCAGCCACTCGTGTGACGTGAACTTGTTATACGTTGGACAGGCCTGAAGAACATCAATGAATGCAAAACCTCTGTGCTGAAGCGCCGCCTTAAAGACGCGTGTCATCTGTGGAATGTCTCCGCTCCAGGTCCTAGCAACAAACGTTGGCTGCAATGAAAAGATAAAATCCATCGAACGAAGCGTATCTTCTGGAATACCATTTGGGGATGTGTTCATCGGTTGGTTCTGCCAAGTAAGCGCACTCGCTTGACCAGTCGTTAAGCCAAAGTTTGCGTTGTTGTGCAGCACGAATGTAATTGGGTAATGGCTGCGAATACTGTGTACCAAGTGATTCACTCCTTCGGAGAAACTCGCACCATCTCCTCCGAATGCCATCACCGGCATGTTCGGGTTTGCAAGTTTTGCACCACTGGCAAATGGGAGTACGCGACCATGAAGACCATGAACTCTATAGCCAAGCATCTTGTCGGACATATTTCCATGACAACCAATATCGAAACACAGAAGTACTTCGTGTGGTGCAAGCCCTAGTTCGACTAGTGCTCGTTTTGCAGCAGCCATGATTCCATAATCACCACAACCATCACACCATGTACATTCTGTTCCACAAGAGTAGTCTTGTACGTTGGGTTTGCCGGCGCTTTCGAGTGGAATTCCCATAGTTAATGGTTAACTGTTAATGGTTAATAGTTTCTCCTGAAGTTCATTCAAGAAGAAAGGACGACCATCATATTTAAGAATTTGATGATCAAATGTAAGCCCTGTCTCCATCTTAATAAGCATCGCGAGTTGCCCTTGGTACGTGGCTTCTACAAAGATTGTTTTCTTTGCTTTTTTTGCTAGAGCCTCAAGTTTTTCCGTTTTGAGTGGCCACAAATATGTGTAGTGAAGATAGCCAGTTGTCGATTGTCGGTTGTCGATTGTCGGTTGCAAAGCATCGAGGATGCATCCTTTGTTGCTACCCCAACTTACAACTAAAACATCAAGTTCGGGTACATCCGACAACTGCCCCCTAACAACCGACAACTTACCCGATTCATCATCTGCAACATACAATTCTGGTTCAGGTAACACTGCCTTCATCGTCTCCATCTTCCTCATGCGCTTATCCATTTGTGCGATAGCATTTTCACCAGTCTCATCAACATTTCCTTCACCGTCATGTTCATCTCCCTGTGCACAATAGGTCGCTGCCTTTGCCCCTGGAAGCCACCGAGGCGATACCCCTCCAGTAGCACTTGGGTTATACCTATCTGCACTAGTAAGCGTATCGAGCTCCTTTTGATCCGTCACAACACCACGATCAATTGTCGCTTTTTTAAGATCGTACTGTGGCTGCATATACAACCCCTCTGCGATGTGCTTATCAGTTAGAATAGTGACTGGCAACTGGTACTTTTCAGCAAAATTAAATGCGTCTGGCATGAGTGTAAAACTATCTTCTGCATCACTAACAGACATCACAAGCCTCGGATACTCCCCGTGTGAACCAAAGATTGTAAGCAACATATCTCCTTGTCCACTCCATGTTGGAAGTCCAGTAGAAGGCCCTTGGCGCATGGCCAATACCATCACAGATGGGTTCTCGATAATCCCATTCAGTGACAATGTTTCGCTCATGAGGTCGTACCCTCCACCAGAGGTTGCAGTCGCGGCCCTCGTTCCCATGTGCATGGCACCACTCACCATTTGTATTGCAGTGATCTCATCTTCTGCCTGCTTCACTACCATGTTCGTTTCATTTTGCTTATCTGCAATGTACTTAAGTAGTGGAGACGCTGGTGTCATCGGATATCCACAGTACATACGACATCCTGCGTGCACCATTCCCATACCCATTGCCTCACTTCCTGTAACAAGCAAATCATCCGTGCGCTTTGCATCTGCCGTTGGCACTTCTATAGCAATGTCGCCTGCTGCATCTTCTTTAAACTTTTTTCCTTCATCAATAAATGTGTGATTCAGTGCAATTACTTTTTCTCCTTTATGCGCAAACTGCGCAGCTGCCATGGTCTTAAGTGTTTCGTAGTTTCGACCAAGCAATCCCCACACCACTGCAGTCACACACATGTTTCCAACAATCGGTCGACTGTTGTGTTCTTTTAGAATCTTCTCCATAGGCAAGTAGAGGATCTGGATTTGGTTGGAATCCAAAAGCTGCTGATCTTCTTTGCTAAACTTCCAGTCAGGAATGAGATGGAACAACACTCCTCCTTTTTTGATAGAGCCAAGATCACGCTTGAGTCCGATGTAGTTAAGACAGACCAACATATCCACCTTTGTCTCGGATGATTCGATGTGGCAATCGCAAATATCTAACTGATAACTACTGTGCCCACCTTTAATTACCGAGTTATATTCACGATATCCAAACACATGGTGTCCAGCACGCTTGAGTCCTTTTGCTACCATCTCTCCTACGGAATTAATTCCTTGGCCTTGGGCTCCCGTTACTTTGAATGATATTCGATTCATACTGACAACTGATTACCGATCACCGATAACTTATTCGGAAGAAGTAAAACACTGCATCAATTTATCACACCACTCGCGAATTTTATCCTCTTGTCCATACGGATCATTAATGATTATAAGCGGCATCGTACAACTCTTTCCGTTATGACTCATCAGATACTGCATAAACCGCTCTGTTCCTCGTCCTGTGTAGTAGTACCTGTCATCTCCTAAAATGATGAGACCAACAGGCTTACCAGAAAGATCTGCATCTTTGGCACGTTTCTCCAAAAACTCTCGCATATGCATATTTAAGTATCCTTCTACTGCATCGTAGTTCCATGTAGAAGAGGCCAACAGAAGCACGTCCCCCTTCTCTATATCGTCTGCTTGTGCCTCTTCTGCCCTCTGAATTGTCACCGAAAGGTCCTTCTGATTGCTCAAAAGGTGCTCTTTAAGCGTTTCTACCACATGTTCGGTATTACCGCTCGTTGAGGCGTAGATGATATGGAGGGTAGGCATAATCGAAATGTATTGTAGCGGTTTCTCTCGAATTGAGAAAACAGCGAAAATCCAGTAATATGAAAGGAGATGAGCCTCTTTGAACCAACATCAATAGCCGTTATCGGAGCCTCTGCCACAGAAGGCAAAGTTGGGCATGATATTTTGAAGAACCTGATAGAAGAAGGTTTTGCGGGAAGTATCTTTCCTATCAACCCAAAGAGTGATGAGATTCTCGGTAAGAAAAGTTATAAATCTGTAAAGGATGTATCCGAGCCTATTGAACTTGCGGTTGTAGTTGTCCCTGCAAAGATTGTCCCTGTGGTGCTTAATGAATGTGCAGAAAAGTCGATCAAGAATATTGTCATCATCAGTGCAGGATTTGGTGAAGTAGGAACAGAAGAAGGAGATGCACTCGAAGAAGAAGTTACCAAGATTGCATCAGAAAAAAACTTAAACATCATTGGTCCAAACTGCCTTGGAATTCTTAGACCAAGTCACAAGATGAATGCCTCGTTTGCAGTACACCTACCGCCAGAAGGTTCCGTCGCACTCATCTCACAATCCGGTGCAATGGCCGTTGCAGTAATGGATGCATCGAAAGAAATTGGTATCGGCTATTCGTTGATAGCAAGTATCGGAAATAAAACGGTAATGGATGAATCTGATTTCCTCAAACTTGTAAGTGAGGACAGTAAGACAAGTGTTGTTGGATTTTATCTAGAGAGTATTACTGACGGACAAAAGTTTTTACAAACCCTTACTAAAGTAGGAGCAACAAAAAAGATCGTGATCCTAAAATCCGGAGTATCAGAGCAGGGCTCCGAAGCTGCAACTTCTCATACCGGAGCACTCGCCGGAACTGATGCAGCAATTGATGCACTATGTGCTCAAAGTGGTGCCGTACGTGCAGAGACAATGGAAGAATTCGTCGATCTCCTTGAGGTGCTCAGTACACAGCCACAACTTCCTACAACAAATATCGCCGTCATCACGAATGCTGGAGGCCCAGGAATCTTGGCAACGGATGCAGCAGAGAAAGCGGGACTTACCATGCCAAGTTTGAATGAAAAGATCGAAGCTGAGCTGAAGGCTGCACTCCCACCTGCTGCCAGTACAGGAAATCCTATTGATGTTGTTGGTGATGCAAATCTTGCCAGATACGAAGCTGCACTCGAGGCCGTAGGAACAGATCCAACTATCGATGGTGTTGCCATATTGCTTACGCCACAAGTGATGACGCCAGTTGCAGATATCACAGAGCTCATCATAAACTGGCAAAAGAGGCATACCACCATGCCAGTGGTCACTAGCTTTATGGGAGATGAAAACGTCCGTGAAGCAAAGCTCACTGTCCAAAAGGCTGGAATCCCCTGCTTCGAAACTCCCGAGCGAGCTATTGCTGCCCTTGGTGCATTGCAAACAACTGATCACGTCTCGCGCCTCACACCTCATAATCCTGATGTGAAACGTCAGAAAGCTGCCAACGCTATTTTGGGTGATAGCCCAGGCCTTATTCCAGAAGATGCAATACAAGAACTCTTTGCGCTCTACAATATCCCTATTCCAGCTCAAAGACTTGCTGCAACAAAAGAAGAGGCGATCAAAGCTGCAGAGGATATAGGATATCCAATCATTGCAAAGATCTCCTCACCTACTATTGCTCACAAAACTGATATCGGAGCAGTGCGAGCAAACCTAATGTCACAAGAAGACATCGAACAGGCATGGGACGAAATTACGAGCAATGCAAAAAAGAATAGTCCCGACGCAGAGATTCGAGGAATCCTTATTCAGAAATATTTGGATGCCGGCAACGAGTTTATTGTAGGAGCAACCAGAGACGAAGCATTCGGTCATCTGGTTATGGCAGGCCTTGGTGGTATCTATACCGAAATGCTTAATGACATCAGCTTCCGTATAGCACCCTTCATCGAAGATGAAGCCTATCGACTTTTACAGGAATTGATTTCATGGGAACTACTTCTAGGTATGCGTGGCCAAGAGCAACTCGACATCGAAGATATCGCCAAACTGATCGTTACAATTTCGGAGCTTGTTACCGAATGTCCACAGATTAAGGATATTGATCTTAACCCCGTCTTCGTTCACGAAGACAGCATCATTGTTGCTGATGCAAAAGTAGTCATAGGATAAAAGAAGATGTATGATCGTGCGGTATGAAACTCCAAACAATGTTCAAGCGCGCAGTGGAAATTGGAATGCAATCTGATGTCCGTGAAAAGAAATATTTTGATAGATACTTCAAGAAGCAGAAAGAAGCGATGAAGAATGCAAAAGGATGGAGGAAAGATATTTTTGATGAAGAGCGCACATGGAACCCATACACCGACTGTCGCGTTATTAATGGAACCGGAAAAGAAGAAGTAAAAGTCCTCATGGTCGGTATCGATATCGAAACACCAGAAGTCTTACTGGCTGATCGCTTGAGAGAGAAAGGCCAGAAGATCGACTGTCTCTTTATTCATCACCCAGAAGGTCGCGCACTTGCAGACCTCGAGAAGGTGATGCCACTACAGATCGATATTCTCGCAAAAGCAGGAGTACCAGTAAACCACAGCGAAGCTCAACTGAAGCCTAGGATGGATAAAATCTGGAGAGCAATCCACGCTGATAACCTCTTTAGAACAGAGCGTGCTGCAGAACTCCTCGATATCCCTGCATTTTGCTGCCACACCATCACAGATAACCTCGTATGGGCATTTATGGAAAAACACATCTGTAGCAAGTCGTTTGATGACCTCAGTGAGATCATTGATGCTCTCATGAAGATCCCAGAGTATGAGTACTACGCAAAGAAAGGAAACCCACCAATTATCGTAAACGGAAGCCCCTCTAGCCGCCCAGGGAAGATTGTAGCCACAGAATTCACTGGTGGAACGAATGGTCCAGAGACCCAGCTAATAGAGCAAAGTAAAGCAGGAGTAGGTACCATTCTTTCGATGCACGTCACCGAAAAGACGCTAGATGCAGCCAAGGAACATCATGTAAATATGATCCAATGTTCCCATATGGCTAGTGATGCTATTGGTATAAACCTCCTTATAGATAAGCTACAAAAGGAGGATAAAGGCATTAAAACTGTCGATACTTCAGGGTTCATCAGAGTGAAGCGAAAATAAGGTCTTACTTACCAGTTTAAGCTCTAAGAGCCTTGATTTTTCTGCGTTCTATAAGTAGAGTCCGCGAGATTTACCAGAACTTCTATGAACCCTACTCAAACTAGTACAGGAGACCAAAATTCTTCAACTGGGACCTCCCCATTTACTCAGATCCAAGAACTCGAAAAACGCGAAAAGGAGCGTAGTGAAAAAGAGGTCATTGCTATGCAAAAAGAGAAAGAGGAAGTTTCGCAGTCTATAGCCAAAAAGGAGGCACAATCAACAGAGGAACTTAGGGGGAAAGCAAAAGGAGAATTAAAAGAATACAGCGCAACAGCGCTTTCGCAGATTTTGCAAACAGCAAAAGAAGATGCTGAAAATAAAGTACAGAGTGTCGAAGAAAAGACAAAGAAGAATGAATCTTCAGCAGTAAAAGAGCTTGTCAACATCGCAAAAAACCCAGATTCCCTCTTTAAAAACTAGATGGTACTCGTAAAAATGCAAAAAGTCGGCATCATTGCACACTCCTCACTAAGAGAAGAGTTGATTGCTATGTTGCATGACGAAGATGTACTCGACATACGAGCTGCTTCTGATGCAGTGTCAGTAGACCACACAGAAGTAGAATACAAAGAAGCAGAAGTTGCCTTTGCAGCAACGGTACTAAAAGACTTTGCTGATAAACAAACGCGTGCAGTATGCGACAAGAAGTCATCAATAGAGGATGTGATGCACGCCGCAAAGCACACAGACGTTCAGGCGATAGTTACAGAGCTGCATAACCTCGAAAAAGAAGACACCGAGGCAGCACGTCGTATTCAGGAGCTTAAAGATCTGCGGGAAGAGCTTGCTCATTGGAAAAACTTGAATGCAAACCTTCAAGAGAGCAACGAATCAGAGAACACGCTTCGTATTTACGGAACATTACCTGCTATACACGAGCACAAACTGCACGACTCAATGACACAGTCTATGAAGCGCAGTATTCTGGAAAAGGTTTCTAGCTCTGATGGTAAAGAAGAAGCGTTCGTCGCCATCATCTGGAAAGAAGACCTTCGCACCTTCGAAGAAATTGCCACAAGCCTTGGTTGGACGCACGCTGCACTCCCAAATGTAAACGGAACACCAAGTCAAAGCTTTGAAGAGGCAACAATGGCAGAGAAAAAGCTTACGGCAGAGCTCGACAAAAACGCTCAGAAGAGAAGAAAGCTCTCAGTAGAGCTCCCAAACATCCTTAAAGTACAGCTCTTCTTACGCTGGCTCGATCAAAAGCAAGAAGTACGTGAGTCCATGGCTGCTACAGAATCTACCATTACACTGCTTGGATGGATGGCAGCTCCTCGTATGAGTGAGCTTGAGAAGAAACTAGAAAAACTAAACCCTGCAATTGCTCTTATCAAAGTAAAAGCAGACGAAGGAGAAGAGACACCAGTACTTCTAAAGAACAGCAAGATAATAGCCCCTTTCGAAAGTGTAACAGGCCTGTATGGATTACCACTCAGCAGTGAGATGGACCCAACAGCTGCACTGTCCCCTTTCTTTATTCTCTACTTCTCACTCTGTCTTACAGATGCAGGATACGGAGCAATTATTGCGTTGATCTTTGGTACGTATCTTCTAAAGACGCGCAAATCTATTCAGGAAGCAAAGCTTCCATGGCTTCTGTTCTTTGGTGGAATCATGACATTCTTCGTATCTATTCCATTTGGAGGATGGCTTGGCTTAACTCCAGAACAAGTTCCAGCGATGCTTACAAAGCAAACTGCAGAAGGTCTGATGTTTAAAGGGCAAGTTTGGAACCTCGGAAGGCAAAGCGGAATCGACTTCCTTCAAAACCTTGCACTTGCACTCGGTGTAACACACCTATTCTTTGGAATGTTCCTTGCAGGTCAACAAAAATGGATTCACGGAAGAAGGGCAGAGGCACTCTGGGTAGATTTTTCATCCCACCTTCTACTCGGTTCTATCATCTTCCTCGTAATGGCACCCGAAGGTTTGGCGGACACAGCTAAGTACATACTTTACGCAAGCATTGCCATAATGGTGTGGGGTAAAGGATACGGGGCCAAGTGGTACGTACGTCCATTAATGGGGCTACTCGGCACAATGAACTTTGTCATTGGAATGATCAGCAACGGCCTCAGCTACCTCCGTCTTTTGGCTCTCGGCTTAGTAACTGGTGCGATTGCTGCAGCTATTAATCAAGTAGCTGTCGAGATGGGGAAACTGTTCCCAGTTTGGTTGGCGATCCCTGTGATCGTGATCATCTTCCTAGGTGGTCACACTGTTTCTATTGCACTCAATACTCTCGGAAGCTTTATCCACTCTGGTCGTCTCCAGTTTATTGAATTCTTCTCTCAATTCTTTGAGGGAGGTGGAAAGGAATTCTCTCCATTCCGCCGATCAACTTCGTCATAATTTTTCTTACTTTCTCCCACGTTTTCTAATGAAAACTTCTTACAAACTAATCGGTGTAGCAGGTGCTCTCGCACCATTCGCTGCACTCGCTCAGGATCCAGCAGGTGTAGCAGCTGTCTCTAATGCCGGAGCTACTCAATGGGGTCTTGCATTTGCCTTCCTTGGTGCTGCAATTGCCACAGGGTTTTCTTGTATCGGTTCCATCATGGGTGTTTCTATGACTGGTCAGTCTGGTGCAGGTCTTCTTACCGAAAAGCCAGAGCTTGCAGGTAAAGTAATTACTCTCATGGTGCTACCTGGAAGTCAGGGGCTCTACGGAATGGTTATCTCTTTGCTCTTCATCTTTAACTACGGTCCAGTGATCACTGGTGAAGTTGCTATCTCTGCTTCTCAGGGAGTTATCCTTCTTGCAGCATCTCTTCCTGTTGCTCTTACATGTCTTACTTCTTCTCCATACCAAGCTAAGGTATGTAGCGCTGGTATGCACATGCTTGCAAAGGACGACAAGCTTACAGGTCGTGTTATTACTATGGCTGCTCTTGTAGAGACATACGCTCTCCTTGGGTTCCTTATCTCTTTCTTTATGTTGAACACATTCAAAGAAGGAATCATCCTTGCAGGATAATCCTAACCCTAACCCAATCCCTACCCCCTAGTCGTTATGGCTTTACAAGATATTCTCGCTGCCATTACCGCCGAAGCTGACAAGCACATCACCGATGCGCGTACAGCTCACCTGCAATCACTGACGCAAATGCGTGAGGAAAGCGAACGCAACCTCGCAAAAAAGAAGCAAGAGATTGCGGTAAGTAAGCAGCAAAAAATGAATATGCTTACTGCAAAAGCACATACGCACGGCGAAGCACAAAAACGCAATGCTGTGCTGAGTAAAAAGAAAGAGCTTCTTGATGATGTATTTGCAAAAGCAGTCAAAGAACTTGGTAAACTTGATGATAAAGAAGTGGAGCCACTGTTGCGCCACTGCATTAAAAGCATTAAAGCAAAAGGTGTCATTCACCCAAGTGCAAAGCACGCAGACCTTCTTCAAAAGATCTGCCCATCAGAGCAATTCCGTTTGGAAAAGCCAACGAATGCTGCGGGAGGTTTCTTGTTTGTTTCTGAAAGCCAAGAACAGGACTTCACCTTCGAGCACCTGATGGAACACGCTGTGCGACCATCACATGAACTTACTGTTTCTAAAACTCTCTTCTCATGAGCGCATTACAGTCTCTTATAGGCCAGCACTTCGCGTACGCCTCTGGGCGCACCGGTGTCCTGCAGCAACTGCTGCTTACAGCAAGCGACAGAGATCGATTGCTCGGATCTGCTGATCTTAAAGAAGCTGAAGCTATTTTAACTGAGCTAAAGCTCACGAGCCCAATAGACCAAGGCCTCAAGAAGAGTGACGAGATACTCCTCGCTATAGGAGCATGGGTACGAGCCGAAGTAGAGACTATGGCCCCAGAAAGTAAGAAAACTGCCTTCCATATTCTCTGGCTGGAGGAAGACGCTCCTATACTTTCGTATCTCCTCAAAAAGCACCACGGACTTACATCCGCTGTAAGCACAGAACCACAAAGTGGTATGACTGCTTATGGCACGCAGGCTTTGCAGGCACTTGTCGAAGAAGACACTGTAGCCTCATTGCCATCCCACCTTATTGAGTTCGTTAAGAATGCTAAGGGAATGAAAAATGCCTCTCCACAATCAATTGATAGTGCAGTAGCACAGTACATCGCTACTGTGCAGATAGCTCTTGCACGTGCAAGTGGGTCTGCAGCTCTTAAAGACTACATCGAGCACAAGATTGATCTCAGTAATATTCGTACAATGTTACGAGTGAAGAGTAATGAGTTACTCATCACTTATCACGCATCACTATTGAATGGTGGCACCCTTAACCTAGGAACCACTCTTGGTGATCCTATAGAAATTGCAAAAGCAATTGATCGATCTTCACTGCCATATTCACTCGGAGAAGCAATACGCAAAAATGCAGATGACCCAAATGCATTAGAGCATGCACTAAGCCAAGTAATAGCCGGTGACATCGCTCACATGTGGAACATCCCACTGAGTATCGAACCTGTGTTTGCCTTTGCTGCTCTAGCCCTTAGCCAGATGAGACTCCTTCGAGTGTTGTTGATTGGTAAACGTGCACACATGAGCCCTCAAGAAATTAAGTTGATGCTTCCACCATTTTTATCCGCTTCGCACTACGTTCTCTAATGAAATATAAGACCGCTATCGTCGGCTCCCGAGATGCAGTAGCAGGATTCTCTCTACTTGGTGTCGATGTGATTCCTGTAGAGTCTCCAGTGGAAGCAATAGAACAACTATTAAAATTAAAGAAAGAACGACGAGAAGACGAACGCGGTATCGAAGTAAACACGTATGCAATTATATTTATCACAGAAGACCTCGCTAGCGGTATTTCTCCAGATGATGAGAAGAAGCTCGCCAAAGGGGCCCTCCCCGCTATTATTCCGCTTCCTTCACACGAAGGAGCAACTGGCTATGGTTTGCAACGCCTCAAGCGCATTGTAGAACGTGCAGTCGGTTCCGATATTCTTCAATAATTATGAGACTCTCTACAGAAACAGATGTTATGGCAGATGAACAAGCTGCAATCAAGCAGGGGGAACTCATATTAAATATGTTTGGATTTAATCCTGATGGAAAAGAATCAAATGAAGACCCAATGAACCAACTCCTCTCAGCAATCGGAGGATTTCAAGAAGCTGTTGCACATTCTAGTGCTCTAGTTTCTACTCATACTGAGTTGGATGAAACTCTTAATTCTCTCGTAATTACTAAGTAATTTTTCCCACATTTTCCTATGAACTTACAAGACAGAATCGATCGAGATGAATCCACACTAAGAACTGGAAAAGCAATAGTACAATCCGGAAGGTTCGATCCTGAAACTTTCAATCCACGTAACTCTACCGAACAACAGCTAGTGGATACAGTACTGGCAGCTTCTCTACCAGAGAACGAGCCAAACGAATTCTAATTTCCCACTTCCCACTTCTTATAATGTCTAAGACACCCATCATTACCAAAGTCGCCGGACCACTCGTTGTTGCCAAAGGGATGAGTAATGCAAAAATGTTCGAGGTTGTAAAAGTCTCGAAAGAAAAACTCATCGGTGAAGTTATCGAACTTCACGGTGAAGAAGCTTCTATTCAGGTATACGAAGAGACTTCTGGTATCGGGCCAGGTGAACCTGTAGAGCTCACAGGAAACACGCTCTCTGTAGAGCTTGCTCCTGGACTACTTACTTCTATCTACGATGGAATCCAGCGACCGCTAGAGCTCATCGAAAAAGAAGCAAACAGTGCTTTTATGACTCGTGGAATCGAGGTTCCAGGTATTAGCCGAACAACAAAGTGGGACTTTACTGCAACTGCTGCAGTAGGTGACGAGGTGACTGGTGGTGACATCCTCGGAACAGTGCCAGAGACAACACTGATCGAGCACAAGGTTATGGTTCCGCCAAACTTGAGCGGTACTGTGGAGGAGGTGAAGTCGGGAAACTTTAACGTAGAAGAAATTATTGCTGTTATCAAAGATGCAGATGGCAAGAAGCACGACATTTCGATGCTTCAAAAATGGCCTATTCGTATTCCTCGTCCTGTAAAAGGAAAGCTGATTCCAAATGAGCCCCTCGTAACAGGAATGCGTGTACTAGATACACTCTTCCCTATTGCACGTGGAGGTAGCGGTGCTATTCCTGGGCCTTTCGGAGCTGGTAAAACTGTGACACAACAATCTCTTGCAAAGTACTGTAACGCTCAGGTAATTGTGTACATCGGTTGTGGAGAACGTGGTAATGAGATGACAGAAGTGCTTACAGAGTTTCCTCACCTTAAGGATCCAAACTCTGGAGAGCCTCTGATGAAACGAACCATTATGATCGCGAACACATCAAACATGCCAGTGGCTGCTCGTGAAGCATCCGTATACACCGGTATCACGATCGCAGAGTACTACCGTGATATGGGATACGACGTAGCACTGATGGCCGACTCGACTTCTCGTTGGGCAGAAGCCATGCGTGAGATGAGTGGTCGTCTTGAGGAAATGCCAGGAGAAGAGGGATACCCAGCGTATCTAGGTTCACGTACAGCAGGATTCTACGAGCGTGCAGGTATTGTGGAGTGTGCAGGTAGCGATGGCCGAAAAGGATCTCTCTCCGTAATCGGTGCTGTAAGTCCTCCAGGAGGAGACTTCTCAGAGCCTGTGACACAGAACACACTTCGTGTGACGAAAGTGTTCTGGGCGTTGGATGCAAAGCTTGCATACAAGCGTCACTTCCCAGCAATCAACTGGTTGCAGAGTTACACACTCTACAACGACAACCTCGAAGGTTGGTACGGTAAAGAGATCGCAGAAGACTTCGCCTCTAATCGCAGGCGTGCACAAGGGATCTTGCAGGACGAAAGCAAGCTCGAAGAAATTGTACGTCTTGTAGGAATGGATGCACTCTCTCCAAAAGAACAACTCACTATGGAGACTGCACGAATGATTCGTGAAGACTTCTTGTTTCAAAACGGATTTGACCCAGTAGACGCTTACAGTTCTTTGCAGAAGCAGTACCGTCTTCTCAAAACTATTCTCACCTTTGCAGATATTGCAGAGCCTGTAATCATGGAAGAAGACTTCGAATTTAAAAGACTACAAGAGCTTCCAGTAAAAGAAGAGATTGCACAGGCCAGCTTCTTCCCAGAAGAAGAAGTGGAGGAAAAGTTTGATGCACTTGATGAAACAATCCGCTCTCAAATCTCTTCCCTCTAGCTCTAACTCCTAACTACTAGCCCCTAACCCCTAATATAATGTCTACCGCTTACAAAACAGTTCACGACATCGCCGGTCCACTCCTTATGGTTAAGGATGTAGAGGGCGTAGCATACGATGAACTCTGCGAAATCGAACTTACCGACGGCTCCAAGCGTCTTGGTAAAGTACTAGAATCCCGAGAGGGCCTCGCTATTGTTCAGCTCTTTGAGTCCGCTCAGGGGGCAACCACAGAAGGTACAAAAGTCCGCTTCCTTGGACGCTCATTCGAACTCGGCGTCTCTGAGGATATGCTTGGACGTATCTTCAATGGATCTGGTAAGCCGATGGACGGAGGCCCAGAGCTAGTGCCTGAAAAGAAACTCGATATTAATGGTGCGCCGATTAACCCAGCGAGTCGCGAATTCCCAGATGACTTTATCCAGACAGGTATCTCTACAATTGATGTCTTGAACACACTTGTACGAGGGCAGAAGCTTCCAATCTTCTCTGGTGCTGGTCTTCCACACGCACAGCTTGCAGCACAAATCGCGAGGCAAGCTCGTGTACTTACAGAGCAAGAAGTTACAGAAGGAAAGGGTGCCGAGAACACCGAGACTGATGATAAGTTTGCTGTGGTGTTTGCTGCGATGGGTGTGACATTCGAAGAAGCACAATTCTTTAAGAACGAGTTTGAAAAGACTGGTGCACTTAGCCGTGCTGTTCTCTTCCTAAACACTGCAGATAACCCAGTAGCAGAACGTATTGCTACTCCGCGTCTAGCACTTACTGCAGCCGAATACCTCGCCTACGAAAAAGACTACCACGTAACAGTTATTATTACGGATATGACCAACTACTGTGAAGCACTTCGAGAAATCTCCGCTGCACGTAAAGAAGTTCCTGGTCGTCGTGGTTACCCAGGTTATCTCTATACGGACCTTGCTACTTTGTACGAGCGAGCTGGACGTATTAAGGGGAAGAAGGGTTCTATTACGCAGATTCCAATTCTAACGATGCCGGAAGATGATGTAACCCACCCAATTCCAGACCTTACTGGATACATTACCGAAGGACAGATTCGTCTCGACCGTGGTCTCCACCAAAAAGCAATCTACCCTCCAGTAATTCCTATGGGAAGTCTCTCTCGTCTTAAAGGCAAAGCACAAGGTGAAGGTGTAACACGAGAAGACCACAGTGGTATGGACGCGCAACTTACCGCTGCCTACGCTCGTGGAGTAGAAGTTCGTGAACTTGCGGTTATCCTAGGAGAGTCTTCTCTCTCTGATACCGACAAGGCATACCTCAAGTTTGCAGATCGATTTGAAAAAGAATTTATCACTCAAGCAGAAGGTGAAAACCGTTCTATCTTCGACTCACTAAACATTGGATGGGATCTCCTTACAGAGCTTCCACGATCTGAGCTGAAGCGTGTTAAGCCTGCTCAGATTGATAAGTACATGAAGACAAAGAAAGCATCCGAAGAACCTGCAACTGTCTCCTAGCCCTAACCCAAGCCCTAACCCTACATGTCCTCTCCTATCGCTCTCATCGGCACTGCATGGCGCTTCTACAGGAAGCAGCCCGTGCTCAATGAAATCGCTTTCTGGATGTTCTTTTTGCCAGTAGCATTCATGGATGCCTTTGGTGGCATAATAGGAGTTGTTGAAGCCCAAGGAGTAGACGATCTATCTCTAGCCTCGTACACAGCTATGGAGATCGCTGTTGTTGCCCCTCTCCTTGTAGTCCTCTTCTATCTCCTCTTCTGGGGACAGGCATGCGTACTGACTGTTGCTAAGCGCATGGTCAATAGTCCTGCAGGTCGTAACCGAACATCATTTAAGGCAGTACGAAAAGAAGCTCGCAAGTTTATTGGGCCCCTAATACTTACAGAGATTCTTAGAACTATCATCACATTGGGATGGGCACTTCTTCTTATCGTCCCTGGTGTCATCTACTCTGCACGCACAGTCTTCTACGACATCATGCTCATAGAAGAAGGAAAGATTGCCTACGGTCGTCCTGTACTTAATAAGAGTAAGGATATTGTAACGGGAAGAACATGGAGCGTGATATGGAGGATGATTGTTGTGTCTCTACTAATCTTCTTGCCAGTAGCTATTGTCGATGGAAGTATCAGTACACTCTTAGAGATAGTTGACCCTCGCCTTGAGACACTTGGCCTTGTTCTTTCTGACATGGTAGATTCTCTCGCTGGCGTCTTTTACATCACCTGTATTGTTGCGCTATACGCAGACCTAAAAAATAATCCTATCCTCTCTTCATCTAAAGCATAATGGCACTTCTCAACGTCAACCCAACGCGAATGGCACTTATGGACTTAAAGCGTAGAGCCAAGTCTGCGAAGCGTGGTCACAAGCTGCTAAAGGATAAGCAGGACGGACTTATGCAACAGTTTATGAGTATCATCAGAGAGGCAAAAACTCTTCGTGAGAACGTAGAAGAGCAGCTAGGAAACGTCTTTAAACAATTCCTTGGCGCCTCTGCATGGATGACAGATGCACAGCTACAAAACGCTCTTAGTAGCCCTCAAGCAAAGATTGAATTAGAGGTAGAAACCAAGAACGTGATGAGCGTAAAAATCCCAAAATTCACTATTTCTAAAGAAGGAACCATCAAGTCCTACGGACACGCTGGAACCAATGCGATGTTTGACGAAGCTGTAGAAGCACTCGAACAAGTGTTTGAGATTCTGATTAACCTTGCACAAATCGAGAAGCAAGCAGAGGCAATGGCGATTGAATTGGAGACTACAAGACGTCGTGTAAACGCTCTAGAGCACAAGATGATCCCCGACCTCGAACAGACCGTGAAGTACATCAAAATGAAACTTGATGAATCAGAGCGTGCAGGAATTATCGCAACCATGCGTATCAAAGCTTCACTAGAAGAGCAGGAGGCACAGGGATAGGTTTTGCATACCAAATAATAAGCGCCGCAACGCATGATCCAATTAAATTAAACGCCAAATCCCATCCAGTATTGATGTACCCACCAACATTGGTTTCAGGAATCATAAGAACTGCAAAGAATTCAATGAGCTCATTGAATGCGCCAAGACCATTAGAAGCAAGCACTGCAAGAATAATTTCTGATATGTATTCATGAGTACCAGTGACTATGGGGCGTAGTACTTGCCAACACACCCAAGTACACACACCAAATCCATATCCATGAACTAATTGATCGTATTTAAAATACTCCGGTATCAACCATAAGCTATAGAGCACTGTTGAATCTCCATTATGTGGCCAAGAAATAGGAATTTGAATTAGTCCTCCCAACATATGCATAAGTCCCCAAACAGAAAGACACCACAGAATACCTGTAGAAAAGTGCACCTTACTATGAATCTTTTTGATAAGTAATCCAGCAATTATTACCACAAATACATAGAGGATGAACTCCCAGTTTCGCTGCTGCACATAATACAGTGACGCCATCAAAACATAGAACATCGTAAAAGCGATAACATACCGCTCGGCGGATTTGGATGCGGGGTTGGACATCGCAAATACGGTATACCTCTTCGGTATAAATTATCAAGACTTACGCAACTGCCTTCACCACTGCTTCGAATACTTTTGGATCATTTACCGCAAGCTCGGAAAGAGATTTGCGATCGAGTTCAACATTCTTATCTTTAAGAGCCTTGATGAATCGTGAGTAGTTGAGTCCGTGCTCTGCAACCGCTGCGTTAATACGAGTAATCCAGAGAGATCGAAATGTGCGCTTCTTCTTTTTGCGATCGATGTACGCATGCTGCCCTGCCTTCATTACCGCTTCGTTTGCTTTCTTAAATGTAGAGTTACGCATTCCACGATACCCCTTCGCAAGCTTGCGAATTTTCTTGTGGCGCCGACTTCGTATGTAACCGGTTTTTACGCGCATCTAGAGATAAGGTAGGAGAGATTTGAGCTTCTTCGTGTCGCCTTTTTTAGTCACAAGAGTACGATTGAGATTCTTTTGACGGGTACTCTTCTGCTGCAGAAGGTGGTTACGGCTATTACGTTTTACCGTAACTTTGCCAGAACCGGTCTTTTTGACCCGTTTTTTAGCGCCGCTGTGACTCTTCTGTTTAGGCATCGGAGGCATTCTATAGAGAAAACGCGCCCTATCAAGCAATTTTAATAGGAAATTTGGCCTTTCCTATCCCTTCTCACTTCTCTTAGGACGAACAATCGCCGTAAACTGGTTTCCCTGTGGCTTTACCTCTTGCTCCACCTCAGAGACGTCCATAAGCTCTTGTACCAACGCAGCGAGCTTTTTGCGGGCATAGTCCTTATTCGTCATTTCTCGCCCTCTAAGGCGTACCACAAGCTTCACAAGGTGGCGTTCTGCCAAGAACTCACGTGCGCGATCTAAAATACGATCTAGGTCATGCTTCTCTGTACGAAAGGAGAATCTCAGCATCTTGACCTCTGTCTGCTTACTGTGTGCTTTTTGCTTCTGATCCTTCTTTTTTTGCTGATACATAAACCGTCCAAAGTCCGTAATTTTTACTACAGGTGGATTAGCTTTAGGTGAGATTTCTATAAGGTCCGACTCTTCTTCTTTGGCACGTGCAATAGCATCGGCAATAGAAAGCTCCTCTGAGTTCTTTTCTTCGTCTACCAAACGCACTGTAGGTGCAGTAATCTCTTCATTCATTCGTGGTCTCTTTTCCTTTTTCTTCGTAGTGATATGTTTCCGTCTTTTCTGCAGAGTAGGGTTGGGGTAGTAATAACACAGGGAAATTTATGCTGTTATACACAACACTGTCAAGAAATAGGTTCTTAAGATTCCTCGCTAAACACCAAAAGTGTCAGTCCCAGCTTCTGCCATTTCGGCGCATCACCCGGTCGAATGGATACTTCTTCCACCGCCATAAGCTGCAACGGCCAAAGTTTATATCCACTTAAGATCTCTCCAAGATCACTACGCAGTAAGATTTTTACCTCACGTAGTAATGATGTTCTTAATACATTCTCAAATAAATTGAGGAACGTAGTAGAACTAAATGAACGCTTTAATTGCTCTTCGTATGTTTTAGAATTTTCCGCGTAACGCAGAAGATCCGCTGTGAGGAATTGCTCCAATGCAATAATTCCAGATGGGTTCTCTTGCTCTATGCGGTCAACAAGAATAGCTACCTCTTCTTCTGTTAATACATCACCAACAGTCAGAAGGCCGGACAGCCGGACAAGAAGCATAATTGTTTTTAGTCCATCTTCATGCGCAGCAAACTCTACAGAAATCGTACGCGATACAGAACCATCTTCACGTTTCGAGGCTGCAGAAATATCAAGAGGAGACATACTAGACATTAATCCGTCACGCGTAAGTACATCACGGATGACTTCAAATGTAGCAACGATACGGCTTATATTTGTTTCTTCTGGAAGAGCATAGACCTCTACTTTTTCTTGCTGTGATCCTATGCGTGTTACTGCATGCAACTCTGTAAGCTCCACCTGCTGTGTAAGAGCGGCGAGCCTGCGCTCCATCCGTGGAAGCTGTCCAACTATCGGCACCGAAATATCACGCACCTGAATAATAGTTTGAATATGCGCATGCATTAGAATACCTGTTATCACCATAAATCCAGATCCTACTCCAAAGAGTACAATTGGATGAAGGGCTGCCAAGCAATGAAATATTTTCTTAATCATCGGACAGTTATACGTAATGTAAATGGTGAGTAGAATTCTCCATTAGCTCCTTCTTGTCTTGTGTAGCGAGATGTCTCTATATGAATAACCATAGGAATCCTATCGATCTCCTCAGCAAACTGTGCCAGCACAGTCATAGAACGAGATCCAACATTGGCAATCTGCCCATGCAATTCTCCAGTATTCGTTGTTGCATCAAAATAGAACCCAGAGAGAGAAACAACATCGGTACGCCCTGGTACTAAATCAAAAATTACTTTGCGAATCTCTCTGCGTAACTCCTGAAACTTAAGTCGATCATCTTTGAGATCCTTAAGCCTCTCATATAAATCATGATCTACTGGCAAGAGGAATGATCCTCGCTCTCCTTCTAGGGTAACAATTTGTCCTTCAATATCTTCCTTGTAGGTCTGTAACTCTTGTAAGCCGCGTACTGTGCCTCCTATTTCAATACGAGTCAGCTCTGGAACGAGCAAAAACCATGAAAGCGTAAGAAGAGCAGCAAGTACTGCAGAAAACAAAAAGAATGAGAACGCTGTGCGTCTAGCAATATCGCCGAAAGTATGTCTTTGTGTATTCAAGGTTTTTGTATTGGTTTCCTCTTATTATAGCGCAGAACCGTTATTTTTTCCACAGTGGAGAGTTGTGGAATCTTTAAAATATGTCATAAAGAAATCAACGAAATCGAGGAAGACAAGGATCTTTGATTTCCTTGATTTCTTCGATTTCCACCATTAATGGAACAAAGTGGAATATATATAGCAAATGCATTATAATAACAAAGTACTTTTCACTTCATCCCCCCTTCCGCCGTGGAAGAACTACTCAGTAAAATCACAGCACTACAAGCTGCCTTGAACACGGGGAAGGACAGTCTTTGAGGAACGAGGAATACCAAAACTCATAGAGCAACTCGAAGAGCAATCCCAAGACCCGAACCTCTGGGATGATCAATCTTCTGCAAACGCTCTCTTTACAAAACTCAAAGCACAAAAAAGGCAGTGGGAACCTGTGTCGACACTTCTTTCCGAAGTAGATGAATTACTAGAGATGATAGAAGCGTCTACCGCAGAAGACTTGCCCGCCTTAGAAGAAGAACTCACAACACTAGAGTCTAAATGGAAAGAGGTAGAAACGAGCCTGTATCTCAGTGGTGAGTTTGATGCGAACAATGCCTATCTCACACTCAGTGGAGGTGCAGGAGGCAACGATGCACAAGACTGGGCAGCAATGCTCCTACGTATGTATTTGCGATACTGTGAGAGACAGGGATGGGCTACAGAACTTGTCGAAAAAACTGATGGGCAAGAAGCTGGCATTAAATCCGCGACCATTCATGTCCAAGGAGAATTTGCCTTTGGATTTTTACAATGCGAACGCGGAACACATCGGCTTGTACGCCTCTCTCCGTTTAATGCAAAAAATCTACGACAGACAAGCTTTGCATTAGTAGAAGTCTTACCAGAGATTACAGAAACTTTGGAAATAGATATAGAAGATAAAGATCTTCGCATCGATACCTTCCGCGCTTCGGGAGCTGGGGGACAACATGTAAACAAGACCGATAGCGCAGTACGCATAACACATGAACCAACAGGCCTTGCAGTCGCCTGCCAGAGTGAACGCTCTCAGCAGCAAAATAAGATCCGCGCAATGAATATGCTACGAGCCAAGTTGCTCGAGAAAAAGCGTGCAGAAGATGCCGAACAAAAAGAAGGTCTTAAAGGAGCCAGCAAGAGTGCAGACTTTGGTCAGCAAATTCGCTCATATGTTTTACATCCCTATCAGATGGTCAAAGACCTTCGAACAAATATTGAAACGAGTAATACCGATGCCGTACTCGATGGAGACCTGCAAGAATTTATCGATGCACAACTTCGTAATGAGTAATGAGTAATGAGTAAAAGGGTGCATAATTGGTCATTGGTCATTGGTCATTCAAAAAAGGCCCTGCCTTTTACAGCGGGCCCAATTTGATTTCTATTTAAGAAGACTAGAGGTCCTCAGAGCGAACAGTCTTACGACCGTTAGCTTTTGCGCGGTCACATGCCCTTGCAACGGAACCCTCGAGGTTTGCAGATACTGCGTCTGCGAGGTCACCGGAAGACATCATACCGTGCTTCTTAACGAGCTCTTTAAGCTTGGAAGCTACTACGTAACTCATAAGTAGGAGTGGTAGGAAGTAATAACGACCCAAATTCTACGGATAATCCAGTCAACCCCGCAAGTCTAAATTGGCAAATTTGTGCAGTATTTTTGTACAGAAAGCCGATTGACAGAATTGCCCCCAATTGATAGCCCCCCATTTATTTTAATTCAATAAATGTATTTATTGGCATTAGAAAGCCAAAAAGGCTATAATCATCTGATAGCACTCAATGGAAAACTACTCACCCTCCCTCCAAAAGAAAATATCGTATAGTATGATCAAAATGATAAATTTTCCCATAGACATCGGCCATAAATATCAGGAAATTGCTAAAGAAATTAAATTTAATCCCGAAGATGTCGAAGAACATTTTGCGCGTGGTAGTGGCCATGGTGGTCAAAATATTAATAAATCAACCAACTGCGTAGAGCTACATCACAATCCAACAGGTATTGATGTTCGCTATCAGCATCATCGAGGATTGCTACGTAACCGTAAAGAAGCATGGGAATTACTCGTTACAAAAGTAGAAGAGCAGGTCAAAGGAAAAGAGTCTGCCCTTGGACAAAAGAGGCATAAGATTCAAAAACAAAAACAGCGCAGATCTCGTAAATCCAAAGAGAAAATGCTAGAAGAAAAGAAGAAACGATCGGAAATCAAAGAGTTTCGCAGAGCTATTGATGATAACTAAACTGTGAAACACATCACTACGTCAAATACTTTTTACATATAAGAAGTGTATACTCCATTTGACCTTCCTCTTTCTTTCATGAAATTCTTTCGATCAATCATTGCTCTGACTTCTGTATTCGCACTCTGTGCAAGCGCAGTTCCACCAGCGCAAGCTGCAACTCACTATGGCTCTATTCGCAATTCTTCACCAAGAGGATTCAAACGAAGCATTTCCCGTGCACGTGATGTCTTAAAGACGAAATGTATTCATGAAGAAAATGCTAACGAGAGACGCGCATGCATGAAAGAGTACCGCAATTCGATTCGAGAGAATGCAACACCTATCACAGCAAATTACATTCAACATAACAACGCAACCAGAGGAGAGCGTTGTGGTTTTCTTTCTAACACCTCCGACAGAAGAGCCTGCATGCGCAATGCTAGAGCTGCTATCCCACAGGGGAGTCAGCGCACACTCAACAAGCGCACAAGGACACGAACTGTAAAAGCTCAACGAGAAGAATGTCGCGAGAAATCTACTTCTGCGGAAAGACTTAAATGTCTACGGAGCTTCGGAAATAAGCGTCGGTCAAAAATAACGCAGCTGATTCGCCGCAATATTCCAACAGCGAATACTTCTGTAAATAATATTGCTCCACAAGGGCTACGCAGAAACCTCAGCCGTTCTCGAGATCTGGTAAAAGAAGCGTGCGGAGAAATTCTCGATGGTAACGAAAAACGAGCATGTATCAAGAGGCTCCAAAAGAAGTATCGAGGATTCTAAACTCTAGACCTTCTTTCCCTGCTGCAAACGCTTAGCTAGTGTGCGGATGTAAGAGGTGGACACCTTGATCTTCTTGTATTCCCCAGTTTCGGGGTCAAAGATACGTGTTTTCTGAATATTAGGCTTAAATGTACGCTTTGTAGCACGCATAGACTTACTTCGGTTTTGACCGGCTGAAGTTTTCTTGCCTGTTTTGCTGCATTTTCGTGCCATTTCGAAGAAATCCTACGGATTACAGCGTTTCAGGTCAAATATTTCATCTAAATAAAGAGAAGGAAAAGAAATCTAGGAAATCGAAGAAATCAAAGATCCTCGTTTTCTTCGATTTCTTCGATTTCCTTGCTATCCTTATAGCAATGCCATTCCTCTCCCCCACTTTCATTATTGCTATCTTGATAGCAGTAGCTGTGCACGAATGGGCGCACGGATTTGCAGCATGGAAACTAGGAGACCCAACAGCAAAGTATGATGGAAGACTTACCCTTAACCCACTAGCCCACTTAGATCCTGTAGGAACAGTGTTATTCGTCCTAGTAGGATTTGGATGGGGAAAGCCAGTCCCAGTAGACCCTCGCTACTTTAAACACGCCGTTCGAGATAGTGCCATCGTGGCATTTGCAGGTCCTCTTAGTAATATCATTCTCGCATTCGGTGCATTCTTCCTCGCGCTTCTTTTTGGAATGAAAGCAGAAGTTCTCGCAGTAACAGGGGCACTGATTGCTCCAAATAATCAGCCAGTGATCATTACATTTGTTGCAGAACTTCTAGGAGACATCATTCACATTAATCTCGTACTAATGGCATTTAACTTGCTCCCTATTGCACCACTTGATGGAAGCAAGATCATCCGCATCTTCCTACCGTACGAATACGAACATCAATATCAGCAATTTATGCAAAAAGGTCCTTGGATTCTTCTCGGGCTTATTATTGCTGGACGTGCATTTGGATTACCACTGCTGAGTATATGGATCTCCATCATCATGTCACCATTCCTTGGACTTATGTACGCATTGATATGAGCAAACTCGCAATTTTCTCCGAACTTTGGCAATTCCTAAAGATCCGCAAGAAGTGGTGGCTTCTGCCTATCCTATTAATGATCGTATCCCTAGGACTTATTCTCGTCTTCGCACAAGGCTCTGCATTAGCACCTTTCATCTACACCGTTTTCTAAATGGAACTTTTCTTAAGTCTAGCCATTTTGGTTGTCGCAGTTCTTGTATGTGATAAATATGAAGATAAGCTCTTTCCTCCTATCAGTTGGATCTATGCATTGTGGAAAAAGTTTTCACATGTCCTTGGTATCGTTATGAGTTTTGTAATTCTCACTATCCTCTGGATCGTTGGATTTGGTATATACGCAATCATTATGAGAGTGATCACTCTGCCAAAGAGATTCAAACCTGATCCTGATTCATATTGGATCGACTGCGAGCCCACCACTATTGAATCCATGAAACATCAATTCTAATCCCTAACCCTAACCCTATCCCTAACCCCATATATATTCTCGGCCTCTCGTGCTACTACCACGATGCAGGTGCTGTGCTACTGAAAGATGGAAAGGTGGTATTTGCAGCACAGGAGGAGAGGTACACGCGCAAGAAGCAAGATGACCGGCTGCCTATCAGTGCTATCGCAAAAGCTTTGGAGTATGCATCTATTACTATCGAAGATATCGATGCAATTGGATTTTACGAAAAACCAATGCTCAAGTTTTTTGAAAGACTACTGCAAACCTACTTTAAGGTGTGGCCATTGGGGCTTCGGCAGTATCAGAAAGCCATGCAAGAGTGGATGCACACGAAGCTCTGGATACCACAACACATAGAGAAAGACTTAGGATACAAAGGAGAGATTTTCTATATCCCCCACCACGAGTCGCACGCTGCTTCTAGTTTTTACTGCAGTGGGTTTGTAGACGCTTGCATCGTGACTGTAGATGGAGTTGGTGAGTGGGCAACAAGTACAATAGGTCACGGAAAGGGAAAGAATCTAGATTTGAAAAAAGAAATTCACTTTCCACACAGTCTCGGTCTTTTGTATTCCGCTATTACCTACTACATAGGATTTAAGGTAAACAGTGCAGAGTACAAAGTGATGGGACTTGCCCCGTATGGAGAGCCAAAGTACGTCGATCAGTTCCGTGAACTTATTACGATCAAAGATGACGGATCATTCCAGTTAAACATGAAGTACTTTACGTACGAACATGGTTTGCGCATGACCGGAAAAAGAATCGAAAAACTCTTTGGACAACCAACAAGAAAACCAGAGTCTGACCTCACGCAATTCCATAAAGACATCGCAGCCTCTGTGCAGAAAATAACGGAAGAAGTGATGCTCAAGATCTGCAAGCATGCAAAAGACGTCACCGGTTCTGATAACCTCTGCCTTGCAGGAGGTGTCGCACTCAACTGTGTCGCGAATGGAGAGATCCTTCGGTCTGGAATGTTTAAAGATATCTTTATTCAACCTGCTGCAGGAGATGCAGGAGGAGCCTTGGGTGTTGCTCTCTCTATCTGGCATAAGAAGTTTGATGGTGCCCGCTCCCCTAAAATCAATGATGTCTACTGGGGTACAGAATATAGTGATGATCAGATCGAAGCTTTCTTGAAGAAGAAAAATTTACCCTACCAAAGACTTGATGATCACGAACTCATAAATAGTGTTTCTTCGCTTCTAGAAGGCGAAAACGTCATAGGTTGGTTCCAAGGTCGCATGGAATTTGGCCCGAGAGCTTTGGGAAATAGATCCATCATTGCGGATGCTCGTAACAAAGAGAACTGGAAGAAGGTAAACCTCAAAATTAAGTTCCGCGAGAGCTTCCGTCCATTTGCACCAACTGTTCTGGAAGAAAATGTTGCCGAGTATTTTGATCTCGACCGAGAGAGCCCGTACATGTTGCTCGTCGCCGATGTAAACCCCGATAAACGTGACATGATTCCTGCGGTAACACATGTCGATGGCAGTGCACGTATTCAAACAATATCTGAAAAGCAGAATGCGAAGTATTATAATTTGATCAAAGCTTTTAGGGAAAAGACAGGCTGTGCCGTCATCATTAATACGTCATTTAATGTTCGTGGAGAACCAATTGTTGAGTCGCCAAAAGATGCCCTGAATTGTTTCTTAAACACACACATGGATTATCTGGTGATGGGTAATATCCTAATGAAGAAAAGCGATATGCCAAAAGACCGCGTCTTGCAAAGTGCCGATTACCTCGATAAATTTGAACTAGATTGATGCGAAAAAGCCTCCTCATTAACATAGGCCTTCTCTGTGGATCACTGATCGGATTCTTGCTTGTCGCAGAATTTGGCCTGAGAGTTACAGGTCTTCAAACCGTAAAACCGAATCCCCCAAAGATCTATCAGCAATCTGAAAATCTTGATATTAGCTACGAGCTGATTCCGGATCTTCGAGAGGAACCTGCTTACAAAGCAACAGTAAGCACAGATAACTATGGCTTTCGTCTTAACTCCTCTATCCCAAAACCTGCTGGTAGAAAACTTATCGCCGTTCTCGGCGACTCTATTACCTTTGGTCATGGAGTGGGCAATGATGAAACACTCAGTGCACAACTCGCATTACGCAATATTAATAATCAATATCTCAACACAGCAATCCCCGGTTACCAACTAGGTCAACAAACCGCTACATACAAAGAAAAGGTTGCAAAGTTGAATCCTGATGGAGTTATGCTTGTCTTCTACTGGAATGACCTCAATGCCGGTCCTCCCGGAATACTGGATGATCAGAGAATCCTCCGTGGCCACAACTGGGTACCATCAGAAAGTGTCTGTCAGCCAATCAAAACCGGAGTGATGAACTTGATTCCTGGTAAGTGTTGGCTGGATACCCACAGTGCATTCTACAAAGCCTTTAAAAAGGTAATGAACCTCAAGGCTAGTAAGAAGATGCAGCAAGAAGAAAGAACCGTTACTAAAGCTCCTGACAAGTCAGAATACTTGGATGATTATGCATCAGAATTGCAAAAGCTCTCTCGTATCATTCCTACAAATCGAACATTTATTATATGGCCTGATAACTTCTTACATACAGAGACAAGACCAGAGTTGATACAGATTGCCGAACGCAACGGATTTACCGTGATTGATCTGTATGAACTGTTTGGTAATCAGGTAGAAACACTCAGCTGGGATACCGTACATCCAAGTCCAAAATCTATAGAAGATGCTGCACAGTACATACACGCACAGTTATACTCACAGTAATGAAGGAGTATCTCCCTTGGCATCGGCACCCATTTGACCATGCAATTATTGCAAGTATGGAAGGATGGCTCTCAGGTAAAGAAGCAGACGTTCTTTACAGGCTAGCCTCACAATGCACAGGTAAAGGAGCAATAGTCGAGATTGGCTCCTGGAAAGGAAAATCTACCACATGCCTCTCTCTAGGTTCTAAAGCTGGAGCAGGTACACACATCACTGCAATCGACCCGCATACAGGTTCTTCCGAGCATGGAGATGTCGATACCTACGCAGAATTTTTAGAGAACATCAAAAAGAATGGTGTCGATAATATGGTAGACCCGGTCAGAGACTACTCTCAAAATGTTGGTAAAGAATGGAATAAACCTGTTGAACTTCTCTGGATAGATGGCGCACATGAATATGAGTTTGTATTACAAGACCTAGAAATTTGGGAGCCTCATTTAATTGAAGGAGGAGTCATTGCCTTTCACGATTCTACAATGCCAGGCCCATGGAAAGTTATAGAAGATCATCTGTATAAAGGAAAAAGATTTAGAAAGATTGGATTCGCTCATGGGATAACCTATGCAGTAAAAGGAAAAGCAACACCAGTACGAAATAGAGGAATGATGATGTTACGCGATACGGCGTTGGGACTATGGAAACTTAAGAAATTGCTTTCATAATTCTTCCCATCCTTTTTTCCCAACTATGATTTTTGATCATCTTCAATCCTTTTACAGATCTCTCTTTGGCAGGTTTTGGATTTTCTAGTACATCACGAATGCCACCAGCCAATGAAGAAATGCTACCTGGATGTACAAAACGTACGATAGATTTATCTACGACATCACGGACAGGGGGAATATCTGCACAGACTATGGGCTTCCCTGCTGCAAGATACTCGAAGAGTTTAAGCGGTGAAGTGTCACGCTTAAAGTATTGATGTTTTGGCTCTGGTGAAGGATAAACACAAATATCACATGCAGCCATTGCATCAGAGACAAGCTTGGGGCGCACCGGTCCATGGAATAAGAAATCATGATCGGTAAGCCCAGAATGTATTGCAAGTTTGCGGTAACGATCTATCCAATGTTGAGGTCCACCAACAACAAACAAAAATACATTCGGATTGTGCTGCTTAAGTGCGGGCATAGCTTTGATGAGAATATCTACTCCCTTCTGGACTTTATCCATCGTTACGAGCGAACCTACATATCCAATAATTAAACGATCTTCGGGAACTGCAAAATGATGTCTTGCTTTGTTGGAGCTCGGCAGCTTTGCAAATCTTTCGAGGTCAACAGCATCTCCTTCGACAATAATTTTCTTTGTACTTACGCCCCACGAGACTAACTCATCACGCATTGGACCTGTAAGACAAACAATCTTCGTACACTTTTTACAGTGTGCAACAAATCTACTACGACCAATTTTTGGTAACGTATGTAACTCTAATACGACTGACATACCGACTTTCAGTAATGCAGGAAGTACTTGCGGAGAACGTGCATAGAGAAGATCAAACTTGTTATCAACAAAATATTCTCTTAGTGATCCCCGATAGGATTTCATAGTAAACAAGAAGGCAAAACGCCCTGGGATAATCTTGGACTGAAACGCATCAAATGTTTGAAGTTTTTCTGCAGTAAAATCTTTTTCGAGATGATAATACTTTGTGTGATGATGCGTGATCACATTCAGAATATCCGGAGATATCAACGTGACATCATGACCCAACTTTACCAAAGCCTCACTCACCCGGGCAATCTGATGTCCGTGGGCTTTCTCGGTTGGAAACCGTGTATGGGTGACGTAGGCTATCTTCACAGCAGCATACTATCATGAAAAAACCCGTTCTCCTCACATTCGGCTTCCCAGACCCAAAATCGCCTAGATACCGGAATTTGGTATCTGCATACGAATCTGAGGGATGGGAGGTACGTGAGTGTCTGACATCTGCGAAGGGGTTTTTGGGGAAACACAGAGATCTCTTGAGGCAGTATCGAGATCATCGAAAGGAATATGATGCGCTCATGGTAAATTTCCCTGGCTACTACCTCATGCCTATTGCCTGGTGGATTTCGCGATTCCCCCGCAAACAACTGATCTTTGATGCATTTATCTCTATCAGTGACACGTTGGTATCAGACCGAAAGAGAATATCTTGGATAAATCCATTGGCATGGTTTTATTATCTTGCCGATGTCATCTCTACCCATCTTGCAGATGAAGTTTTGATAGATACGCAGGCACACAAGCAGTTTTTTATGAAAAGATTTTTCTTAAAAGCAAAGCGTATCCGCGTGGTCTATGTCGGAACACTCGATGATCTGTTTCACGCAGGCCCAAAAGAAGACAAGCTACCAGAAGGTAAATTCAATGTGCTTTTTATTGGAAGCTACATTCCTCTACAGGGAATCGAACACATTCTGCATGCTGCAAAACTATTACAAGATCAGCCGGATATTCACTTTACATTGATTGGTGGTGGACAGACATATGATGAGATCACAACGCTTGCGTACGATCTTAAGCTGAAGAACGTGACCTTCCTCGACTTCATGCCGCTCACCGATCTTCCACATTATCTTCGCTCTTGTGACGTTGCCCTTGGAATCTTTGGAACATCAGACAAAGCAAACCGTGTCATCCCCCACAAAGTCTACGACGCAGTGGGGTGCGGCGTGCCTGTTATCACTGCGAGCAACCTCGCCATTGGCGAAAAGTTCACCGACGGCAAAGAAGTGTTTTTGTGTAAAACTGGCGATGCACAGTCACTTAGCCATGCGATTATGCGGGTAAAGAATTTGTAATTGCATACGACAAGAAACTATCTACCCGTAGATATGTATTAAAAGCTTCCCTCCCCTTCTTCTGCATCGCAATAAAATCTTGATCGGAGATCTTGCTGTAATGATCCGCAACTATTGCATCGAGGTGATACATGTCCCAATACGGAACACGCAGAATGAATTGATTGTAATCAATCACATCTTCGAGCGGGAGAACACACTCGGTATCCAGAAGTACTGGTATACGACCAAGGCTGAGTGCTTCATAAAACCTGTAGCTATAGTTTCCATCTCCTTTAATGATGAGAGCGTAATCTGAACCAAGAAGATTATCGATGTACTCCTTACGTGTTTGAGCAGGATCTGTTTTGATAGTAGAAGTGTGCCCACTGTAACTACTACGGATAATGAAGTTTGGTTCTACTACAGTTGATTGCTGTAAGTGCTTAATCGCTTTCATGCGATACGTGATGCCCTTGATTCTTGCTTCGCGACGAATACCCACAATACTTGAGGCTTCTATCAAACTATTTTTAACAACAGTGCCTATATGATTCTTTAAATTTTTGTAATCCGCCCACCCACAAAATCCAATTACCGGCTTACCACTATGCTTCTTTCGGACTTGTAGATCCCCCTCCAGTACATCCTCAGCATACGCTGGCATCATGATTTCATTCTTCTGTATACTGGTTCGATACTGACTCGTTCGAAAGACAATTGCATTGTCATTATCAATAGGAGCATCACCATCTCCATGCCAGAAGATAATCAGCTTCT
>Ga0302139_10000021_pt1 | contig 56729 bp, 53 predicted proteins | sample CBN3_331_MG_FD_203104 | JGI IMG/M metagenome (GOLD analysis project Ga0302139, IMG submission 203104) | Marine microbial communities from Western Arctic Ocean, Canada - CBN3_33.1 | ecosystem: Environmental > Aquatic > Marine > Oceanic | place: Canada: Western Arctic Ocean | collected 2017-09-15 | reverse complement strand
CGTGGTGGATTAGCGGCAGGCGGAGTGGGGGTCGGTCTGAGCCTTGCGGAGGCATCAATTGACCTTGGTGATGGCGGGTGCGAGAATTGCTCGCTGGCCACCATTTCTCGCGACGTGATTGTCATGCAAGAGTCCTTCATCCTGATTCCCGGCCGAACCAGCCGGCAGGGCACGACGCTGAACGAAGGCAAGTCGACGGCCGGGTACATCGAGGAAATCAGCACGTTGCAGATGGCGGCCGAGGACATGCAGCGGTTGGAGTTGGAGGATGGGGACCTGGTACGGGTCTACAACGACGTTGGCGAGATAACCGTGCCGTGTAAGGCGGCTCGTGGAGACGAACTGCCGCCGGGGTTGTTGTTTATCAGTTATGGGGACCAGTCGAGTCGACTGATGGGCGGAGACACTCATGGGTCGGGGATGCCCGACAGCAAGGGGCTGGACGTCTTTCTAGAACTAGCCACCGCCCCCACCACCACCGCAGCCCCTTCGAGCGAGTCCCCCGAATGAGCACGCCTGAACCATCCAACACCGCAGCTAGCGCCCCCACCGCCCCCACTGCAGCCACCGCTTCGTCATCGGAGTCGTCATCCGAGTTGAAGGTGATCGAGGATGCGACGTGTACGTTTTGCGGTTGTGTTTGCGACGACATGGAATTGACGGTCGAGGGGAACCGGATCACGAAGGCGAAGAACGCGTGCGTGTTGGGCAAGGCGTGGTTTTTCAATCATCACATTGAGGATCGTCCCGAGGCGTTGATTGACGGCGAGCCGGCCGGTTACGACGCGGCGATGGACCGAGCGGCCGAGATCCTGTTGTCGGCGAAGTTTCCCTTGACCTATGGTCTCAGCGACAGCACGAGCGAGGCTCAGAGGGTGGCGGTGGCGATCACCGACTGGATTGGTGGCATTGTCGACACGACCACCAGTGTCTGTCATGGTCCTTCGGGGATCGCTTTTCAGGGTGTGGGCGAGGTGACGTGTTCATTGGGCGAGGTGAAAAACCGTGCGGATTACGTGATTTTCTGGGGCGGGAACCCGGCCGAGAGTCATCCTCGGCATTTCACCAAGTACAGTCTGATGCCCAAGGGCGAGTTCGTACCTCGTGGTCGGAAGGACCGCACGGCGGTGCTGATTGACGTGCGGAAGACGAAGAGTGCCAAGGCGGCGGATCATTTTCTGCAGGTCAAGCCCCGTCGCGATTTCGAGTTGGCCTGGGCGTTGCGTGCGTTGGCACACGGTTTGGAGCTGGACGAATCGATCGAGGAGACGACCGGCATCAAGCTCGAAAAACTCCACGAAATCATGGACGGCATGAAGCGGGCGAAGTTCGGAGTGATCTTATTTGGCATGGGCGTCACCATGACCCGTGGCAAACATCTCAACAGCGAAGCCATCCTTGCTCTGACCCGCGACATGAACCAGCACACTCGTTGGAACGCCAAGCCGATGCGAGGCCACGGCAACGTGACGGGAGCGGACAACGTGGTGACGTGGTCGACGGGTTACCCGTTTGGGGTGCATTTGGGGAGCGGGTTTCCGAGGTTCAATCCGGGCGAGTTCACTGCTTCGGACGTATTGGCACGAGGCGAGGCGGACGCGGCGTTGATCATCGCCAGTGATCCGATGTCGAATTTTTCACAACCCGCCCGCGACCATCTCGCCAGTATCCCCAGCGTGGTACTCGACCCGAAACTTACGGACACCGCCCGCACGGCCGCGGTCGCATTCACCGTATCGACCTACGGCATCAACACGGGCGGGACGGTGTACCGGATGGACGACGTACCGATCCCCTTGCGACCGGCGTTCGAGTCGCCATTCAAGAGTGACCTGGAGATCCTGCGCGGCATCGAATCGCGGATCCGGAAGATCCAGTTAGCCGACGTATCGTTGGACAAGTCGGACGAGACAGCGGCGGGTGTTGCATGAGTTCGCTGCGGATCACTGGCGGAACGATTTACGATCCGGCCAACGGTGTGGACGGCCAGGTGGGGGACATCTGGATTGTCGACGGTTGCGTGGTCGAGTCGCCGAGCGAGGAGGGTGCGAAGGCCGACAGGACACTGGATGCCACGGGCCTGGTGGTGATGCCCGGCGGCGTCGACATGCACTGTCACATTGCCGGGCCGAAGGTGAACACGGCGCGGAAGATGATTCCTGAAGACAAGCGGACGGCCGACCCGGTTGTGCGAACCCGGTTGACTCGATCGGGAACCGTCGGCAGTGTCCCGAGCACGTTTGCGACCGGGTACCTGTATGCCGGCATGGGCTACACCACCGCGATGGACGCCGCCGTGCCTCCTCTGGGCGCCCGGCATGCTCACGAGGAACTCGAAGACACTCCGATCATCGACAAGGGGTTTTATGTCCTGATGGGCAACAATCACTACGTGATGAAGCAGATCGCGGCCGATGAGCCGGGGTTGCTGAAGGCCTACATCGCGTGGCTGTTGCATTCGACCAAGGGTTTCGCCGCCAAGCTGGTCAACCCGGGCGGTGTGGAGATCTGGAAGAGTGGAGGCGGGAATGCTCGAGGGATCGACGACACGGTCGAGCACTTCGGTGTGACTCCGCGACAGATCATCCGCGGAGTGGCCGCCGCGGTCGACGAACTCGGGTTGCCTCACCCCGTACACATCCACTGCAACAACCTGGGGATGCCGGGCAATCACGCGACGACGATGGAGACGATGACATCGCTCGAGGGGCATCGGGCTCATATGACTCACATCCAGTTCCACAGCTACGACGGCGATCCCGACGATCAATCGACTTTTGGCTCGCGGGTGAGTGAATTGGCCGCGTACGTGAACACTCACGACAACCTGACCGTCGACGTCGGACAGGTGATGTTTGCTCGGACCACTTCAATGACCGGCGACGGACCGCTGGGTTACTTCCTGCACCAGGTCACCGGACGCAAGTGGTTCAGTGGCGACATCGAGATGGAGGCCGGGTGTGGGATCGTGCCGATCGTGTACAAGCAGAAGAGCCTGGTGCACGCTTTGCAGTGGGCGATCGGGCTCGAGTGGTACTTGCTGGTCGATGATCCGTGGCGGATCGCGATGAGCACCGATCACCCCAACGGCGGGTCGTTCTTGGCCTACCCCGAGATCATCTCGCTGTTGATGGACCGCGAGTTGCGTCGTGAGGTCCTGGCCGGGGCGCCTCGGGCGGTCGCAGATCGGTGCACGTTGAAGGAGCTGGATCGCGAGTATTCCTTGTACGAGATCGCGATCATCACTCGGGCCGGACCCGCTCGCATGCTAGGACTCTCGCACAAAGGGCATCTCGGACCCGGTGCCGACGGTGACGTGACGATGTACAGCCCCGACGACGACATTCAGCGGATGTTCGAGCTGCCACGATACGTTGTTAGCCGAGGCGAGGTGGTGGTTGACGACGCTCAGATTGTCCAGGACACGCGAGGTCGTACGTTGCACGTGGCACCCGACTTCGATCTCGATGCGGTCGATGACATCCAAGCCTGGTTCGAAAGTACCTATTCGATCCAGTTTCGCAACTACCCGGTCGGTGATCATTACCTGCTCGATCCACTGGTTGTTCCGACCAGTTGAGCGTTCCAGACAGACCGCCTCTTGCCATTCGGCGACGGCTGAGACAGAATGTTCGTTCAACAATTCCTGTATTCACCTGTCTTCAGTTCTTTTCTTGTGGACCGGCTAACTCCAGCCGTGTCCCGGTACAAATGGAGGATTCGATGGCTACTTCGATACGGATCGGTTTGGGGCTGTTGGTGGCTCTGTTGATGTTGACTGTCAGCTCCAACCAGTTGATTGCTCAGGACTCGCCGGGAGCTGGCGCCGCGGAACAACCGCCGGCGGACACCAAGGCTGGGGAGGACCAGAAGGTTGATATTCCCGAGGGTGCGGAGGAAGCAGAGGCTTCGAAGAAGGATTCCACCCCGCAGGACGATGTGATAACTGGCGACGCCACCGATGCCGGTGCAGAGGTTTCGCCGATGCCGTACTATCTCATTGGCGCCGTCATCGTGATCGGCGTTGTTATCTTCATGATGAAGCGTTCGACTGGCGGCGGCGCTGGTGCCCCCAGCACCCCGAGTGCTCCGGCCGCTCCGCCTGCGTCTGATGCAGGCGACGGTGCAGGTGACGGTGCAGGTGACGGTGGAGGCGACGGTGCCGGTGCAGGCGAATAGTCGGTCAGAGCCTCTGGCTGATGCGGGCCTTGTTTGTTTCGGGTCATCCTGAAGGAGGCCGTGATGAATCCCGCATTACTGATCGTCGTGGCACTGGGGGCCACTCCGGCAGCGGTTGTCGACCAACCGATTCTGGGGCTGGCCCGATGCCATTTTGAATCCGCGACCGGGTCCACTGCGAGTTTGACTCGCAGTGGACTCCGTGACCGGTTTCTCGAGCTGATGAAGACAACGGCACGCAACCATCGTCCTTTGGCCGATCCGGCAGCGGTGGTACCGGCATTGGTCCGATTGGACGAGGACCTGCGACGCACTCGGACGCTGTCCTTTTCCGAACGCCGTCGGAAGCACCTGGCGATTCGGGGGCGGCTGACGGATATCCTGCCACGGTTGCAGAGGAAGCAGCGTGAGTTCACGCGGGTGCGGTCTCGACGACGGCCGACGATACCGGGCAAGTTCCTGGCCGGCCCGGCCGACGAACGGGCGGCCGGCGAGTTGATCTCGCTGATCCAGGATACAATTGCACCGGACAGTTGGGACGTCCGCAGTGGGAAAGGCACGATTCGTTACTATCCCAACTTCCACGTGTTGGTGGTTCGCAACACTGCCGAGGTCCACCGCCAGATTGGCGGGACGTTGAAACAAATCAAGAAATGACAACTACAGGGAGTCGAACAGTGATGATGTCGCATGTGAATTGGTTGCGGTGGAGGCTGCGGTGCGGGTTGGGCCTGGCGGTGTTGTTTCTGGCGGGACTGACGTTGCAGGCTGCCGAGCCCGCTCGCGTGTTGTTTGTCACGCAGAGCAAGGGATTCCGACACGGATCGGTTAATCGCAGGGCGAATCAACTGGCTCCGGCCGAAATCGCCATGACCCAGCTGGGACAGCAGACCAAGCTGTTCACCGTCGACTGTACCCAGGATTGCCAGGCGGACTTCACCGCGGCCAACCTGCAGAAGTACCAGATCGTGATGTTCTACACGACCGGTGTGCTGCCGATCACCGACAAGGACCGCGACTACTTCGTCAACAAGTGGCTGAAGACCAAGGGCCACGGTTACATGGGGTTCCACTCGGCGACGGACACCTACCGCACCAAGAATCCCAGGCACAAGTGGTACCAGGAGATTGCCGGGGGGACGTTCAACGGTCATCCATGGGGAGCCGGCACCACGGTCACGATCAGTGTTCACGATACGTCGCACCCGGCGATGAAGCCATTCGGCAAGGAGTTCCAGATCAAGGACGAGATTTACCAGTACGTCAACTGGGTGCCGAAGAATGTGCGGGTGTTGATGAGCCTGAACATGTCCAAGTGCAATCCGAAGCGGCCCTATCACGTGCCGGTGGCCTGGTGTCGCGAGTGGGGCCAGGGAAAGATCTATTACTCCAACCTCGGCCACAACGGGGCGACCTGGACGAACAAGGTGGTGTTGAAGTCGACCGAGAACGCGGTTCGCTGGATTCTGAACCAAGAGACCGGCGACGCCACGCCGAATCCGGCGGTGTCCAAGGCCGAGGAGGCCAGGGCGAAGGCCGCGGCGAAGTAATTCCCTACCGTCGCGTCAGATTGCCAGGATCTTCAGCAGCCAGTTGCCGATCAGGGCTGCGATCAGTGTCCACGAGAAGGTAAGTTTCAACCACTCCGGGACCGGTTCGGGCAGGCCGTGGGTCTTGAGGTGGTGGAGCAGGAACAGCCGGTAGGGGAACTGGATCCCCATCGCGCAGGCCAGCATCCAGCCGGTGCGATTGAGTTGGAAGGCGTCGGGAAAGTCTCCCGCAGCCATCGCGATGAAACTGCGGGTCAGCCCACAGCCGGGGCACTCGACGTCGAACATGCTGCGACTGGCACACGTTTCGGGCATCGGGATGCCAGGCAACCAGGCCAATTCGATCCGCTGGTCGGTTCGAGTCTTCAGCGACAGGGCCAGCAGGACGACGACCGAGCAGGCGAAGAGGACATTGCGGTGGTGGAGGATTCGTCGTCGCCGCTGCTCGGCGGTTTGGGACGATTCGCGGGAATCAACCGTCGCGACGGATGCGGTCTTCGAGTCGCCCACGGGCAAGCACCTGCTGGGTCCGCGTTCCCGGTCACACCAGTCCCAGGACGGCGACGATTTCGGTTTGGCACGGTCCGCCGGTGACGTGCACGGTACGGGCGTCATCGACGTACACGTTGACTTCGCTGCGGATTCCGAATTCCGGAAGGTAGATACCCGGTTCGATCGAGAAGCACGTATTGCTCATGACTCGACGGAGTTCATGAGTTTCGAGGTTGTCCATGTTGGCTCCGTTGCCGTGGACTTCCTGCCCGATGCTGTGTCCGGTGCGGTGGATGTAGGCGTCGCCGTAACCGGCCGCATCGATCACATCGCGGCAGGCCTGATCGACTTCGAACCCCTGTAGCAGTCGGTCCTGGGCAAACGCATCGGTGACGCATTGGATTGCGGCGTCGCGGGCACGTGCGACGATCGAAAACACGTCGGCGTACGATTCGGGCACTTCGGTCCCCACGAATCCCATCCGTGTCAGGTCGCTGTAGACGCTCCGTGGTTGATCGAGTTTGCACCATTGGTCGATCAGCACGAGGTCGTCTTGTCGGATCTCGGTGTCGGACCCGGTGCCGGTTTCGTAGTGCGGGTTCCCCGAGTGCGAATCGCGGGCAACGATGGGTGGGTGATAGGTCACGGCCTGGTGTTTGCGATAGTGATCCATGATCAGTTGCTGGACGTCGGTTTCGGAGATCCGGCCCCCGTCAGCGGTGGCCGCGGCGATGGCGTGCCAGGCCATGTCGAAGGCCGAGGTGGTAATGGTCTCGGCCTGAAAGTGCATATCCGCCTGGTGTTGGTCCCAGGTCGCTTCGAATCTCTGGACGAGGTCCCCGGACGAGACGACCTGCCCGACGGATTCTCGGACGAGTTCGATGGTCCCGGCATCGATGCGTGACACGTACGGGTTGCCGGCTCGTTGAGCGTACTCGGTGGCGACGGTTCCGAGTCCTTCGAGCAGCCAGGCGAGTCCGGCTTCGAATTCCTGCCAGGCCAGGTAGACGCGTGTTTCGCCGGGGATCCTGTCGAGTGCTCCGCTTTCGATACGGTGCACCAGTTTCCGGGGCGGCCCATCGTGTCTCAGGCAACACGCCCAACGTCGACTGCCCGCGTGTTCGCCGTCGAGTCCGAGGACTCGGCGGGCCAGCACGTTGCTGTTGCGGAAGTCGTAAAGCAGCCAGCCGTCGAGTTCGAATTCTCGAAGCGCCTGGTGGATCGGTTCAGGGTCGAACATGCTGCAGGGCGACGCGAGAGGTTCAGGGCGGGACGGGGGAAGGCGGGGTTTACTTGAGAAAGAAGAAGCGTTCGGCGTCCATGACGGTCTTGGGGTCTCGTTTTCTGAGCACTGCGAGGTGTGTCATGGCGTCTTGGACGTGCTTGGGAAGCGTGCTGGCGGTGCTGGTTGCGTCGCCGTTAGCGTCGTTTTTGGGGAGATCCTTGGAGCAGGCGAGCATGTAGCGGACGACGGCTCGTTTGATGGCGGGGACATTGAAGGCCTTGTCGTCGTACATGGTCATCAGTCGATCGTGGATGCTCCAGTCTTTCCAGCGAGCGAGATCGGCGATCACCAGGTCGGCCAGTTCCGGCCGTTCGAGCAGGATTCTCATCGATTGTCTCAACCTGGGCTTGGCAATCCGTCCGTCGGCGTAGCTCCACATGAATCTCAGAGCCTGCATTGCGGCGTAGGTTTCGCTGAAGGGCACCAGTTTCTTGCGTCCCTTGGCATCTTTCAGGATGTTGCCATCCGAGTCGACGAGGTAGAGGTTCTTGAGTTTGAGTTGTTCGATCAGCGGCAGTCCTTTTTCTCCGGCCAAAAGCAGGTATCCGGACATGACTCCATCGATCCCCAGGCGAAATTCTTCGGAGGGAGTCGAGATCATTTGTTGCATGAGTTTGGCGTCATTGGCGTTGCCCGAGAGTCCCAGCAGCAGTCCGTAGAGACCCATACGAGTTTGGGGTGTTTCGGCGTTGCGGATCCAGTGGGCGACTTTTTCGCGTGGGAGCAGATTGCTGACGGCGGCGATGTCCTTGTAGGGTGCGTTGGCGAATTCGGCATAGGCGTCGTCTGAGATCTGCCGGTCGGGGTATTCGAGGAACTTGATGAAGTAGGCCAGTCGTTTGGCGGCTGCGGCTTCGGGCGAGGGTGCCTGGACGATGTACTGGTAGCTGGTCTCGGAGACCGGCAGCGGGCTGCCCCATTCGACTCGAGTCGCCCGACTCCCCAGGAGTAGGAACATGTCGCCTTTCTTACCCGATCGGAACCGGGACAGTCGGACTCGCTGACCTGTCTTGACCGCTCCACGCCCGTTCCGAATCACCTCACGGATCTCGTACGTCGTCTCGGATGGCAACCGCTTCCCATCGACTTCTCGAGCCTTCTTCGCATCGGCCCAGATCACAAGTGCCGCGGCGTCGGCTTGGGAGAGTTGTTCGGCGAGAGTCAGCGAGGGGGCGGCGCAGAAGGGGCAAAGCCGGCAGACGGCGTCGGCCGAGGCGGGTGCTGTCAGGAGCGTCGACAGAGCAACGACGGCGAGTGCAATGGTGGCGGGGAGGGTGCGTTTCAGAGTCATGACATTGGTCTCCGGTGGGACACGCCCGAGTGTCGGACAAGTTGAACGCCGGACGCTCAACGATCGACAACGATTGCGTCGTCGATGCTGTACAACAGTCTACCGTCCTGGATCGTGTTGGCGATATGGAACCGTCCGACGACGTCGAACGGTCGGTTCTGGATGTAGGGTGATGTGACTCCCTTGCGGAGAGCGACTTTGACCAGGTCGTAGATCTTCGGGTTGCGACCAAAGCAGCAGATCTGGTTGTCGCGAGCCAGGACGAACACTTCGACCGGATCCTGGAACGTCGGATACATGAATCCGCGAACGCGGATCCGTTTGCCATCGAGTTGTTTGAGCCATCCGGGCATCCGAGCGGGTGCTGTGGGCGGCACGGGGTCCATGTTGAGCACCTTGAGCAGATCGAAGTCGTCGTAGGAGACTCGCAGAGCCTTGTCGGGTCCGACGACCTGAAAGGATCGTTCCTTGACCAGCAACATGATCTCGCGAGGTTTGGCCGGGGTGGTTGGTTGTGAGAGAGGTTGGCCCGGTGGTTGGGGCTGTCGGCCGGTTCGGTCTTCGGGGAGCGTGGGGCGGAGCGGGTTGACCGGTTCGGTGACGGTTTCCGGATCGGCTGTGGGCATGGCTGGGGGATCTATCGCCGAAGCGGTAATCGGATCGATTTCGGCAGGATTGCCTGTTGGAAGTGGTGGCGACGGAGGGGCTGGTGTGGGTTGTGGTGTGGGGTTGTTGTCGAGAGTTGTGGTGATCGGGTTGTCGACATCTGCGGCGGTCACTTCGCGGTATCCGGCATCACCCTGGTTGTTGCAGCCCGAGTTGGCGAGCAGGCAGCAGAGTGCGACAGTGGTGGCGAGGTGGGTGTTGTGCGTCTGCATCAGAAGTCCACCTTGGCGCGTTTGCAGAAGTCGGCTTCGATCTTATAGATCGGCCGGAGCTGCAGATCGCTCTGAGAACGGATATTGGTGGTTCGAAACGTCCCGGCGACTCCGGTCAGCCCGAGTTCGAGGTCGAAGGTTTCACCGGGTGGCAGGAACACTTCGACCATGTCCGACTGGTTGGGTTGTCTCCCGAAGCAGCATTGCTGATTGTCTTTGACAATGACGAAGCTGTTGAGTCCAACGCGTTGTTTGCCTCGGTACATGAAGCCCCGCAGGTAGACGGGTTTGCCGTTCAATCCAGCGACATCGGGATGGAGCGACTGATTCTCTCCGAGTCCTTTTTGGGAGATATCGGCGGTGAAGTTAACGTCTCGGTATCCATCGGGCACTTCGGTGCTGACGAGCAGAGCGGCCACTGCGATATTGGCCAATGCGGCGACACCGCCCAGGACGACTCCGGTCGCTGCCGTCTTGGTACCACTGAAGGCTCCTTCGGTTTTCCGGATCCTGAGCAGAGTCATCAGCCCGAGCATTCCGGCGGCCAGGCAGACGAAGGTCCAGGCCACGATCGACATCGGGCTGATGCCTTCGGCGAAGTGCCAGACCGGTCCCAGCGACGCCAGTGCTCCGGCCCCGGCAGCCAGCGGAGCCGAGGCCGGGATCGGGCGGTAGACGAAGTCGGGTTGTGTGGTCTGCGATGTTGTCGGAAGCGATTGTGCCATGAGACCTGTTCCTCGAGGTCTTTCATCATATCACGTTCGGATTCAGTCACTCAATGTCTGTGCCACGTCGGTGCGGTAGGCGGTCATACCGGGTACGAAGCCGACGAGTGAAGCGAAGCCGATCAGCACGGGCAGCAACATGAGTTCTCCCCAGGCGAAGGTCCACGGATCGACGACCAGTCCGTAGTCGGCGACCATGGGTGCGGCGGCGAGGATCATCAGGTGAGCGAGCAGGAAGCCGCCGAGTCCTCCGGCGACGCACAGCAGTGTCGATTCGGCGAGGATGACTGCCAGCACGGTTCCGCGGCGTGCACCGAGGGCACGCATGATCGCGATTTCCTTTTTGCGGTCGGCCATCGAGTTGTAGATGCTGACAAAGATGCCGATGCCCGAGACGGCGATGATCAAGGCGGTCAGTCCCAACAGCAGTGTGCGGATGGGTCCGACTAAAGTCTGCATCATGCGATCGATCTGAACGATCGGTTTGACGGCCTGAGCCTGCACGCCCTCGTTGATCCGGCCCATCAACCGGCTTTCGGCCAGCACCTGGACACCGACGTCGCCACCGATGTTGACCAGGATGGCCGTGACTTCCTTCTGGGCTTCAGGAACCGGTCCGTGACTGTGTCCGGACGTGTTCTTTTCCGCTTCGAGAGCTTTCCGCGACTCGTCGCTGATGTTCCCAAAGAACTCGAGTTCGCGAGCGATGGCTTCGGAGAGTGGTTTTTCGTGTCCGGAGATCATGTAGAAGCCATCGATGTGTACGAAGACGGTTCGATCGTTGGGAGTTCCGGTGGCGGCGAGCACACCGGTGACGGTGAATTCTTCGTCGTGCACGTGTCCATCGGAGCCACCGTGGACGAGTTTCAACTTGGTGCCGATGTCCCAGCCGTTGTGTCGAGCGACGATGGCTCCGATGGCTGCGTCGAAGGGGTTTCGGATTAGTCCTTCGCCGGAGTGCTGTTTGTCGAGGCTGTTGGTACGGATCTGGAACCGTCGCGGAGTCCCGTCGGATTCGTGCATGTAGGGCAGTGCGAAGTAGCCCGGAGTGGTCCCCAGGATGGGGAAGCCTCCGTGTTGTGTCACATCGCCCATCGTGATCGGGACGGCCTCGGCGATCCGGTTTGAGTCGTCGGAGACCAGTTCGCGGTAGAACCGGTACGGCAGCGGTTCCCCGGCGACTCCGATGCGGTAGATACTGGTGAGTACGAGTTCGAGCTGGCTGCCCTTGGGGCCGATGATCAGGTCGTAACCGGTGGCGGTCTGGACGAACATACGTTCGACCATGCCATTGGCCACCAGCACGACGATCATCAGCATGACCCCGAGTGCGACTGACAGTGATGTCAGCGCACTGGCCAGGGCCCGTTGCCGGACGCTCTTGATGGCGATCGAACCCAGGTTCATGGCGTCGTCTCCCCGGCAGTCGCCACCGCGGTGTTGAAGTCGCTCAGTTGTTCGATTCGGTCGAATTGCCCGGCGACATCGCTCGAGTGGGTGACCAGCAGCAGAGCGACGTTGTCGGTGGTGCAGGCGGAGCGGATGAGGTCGAGGATTATCTGCTGGTTGGCCAGGTCGACATTGGCTGTCGGTTCGTCGGCCAGCAAGAGCGACGGCCGGTTCGACAGGGCCCGCGCGACAGCGACTCGTTGCTGTTCGCCGACCGAGAGTTGGCCGGGTCGGTGGTTGAGTCGATTGCCGAGTCCGACGTTGTCGAGCAGTTCCAGAGCCCGTCCGCGGTCGACTTGGCCTCGAGAAAAACTCATCCCCAACAACACGTTCTCCAATGCCGTGAACGCCGGCAGCAGGTTGAATGTCTGGAACACGAACCCGATCCGTTCTGCTCGGAACCGGTCTCGGATCGGTTCGGGCATTTCCGAAACCAGGTTGTCGTCGATCACGACGCGGCCGGAATCGGGGGTCGTGATGCCCGAGATGACATTCAACAGCGTCGTCTTTCCGCCACCGCTGGCTCCGACCAAGGCCATCTGCTCGCCACGAGCCAACTCGAACCGTTCGATCTCGAGCACCGGCAGCCGCCCGCCGTCGGGTTCCGGGTAACTTTTGCGGATCTCTTCGAGCAACAACGACATCGTTTGGGCCTGGGTGAGTCGAGGGGCGGCTGCGGCGGCCGGGGCGGGGGGCCGAGTGTGTGTGGATTGTCGAAGGAACCGGGGTCTTCTGTCCTTACGACAAATCGTCATTCTGACACGGGTTGGTTCAGCCCAGTCGGTGGTCTTTTCTCAGGTTGTGACCATCTTGATCGAATCGATAGTTGTCGCAACGGCCGCATTACGAGTGGATCAGTCGATCCCTGCCCCGCACTTCCAGTCGATCAGTCTCAATTCCACCGATTCCCGGCCTTTCCAGCGATTGATCATCGGTTCGAAGCAGATCGAGAGTGGCCCTTGTGCGGTGCGAATCGGTTCGGCCCATTCGCCTCGGCCGAAGGCCACGGCCTTGAGTGGTCGGTTGCCGTTTTTCAGAGAGAGTCTGAGGTGTTGGTCTCCTTCGCCCATCGTCTTGGGATCTTCGGCGAGTTCGACTCCGGTGGCCGAGAACCTTGGTCTGGGGTTGCCTTGTCCGAACGGGCTGAGTGTATCGAGTGCGATAACGGCTTTGCGACTGAGGTCGGCGAGAGTCACTTCGGCATCGACTCGGAGTTCGAGGTCCTGATCGTTGACGGAGTGATGTTCGGCGACGTAGTTGTTGAATGCTTCGCGAAAGGGTGCGACGTTGTCCGAGCGAATCGAGACCCCGGCCGCGGCGTGGTGTCCTCCGAAGGTGGTCAGGTATTCCGAGCAGGCGGCGATACCGGAGTAGAGATCGAAGCCGGCGAACGAGCGTCCCGAGCCACGTCCGGTGCCTTCCATGGCCGAGAGGGCCAGCAGCACGGCGGGTTTTTCGAATTCTTCAGCGACGCGATTGGCGACGATGCCGATGACACCGGCGTGCCAGTCGTTGCTGGCCAGCACCAGTGCTGCTGCGTCTTCCCATTCGGGATGTTCGGCCACCTGTTTCTTGGCCTGTTTGAAGATGCGAGTTTCCAGGCTGCGGCGATCCTTGTTGAGTTTATCGAGGTGAGTGGCCAGTTGCCGGGCTTTTTGCGGGTCGGAGGTGGTCAGCAGTTCGACAGCCAGGCGGGCCTGTTGCAGGCGGCCGGCGGCGTTGATTCGCGGCCCGATCGCGAACGCGATGTCTTCGGCTTCGAGCGGAGGCTGTTTGTCCGAGACGTCGAGCAGTGCCTTGAGTCCGACGCTGGCTCGGCCGGGCAGGCCAGCCAGTCCGAAGCGGACCAGCACGCGGTTTTCGCCCAGTAGAGGCATCACGTCCGAGATGGTTCCGATGGCTGCCAGGCCGACGGCCGAGAGCAGGAATTCCTTCATTTTCGGTGAGGCACGTCGGCCGTCGCCCAGGCGTTGGCAGATGGCCCAGGCCAGCTTGAAGGCGACAGCGGCTCCGCAGAGGTCACCGAAGGGGTAGTCGCTGCCGGGCAATCTGGGATGAACCAGCACGGCTGCCGCCGGTAGTGATTCGCCAATCGTGTGGTGGTCGGTGATGATCAGTTCCATGTTCAACTCGGCCGCCAATCGAGCTTCCTCGATACTGGCGATGCCGCAGTCGACCGAGATGATGAGTCGGGTTGAGTCCTGATCGGCCATGGTCTGGATGGCACTGGGATTCAGGCCGTAGCCGTCGTTGAGTCGATCGGGGATCATGTAGTCGACCGTGGCTCCGGCCAGGGTCAGGCAATGCCACAGCAGGCTGGTGCCGGTGACTCCGTCGACGTCGTAGTCTCCGTAGATGGTGATCAGGCGTTTGTCGGCGATCGCCGCGACAACCCGATCGGCCGCCTCGTCGATTCCCGGCAGCAGTGAGGGGTCGTGGAGATCGGTGAGTCGTGCCGAAAGGAACTCACGAGCCGTCTCGGCCGACTCGACACCTCGAGCCAACAGCACCTGAGCCACCAGTGCTGGTACACCGAGTTCGTTCGAGAGTGATTTCACACGAGGCGCGTCGTGGACCGCGTATCGCCAGACTTTCGACATGCTCTCGACTCTCTGTTGCCTGCCCAACGCTGGTGTCATCACCGATGCTTGGCAATCCAACACCTCGAGCAGGCTCGTGTCAAGTTGGGTGACTGCTGGAATCGAAGGGGTTGTGGTGTCGTGCTGCATCCGGCTGGCGGTGTCTTTGGCGGGGTTTCTATTGAATGGCGTGAATCGGGTTCGGCGTCTGCCATGCTTTCCCACGTTCGGCTGCTTCCTTACACTGAAACGTTCCCCAATGCTCAGCTTTTGGCGACTTTTCGCCAGTCGTTGATTTGCGAGTGGCGACTCGATTGCAGGCGGACAGAATTCATGAGACACGTGCTTTCGGCTCTGGTCACTAACCAGCCCGGTGTGCTCGCGCACATTTCCGGGATGCTCGCCTCACGCGCCTTCAACATCGACAGCTTGGCGGTGGGTGAGACCGAGAACCCCGAGTTTTCTCGGGTGACGTTTGTCGTCAACGGTGACGGACATGTCCTCGATCAGGTCCGCAAGCAGCTCGAGAAGATCGTCACCGTCGTCAAGGTGCTCAATTTTTCGAACTGCAACTTCGTCGAGCGGGATCTGATGCTGATCAAGGTCAGCACCAACAGCGGCGTCACGACGGGGACGGGCAACGGCAGCCGAGGCGAGATCCGGGAACTGGTCGAGATCTTTCGCGGGAAGATTGTCGATGTCAGCCGCGGTCACGTGATGGTCGAGATTTCCGGGCAGGAACGGAAGCTCGAGTCGTTTATCGATCTGGTGCGGCCTTACGGGATCATCGAGATGGTCCGCACCGGGCGAGTGGCCTTGTTGCGAGCCGATCAGGACGAGGAGTCCGAGGAGTCGTCCGAGCAACTGGCTGGCGACATGGACGAGACCGAGTCGGAGTCGGAGTCGGAGTCCAGCTGAAATCAGAACGCACCACAGAACCATTTCTTCATCCAAGACATCAAAGAGATTTCAACACATGGCTGCCAAGATTTACTACGAGGACGACGCGGATCTGTCGCTGCTGAAGGACAAGACGATTGCCATACTCGGTTACGGCAGCCAGGGCCACGCCCAGGCTCAGAATCTCCGGGACAGCGGTTTGAACGTCATTGTGGGCCAGCGGCCGGGCAGTCCGAACTACGACCTGGCGGTCGAGCATGGTTTCGAGCCGATGACGATCGAGGATGCGACACGGGCGGGTGATCTGGTCAACATCCTGTTGCCTGACGAAGTGCAGGCGGATGTGTTTCGCGAGCAGATCGAGCCGAATCTCGAGCCCGGCAACGTGCTGCTGTGTTCTCATGGTTTCAACATCCATTTCGGCCAGGTGGTGCCGCCCGAGGGTGTCGACGCGGCGCTGGTGGCTCCGAAGGGGCCGGGTCACCTGGTACGGATCGAGTACGAGAACGGCGGCGGTGTTCCGTCGCTGATTGCGTTGTTGCCCGGAGCGTCGGACGAGTCGCGTCAGTTGGCGCTGGCCTATTCCAAGGGCATTGGTGGCACGCGAGGCGGAGTGATTGAGACGACGTTTGCCGAGGAGACCGAGACGGATCTGTTTGGTGAGCAGGCGGTGCTGTGTGGTGGAGTCAGTGCTCTGGTGTCGGCGGCTTTCGATACGTTGGTCGAAGCGGGTTACCAGCCCGAGATGGCGTATTTCGAGTGCATGCACGAGTTGAAGTTGATCGTCGACCTGTTTTACCAGGGCGGTCTGAACTACATGCGATACAGCGTGTCGAACACGGCCGAGTATGGCGACTACACTCGCGGTCCGCGGATTGTGACCGACGAGACCAGGGCCGAGATGAAGCGAATTCTGGAGGAGATCCAGAACGGGCAGTTTGCCTTGGAGTGGATTCTCGAGAACAAGGCCAAGCAGCCAACGTTCCGGGCCAAGCGACGCGAGCTGCGGGACCATCCGATCGAAACGGTTGGCCTGGAGCTGCGTCGGATGATGACCTGGATCGACTCGAAGGAAGTCTAGACTCGGAGTGGCCCGATGAGTGCGTTGGAGCAACACCGTCATCACCCGCGGACGTTTCACGAGAATCGGTTCGTCTACCCGGTGCTCTCGCGACGCAGTCACGGACTCTCGCTTGGCATCAATCTCAACCCCGACAAGATCTGCAACTTCGACTGCATCTACTGCCAGGTCGATCGGACGAGCCAGGCCGAGACCCGTTTTGTCGAACTCGATGCGGTCACCGCGGAACTCGAGTCGTTACTGGGTCTGGTGAGCGACGGGTCGATCTGGGACGACCCCAGTTTCGCCGACGTTCCTGGCGAGCTGAGGCGGCTCAACGACATCGCCTTCTCCGGCGACGGCGAACCGACGACTTACCGAAACTTTGACGAGATTGTCGAGCGGGTGGCGGAGGTGAAGGACGGGTGTGGAGCCGAGTCTTCGCGGCTGGTGTTGATCAGCAATGCCAGCATGTTCCATCGGCCGGCTGTCGCGGCGGGACTCGAGACTCTGTGTCGTCACAACGGTGAGATCTGGGCGAAGCTCGAGGCGGGGACCGAGGCGTATTACCAGTTGATTGAGCGGACGGTGGTTCCGTTTGCTCGGGTGCTCGAGAACATCGCATTGGCGGCTCGGAAGTGGCCGGTGGTGATCCAGAGTCTGTTCATGCGGGTTGATGGTGAAGCGGTGTCGGAGTCGGAGATCGATGCGTATTGCGAGCGGTTGAATGAGATCGTATCGAGTGGTGGGACATTGAAGTTGGTGCAGGTGTACACCGTGGCGCGTCCGCCGGCCGAGAGTTTTGTGACTCGGCTTGGTGACGTTGAGCTCGAGGCGATTGCCGAGCGGGTCCGGGATCTGTGCGGGTTGGAGACGGCGGTGTTTGGCGGTTAGTTTGCAGCAGGCGGATCAGTTTCTCGGCGAGTCTTCAGTTCTTCGAGTCGTTGTTTCATTTGGGCTTCGTGGCCTCGGTCGGTCGGTTCGTAGTACGTCCGATCGACTCCGAGGTAGTCCTGATCGACCCAGCCGTCGTTGCCATCGTGAGCGTAGACGTAGTCGGTACCGTGTTCGAGCTGTCCGGCTCCAGGGTAGTGCGAGTCCTTGAGGTGTTTGGGGACGGGCAGGACGGACTTGGTGCGGACGTCCTGGAGGGCTCGGTCGATGGCGATGTACGAGGCGTTGGACTTGGGTGCCAGGGCGAGGTAGCAGGTGGCCTGAGCGAGGATGATGCGGCACTCGGGCATCCCGACTCGTTCGGTCGCCTGAGCCGCAGCGTTGGCCAACACCAGGGCCTGCGGGTCGGCGTTGCCGATGTCCTCGGACGCCAGGATCACGAGCCGACGCGCGAGGAACCTGGGATCTTCGCCTGCCTCGAGCATGCGGGCCAGCCAGTAGATGGCCGCATCGGGGTCGCTGCCCCGAAGGCTCTTGATCAACGCACTCGACGCGTCGTAGTGCATGTCGTCGTCGTAACGTACCGCCTTCTTCTGCACGGATTCCTCGGCAACGTCCAGTTCAAGAACGCGTGAGTCGTCTTGGGCGGTTGAGGTATTCGAAGCGATCGAAGCAATCGAGAAGACGCCGATTTCCAGTGCATTGAGTGCTCGTCGTGCGTCGCCGTCGGCCACTTCGGCGAGGAACTCCAGCGCTTCGTCGCTAGCGGTGACCTCGAATCGACCGAGTCCGTGTTCGGTATCGGTGAGTGCTCGGTCGAGCAGTTGTCGGATGTCGGTTGGTTGCAGCGGTTGGAATTCGAAGATCTGGCTTCTTGAGACGAGGGGTGAGACGAGCGAGAAGAAGGGGTTGGCGGTGGTGGCACCGATCAGGCGGATGACTCCACTTTCGACGTCGGGCAGCAGCACATCCTGTTGGGTGCGATTGAAGTGGTGCAGTTCGTCGACGAACAGCAGCGTGTGTCGTCCTCCGGTCGCCAGTCGGTCTCGAGCCGACTCGAGCAATTCTCGCAGCTCCTTGACTCCGGCGGCAGCCGCATTGAGTCGTTCGAAGACGCACTGTGTTTGGCCGGCGATCAATTCGGCGAGTGACGTCTTCCCTGTCCCTGGCGGTCCGTAGAAGATGGCGGAGCTGAGTCGATCGGCGTCGAGGATACGCCGGAGCAGTTGTCCGGGTCCGAGGAAGTGTTGTTGCCCGACGAATTCGTCGAGAGACCTGGGTCTCATGCGTGCTGCCAGGGGCCGTGCACGATCCAGGTTGGCCGTTTCGGCCTTTTCAAACAGCCCGGTCATGACGTCAGATTAGGTGTTGGAGGCCAAAAGGGAAGCGAGTTAAAAGAAAGAGGCCTTCACCAAGAGAATCCCGAGCGGGTTCTTGTTTGGACCCGTAAGAATCAGGTGGGGACCACCCGTCCGGGTTGTGTGAGCCGAGCCGTGAGGCTTGGATATACACGCGGCCGTCCGTGGAAGGTCTCCGGGGTCATGCTTGTAGGGTCAACAAAATCGTGCCCGGGTTGGCAAAGGCCTGCCGAGTCACCAAGGCGACTCGGTAGTCTGATCCTATACCTGATTTCCGCGTCGGACAAGAGGCAAGATTGGTGGGATCAGTCAGTGGGATCATTCAAATGGGTTCGGGGTCGAGCAGTTTGAGATGTCTTTCGACCGAGAGTGCGACGTTTCGTTTGCTGGAGAGGTCTGCGGCGGTGGCGCTGGCCGGGACGAACTGCCGTCCATTTTCGAGTGGGAGTCGAAGTTCAAAGCGTCCGTCGCGTCCGGCCTTGACCGACTTGTGTTCGAGTTCAATGAGTGTTTCGGGGGCGGTGTGCCCGTAGATAACCAGGTCGGTGTGGATTTCCAGGGGCAGTGGGTCGTTGTCGTGCTGGTGGTTGGCCGGACTCGAGCCAGGCGATCCGGTGTTGTTGGCGATCGAGTTGTCGCATTGCGGTCCGCGTGGCGTGGTGACGGGGTCGGAGTGCGAGAGGACAAAGAAGTCGGAGTGACTTGGGACGGTGAATCCGAGTTGGATGCGATACGGCAGTCCGACTCGGTCGACTTCCATACAGCATTCGCCCGTTTCGATCTCGACGTCCACGTCTCGGACCCGCGACTCGTACGTCGGACCCTCGGGTTCCTCGGTGATCTTCACCAGTCTCAGCACCGCTCGTGCCCGGTGCCAGTTGCTACCCAAGGCGGATTGAGCCCGGGTGAGCATCTTGGACGAGACATTCCATCGAACGGAGATCCAGCGTGAGCTGACCGGTAGTGCGATCAGCAGATCGGCTGTAGCTCTGGCGATGCCGACGGTCGGGTTGGCGCTAGGTTTCACAGTATTGTCTCGAGTTGTTTTTCGGAGTCTTCAGGTTTGGAGTGCTGCCTGCTGCAGAGCGTCGACCAACTCGGACTTCCGCATCGGGTGCCAACCGGGGATCTGAATTGTCGTTGAGCCAGTCGAGCGAGTTCCTTGCGGGTCATTTCCCGCAACGACTTGCGGGTTGTCCTATTTCGAGATCGAGTCAATTGGCCGTTGCCGTGCCTCACCATTGGGCCACTTCCTCGTCGCCGAACGAACTGAGGAAAACCAATACAGTTGTGCGGCCGTCCGTGTCCGCTGGGATCGCCACGAGGCGAGTTGCCAACTGTTTCTACCATGAAGAAAAGTTTCGATTCAACCGAAACGGGCATTTGGCAGGAATGAGGTTGGTTGGGAATGATGTGGTGAGTCGGTTGTCGAGTGAGGAGTTGGGGTCCTCGAAGCTGGGAACCGGCGGCACCAGTTTCGAGAACGTGGGGAAAGTGGTTTCTCGCAGCTTTGACAACCTTGAGGACGCTCAATAAACTGACGGCCACTGTCGGGTCTCGGCACGGGGTGTTCGCCGCAGGTGTCGCGTCGAGTTAGGGATCGAAGGGAAGAAAACAGTGCCCGGTTCATCAGCCGATGAGCGACCTCCGATGGTCGAGGCGATGAAGTGGATTTCCCGGGTGACGACGGTGGTGATGGAGATTGTCCTGCCCGGTTTACTGGGCGACTGGCTTGATCAGCGATGGGGCACCGGTTACCTGGCTCTCGTCGGTTTTGGATTCGGCCTGGTATGTGGGATACAGCACCTGTTGATGATGACGCGGGCGGACGAGAAGACGAGACACACGTCGAGTCGGGCGACGGAGGTGCCGGACGAGACGAAGGAACACGGGGAAGAGGCACACCAGTGAACGGGCCAGCCAACGGGCCAAGCATCGGATCGGTTGCTTGCTCACAATCTGCTGCGAGTTCGAGTTTGCTGCCGAGTACTGCTCGGGGCGGAGCTCTGCTGATCGTTGCGCTGTTGCTGTTCAGCCTGCCGCTGTCCGGCAGTCTGGCTCATTCGGCATCGGGCCTGTCCGGCTTGGCGGCTGTTTCGATCGCCGCATTCGTTTGTGGCTTGGCGGCCATTTTCGCTCTGTTCCTCACAGAACGCACTCATGGGACTCAAAACGCGGTCGCCGGTCTGTTCGGCAGTATCCTGTTGCGGACGATGGTCCCGCTGATGATTGGTTTTGCCATCAGCCGCATCAACCGACAATTGTTTGACGCCGGTGTCTTTGGCTGGTTCGTTGTCTATTTCCTGGGTTGCCTGGCGACCGAGACGGTGCTTGTTGTCCGGATCCTCCAGGTTCTTCAGGCCCGGCAGACTGTGGAGGCTGAGGCGTAACCGATGGCCAGTGCTGTATTTCACATAAAGGACTCGTACTACTTCGAGATTCCCGGCAGCCTGACGGCCGACGTGAAGACGATGGACGACGTACCGGGCTGGCTGGTCCAGCAGCATCCCGACGCGACGTTGTCAGATTTCTCGCACGAGCTGGACGGCAAGATCCTGATCCCTCAGCCGTTCGGAACACCCGGGGCGTTGTATCCTGGCGGCGGTCACGACACGGGTTTTTGCATTTCGAAGTTCATGATCCTGCAGTTGCTGATTGCGATTGCACTTGTGGCCTTGTTCGCTCGGATGGCGAAGCGGATGCGAAGTGGCGAGCCGGTCAGTGGTCGCCTGCACAATTTTCTCGAAGCCACGCTGGTCTACATTCGCGACGAGGTGGCACGTCCGGCGATCGGCCACCACCACGCCGACCGGTTTGTGCCGTTGTTGTGGACCACGTTCTTCTTCATTCTTGGCTGCAACCTGATGGGCCTGGTGCCGTTTATGGGCACACCGACGAGTGCTTGGGGCACGACGTTTGCTTTGGCGATGGTGATCCTGTTGACCGGGTTGTTGGCGGGGATGCGTGAATTGGGCGTGGTGGGGTATTTCAAGAACTACGTGTTGCACATCGACATGCCGGGTTGGATGTTGCCGTTGAAGTTGGTGATCGTGCTGGTAATTTTCGTAATCGAGATTGCCAGCAACCTGATCCGTCACGTGGTGCTTTCGATTCGTTTGCTGGCCAACATGGTGGCCGGTCACCTGGTCTTGCTGGGGATTCTCGGCATGGCGGTGACGGCGAGCGAATCGGGGTCGGGCAGTTGGCCGATCGCGGCGAGCATCAGTGTGGTGGGATCGATTCTGTTCAGCTGTCTGGAATTGTTTGTGTCGTTTCTTCAGGCGTACGTGTTCACGTTTCTGTCGGCCCTGTTCATAGGATCGGCGGTCCACGAGCATTAGTCGTGAAGAGTGATTGGAGTAGCCAGTCGGATACTTGTTGTTCAGTCGTGGTCCGATTTTGGGCCATCGAAGTTTTTACCCAGGAGATGAGACCGTGAGTAGAATAGGTGGAATTGTCGCCGTGGCGTTTGCCGTGCTGATGTTGGCCAGCCCCGTTTGGGCTGCAGATGGAGGCACGACGTTTTCCGGTGCATTTGGTGCCGGGTTGGTGACCATTGGTGGAGCGTACGGGATCGGTCGTCTGGCCGGTTCGGCTCTGGACGGCATGGCTCGGCAGCCCGAGGTGGCCGGCAGCATCCAGACGGCGATGATCATCGCCGCAGCGTTGATCGAAGGCTTTGTCTTCTACGCGCTGTATATCTGCTCGACCATGACCCCGGACGGCTGGGGTGCCTAGGCCGGGACCGGGTCGTCTCGAGGCGAACTCGATCAATAAACGAGGTGTCAAGGTGTTAAGCAGAGCTTTCTTCGCCGTGATGGTTGCAGCGGCGGTATCGACATGGTCGGTCGCCGATGCGGCTGACACTGCGCCAACGGGTGCGGAACCTCACCAGGTGGAGTCCGATTCGCATGGCGAATCCGACGGGGCTTCACATGCTCACGTCGGTCACAAGGGTGTGACCGAGGACGTGTCGTCGTTCTCGATCGGCCTGGCGACCTACACGGTGATCGTGTTCATCGGGCTGTGTGGCCTGCTGTACAAGTTTGCCTGGGGCCCGATTTCCGAGGGTTTGGATAAGCGTGAGTCGGGGATCCGCGAGGACATTGCCAGTGCCGAGCGGGCACGTGAGCAGGCGGCGACGATGCTGTCGGATCACGAGGCGAAGTTGGCGGGGGTCCAAGAGGAGGTCAAGGAGATCCTGGCCGAGGCACGTCGGGACGCCGAGCACACCAAGACCGAGATCATGGCAGCGGCTCAGAGCGAAGCCGAAGCGACTCGGGATCGGGCACTCGGCGACATCGAACGGGCTCGCGACCATGCACTCAAGGACCTCTTCGACCAGGTCGCCACCCAGGTTGCTTCGGCCACCGAGCACGTACTCGGCCGGTCGCTCGACGCGGCCGATCAGCAGAGGCTGATTGCCGAGGCATTGTCCGAGGTGACGTCGGGGGCTGACTGAGCCTGAGCGAGACGAGACGAGACGAGACGAGAGGAGAGAGATGGCCGACGGCCAGGACAGTGAGATTCGGATCAGCAGCGTGATGGACGATCCATCGGCGCGAGCGGTTGCTCGTGTCTATGCCACGGCGTTGGTCGATGCGGCTGCCACCGCGGGGGTCGGTGAGACTCTCGAGGAGTTGGCATCCTTCTTGGACGACGTACTGAAGGCTCATCCTGAATTCCACTTGATCCTGATCGGCATGGCAGTCGGTCGCGACCAGAAGGTGGCATTGATCGAGCGAGTGGTTGGTCCGGTCGGTTCGCCGATCCTGACCAGTTTCCTGTCGACTCTGGCCCGTCACGAACGGCTGGATCTGATACCTCTTGTGCTTGACGAGGCCCGATTGATCGAAGACCAGCGTGCTGGTCGCAAGGTGGTCCAGGTGAGCAGTTCACATCCTCTGGACGACGAAACACTCGAGTCGATTCGAGTTCAACTTGAATCGGCATTCTCATTCACTCCGATCCTGGAAACCCGAGTCGATGCGAAGTTGATCGGCGGGCTGGTGATCCAGGTCGAAAATACCGTGTACGACAGTTCGCTGCGGACCCGCATCAAGCAGTTGCGGGACCGGTTGCGTGAGAGGAGTCTTCATGAAATTCAAGGCGGACGAGATCGCTTCAGTCATCCAGCAGGAGATTGAAGATTTTCGCGGAACGATGGAAACGGCCGAGACGGGCCGCGTTCTGGAGGTCGGTGACGGCATTGCTCGTTGCCATGGACTTTCGGGTGCGATGTCTGGCGAGATGGTCGAGTTTTCCACTGGCAGCCGCGGGATGGTTTTCAATCTCGAGGAGAACTCGGTCGGGATCATCATCCTTGGAGACTATCTCGCGATTGCCGAGGGTGACGAGGTGCGTACGACAGGTGCGTTGCTGAGTGTGCCGGTGGGTGAGCAGATGATCGGTCGCGTGGTCGATCCGCTGGGGAACCCGTTGGACGGCAAGGGCCCGATCGTCACAACCGAGACCCGCCCACTGGAGACTCCGGCTCCGGGCGTCGCCGCTCGGCAGCCGGTGACCGAACCGCTTCAGACGGGCATCAAGCCAGTTGACGCGATGACTCCGATCGGGCGTGGCCAGCGCGAACTGATCATTGGCGACCGCAAGACGGGCAAGACGGCCATCGCGATCGATACGATCCTGAACCAGAAGGGCGGCGACGTCTTCTGTATCTACGTGGGTTGCGGGCAGCGGGCGAGCACGATGGCGACGGTGATCGACGTGCTGACCGAGCATGGTGCGATGGATTACACCTGTGTGATCTCATCCTCGAGTGCCGATCCGGCACCGGTGCAGTACATCGCTCCGTATGCGGGTGCGGCGTTGGCCGAGTACTTCATGTACCAGGGCAAGCACGCCCTGGTCGTCTACGATGATCTTTCGAAACAGGCGATCGCCTACCGTCAACTGTCGTTGTTGATGCGACGTCCTCCGGGCCGCGAGGCATTCCCGGGCGACATTTTCTATTGTCACAGCCGGTTGCTCGAGCGTGCCAGCAAGCTGAGCGATGAGCTTGGTGGCGGCTCGATGACGGCTTTGCCGATCATCGAGACATTGGAAGGCGAGGTGTCGGCCTACATTCCGACGAACGTGATTTCGATCACCGACGGCCAGATCTATCTCGAGCCCGACTTGTTCTTTTCGGGAGTCCGTCCGGCGATCAACGTCGGCATCAGTGTCTCGCGGGTGGGCGGTAACGCTCAGAACAAGGCGATGAAGAAGATCGCCGGTTCGTTGCGATTGGACCTGGCCGCTTTCCGGGAACTCGAGGCATTTGCCCAGCTGGGCACCGAACTCGACAAGGCCACCCAGGCTCAACTGGACCGCGGTTACCGCATGGTTGAAGTGCTCAAGCAGGCCCAGTACCAGCCTCTGCACGTGGCCGACCAGGTGATCAGCATTTATGCCGGCACGAACGGGTATTTCGACGACATCGAGGTGTCTGATGTGGCGAAGACCGAGCGAGAGATGTTGACGTTCATGCGTGAGCAGAAGTCGGAGGTCCGCGATGCGTTGATCGAGAAGGCCGAGTTGGACGACGAGATGGTCGAACAATTGCGAGCTGCTCTCGATGAGTTCAAAACTCAATTGGCGGCCGGCGGCTCGGCCGACGATGTGTCCGAGACGGAAGCGGTTGCGACCGCTGCGGCTGGCGAAGATTCCGAATCCTGAAGTAATTGGGACCGGAGCGATCCGGTCCGTGCGACTCGAACTGATCCTCCTGTCCCAAGTCCCCTGAGTGGAAGCGGCTCAAGCGATGGCCAAAGCCCGAGCGATTGTCAAACGCCTGAAGGCGGTCCGGAATGTTCGCAAGATCACGCGAACGATGGAGTTGATTGCGACGGCGCGGTTCAAGAAGGCGATGGATCGCGCGACCGAGGCGGCTGCGTACACTCGGAAGATTGCCGAGATCGTATCGGACCTCTCGGGAGCGGCTCAGTCGTTTTCTCATCCGCTGCTCGAAACCCGTGAGAATCAGCAGAAGTGTGGCGTGTTGGTGCTGACGAGTAATCGCGGTTTGTGCGGTGGTTACAACGGTGGAGTGCTTCGGCAGGCGATTCCGCGATTGAAGCAGTTGCGGGATGAGGGACGTGACGTGTCGGTTGAGGTGTCGGGGAAGCGGGGATTGTCGTTCCTGAGGTTCCAGGGCGAGTCGGTCGACCACGAGTACACTCATTTTGAAGACAAGCCGACGTTTGGCGAAGTCGACGAGTTGGCCAGTCGGTACATCACTGCTTACATCGCCGGCGATCTCGACCGGCTGGACGTCGTTTACACCCGATTTGAATCCAGTTCGCGGCAATCGGCGACGATCGAGACCCTGCTACCGGTCGGTACATTGGACGAGAGTGAATCGTCTGGCAAGGAAGACTCTGCATCGTCCGGCGTCGAGGATTCCGGGACAGCGGGTGGTGTCGGTTCGGTCGATTACGAGTTCCTGCCTTCGGCCGGCGAGATACTCGAGGAGATTGTCCCGGCGTCGTTCAAGGCTCGATTGTTCAAGTGTTTTCTCGACGCGGCGGTCAGCGAGCAGATCTTCCGGATGGTTGCGATGAAGGGTGCGACGGAGAACGCCGGCGAGATGATCGACACGCTGTCGATGCAGTACAACCGAGCGCGTCAGACTCAGATCACATCCGAGTTGAGCGAGATCATTGGAGGTGCGGCGGCATTGGAATAGTCGACCGACCGACGTGGACAGTCAGAGGCAACACGCACAACCAGGCAAACCAGCAACGAAAACGCAGGCGTGGAATCACGCACAGGAGAGGATTTGATGGCAACGGCAACCGAACAAACCGTGGGTCGAGTGACCCAGATCATCGGCTCGACATTCGACGCCGAATTCCCCGAGGGGCAGCTGCCCGCGATCTACAACGCGTTGAAGATCGACGCGGAGGTGAAGGGGCTGACGGTCAAGCTGACGGGTGAGGTGCAGCAGCATCTCGGCGGCAGCCGCGTCCGCTGCGTGGCACTGGGCAGCACCGACGGCATGGTCCGCGGCATGGAGGTGTTGGACACGGGTGCTCCGTTGTCGGTGCCTGTCGGCAAGGAGACGCTGGGTCGAGTGTTCAACGTGCTGGGCGAGACGGTCGACGGTCGCGGACCTGTCGAGACTGAGGAGAGGTGGCCGATTCACCGGCATGCTCCGCCGCTCGAGGATTTGAGTTCGAAGACGGAGATCTTCGAGACGGGCATCAAGGTTGTCGATCTATTGACTCCATTTGTCCGAGGCGGCAAGGCCGGGTTGTTTGGCGGTGCGGGTTTGGGCAAGACGGTGATCCTGACCGAGTTGATTGCTCGGATCGCCAGTGCTCATGGTGGGTACTCGGTGTTTGCCGGAGTGGGTGAGCGGACCCGCGAGGGGAACGATCTGTGGTTGGAAATGCAGGAGACTAAGATTGGTCAAACGGATCGTTCGGTGATCGAGCAGACCTGCATGGTCTTTGGCCAGATGAACGAACCTCCGGGTGCCCGGTTGCGGGTGGCCTTGTCGGCATTGACGATGGCCGAGTGGTTCCGCGACACGACGGGCACGGACACACTGTTGTTTGTCGACAACATCTTCCGGTTCTCTCAGGCCGGCAGTGAAGTCTCGGCCCTGTTGGGTCGGATGCCATCGGCGGTGGGTTACCAGCCGACATTGGGCACGGAGCTGGGCGAACTTCAGGAGCGGATCACATCGACGAAGCGTGGTGCGATCACCAGTGTGCAGGCGGTTTACGTGCCGGCCGACGATCCGACGGACCCGGCTCCGGCGACCGCGTTCGCTCACCTGGACGCTTTCATTTACCTGGAGCGGAGCATTTCGGAGAAGGGGATTTACCCGGCGATTGACCCGTTGGCCTCATCGAGCCGCGTCCTGGATCCTCAGTACGTCGGCGAGCGACATTACGCTGTAGCCCGTGAGGTGCAGCAGATCCTTCAGCGGTACCGCGAACTGCAGGACATCATCGCGATTCTTGGAGTGGATGAGCTGGCCGAGTCGGACAAGCAGGTGGTGCATCGTGCCCGGCGGATCGAGCGTTTCTTGTCTCAGCCGTTCCTGGTCGCCGAGGCGTTCCTGGGCAAGCCGGGCAAGATCACTCCGTTGGAGGAGACGATCCGGAGTTTCGAGGAGTTGTGTTCTGGCAAGTGGGATCATTTGCCCGAGGCGGCGTTCCTGTACGTGGGTGGCATCGAAGAAGCTGCCGAGCAGGCCGAACAGATGGAAAAGGAGGCCTAGGGGACCGTGGCAGAGAGTTCATTACGGTTGGTGCTGGTGACACCCGAGACGACGTTGGTGGATGCCGAGGTCGGTTCGTTGCAGTTTCCGTTGTACGACGGTCAGGCTGGAGTTCTGCCGGGCCGTGCACCGGTTGTTGGTCGCTTGGGGTACGGCGTGTTGACGGTGTCGTTGCCCGATGGTGAGACGTCGAAGTACTTCATCGAGGGTGGATTCGTACAGGTGAAGGCAGGCACGGTGACGCTGTTGACCGACCGAGCCCAGGGCCTTGACGAGATCGATCGCCAGGCCGCCGAGGAATTGCTCGCGGAATCCTCGAAACGCGTTCCCACTACGGATGCCGAGTTGGCCGCCAAGGAACGCGACCAGGAATGCGCCCGACGGATGCTGGCCGTTACCGGCTAAACGGCAGTCGGCTAGTGGTCGATCGCGTAGTACTGCTCGTACACGCCGCGGGCCTGTTCAGCCGCATCAGCCCAGTCCCATTCGGCGTCGGCAAAACGATCCGGGCTGAGGCTTGTGACGTATTCGGATGGGTTGTCTCCGAGTGACTCGACGACGTGCCGTCCGATTCCCGCCGATCCCGACACGCCGTGTGCGTTGCAGCCGCCGGCCATCACGAAGCCTCTGACCTGGTTGCTTTCGCCGATGATAAACCGGCCGTCGGGTGTGAAGGTGGGCCAGCCACGGAAGACGCTGCGGATGCCCAGTTGCGACACCTGTGGGAACTGCGGGGCCAGTTGTTCGGCGAAGGTGGCCAGCACGTCCCAGTCCTCGCGGACCGGTGGCGGCTGTCCGTCGGCGGGAAACTCGCGTGGATCCAGTGACAGGCTGGCCGGTTCCCAGCCACCACACAGCAGCGCGTCGGTTTCGGCGCGGAGGTAGAGTGTGATGTCGGGGATGCGGATTACCGGCAGGTCAGGGTTCAATCCCTCGGCCGCTACGGTCACGAAGAACTCATGCCGTACCGGAACGATTGGCAGTTCGAGTCCGACCGAACGGGCCAGGTGCCAGGCGTTGGCTCCGGCCGCGTTGATGACCATCGGACTCGAGATCCGTCCGCGGGAGGTCTCGACGCCAACGACCCGGTCGTCTGCGACGAGAATCCTCTTCACCGCTGTCCCGGTCTGAAAGCGAACGCCCGCCTGCCGGGCCCGGGCGACGTAGGCCATTGCCAGGTCGCTGGGCTGCAGGTAGCCGTCGGTCGGACACCACAGCACGCCGTGAACCTGCTCGAAACTCATCGCCGGCCAGAGCGTGGACGCCTCGTGATTGTCCAGGAACCGTGTCTCGAGACCGGCCTCGTCGGCCACGGCCTGCATTCGCCGGAACTCCTCGACACGTTCCTCGCAGAGGGCCACTCGCAGCGACCCGACCTGTCGCCAGCCGGGCCGGGCCGTGTCACCGGACTCGAGCTCCGAGAAGGTCTCGACCGACCACATGGCCAACCGGGTGCGGTCGAGTGAATTGCGGACCTGTCCGACGAGTCCGGCGGCCTGCGAGGTGGTCACCGCGGCGAGCGAGGGCTCCTTTTCGATCAGCAGGATGTCGTCGAATCCGGCGGCAGCCAGGCTGTGGGCCACGCCGCAGCCGACGGCCCCGCCACCAACGATCACGATGCCAGCCGTCTCGGGGTGAGTCACGATGGGCTGATCTCCCCGGTGGTCAGGCGGTCCAGGTACCAGTTGACCAGGGCGTCGACGTTGTATTCCTTGTGCTTGGAAAACGGTCCGGGAGTGTACCGGCTGGAGGTGACTCCCCGTTGGACACTCTCGCAGATCGTCCAGTCCTGTTCGGAGGTCAGTTGCCAGAAGGGCATGATCTCGTCGAGGTGGTAGTCGCGGCCTTCCTCGGCTCCGGCGGCGACCAGCCAGGTGACCTGGATCCGGGTCCGGCCGGGTCCGACGGGCAGCAGCCGCGTGCTGACAGCGTGATCGCAGCTGGAGTGGTTCCAGAAGTTGGGCATCGTCCGCATTCTTAGCGTACCCACATCGGGATCGCTGTAATCGCCCATCAACGGGGCGACCTGTCGACCGTCCATGGTCTCGCTGAGGTATCCGTCGAGGGGAGTGCGGTTGGCCGAGAACCAGCCGTTGGAGTCGCAGGCGGGGAACGATGTCATGCCCGTCTGCGTGTGTGTCACCGCCAGGCCACTGGCGGTCCATTTCTCCTGGCTCCGCAAAGACGCGTCGTCGATGGCGGCCTGGATCCTGGGTGTCGTGTCATCGTCGTTGTAGTGGTCGAAGTTGGCCTGGATGTACTGGGGATGGTTCACGTTGCAGTGATAACACTCGCGGTTATTCTCCCAGACGATCTTCCAGTTGGCCGCGACGTCATAATCCACGATTTTTGCCACCTGCGCCCGTTCAAAACCCTGGGGCCGGGCTGCCGGTCCCAGCAGCGCGGCGGCGGGATCGAAGGTCGGCGGTTCTTCGGCCAGCGAGAGGAAGACCAGGCCTTCGAGAACCCGGACGTGGGCGCCGTGTGGCCAGGTCCAGGATCTGTTCGTGTTCGAGTGTGGAGATATTCGGCATCAGTTGGACTCGGGCGGAATGGCACTCAGTTCGCCGGTCGGGTAATGAGTGTGACGCTTCATCAGGAAGCCGCAGGACAGGATCAGCAGGATCACGCCCAGTGCTGACATGAAGTAGGTCAGGAGGCGGAAGAAATCGATACGGTCCATGTCGCCGGCCATCAGGTCCTTGCCCAGGAGCACGGTGATGGCACCGCTGTAGCCGACGGCATCGGCCACGTAGACGGCAAACACGGCCGTGCCCACGGCACGGGTTGAAGCAATCAGACGATCAAAGAGCACCGAACCGAAGGGGACATATGTCAGGTAGGCACCCAGGCCGGTCAGGATCATCCAGGTCAGCCCGCTGACAAGCTTGAGATCCCAGAGGATGGTCCCGGCACCCAGCAGGAATACGCCAAAGGTCATGATCACGAAGGCGGCGTAGAGTCCCCGGCGGTTGTCCCGGATCAGGTTCAGCCCGGCCAGGGCCGCCATCACTCCAAAAGCGACCCAGAGTTCGCTCCGTGTGAAAATGGCTGGTTTCTCGCTGTAACCCAGGCTCTCGAAGATCTCCTTGCCGAAGTTGTCTCGGAAATCCCGGTAGGCGGTGAGAAAGAAATAGACGGTCGAAAGGAGGATCATCTCCGGGAGAAACTGCCGAAAGAACTGCCACCGTTGCGAGCCGCCCATCGTTGTCCGTTCGACACGAGCCTCGATATCAGCCGCGTCGGGTTGCGGCAGTTGGTTGAGGAGCCAGACCGATCCCAGGAAGAGGGGCAGGAAGCAGAGTCCCGTGGCACAGGGCATCCAGAACTGATCGACCTGGAAGCTCGACATCAACCAGAGACCGATGTCCTTGACGGCCCCGCTGGCGACGATGTAAGCGCAGCTGAGTCCCGCCAGCAGCATCTCGGATGTCCGTCGGCCCTCGAGATACAGTACGACCAGGCCCCAGACCATGCCCAGTGGCAGCCCGTTAAAGAAGATGGCCACGACCTTGAGGTTGTTGGGCAAGATGGCGAAGAACAGCAGGGACAGTTCGGCCAGGAGGATCATCAACACGAGGCCCTGTGCCCGTCTCTGACGACCGATTTCCGGACAGACCTTGATCCCGATGATCTTTGAGAGCACGTAACCGATGATCTGGCTGACGACGAAGGCCGTTTTCAGATCAACCTCACCGCCCAGGAATTTCAGTCCCTGGTAGCTGACCGCGGAAAACGGCTTACGGAAGGCGTACATGCAGAAATAGGTGGAGAAGGACACGAAGATCACGAACAGCGTGAACACAGGATCCGGGGCCCTGGCCAGCCAGGCCGTCAGCCGGCTGCGGGGAACCGTCGCGGTTAATGCGGGACTGTTCATTCAACCGATTTCTCGAGAGATTCGACCAGCACTTCGGCCAGGTCGACGATGTTGACGTCCGGACCGTCCGTCGCCAGGCCATCGCCGATCATTGTCCGGCAGAAGGGGCATGCCACAACCACGGTTGTGGCTCCCGCCGCAGAGATCTCCTGGATGCGGTCACGCCCCACGCGCTCGTCCGGGCCATCGTCCAGCCACATGCGGCCTCCTCCTCCTCCACAGCAGGCCGTGCGGCAGCCGTTGCGAGGGAGTTCGTCCAGTTGGGCTCCGGTGGCTTCCAGGACTTCGCGGGGTGCGTCGACGATTCCGTTGACTCGAGCGAGGTAGCAGGGATCGTGGAAGGTGACCGGTTCGGTCGCCGACCGATCCACTTTCAATCGACCCTCGGCGACCAGTTCGGAGAGGAACTCGCTGTGGTGCACCACCTCGTAGTGTCCTCCGGCGTCGGGGTAGTCGTGCTTGAGACTGTTGAGGCAATGGGGGCAGTGCGTGACGATCCGGGTGACCCCATGCCGTTGGAGTTCCTCGACGTTGGCGGCGGCGAGTTCGGCGAACACGAACTCCTCGCCCATCCGCCGTGCCGACTCGCCGGTGCAGCGTTCTCGCTCTCCCAGCACGGCGAACCGCACCCCGGCGGCCTGCAGCAGCCGGACCATGGCTCGAGCGGTTTTGCGGGATTGTCGATCGTAGGCTGCGGCGCAGCCGACCCAGTAGAGCACATCGAAGTCGGGTTGCTGTTCGACGGTTGGGACATCGAGTCCCTCGGCCCAGTCCATCCGTTCCCCGGCAGGCAGGCCCCAGGGGTTGCCCGAGCGGCCGAGTTTCTGGAGCGCGGTGGCCGCCGGACCCCGCACTGCTCCGGACCCGACAAGGTGCCGTCGCATGCCGAGGATCAACTCGAGGGGATCAACGCCGAGTGGGCAGACTTCGACACAGGCCGAGCAGGTCGTACACGACCAGAGGGTCTCCTCGGAGACCACTTCTCCAGCGAGCACCGGAGCGTTGCCCGAGCCGATCCCGGGCAATTGCCTGGCCAGGTCCTGGACGACGTCTCGAGGCGAGAGCGGCTTGCCGGCGGCATGGGCGGGGCACTCGTCCTGGCAACGTCCACACGAGACACACGCCTCGAGCGAGACGAGTTGCCGGATGGCCAGGTGTTCCAGTTGGCTGGTCCCGTAGATCCCGGTCGCCTCGACCTCCTCGATACTCACCGGGATCATTGTTCCCGCTGTCCGCTGTGGGTGGCTGGCCAGCAGCACGCTGCCGGCCACGGCGTGCCACAGCCGGGTCGAGGGCACTGCGGCCAACAGTCCCAGGGCAACCACCGCGTGCAGCCACCAGGTGACTTGGTGCAGGCCGACCGCGACCGCGCGATGGACTCCCACCGCCTCGAGGCACCAGGCGACAGTGGCTCCAACAAACGATACCCAGCGTCCAGGACTCTGGGCCTCGATGATCCGCAGACCTTCGACCAGGAATCCACTGGCCCCCAGGAACAGCAACCCGCCCAGCACCAGCCAATCGGACCATCGATGGTCAATCGAGGAGTCCGCCCGGCGTCGCCTGAGCAGGAACCAGCCTGCTCCGAAGATCACGGCCAGCCCCGCAAGTTCCATCACCGGTTCGTAGATCGCGTAGTACAGGCCCTTGTGAAAAACCGGGTTGTCGGCCGTGCGTCCGGCCAGCAGGGCGGCGACGTGTTCGACGGCAATCAGGATAGTGCCGAGGGTCAGCACGGCGAATCCGCCGAACAGGTAGCGGTGGACGCGCGAAGCGTTCGGTCGGGTCTTGCCGAGCGTGGACTGGGTCAGCACTCGCGAGAGGATGGCCCGCACGAGTTGTCCCACCGTGTTGCGAGGCTCGCCTGCTCGTCCGGATTTCCAGCGGCGGATTCGCGACCACGCGGTTGTGACGGCAACCAGGCCCGCGAGGATTGCCAACGCGTAGAAGATCGCCTTCGGCCCGGTGCCGATGTTACGGAAGATCTCTCGTGTGAGTGTCTCAGTTGGCATCGAGTTGTTGAATCATTTCAGGCACGACGTCATACAGGTCGCCGACGATCCCGTAGTCGGCGACTTCGAAGATGGGTGCGTGGGGGTCGGAGTTGATCGCGACGATCACTCGTGAGTTCTTCATGCCGGCCAGATGTTGGACGGCTCCTGAGATGCCCACGGCGATGTAGAGTTCCGGGGCCACGACCTTTCCGGTCTGGCCGACCTGCAGGTCGTTGGGTGTCAGCCCGGCATCGACCAGTGCGCGGGAACTGCCGGTGGCTCCATCGAACCGATCGGCCAATCCTCCCACCAGTCGTTCGAAGTCCTCGGTTGTCTTGAGTCCCCGACCACCGGAGACCACCACCCGGGCTTCAGTGACATCGGGTCGGTGACTGGGACGTCCATCGAGTCCCCGGTGACGGGTTGATGTCGACAGGTGGAGCGGGTCGATCTCGATCGGGGTGATCGAGGCGGGCAGCGGATCCCGTTGTGGTGCTTCGGCAACGGTGGGTCGCACGGTGACGATCAGCGGCTTCCCGTGCAGGACGATGCTGGCGGTCACCGCTCCGGCGTAGATCGGCCGTTGCCAGACCAGGCGACCCGCATCGCGTCGAAACCCAGTCACGTCGCTGGCCATGGCTCCACCGAGCAGGCCTCCGGCTCGGCCGAGGATGTCGCGGGCGAACGTGGAACTGGCGCCCAGGAGGATGTCGATTGATTCGGATCGCACGACCGCGGCAGTCACCTCGGCCCAGCGGTCCGCCAGTGGTGCGGCCAAGTCAGCATGCGAGCCCAGCAGCACCGGTGCGAGGGTTGATGCGTCGTCAGCCACCGCGTCGACCGAGTCCCCCAGCACCAGGCAGGTGACTTGATCGTCCTCACCGTCGGCCAGTTCCCTGGCGAAGCCCACCGCAGCGGCCGTCCCAGCCCGCAACCGTTCGCCGTCATGCTCAGCCAGTACCAGCACGTGCATCGGGGGGGATCCGTCGGGTGTTTTGCAGGTGAATGTGAGGTGTCTAGAACAGTTCGGTGTTTTCTTTGAGACATTCCAGGAGTTCGGAGACGTTTTCGAGCCGTCGGCCCTCCCGCTGCGAGGAGACCTGTTCGAGCCCGACCAATTCGACCCGAGGTTCGATCTCGACTCCCAACTCGTCGAGTGTCATTTCCTGGATCGGCTTGCCCCGTGCGGCGATGATCCCCGGCAGCGAGGCGTAGCGGGGTTCATTGAGCCGGAGATCGACGGTAATCACGGCCGGCCAATCGATCGAGATGGTCTCGATTCCGTGATCGGTTTCGCGGGCCACGTCGGCACCGTGGTCGGAATCATCGATTTGCGAAGCGAAGGTGGCCTGGGGCCAGCCCAGGCGTGCGGCCAGGAACTGTCCGGCCTGGGCCGAATCGTCATCGACAGCCTGTTTACCCATCAGGACCAGTTGCGGTTCGAGTTGGCGGACCAGTTCGGCCAGGATGCCCGCGACATTCCACGGATCCAACGGCTCGGGGGCCTCGATCCGGATCGCCCGGTCAGCTCCCATCGCCAACGCCGTCCGCAGTTCGTCCTGGTACGCTTCTCCCCCGATTCCCACCACGACCACCTCGACGTCGTCACGTCGCTCGCGCAGCTGCAATGCTCCCTCGACGGCGATTGCATCGAAGGGGTTGATGAGGAACGAGAGGTTCGCGGTGTCGATGCCGACTCCATCGGGGGCGACTCGAATCACCCCGTCCGTGTCGGGCACCCGCTTGGTTGGAACCAGGACCAGGAAACTCATGCCGTCGATCCGTTTTCGGAGTTCTCCTCGAGACCACCTCCGCCACCGTCCTCGATCCGTCCGTAGTATCCTGCCTGCATCTGGTAACAGGCCGCCTCGATTTCGGATCGGCTTTGCAGTTGGGGGTGCTCGAAGAACCGGTCGGCGTGGATGGCCTCGATGTCGTAGTCGGTCTGTCCGTTGAGGACGAGGTCGGCCATGATCACGCCGATCGCCGGGCTCTGCACGATCCCATGCCCACAGAACCCCGAGCAGTGAAACAGGCCGTCGATGTCGGGCCGCTTGCCGCAGAAGGGCTTGCCATCGGGTGTGAAGGTCATGATCCCACGGGTGATGGTCATCGGGGTGCGTTCGTCGATCCACGGGAATCTCCGCTTCGTGGCGTCGATCAGCAGGGCCACGTGGAGATCGTCGGCACGAACCGAGAGTGCCGACATGTCGAAGTCGTCGGGAAGAGACCGCATGTCGTGCTGCACCGCATCGGCACCGTACATGCCCACGATCAGGCCACCGGACTCAGGGCGAGAGTAAAGTCTCAGGTGCCGGTTACGGGTGGCCGGGCTGAGTCGATCGACCGGGTGGTTTTCGTCGGGACGGGTGGTCAGGTAGACGTGGCCCAGGGCGGCGGTCTGCAGAGGGGTGTCTGCCAGGTCGGCGACCAGGTAGGACCATGGCCCCGCGGCGTTGATCACCACGTTGGTCGAGATTGTCCCCTGGTCGGTGACAACGCTCTGGACGTGGCCGTCGGAGAACTCGAGACCGCGGACCGGGCAACCTGAGCGGTAGACGACCCCGTGCTCGCGGCCGACTTTCAGGTAAGCGGCGACCAGTTCGGCCGGCTGAATGTGGCCATCGGTGGGACAGTAGCAGGCGTCCAGGAGGTCGTCGGTCCGCATGTAGGGCAACCGCTCGGCGACCTCGTCGAGATCCAGGTGATCGATGTCAAAACCGATCCCTCGACCCATCTTGACCAGGTCGCGGATCTCCCCGGCTCGCTCCTCGGTCTCGGCCACACGCAACGAACCAGTCTGCACGAAGATCTCGACGCCGGCACGCTCCTCCAGTTCGGCGACGATCTCCACACCGTCCATCAGCATTTTCGTCGCCGCACGTGTGCCTCGGAGTTGCCCGAGCAGTCCGGCGGCTCGGCCGGTTGAGCCGTTGCCCAGGCGTTCGCGTTCGAGCAGCGTGACCGAGGCTCCTCGAGCGGCCAACTGCATCGCGGTACTCAGACCCGCGACGCCTCCGCCGATGACGACGACGTCGCTGGTGGTGGGGAGCGGGTCGGCCATTTCGGATTCGGTCCGGCGCAGCAGGTCGGGTATCGAACGCGTTGGCAGTCTAGCGGGTTGCTTGGGCATGTTGAAGCCGTGCAACAGGGTCTCTCTGCAGAGGTTCTCTCCAACGGCCGCCAGAAGCCGTTTCAGGTCAATTCATGCCAGTTCATGTCAGTTCATGTCAGCTCATGCCACCTGGATTGCCCAGATTGTCGTTCCGGACATGAGTTGATTGACCGAGTTGGACTGGGTGTGTGATTGGTTCATGTCGTGGCCCGGGAGTTGACGAATCAAGAGGTGTGGTGGTCTGGCGAGTGGTGAATAGGAGTCAGGAATCAGATGTCGCGTGAGAATCGGAATACGGGGAGTCGTGTCAGCGGTTTAGAGATCCAGCGTGGTCGCACTGGTCAGCCATTCCGTCCGCTGGTGGAGGGTCGCCTGGTATTGGGATCGGCTCCGGAGTGTGATGTCCGCTTGGGTGGAGTCGGTATGCCGGCAGTCCACAGCCAGGTTCATGAGGATGGTGGTCGTGCCTGGATCGAGTCGCTTTCGGCCGATCCGGCGTTGCTGATCAACGGTCGCGAGTGCGACACGTGGGTATTGACCGACGGCGACGTGATCGTGGTGGGTCCCTTTGCGTTCACCTGGCGGTCGGATGGTGGAGTCTCCGAGTCGGTTTCGAGTTTGGTCGAGCAGCCGTTGTCGGAGCTGTTGGATCAGTTGGATCGGGACATGACGTTGGTGGCCGAGAGTGCCGAGACGACACGTCGTGCGGCGTCGACGGTTGTGGAAGCGGCGTTGGAGACGATTTACGGTGGTACTGTTGGTGCCGACTTGAGTTCGGATGTTGAGACGGGCCGTCGCGACGAGATGTCGGCGAAGTTCGACGAGTTGACTCGTCGTTTCGAGGCCCACGAGTCGGCTCATGCCGAGTCCGTTTCGAGTTTGCTGGACAGCCAGGAGCGACTGGCTTCCCAGGTCGAGGCGTTGGTGTCTCGATTGTTGGACGAGCGATCCGGCGGGTCGGCTTACCGTGCGAGTGCCTAGTTGCGGGTTTCGCGGAACTTCAGTTCAGGCGTCTCGATCGTCACGACGGTATTGGGTGGAACGCTTTGTGTCAGCGACACGCTGGCTCCGATGACCGAGTGGGCACCGACGGTGGTCTTGCCGCCGAGCACGGTGGCATTGGCGTAGATCACGACCCCGTCTTGGATTGTCGGGTGTCGTTTTTCTCCTCGAACAAGTTTCCCGCTGTCGTCCTTTGGGAACGAGAGAGCTCCGAGTGTGACGCCCTGGTAGAGTTTGACGTGCGAGTGGATTTCGGTGGTTTCTCCGATGACGACACCGGTTCCGTGATCGATAAAGAACGACGGTCCGATTTTGGCACCGGGGTGGATATCGATCCCGGTCCGGCTGTGCGACCACTCGGCCATCATTCTCGGGATGAAGGGAATGTCGAGTTGGTGGAGTTGGTGAGCGAGTCGGTGAACGGTGATGGCCTGGAGTCCGGGGTAGCAGAGGATGACTTCATCGAGTCCTCGAGCGGCGGGGTCGCCGTCGAAGGCGGCCTGGACGTCTGTGGCGAGCAGGTCGCGAAGTTCCGGCAGCGAAGCGAGTGCTGTGACCGCCTTGTCACGTGCCTGATCAATGAACATCTCGTCGGTCTCGTACGAATCGGCTGAATCCCTGGCGGGGTCGTCCGAGTCGGTCAAGTCGGTCAAGTCGGTCAGGGCCTGTTCGTACTGGATGGCTCGGGCGATTTGCTGTGTGAGTTGGACGTGGAGTCGATCGAGCAGTTCGGAGACATGTTCGGCGGCGTCGCTGGAGTGGAGAGTTTGGCGACGTTGGTAGCCGGGGTAGATGATCTCGATCAGGTCCAGCGTGATCGCGGTCACGGCATCGCTGTTGGGCAGCGGTGGCTGGTCGAGGTGGTTGATGGTGCCGATCTGGCTGTAGGTCTGGACGACCTGATCGGTCACATGCGACAGCGGTGCCTGGTCTGGTGCTTGGGAAGTCATGTCTTGGCATCCGACCCGTGCAATGGCCCTGTCTGGTGGGATTCTAGCAGTTGGTTTAACCGTGCCCAAGTGCAGGGGTGGTCGTCGATGCGTCGGTTTCTTGAGGCTGTGTTCTGGCCATACTGTTCCCGGAGGGGGATGTTACACTGACCCGGGAGCCAAGGAGGGACAGTGCGATGCGGGTTGTTGTTGGTGTGCTGATCGCATGGACGGTCGTGTTGGTGAGTTGTGGCCAGGCCGTGGCTTCCGAATGGTCTCAGTGGCGTGGAACGTCTCGAGACGGCGTGGCGGACGGGTCGGGGTTACCGGCCGAGTGGCCCGAGTCGTTGCGTCGTGCCTGGGGAAAGCGGGTCGGTGCGGGCCATTCGTCTCCGGTGGTGCATTCGGGTCGTGTGTACCAGATGTCCCGTGAGGGCGATCGGGAGGTGGTGCGGGGATTGGATTTGGCGACGGGTCGTGAGTTGTGGAAGGTCGGGTACCGGGCCAAGTACAAGGTCGAACCGGTGGCTCGGGATCATGGAGCCGGTCCAAAATCGACTCCGGTCCTGGTCGGAGGCCGGTTGGTAACGTTTGGGATCAGTGGGATCCTGAGTTGTTGGGACACGTCGAGCGGTCGCAGGGTTTGGAGTCACGAGTTCAGTCAGCGTCATCGGCTGACATCGCCATTGTACGGCCATGCTGCCTCACCGATCGTAGTCGATGGTCGGGTGATTGTTCACGTGGGTGGCCACGACGACGGAGCGTTGTGTGGGTTTGACCTGGCCAGTGGACAGTTGGCGTGGCGGTGGACTGAGGATGGTCCGGCCTATGCGTCAGCGGTGCTTCTGACCGTCGCCGGCAAGCGGCACCTGGTGACTCAGTCGCAGAAGTTCCACCTGGGGTTGGATCCGGCGACAGGCACGATCCTGTGGCGCGAGCCGTTTTCCACTCAGTTCGACCAAAACAGTGTCACACCGCTGGTGGTTGGTCGCGGCGTGATCGTGGGCGGTTACAACCGTCCGACGGAGTGGTTGGAGGTGAGGTCTCGCGGCGGTCGGTTGCGGGCCGAGTCGAGGTGGAAGAACCGGGAGATTTCGATGTACATGAGCAGTCCCGTGCTGGTTGGCGGCCGGGTGTTCGGGATGACTCACAGGCGTCGTGGCCAGTTGTTCTGTGCGGATCCGGCGACCGGCGAGGTGGACTGGACGACCACAGGTCGGCTGGCCGAGAACGCCGCGATTGTTGCTGCCGGCGGCGTATTGCTGGTGTTGACGACCGATGGCAACCTGCTGGTGGTGGCAGCTGATCCGGGTGGGTACCGGGAGTTGGCGAAGTACCACGTATCGGAATCGGCGACGTGGGCTCATCCGGTGCTGGTGGGGTCGAAGTTGTTGGTGAAGAACCGGGATGAGCTGTTGGTTTTTGACTTGGCGGGGTGATTGGGGCGGGGCGGCGGGGGGGCGGGGGCGAAGTTTAGAATTCGAACAGGGACTGAGTTTTGATGATGGCGCCGCTTTTGGGGAAGGTGTGAAAGGCGTTGATGAGCAGGCTGTCGGTCCAGTTGTCGCTGGTGATCAGTGACAGCGGTGGCGGGTCGAAGCGGCCGGTGGTGGGGAAGGTGAAGGCGACGGCGGCGGTGAGGCTGTCGGAGAGCAGTTCCTGGTGCACGTTGAGGAAGATTTCCGGGTCGAGTTGTTCGAGTTGGTAGCTGGCGAAGTACTTGATGCCGTTGTCGAACTCGAACGATTCGTGCTGACTGCCTCGGATGCGATCTTCGATGAGTTGGTGAGTTTGAGGCAGAGGGTGCTGTCGTGCCGAGGTGACTTCGGTGACCGTCTCACCTCGGACTCGCAGCGACACCATGTGTCCGGTGTCGCAGATGTTGAGCGAGACCGAGTATTTGTCGTGCCAGATCTCGGCTTCGGCTCTCACATCAACCAGTTCGGGATGCACCGATCGCCGAAACAGGTGAAACACCAGTTCGCTGGCGTCGGGTCGAACCGAGGAGAGTGACATGTCGAGTTGGCAGTTGGGGTGTCTCTGGCCGGGTAATCGCGTGTGATTGTACCCCTGCTCTGGACTGGTTGCCACCGGTCTTCTTGGCCAGTTTTCGACCTGGCTTTTTAGTTGGCCGCATTGGCTTCGAGATTGAGCAGTCGTTTTTTCAGTCGAGTTCCTTGTGGTGCGGAGAAGCCGCCGAGTTTGCCGGAGGCAGCGACAACTCGGTGGCAGGGGACGAGGATTGGGACGGGGTTATTGGCCATTGCGGTCCCGACGGCACGAGCGGCTCGGGCTCGTCCGATCCGTTTGGCCACCTCGCCATAGCTGGCCGTCTGTCCGTACCCGATTCCTCGGACGAGGTTCATCACCTGAAACCGGAACGTGGTCATCGGCGGCAGGACGAGTGCCACGTCGTCGAAGTCGATTCGTTCTCCGGCCGCAAAGTCTTCCATCCGGGCTCTCAGCTCGGGATCCCAATCCGATTCTCGAGCCGAGCGATTTGCGACACGATGTCTCAGCGAGGCGGCCGAGTCGTGACCGATTTCGACCTGGTGAACCGACTGTCCGTCTCCGAGCAGTCCGAACCAGCCCAGGGATGTGGGGAAGACGGAGAGCAGCAGGTCGCATCGGGGGTCGTTCATGAGTTCTGATATTGGTGAGAGAGTTGGACTGAGGTGTTGGCGATGGTCTTTGACCGTCTGCACGGCGACCTCTATAATACGTCACTCACGACCGCTGATCCTGTCTCATTCGGCACCCGAGGGGGTGTCTCGGTCAACGGCTCACTCTGTGACTCATGCCGCGGTAGTCTCATTCGAGGTTCCTCTCGATCATGCATGCCTACAGTTCGCTGGCGGACGAATTCTACAGCAACATGAACTTGAGCACCGAGATGGCTCTTCCGAACAACCGGGAGACAGTGCTGGGGTTCTTGGAGCGGGTTCAGAAGTCGTATCCGACGATGCGGAATTTCTACACACGAGACAATGGCGACTTTGTGCTCGAGGAGGACAAGGACCAGGGCCAGCAGCGGTGGCTTTCGATCGAGCCCCGTCGGATCAACAGTGGGCATGTGAACCCGGACGATCTGGACGAATCGCTCGAGCAGCACCTGTTGGTGTTGCAGCAGGTGCCGTACATGCTTTCGGTCAGTCCGTTGGACTGCGAGGCATTGGACTACATGATGGGTTTCGATTTCTCCTACAGCGGCAACCACGACGCGTTGGTGGCCGAGGCGTTGGGAACGCTGGTGATGTTGGAGGGGTTGATGGAGATGTCGGGGTCGGAGGTCTTGAACTACGAGCCGGCGATCACGTTGAGTTTGGACGAGACGTGTCGTCGGCAGGCGAGGTTGATGATCGAGACGCGGACCAACGCGTACCAGGTCCGCAAGGGGGACTTCCCGGACGAGTTGATCAGCGTGTACTTCACGGTCCGTCAGTACGGGAGCCTGGAGGCGGACGCGTCGTTCGAGGAGACGTTGAAGGAGTTACGAGTCCAGTGCGAGGAGTTGCTTGACGCTTTCGTGGTCGAGCAGATCCTGCGTCCGTTGGCTCAGGCGATTGCGACCAAGTAGTCGGCCAAGTTGGTCTTGGCGGACAAAACCGAACGGGGACCAGGAGAATTCGACGTGGCCGTTGCGCTCAGCCAGTTTGCCAAGACCCTGTCGGTCGAGACCGCGTTCACTGTTCTGGCGGTGGCCAAGCAGTTGATTGCTGCGGGGAAGGACGTTGTCGAGTTGGAGATCGGCGACAGTCCATTCGACAGCACGGCATCGGCGAAGTCGGCCGGTGTGGTTGCGATCGAGGACAACCAGTCGCACTACTGTCCCTCTCCGGGGATCCCGGCTTTCCGCGAGGCGGCGGCGCAGTTCGTTTCCGACGAATTCCGGATCCCGGCGACTTCGGCCAACATCGTGGCCGGACCGGGCGCGAAGGTTTTCGAGCAGTTCTTTTGCGAGGCGTTTCTGAACCCTGGCGACGGCGTGTTGGTGTTCAGTCCGTTTTTCCCGACCTACATCCCCAACATCGAGCGTCGAGGTGCTCGAGCGGTGCTGACTGGGTTGCGGCAGTCGAGTGGTTTTCGGCCCGAGGTGTCGGCGATCGAGAGTTTTCTGGCGGACGATCCGCAGCCCAAGGCCATTTTTCTCAATTCGCCTCACAACCCAACCGGTGGTGTGACGACCCAGGAGGACCTGGTGGCGATTGCGGATTTGGTTCGAGGCAAAGAGATCGCGGTATTTTCTGACGAGCCGTACTGTCACATGGTCTGGGAGGGTCGTCACTGTTCGTTGCTCGAGCAGCCGGGGATGCTGGACCAGTGCGTGGCGGCGTACACGTTCAGCAAGTCGTACAGCATGAGCGGTTGGCGGTTGGGTTTTGCGGTGACTTCGGAGCGGATTGCCGATTCGATCGGCAAGATGATCAACACATCGCTTTCGTGCACTCCACCGTTGGTGCAACTTGCAGGAGCCGCTGCATTGGTGAACGACCACGCCGAGCGGGACGGTGTGATGAACGAGTTTCGCGACAAGGTGATGTTGTTGACCGAGGGGCTCAACGCGATCGACGGCGTCCATTCTCTCGATCCCAAGGCGACGTTTTACGTCTTCCCGAACGTGATGCCGATCTGCAACCGGTTGGGGATCCGTAGTCACGGGTTGGCGATGTACTTGCTCGAGGGTGCGGACGAGGAGTTTGGTGTCGCGTGTTTGGGTGGTGAGTGTTTTGGTGAAGCGGGGGATGGGTTCTTGAGGTTCAGTTGTGCCGAGTCGAACGACCGGCTGCAGCAGGCGTTGGATTTTCTGCCCGAGGCGTTTTCGAGGTCGGATCGAATTGCGTCGTATCTGGAGAGTCATCCCGAGTACCGTCTTGAAACGTTGTACGAGACCGAGTGTTGAGCGAACTTGTGGTTGGCGTTGCGTGCCCGGCATTACCGATGTGGCAGGTGCGGTTGATTCGATTGGTGACGGCCGGTTACTGGGTGTCGATGTGTGTGGGGACGCACATGCCGAATCCTCCGGATGTTGTTCCGACGAACGTGTCGGACACGTGGTTGCACTTGGGCGCGTATTTCGGTCTTTCGGTTTTTCTGGTCGGGTCGGTTGCCGATCGTGGTCGGTTGAGTGTGTTGGCGTCGTTGAGGCTCTGGGCCGTGGTCCTGGTCTACGGGGCTCTGGACGAGTGGACTCAGATGATCCCAGTCCTTCACCGCACGGCCGAGTGGAAGGACTTTGCGGCCGATGCAGCGGGATCGGCTGGTGGTCTGATATTGGGATCGGTTTTGGTCCGATTGTGTTCCGGTCGGCTGCGCGGTGGCGGATCTGGTGGAGATCGGTGATCGGTAAAGGTTGAAAGCTGGCGAGGGGGTCCGCATAATGGGGGATTCCCTCAGTCCGCGACTCACTTCGGGCCCCATTGGTCTGGCTTGTTGATTCGCGTCGGTTTCGATCCCGAATCCGATCCACGGCTGGTACGCAAGAAGGACGAGAGACCGATGGTCAGAACCAAGTCCCGCACCGAGATCCGCAAGGCGCGAAAGCGCAAGGCTCGTCAGCAGCGTAAGCTGACGTGTCGATTCTGTCCCGACGGGTGCGACAATTCGCCTCGACCGATTTACGTCGACTACAAGGACGTGAAGACATTGCGTTCGATGGTTAACCGCAACGGTCACATGTTGTCGCGACGCCGCACGGGTTGCTGTGCGAAGTACCAGCGAGCGGTCCGTCGAGCGGTGTTGCGAGCTCGGTTCATGGGTTTGTTGCCCTACGTGCCTCAGGACTGAATCGGCTGGGTTTGGTGATTGAGTCGGGACAGGCACCCGCCTTTGGCGGTGAGCCAGTCCCTTGTTGGCAGTTCGCGTCGGCTTGGAGAGGAGCGACGTTACGCATGTCTGAATCGATTTCTCCCGACCCGTTGTTTTCGATTGCCGACCGGGTGACGGTCGTATCGGGCGGCAGCCGCGGGATTGGCAGGGAGATGGCTGCCGGGTTTGCTCGGCGTGGCGCGTTGGTAGTTGTGACCGGCCGTGATGCCGAGACGCTCGAGGCGACTGTGTCCGAGATCGCCGCTGAGGTCGACAGTCGTGTGTTGGGGATTGTCTGTGACGTGTCGAAGCCGGCCGACATCGCGCGGTTGGTCGAGGAGGTTGTGAGTGAGTTTGGTCGGATCGACGTTCTGCTGAACGTGGCGGGTGTGAACCGTCGGAAGCGAGTCGAGTTGGTGACCGAGGAGGACTACGATTTTATTCTCGACATCAATCTCAAAGGCGCCTTCCTGATCGCTCAGGCCGCCGGCCGCCAGATGATCGCTCAGGAATCGGGCACGATCATCAACGTCGATTCGTTGAACACTTATGCTCCGCTAAAGGGAGTGGCTCCGTATGCGATGAGCAAGGCGGGGCTGGTGATGATGACTCGATCGTTGGCAGCCGAGTGGGGCGAGCACGGAGTGCGTGTGAACACGATTGCTCCGGGCTTCATCCTGACCGACATGACAAACACGTTGTGGTCGGACCCGGTGATGCGGGAGTGGGGATTGGCGAACACCCCGCTTCGTCGGTTGGGCGAGGTCGAGGACCTGGTGGGTGCAGCGGTGTTTTTGGCGGCCGAGGCTTCGGCGTTCATGACCGGTCAGGTGGTGCGAGTCGACGGCGGATTCTCGGCCGGCCTGTTGTGGCCGATCCCGCTGGACGACTAGTTTTGGGTTCGGCTTCGGACTCGATTCCCGTGCCTGGTTCTAGGCCGCTCCGTCGGGATCCGTTGGCTGGGGCGACGGTTTTGGCGTGGTGCCGACCAGCACGAAGACGACTTGGACGTGTCTCTTGATCCGACTACCGGCCTTGTCTGGCTGTGAGTCGGATTTTGCATTTGGCTGGATTGCGTCTCGCTTGCCGTCTTCGACACGGACCATGGTGACTCGTTGCATCAGTTCCGGTGGCAGATCGAGTCGGACCTGAGCCGAGGCCAGAGCCGGTTGCTTTCTGGCTCCGAAAGCGGCGAGAGATCCGGGTCGGGTTTTGGATTTTCTGGTTGATCGAGTGGGGCTTGGCCGGCTGGCTGCTGGAGCGGATCTGACAAGGCGTGTGGCGACGCGGCCTTTGCCGAAGGCTTGGAGTTGTGCGAGAGCCTGTCGTCCTCCGGGAGCCGTCTGAAGTGTTGCGATTTGGAGTGTTCCGGCGAGTTGCATTTCCGAGACCACTTCCCGCCTCAACTCGGCCATTGCCTGGGACATTTGTTCGGAAGAGGCCTGGACGACGACGCTGACGAGTTGTCCGCCTTGGGCGAGTGATTTGCCGGCCGGTTGGCTGTCGCCGGTATTCCTGCGGGCGGTGTCTGCTGGGAGGTCGACGGAGGCGATTTCGTGTTTTTGCAGCAGCAGTCTGAGTGAAGTGAGACCTTGTTGGATGTCGACGACCGTCAGTCGGACGACAACCGCTTGGTCTCCGGATGTGTCGATGGCTGAGAGGATTTGGCCGACTTCGGCGTTGTCGGGAGTGGAATTGAAGAGTAGTTCGTTTGGTGGTTTCGGGACGTTGGTTGCACTGGGGCCGAAACCGCCTTCGGAGGCACCTGACGCGGTTGCGGTGTCGGACATGGCCAGTTGAGACGACGAGCTGGGCGTTTTGGCGACGGCGGCCATGTCGAATTCATCAGAGGCAGTCGGCGAGGTTGGCCACGGCGACCATTGCGGTGCCAGGGCGAGCATGACCAACGCGGCCACTGATGTGAGAGCCACTGCTGCTGCGATCCAGGGTCGGCGTTGAGTGTGCGTGGTGCGCTGCGGTGTTGGCTGCGGTGTGGGCTGCGGTGTGTTGAGGAGGGAGTTGTGGAGTGCTTGGGGAGCGGAGTCTGGTTGGAGTTGGTTGAGGAAGTTGGAGAGTGAGCGGAGTTCGTCGAGTGTATGGCGTGCTGTTTCGGAGTGTTCGAGGTGGGTTTCGACGGCTTGGGTTTCTTCGGCGGTCAGTTCGCCATCGAGGTATGCCGAGAGCAGTCGATCCGGACTGTTGGAGTGGTTCGGATCGGGCCGTTCGTCAGGCGAGTGTTTTGGTGTTTGGCGATTCATAGGTTTTGGCCCGCGCAGAATGGTCTATGTGCTTAGGACGCGTTGAGGGTGGCTTAGGTTCCCGTTGTTTGTTGGATCTGCGGATTGCGGTGTTTGTTGCGGTGTTTGTTGCGGTGTTTGTTGCGGTGTTTGTTGCGGTGTTTGTTGCGGTGTTTGTTGCGGTGTTTGCTGCGGTGTTTGCTGCGGTGTTTGTTGGAGCAGATCGGCTTGCGGTCGGTTGAATGAACGGCGACATTGGAGTGATGCGATTGTTTTCGATTTCCGGTCTGATTGTCGGTCTGTTGGTTTGCGGGCCAGGAGTGTCCGCTGCCTGTGGAGCGGATCGGGTTGTTGACCTGAGCGGATTGGCCGAGTTGGTGGTATTTCCCGAGTCGGTCGTCTTGGCCGGTCACGGTCAGCGTCAGCGGTTGGTTGTGACCGGTTTGACCTCGTCGGCCGAGTCAGTTGGATTGGGTCGAAGTTGGGATTTGGGTCGTCGTGCGAAGTACCGTGTCGAGCCATCTGGTGTCGTCGAGGTGAGTATCGACGGCGAGTTGATTGCTCGCACGAGCGGTACAGCGTCGGTGTTTGTGTCGGTTGGTAGTTTCGAGGCGAAGGTTGTGGTGCGGGTTCACGGTGGTGAGACGCATCGAGCGGTCGAGTTCGCCAACGACATCAATCCGTTGCTGACCCGCTTGGGATGCAACGGCGGCAGTTGTCACGGCAAGTCGACGGGTCGCGGCGGTTTTCGGTTGAGTTTGTTTGGTCATCATCCGGAGTGGGATTTCGAGTGGATTGCATCGGGCGGTCGCGGTCGTCGGATTTTCGCGGCATCTCCGGGCCAATCGTTGTTATTGCAAAAGCCGACCCTGGGTGTGGCTCATGGCGGCGGTCGTCGCATGTCGGTCGATTCGGACGCGTACCGATTGTTCAGGCGATGGGTCGCCGAGGGTGCTGGTTGGGGTCGTCGTGACGCGGCGAAACTGCTGCGAATCGAGGTATTTCCGACCGAAGCGACCTTGTTGTCGGGTCATCATCAGCAGTTGGTCGTAACGGGTATTTTTGACAACGGGACGACTCGGGACGTGACGCGGGTGGCCGAATTGCGGACCAATGATGCGAGCCTGGTGGAAGTTGGCGATACGGGATTGTTGACGGCTGGTCGTCGCACGGGTCAGACGGCGGTGATCGCGTTGTTGCAGGGTCGGGTTGCGGTATCGCGATTGACGGTTCCGTTGGAGTCGTCACGGGCCAAGTGGCCCGAGTTCCCGATCGTGAACCTGATCGACGGTCACGTCGAGCGGAATCTAAAGATCCTGGGAGTGGCTCCCTCGCCGGTTTGCGACGACGCGACCTTTTTGCGGCGAGTCTCGTTGCACCTGTCTGGTCGGATTCCGTCGTCGGCGTCTGTCGAGTCGTTTCTGGCTGACGGTTCGGAGGTTAAGCGGGCGAAGTTGGTGGAGCGGTTGTTGAGTTCATCGGAGTACGCCGACACGTTTGCTCAGAAGTGGTCTGCATTGTTGAGAAACAAGCGTCGCGGTCAGGCGGACCGGATTGTCGGGACGATCACGTTTCACCGTTGGATCCGCAACGCGATCGCGAGCGGGATGCGTTACGACGATTTCGTGCGTCAGATCTTGACGGCCACCGGCAACGTCAGCGTATCGCCGGCTGCTCAGTGGTACGCCGAGGTACGATACTTGGACCGTTACGTGGACGACACGGCCCAGGTCTTTTTGGGTCTTCGCATCGGTTGTGCCCGTTGCCACCACCATCCTTTCGAGAATTTCACTCAGGGCGACTACTACGGCCTGGCGGCATTTTTCACTCGAGTCGACCGTCGTGGTGGAGTGGGTAATTCGGAGCGTCGATCGAACGAGACGATCGTGATCAAGGCGAGCGGCAGTGTGCGTCACCCGGTCACCAACGACCTGGTCCAGCCTCATGTCCTGGGTGGTCCGGATCTGGAGATCCCACGTTACGCGGACCCGCGCGACCGGCTTGTGGACTGGATGGCTCGACCGGACAACCCGTACTTTGCTCGAGCCTTCGTCAACCGAATGTGGGCTCATTGTTTTGGCCGCGGTCTGGTGGAGCCGATTGACGACTTGCGGGTGACCAATCCGGCGACGAACCCGGCGTTGTTGAATGCATTGGCTGCCGACTTCGTTGCCAGCGGTTTCGACATGCGTCGGGTCTTGCGATTGATCACAACGAGCACGACGTATCAGCTGGACTCATCGGCCAACGTCGACAACCTGGACGAGACCACGTGTCATTCGCGCTTTTATCCTCAGCGGTTGTCGGCCGAGACGTTGTTGGATTCGATCGACCAGGTCACATCTCGGCCCACCACCTACAGCGGTCTCCCGAGTGGGACTCGAGCGATGCAGTTGCCCGACGAGGGTTATTCGAATCGATTCCTGAAGCTATTTGGTCGACCGCCTCGTGAGAGTGCATGCGAGTGCGAGCGGACGGCCACGCCGAGTTTGTCTCAGTCGCTGTTCTCTCTGAACGACGCGTTCCTGTTGGGCAAGATATTCGATTCGAAGAGTACGGCGACGTCGTTGTCGTCAGCGGAGGGTGATCATGTTTCGCGGGTCGGTCGGTTGTTTCTGTTGGCCTTGTCGCGGCCTGCGACGAGTGAGGAATTGAAAAAGGCGATCAAGTACATTGGTTCGGAGTCCGATGCCAAGACTGCGTACGCGAACCTGATGTGGGCGCTGATCAACACCAAGGAATTCCAGTACAATCACTAACAGCTGTCATCTGGCGACTTCCGGTTGGAAACTGTGTCATGACCCAAACCTTGCCCGTCTGCCGCGGCCCGATGGCTCGCCGCGATTTCCTGAAGCTCGGCGGTCTGTCCCTGGGTGCGCTTTCGAGTGGACTGTCGCCTGACCTGGCTGGTTTGTTGGCAGCCGAAGCGGCGGGAGAAGCGATCGACAACGGTTTTTCGGTGATTCTATTTTGGGCCAACGGTGGTCCGAGTCATCTGGATACGTTCGACATGAAGCCGGATGCTCCGTCGGAGTACCGCGGCGAGTTCCAGCCGATTGCGACGAACGTGCCGGGCATGGACATTTGCGAGTTGTTGCCGAACCTGGCGGGGATGGCCGAGAAGTTTTCGATCGTTCGGAGCTTGTTCCACAACCGGAACGAGCATTCTGGCGGCACCTGTCGATTTCTGAGCGGTTACACACCGAAGGCGGCGAACCCGGCGGATGCCGAGTACCCCGAGTTGGGATCTGTGGTGGCCAAGCAGTTGGAGGACCAGGTCCGGGACATACCGTTGTTCGTGGCGAACACGAAATTCTACGGCGGCGGTCCGGCGTATCTTGGAGCGGCGTATTCGGCTTTCATGCCCAATTCGAAGTTGGTCACATCCAGTGGAGCGAACCAATACGATCCGGTGCCGTTGTTCGGAGCCAAGGACGGCCAGCTGTCGGCTCGAGACACCGCCCTGGCGTCGCTCCGCAAACGGACGTCGCTATTGTCCGAATTCGACGTCTTCCGTCGCGAGTTGGACCGGAGCGGTTCGATGGACGCATTGGACAAGTTCCGTCGTCGGGCGGTGGCCATGCTGACCAGTTCGCGGACGGCTCGGGCGTTTGATTTGACGAAGGAACCCGAGAGTGTGCATCGACGTTACGGCAAGACACACTGGGGTCGCAGCCTGTTGTTGTCGCGTCGGTTGGTCGAGCACGGTGCCAGGTTTGTGCAGATGCAGGCCACGTTCCGGTTGAAGAAGGAGAATGGTCGGACGAGCAACTGGGACGACCACAGTGTCAACGCGGACATCTTCAAGGCGTACCGCGAGCGGATGCCTGTCTTCGACCAGGCGGTGCCTGCCCTGATCAACGATTTGTACGACCGAGGCTTGAACGAGAAGGTGTTGTTCATCTTTTGTGGTGAGTTTGGCCGCACCCCCAAGATCGCTCATCAGGACAAGGCGACCAAGCGACCCGGTCGCGATCACTGGTCGCGAGCGATGAGTATTTTTCTGTCGGGTGGTGGTTTGAAGATGGGGCAGGTGATCGGGGCGACGAATTCACGTGGCGAGAACCCGGTCGAGCGGGTGATGAACAGCAACTGCCTGCTATCGACCGTTTACCGCCGATTTGGCGTGAACACCGATCACCATTACTACGACAACACGGGCCGTCCGGTCCCGATCCTGACCGACGGCGAGCCGATCCGCGAGTTGTTGTAGTTCTGCGTTCGGGTCGATGCCGGCGTTGTCTGCCGGTTCATTGGAACCGAGCGGGTGGAGTGTCCAGTTCGCGGTAGCCGGGATTCTGCAATCCGAAGGCATCGGCGACGCGGTTGAAGAAGGCGAAGAGGGCGGTGACGTAGACGGCTTCGGCGATTTGCGGGTCGCTGTATCCGGCTTCTCTGAGTCCGACCACCTGTTGGTCGGTGGTTGCGGCAGGTTCGAGTGTCAGCGTTTTGACGAACTCGAGCAGCAGTTTCTGTTTGGCGTCGATCTGGGCGTGTTCGAGGTCAGCGGATTCGAGTTGTTCGACGACCGAGTTGTCTTCATCCTGCAACTGCAGGAAGTGGGCGTGTGCGTCGGTTCAGTACTGGCAGTTGTTGAGAGCCGAGACGTAGGTGGCGATGGCTTCCTTTTGTCGTCGGTCGAGGTGGCCGTCGGTGAAGTGGAGTCCATAGGAGGCTTGCATGACCTGTTGCAGGAAATCCGGTCGTGCCGAGAAGCACTTGAGGATTTCGGGCATCCCGTTGCGATCGGGGTTCTGTTCGCTCCACGCCTGGTAGACCCTGGCCAATTCGCCACTGGCCTGATCGTCTTCGACCCACGCGATCCTGGGTTTCGAGTTCATGGTGTTGAGTTCCCGTTCGGGGCGTTTGGGTTTGGGTCCTGGGCAATATCGATCAGGCGGTCGATCAGGGGGTCGTCGATTTCCTGCGATGTGCCATTGGGCCAGCGGACGACGAGTTTTTCGATCCGGTCGATGGATCCGAGTCCGAAGGTGACGGGGAGTTCTGTTTGGGAGAGGTAGCTGCGAGTGGGCATGACTTGCAGGCTACGGATTCCCTGTTTGGTGTGCAGGTCGACCCAGGCTCCGATCGCGGAGCGGTTGACCTGGGATGTGCCTGTCAGTCTGACGCGGAGCCAGTGGTGTCCGAGTTCCTGGTCATTTCTGAGCAGCCTGGGTGGTCCTCCGACGGAGGTAATCAGCAGGTCGAGGTCTCCATCGCCATCGATATCGGCGAAGCTGGCTCCACGGCCGACCATCCGTTTCACGAAGTCCTGTCCACACTGTTCCGCTTCGAGTGCGACGAATTCATTTTTGTGTTGTGGTCCGCAGTTCCAGAGCAGTTGTGGCGGTTGCCGGTAGTGCTGGCTGGCCTGGACGATATTGATGTCGGCTTCGAGGTGTCCATTTGCGGCGAAGATGTCGAGCCGACCGTCGAGGTCGCTGTCGAAGAAGAAGACACCGAAGGTGAGTTCCGGTCGGGTTGGCGGTGCGATGCCATTGGAGACGGCTTCGTCCTGGAAGACTGGCAGTTGGTTGGCGAGTGTGCGTCGGACGTAGAGTGCGGTGGTTTCGTTGGCGAAGTTGCCGATGGCGATGCCGAGTTCACTGGAGTTGCGGAAGTGTCCGATATCGATCCCCATCGCGCCCCGTGCGTTGCCATTGGTGTCGAAGGCGATTCCGGCCTGTCGTCCTTCTTCTCGAAACGTCCCGTCTCCGTTGCCCAGGAACAGGAAGTTGCGAACGGTATCGTTGGCGACGACGAGATCGACATGGCCATCGTCATTGAGATCGGCGAAGGCGACCCCGAGCGACTTGGCTAGTCGGACGTTGGTGCCCGAGTTCTTGACCTCGATCCCGGCGGTGCTGGTGACGTCCTGGAAGGTCCCGTTGCCGGTATTGATGTAGAGGTAGGGGGCGCTGCCGGGGAACTTCTGTGGTTGGCCGTAGGCGCGTAGTGTCCCGTCGAGCGTAAAGTTTTGTGCGAGGTCGAAGTCCTTGCTCCAGCCGACGTAATTGCAGACGAACAGGTCGAGGTCGCCATCGGCGTCGGCGTCGAAGAACCCGCAGCTCGAGCTCCACGCCGAGTCGGAACCGGCGACACCGGCCGTCGTGGTGACATCTTCGAAGTAGGTGCCGGTATTGCGAAACAGGCGGTTGTGTCCGACGGCCGAGATGAATAGGTCGGGGTGTCCGTCGTTGTCGAAGTCACCGACGGCGGCTCCCATGCCGTACAGTGACACGTCGAGTCTCCACTGGGCGGTGACATTGCTGAAGTGTCCGCTGCCGTCATTTTCGTACAGAGCCATGCGGGCGGGTTGTTTGGGCTTGGGTCGGGTGTCCCAGTCCCAGCGTTGCGAATTGACCAGCAGCAGGTCCTGGTCTCCATCGCTGTCGACGTCCAGAAACGCGCAGCCTCCGCCCATGGTTTCCGGCAACAGCTTGTCGCCATAGGCTCCGTTTTCGTGGACAAAGTCGATGCCGGCTTCGTCGGTGATGTCCGAAAAGGGGACTCGGGGAATATCGGCCTCGGGTCGTTTTGGGACCTGAGGCACTTGGAGCGGAGTCCGTTTGGTTATCGGTGGACCGTCATGGGTGAACCAGTCGCGTGCGGCGAGTATGACCGCGACGACGGCGGCGACGACCAGGAAGACTGCCAGCGATTTCTTCAGTGCCCGGGCGATGACGGTGTCGTCACGTTCTTCGGTGTCGTAATCGTAATCCGGAGTCGGCTCGGACAAGTCTTCCACCCCAGCCTGCTGGACCTGTTCGGCCTGTTCGTTCAGGTCTGGTTGTTCGGGTTCATGCGGGGAGTCGTTCATTGGTCCGCTCCGGTCGTCGTCTTCGGCTGCGAGTTGTCTGTTTGCAGTCGGGCGTTGGGATTGAGAGGAGTGACTTTGGAGTCTGGCAGTCCGGGTGCCTGGTTTCGGTGCAGCGGGTAGAATGCGGGTTCTTCGGACGCGGCATTGGCGGCGGGGTACCGTTGTTTGGCTCGACCGACGGCCAGGTCGCGTGCGTTGTCGTCGGGTTTGAACCGAGCGTGCAGTGCGGCGTGTTCGAGGGCCTTTTTGTCATCGCCGAGTTCTCGGAACAGCTGTTGCAGGTTGTAGTGCGCGGTGACATTTTCCGAGTCGATGTCCAGAGTTTTTCTGAAGGTCTCGACGGCTTTTTCGAGGAAGGCTTTTCTCTGGACGGCGACGGTGGAGTCTCGGAGTCGTCGGGCCTGGTCGAAGTAGGTTTGTCCGAGCAGGTTGATGACTCGATAGTCCTTGCTGAAGTCGAAGCCTCGCATGGCCATTTCGGGCGTACGATCTTCGAGCACGCTCTGGAAGTTCTTCCGAGCTTTTTCGAGTTGATTGAGATCTTTGGCGACGAGGCCCGAGAGCCAGGCGATGGTCCATGCTGGAGGTGGCGGGTTGGTGTGTTGTGAGGCACGGGCGAGTGCCTGTGCGGCTTCGGACAGTTGTCCTTCACGGAACAGTGTTCGAGCGAGGTTGAGTGGGCCGTCGAATCGTCCGAGTTGTTCGACTTGTGCGAAGGCATCGTTTGCCTGTCTGAGTTCATCTTTCCCCTTGAGGAACAGTCCGATTCCGTAGTCGTTCCAGCGGATCCACTGCTTGATGTCGGAGGGCGAGTTGGCGACAGGGGTGTCGACGCCCTGTACGGGAAAGGTGACGCGATCGACGGCGAGAACGGTGATGGGCAGGTGGTTGGCCAGTCGTCCGGTTGCCGGGTCGAGTCCTCGGATTTCGAGGTCTCCGGTCTTGCGACTGCGTGCGATGAAGTCGGTGTACTGTTTGTCGAACTTGCGGTAGTTGAGTTTCACTTCGACGGTGACGGGTGCGTCGAGTTGTTTGGGCAGCACGAGTTTGTAGTGAACGACCTGTCCGGCTCCGGGCGGGATCTGGTGGTTGTAGAGTGGCGTGAAGATGTCTTGCGGGTTGCGTCGATCGATACGTCGGCCGTTGACGTCGAGCAGGAAGACGTTGACGAAGTGCGACCACGGGTCGACTTCACGTTGCCGATCGAGGTGTCCACTGGCTCCGATCACCCGGTCTCCGGAGGTGACGGTGACTTCGAGCCAGACCTCATTCGAGTCGACTGTTCCCTGGGTGAAGAGGTGTCCGAGTTTGACGGTCCGGATGACGGCATCCATCAGGTAGCTGGCGCCGGGTTTGAGAGTGGGGACATCCGGTCGTAGTGGGGCGTGTTGTTTGCCGACGAGCGAGTGTCCTTCTCGGATGCTGAACAGATCGACTCGCATGGTCCCTGCCAGGAAGTCCTGGTGTGCGGCGATGACCTTGGGTCGATTGCGGAACCAGGCGATGCCGGTGTTGGCACCGGGGAACAGGTGATCGTGGATACTGAGCGTGCCCGAGTCTCCGAACGGCCTGGCTCCGAAGTCGTTGGAAGCGACCGAGGGCATGTGGCAGCGGTTGCAGTTGGTTTCGGCCTTGGGCGGGTAATAGAAGCTCGAGGCACCGTGTCCGAGTCCTGAGAGCAGGAAGGCGTCGTAGTGGTTTTGGCCGCGGATGAAGTGTTTCTGGTAGCTGTTGCCGTCGATGTGTTTGAACTTGTTGAGAGCCAGCGGCAGGTGCACCTTGTGGCAGACGCTGCAGAATTCGGTTGTCTTGTGCAGCGGTTTGAGGAAGGTCTTCTTGTGGAAGTCGGGCTTGGCCTTGACCAGTTGATTGTTGATCCATTGCAGCGTCTTGTTGTCGCTGTAGGCGAAAGGATAGTGCAGTGGTTCTTCGATGGTGTAGTCCGAGTTGCCTCGATTGCTGTTGATGTGGGTGATGGCGTGGCAGACGGTGCAGGTGATCCCGGCATGAGCGGTCGGGTCGTTGACGTCGTCGTAGTCCCTTTGATCGAAGGCCCCGCTGAAGAACGGCACGGGGTCGTGGCAGCCGGCGCACCATCGCGAGGCTTTGACATTGCCGTCGTGTTCGAACGCGACTTTTCGAGTTTCGCGGACGCTGGGCAGGTAGGCGGCGTTGTTGAACGAGCTGAATCGATGGACGCTGTCGGACCAGGCGGCGTGTGTGTCGGGGTGACACTTCTTGCAGTAGCTGTCCATCATGAGTGCTTCGCGAGGAATGAACTTGCCGCTGGTCGTCCGAGCCAGCGACGGTTCGAAGTACTGGACACCATCCTCGGACCCGACGACGTTCCACTGCCTGGGGTCCTGGGAGTGCATGAGCACCATGACGAGCACGGCGGCAGCGGCGACCGCGGCGATGCGGCCTCCGATGTGCCACTTGATCCGCGGCCCCGACAGCCGGTGCAGCCAGTAGAGCCACAAGGCGAGCAGGGGCAGGATGACGTGCAGCCAGTAGACCAGGTTGCGGCCGAGGGGGTGCTTGAGATCGATGACGTTTTCGACTCGGACCAGTGCAAACCCGGTGGCGAGCACGGCGATCGAGACGGCAAACAGGACGTAGCCGACCCGGACCGCTCGGCGGTTGCGGCGATTGTGAGCGTTTCGGATGTGCAGGCCGCCGAAGATCAACAGCGGCAGGACCAGCAGCAGTCCGCCGGCGATGTGGCCGAGCAGCATGAGGAAGTAGAAGTGAGTCTGGTAGACCTCGCCGGTGGCCCATTGCATGAGTGTGATGGAGGAGAGGTAGCTGGAGTTGGCGGCGAGCAGTGCGACGAGGACGAAGACGACCCACAGCAGTTTCCTGAGCCCCGGCGTGACGGCCCGGACGTAGAGTTTCCTGGCCGCTGGCGTTTCGGGGGTGACTGCTTCGGCCGGTGTGGCCGGTGTGGCTGGTGTGGCTGGTTGATCGTGTTCGGACATCGAAACGAAATCCTCGATGAGCATGAGTCGCCCGGGCCGAACAGCCGAACCCGTGTAGGGCTGTTGCGACGAGCGACTGTGGTCAGGGACCGGCGGG
>Ga0302139_10000013_pt1 | contig 66235 bp, 55 predicted proteins | sample CBN3_331_MG_FD_203104 | JGI IMG/M metagenome (GOLD analysis project Ga0302139, IMG submission 203104) | Marine microbial communities from Western Arctic Ocean, Canada - CBN3_33.1 | ecosystem: Environmental > Aquatic > Marine > Oceanic | place: Canada: Western Arctic Ocean | collected 2017-09-15 | reverse complement strand
GAACTACCGTCGGAGGCTTCGTTCGAGCAGACGACTTTCGCAAACATCTGGCGCCGCCTCGATCCAATCGAGCCGACATGATCTATCTCAATATCAACCTCATTCCCGACCAACACCTCACCGATGTTCTCGCACACGAATACCGACATGTGCTCGCCTTCAGTCACCGCGATGCTCTTGGACACGACTCCGAACACGATTGGATCAACGAAGCACTCGCTCACCTCGCTGAACACGGTTCCACCAACATCTCGCACCGGGTTCGCACCTACCTCGAACAACCCTCACGCTATCCACTCGTCGTGCCCGACTACTACCGGGCCGGACTGTGGAGATGCGATGGCGTCCGAGGTGCGACGTTCCTGTTCCTCGACTGGTGCCGACAACAACACGGCGAACAACTCGTCAGAGAAATGCTCACCTCCCCTAACACCGGGATCCGCAACCTCGTGGTCGCGACGCGTACTCCGTTTGCTCGACTGTTTCGAAACTGGAGCGTCGGAATGCTGTACAACAGGACGCCCTACCAAGACACCAACCCGGCCGTCCGGACTTGGGACGGCGGCCAAAGGCTGGACATCCAGCTGGCGACGACTGCTACCTGCTACCTCGCACCCGCCCGGATCCCGCCAGGTGCCATGATCCGGATCCAAGCACCGACCCAAGCCCGACTGCAGGTCACCGTCGCACTCCGTTCGCCCGTCGAACTCGCTTCTCCTACGGAAGCGATTCCTCGCCCGAGTACTTCAGACGTTCCTTGAACAACTGAGTCAACCGGCGGATCGGGTACATCTGCACGACCTTGCCCTTGTAGGTCACGCGCCCCTGGCTGTCGCGATCAATGTGCTCCTGGATCTCGGTCGTCGCCAAACCGGCGTACAGAGCGCCGAATGTCTCGGGGTCGACACCACGCCCCTTCTCGAGGTCGCTCTTCACGTCCAATCCGCCAACACTGACGGCGAACAGGTTCAGTCCACGCGTCGCACTTTGGTAACGACCCTCTCGCTTCAACGACGCCGCGGCCGTCTTCATCGTGTCGAAACTGCTCGTGATCTTCTCAACGGAATCCTCCGATGGCCCCTGGGCAGCCGCTGCACCCTGTGCCGAAAGGTCCGCTGGAGCCAACAGGCCGATGCTGCCAGCCACGTATCCGGCAGCCAACACGGTCATCACCAACAAGCTCGTTCCAATTCGTTGCATCTGCTCGTCTCCCAGTCGGTTTCCAGCCCGCCACAGGCTCGGGCGTCCCAAACAATCGTCTCAGCCGGTTCCTGACACCGCAAGTGCGGCCTGATGACTCATGCCGCTTCCTGGTCCACCGTCTTCGGACCGACCGGTCGCAACACCTCGCCGCGTACCCGTCCCGATGCCACCGACTGCTCGCCTCGTGACGCCGTCCGATTGAACAACGAACCGGAAATCAACATCACACCCAACGAACCAACCATCGCTGCCAGGCACCCGATCACCGCAATCTCGTTGTCCGTCGCTCCGTTCAGGTAGTCCATCATCAGGTCGTCTCCATCCAGCCCCGGGGATCGATCTTCAGAGTGCTTCTTACCAGGCAGTCGAAACACCATGACGAGCGGCACACCCGATCCCGTCTCTTCGGGTTTCGGACATTCCCGAGCCAACTCTCCATACCTCTTTCCGAGAACCGGCTTCTATCGGATGGGACAGTTGTGACGCGGCACTCCAGACACTGGGGGCCGATCCACCTTGACCCGCTTCTGTCACCTGCCGTATACGAACCGGAATCCGGCCGTTTCTGCGGATAATCGCATCCCTCGAGCCCGATAACTGTGTCACTGCTCTACCGCCACATTCTCGGCCAGCTGCTGCGAGTCTTCCTTGGAGTGCTCGGCGTCCTGACCCTGCTGATGATCGTTGGCGGAGCGTTTCAGCAGGTCCGAGATCACGGGTTGGGTGTGTTTCAGACACTGCAGATTCTCCCGTACATCATCCCCAGCCTCTTGCCGTTTTCGATCCCGGTCGCCGTGCTGCTGACCGTTTGTATCGTCTATGGCCGAATGGCCGCCAACCAGGAAGTTACGGCAGCCAAAGCGGCCGGCATCCCCATCCTCACTATGCTCTGGCCCGCCCTCTTCCTCGGAGGCCTTCTCAGCGCCGGATCGCTGATGCTCACCGACCAGGCCATCCCCTGGTCCGTCGGCAATATCCGCAGCGTGGTCGCCATGGCCATGGAAGACATCGTGCTCGACATGCTCAAGACTCAGAACGAACTCGCCCTGCCGCAGGCCGGTATGTCGATCTCCGTCCGAGGTGTCTCGGGGCAGACACTGCAACGCCCAATCGTCAAGTTCACCTCGGCCGGTGGACACCCCGTCACCGCACAGGCGCGACAGGCCAGCCTCGAATTCGATTCCCAACAGGGACGAATACTCCTGAAACTCACCGATTGCCACCTCGATGTGCCCGGTCACGGGTCGATCTGGCTCGCCGAAGAGACACGGGCTCTGCCACTGCCCGGAGGCCTGAATCGCGCCAAGCCGAGACACATGAGTATCGATACGCTCGAACGACAACTCGCCGAACAGGAACGTCAACTCAAAGCAATCGACGAACACAAAGCCATCAAGGCCTGCTTCAACTTGACCACCGGGGACTTCCAGTCGTGGTCACTCGACAAGACCGCCGCACGACAAGTCAAAGACCTGCACTCGACTCATGCCAGACTGAGAACCGAACTGCACAGCCGGATAGCCTTCTCCAGCAGCTGTTTCTTCTTCGTCCTCGTCGGAGCCCCGCTGGCCATCACGCAGGCGAGACGACAAATCCTGACCAATTTCCTCATCTGCTTCCTTCCAATCATCCTGCTCTACTACCCGATCGTGATTCTCTGCATGAGCCAATCACGGGCCGGGGCGATCGACCCGGCCTGGGCCATGTGGATCGGCAACGGGATGCTGCTGGTCGCCGGCGGAGTGCTGTTTCGCCGCTGCTGCCGACACTGACAAGAACCCGGCTCAAAGAAAACCGCCGGCTCGTCAAGCTCAGACCAGGCTCGCAATCGCCTCGCCGTCCTCAATCATCGACACGGGTCGACCACCCGGATCGCTGAACTGGATCTGAGGATCGATGCCCAGTACGTGGAACACCGTGGCCATCAGGTCCTGAGGCGTGACTGGATCGCTCTTGGGCCGGTAGGCCTTGGTGTCGGACTCCCCAACCGCCTGGCCCATCCGCAATCCGCCACCCGAGAGAGCCAGCGTCGAAAGAGGTGCCCAGTGGTCACGTCCCCGATTACGATTAATCTTTGGAGTCCGACCAAATTCGCCGGTGATCACCAACAGGATCCGGTCCGACAAACCACGCTGACTCACGTCGTCCACGAATGTCGACACCGCGCGGTCGACAACCGGCCCGCGACTGTTCATCGCACCCTCGATGTTGCTGTGCATGTCCCATCCACCATACGACATCGTCACAAAACCACAGCCGGCTTCGCACAATCGTCGAGCCATCAACAGGCTGCTGCCCAGGCCACTACCGTACTTGGCGACCGTGCGAGGATCCTCTTGCTTCAGATCAAATGCTCGAGGCGCCTTGCCCAATACCAGGTTGAAGGCCTGCTGCTCGAAAGCGTTGAGTCCCTCGACGACGCCGTTGCGGTCTGCCGTGCGGCGTAAACGGTCCAGACCACTCAACAGGCCACGCCGGTCCTCGAGACGTTCGACCCGAGTCTGCAGATTCATGTTGTTGCGGGCCTCGCCACTGCTGCCAAACGGAGCGTACGGTGTGCCCAGAAAGGCCGGGCCGTCAGAAGCAATCCCACCAATCCGCACGTACGTCGGCATCCCCGTGTCCCGATGGTTCGGACCGCGGGACTTCGATGCGATCGATCCGATCGACGGCCGTGAAGGTAGGCCGCCGTTGTCGATGCCGCGGTTGTTGTAGCCGGTCATCACCCAGTGCGTCCCGCCACCATGACCACTGTTGCCATGATGAAAAGAGCGGACAAATGCCATCTTGTCGGCCACCTGGGCCATCTGCTGAAAATTGCCGCCCAGAGAAACGCCCGGGATCCGTGTCTGGACTGCACCCGTCACGCTGCGGTACTCGACCGGAGCCGTCATCTTCGGGTCGAATGTCTCGACATGTGTCGGACCGCCGCCCAGCCAGAGCCATACCACCGACGTCTGATTCGCAGATTGACCGCTGGCCGCCGCGACGGCACTGCGAGCCTGCATCAAACCGCCCAGACCCATCGCCCCCAAGCCGCCAACCCGCAGAAAGTCACGACGTGTCGTCCCGTCGCAGTCCCGGTAACGTCGATCCGTTGTCACTGTCAACATGATACATCTCCCTCAAAGACAGACCCGGTCCCACCACACTGCTCACTCAGTAGCCAACACATCTCGCCCAACGCGCAACAGCACTACAACTCCGTCGGCCGAAACTCTGTGCCATCGACCGAGTGGATCGTATCCAGAGACACTGTTCGAGTCAATATGTTGCATCGGGAGTCTCCGATGTGTCTGTTTCGCACTATCGGTCGCAGGCGCCAGAACGGATGAACGGTTTTCACTTTTCCCCAGGCCAACGCCGAGCATGCCGGGGAAAAGGACAATTGGCCGTTAAAAGGCCGCGCCCAGCACGGTCAACCCAACAGCAGGACGTACCGGCAGACGCTGGACTCCTGCAACTGACCAGAAGCCGATCATCCGACGGTTTCAGAGACCCACCACGAGACCTTATAATGCCCGCTCCTGTTGTTTCCCATTCTCTTGCCGACATCGAGTCACCAGGTCACATGAGTAATGCGGTGCCGACCGATCCGCCGCGAATCCGCATCGGTGCGGTCAATTACCTGAACTCCAAGCCATTGATAGAGGGTCTCGAGTCCGAGTTATCTCGAATGGCCCCTGGTGCCATCTTGGTGCTCGACTATCCCAGCCGCCTGGCCGACGATCTCGAGGCCGGTCGACTGGATGTGGCCCTGGTGCCATCGATCGAGTGTCTCCGTAATTCCAACTACGAAGTGGTCACCGACGCCTGCGTCGCCACTCATGGCCCGGTCCTCTCGGTCAAGCTCTACAGCCGTGTCCCAGTGAACTCGATCACAACCCTCGCTCTCGACGAGGGATCACGCACCAGTGCAGCTCTGGCCCGAATTCTCCTCGCCGAACAGTACGGCTTACACCCCGAACTCGAACCCTTACCGCTGGGTCGATCCGTCGATGCCAGCTCGGCCGACGCCGTGTTGCTGATTGGCGACCGCGCGATGCGTCCGTTGGACGAGTCCTTCATCGCGACCTGGGATCTGGGCGAAGTCTGGAGCCAATGGACCGGGTTGCCCTTCGTGTTCGCCGTCTGGGCCACTCGACGCGGTACACCACTCGGACGGGTCCCCGAAACACTCGCCACAGCCCGAGACCTCGGACTCGAACGTCTCGATCAAATCGCACAACGCGAATCGGACGCACTTGGCATCTCGAGTTCCGCAGCCGCCGACTACCTCAAGCACAACCTGCACTTCCACCTCGGAGCAGCCGAACGGTACGGGATGGAATTGTTCCAACGACTGGCCGTCGAACAGGGCCTCGCCTCCGACAACCTCGAACTGATCTTCCGCGACACCACTCTAACCGCACAGCCCATCCTGCATCCCGGTTAATTCTCACCGTCAATCCACGCCCAACCCCACCCACACAACAGAACAACCCCCTCGCCATGCCCCACCACGACCTGCTCGACAAAGCCGTTCTCGGCGAACGACTCACGCCCGCCGAAGGCCTCGAACTGCTCGAAACACACGACCTCGCCCTGTTGGGCCAGGCCGCCGATCGAGTCACTCGGCGGCTGCATCCCGAACCGTTTCGCACCTACAACATCGACCGGAACATCAACTACAGCAACGCCTGCACAGCGGTCTGTGACTTCTGTGCCTTCTATCGGCCAGCCAATCACTCCGAAATGTACGTCCTGGATACCGAAGAACTCCACGCCAAGATTCAGGAAACACTCGAACTGGGCGGTGACCAGATCCTGATGCAGGGCGGACTGCATCCGACTCTGCCGCTCGAATGGTACGAGGATATGCTCAAGGGGATTCGACAGAAGTTCCCAACCATCAATATCCACGCCTTCAGCCCGCCCGAAATTCACCACTTCTGCAAGATCAGCAAACTGCCGCTGGAAACCGTTCTCGATCGACTCAAACAGGCCGGCCTTGGCAGCTTGCCCGGTGGCGGTGGAGAAATCCTCGTCGACCGGGTTCGGAAACTGATCACTCGAGGAAAATGCCTGACCGACGATTGGCTCGAAGTGCACCGCGTCTGGCACTCACTCGGAGGACGCTCAACGGCGACCATGATGTTCGGACACGTCGAAACGCTCGCCGAGAGAATCGAACACCTCGAACGGATCCGCTCGCTGCAGGATGAAACCGGTGGCTTCACCGCCTTCATCTGCTGGACCATGCAGCCTCCCGCGACCCCACCCTGGTTCGGCAATCGCAGCGACGGCGTCGACATGTCCAAGATCCCCCCGGCCGGTGGGTTCGAATACCTCAAGACCCAAGCCCTCGCCAGACTCTATCTCGACAACATCACCAACATCCAATCGTCGTGGGTCACGCAGGGCGAAAAGATCGGCCAACTGGCACTCTCGTTCGGAGCCAACGACATGGGCAGCCTGATGATCGAAGAAAACGTCGTGGCCGAGGCGGGCACCGTCTATTTCCTGTCGTTGGAGACCATTCGTCGCTTGATCGAGGAATCCGGCTACATTCCACGCCAGCGGAACGTCTTTTACGAATACATCGACGATCCACCACTCGTCGATACCACCTCATGATCCGGGTTCGGGACCTCTCCAAGACCTTCCCCGATCTGCAGCAGGGCGAAGTCGTCGCTCTGGATTCCGTCAGTTTCGATGTCGCACCCGGTGAAATTTTCGGATTGCTCGGACCAAACGGAGCCGGAAAAACCACCTGCCTCAGACTACTCGCCACCATCCTCTCACCCACCGCCGGGACCGCATCGATCGACGGACACGATATCGTTCAGCACCCCGGACAGGTCAGATCCTGCATCGGGTTCCTCTCCGGAACCACCGGCCTCTACGACCGCATGACCGCCCGCGAAACGGTCGAGTACTTCGGGCGACTCCATGGACTCGATGAAGTTCGCCTGGCCAAGACCATCCACGACCTCTTCACAAAACTCTCGATCCACGAATTCGCCGACACACTCAATATCCGACTCTCGACCGGGATGAGACAAAAAGTCTCGATCGCTCGTGCCCTCGTCCACGACCCGCCAGTCCTGATCTTCGACGAGCCCACCAATGGCCTCGATGTGCTCGTCGCTCGAGCCGTACTCGATACCGTTGCACGACTCAGAGACCAGGGCAAATGCATCATCTACTCGACGCACATCATGAGCGAGGTCGAACGGCTGTGCGATCGACTGGCCATCATCCACCGGGGCAGCATCCTCGCTACAGGGACACAAGCCGACATCCTCGCCGAATCCAACCAACCCAACCTCGAGGAACACTTCTTCAGCATCGTCTCGCAGTTCGAACACGACAGGACTCCGGCCCAGTCGACAACCAACGACATAGAACACGATGACGGACCCGAAACCCGCTCATGACCGCCACACCTCGCCTCGATCTCCGCAAGATCCGAATCGTGTTCTTCCGAGAACTCCGGGACCAGATCCGCGATCGCCGCACACTGTTCATGGTGCTGGCCCTGCCCGTCCTGCTCTACCCCGCCTTGGGGATCGGCATGCTGCAGATGGCAGTCCTCTTCAACGAAAAGCCCCGAACCGTCGTCGTTCTCGGCTCCAATTCGCTGCCCGAACCCCAACTGATCCAAGGATCCGCCTTCGACTCACGATGGTTCGCCAACCCCGACGATGCACGAACACTCACTGTCGAAACCTCTGGATCAGCATCCAAACAAGCCGCCGACAACACCGACCCCGCACGGCGATTCGAAATCGCCCACAACGTACGCCGCCTCTACCAGCAACGACAACAACTGATCGACTCGACCCACGACACCCCACAACCCCAAACACCCGGCACCGCATCCCAACTGGCACGACTCAACGAATCCATCAACGCCATGCTCCGCGATGCGCACATCGATGTGCTCGTCGTCATCCCCGACGGCTTCCGAGATCGGCTCGAACAGGTCAACCGACAGATCGCGTCGATAACTCAAGGCCAGAACCAAGACCAGAACCAAGACCAGAACCAAGACCAGAACCAAGACCAGAACCAAGACCAGACCGACGCCGACTACCCCCGACCCGTGATCCTGGTCAACGGCGACGAGAAGTCGATGGTCGCTTCACGACGTGTCGAGCGAGTGTTCGAGGCCTGGGAGCAGGAACTGCTGCGACTCAGACTCGAAGCCGCCGGGCTGCCCACGTCGCTCCCCGCTCCCGTCGCGGCCACGGTCGTCCAGGTGGTTGGCGAAGCCCGGAAATCCGCTTTGGTCTGGAGCAAACTCTACCCGATCATCCTGGTCCTGATGACCGTCACCGGCGCCTTCTACCCCGCAGTCGATCTGGCCGCCGGCGAGAAGGAACGCGGGACCATGGAAACACTGTTGATCAGCCCCGTCCGACGCATCGAACTGGTCCTGGCCAAGTTCTTCACCGTACTCGTCTTCAGCCTCACCACTGCACTCCTGAACCTTGTCAGCCTCGGACTGACCGCCAGCTACATGTTCCAACTCGTCGCCCAGGTCAATCCCGACGCCGGGATCGCGGTTGTCGCCCCCTCGATCGCAGGCATGCTGTGGATCCTGGTCATGCTCGTCCCCCTCGCCGCTCTCTTTAGCGCACTCAGTCTCGCACTCGCCACCTTCGCCCGCAGCACGCGCGAAGGACAATACTACCTCTCGCCACTGATGATCGTCGTGATGCTGCTCGTGGCCATGACCGCCGCACCGGGAATCGACATCCAGCCGTTTCACTCGGTCCTCCCCGTCATCGGACCGGTTCTGCTGCTCAAACAACTGATGCTCGATCCCGACTCGGCCGAAACCCTCGCCTACCTGCCCGCAGTCCTCGCAGCCAGCTTTGCCTACGCCGGCCTGGCACTCTGGTGGGCCGTCGCACAGTTCCACAGCGAATCGGTGCTGTTTCGCGAAGCCGAACGCTTCGACCTGAGACTCTGGCTCAAACGACTCCGGACTCACAAACCCAACCTCCCCGGGCCCCCAGCCGCCTGGACCTGCTTGGGCATTGCCATGCTCGGACAACTGCTGCTGATGCAACCCCTGGGCAACTGGCTCGCTTCGCTCGACTCAAGCCAACAACCACGCGCCGCCATCTACGCACTGATCGCTCAGCAAGTCCTGCTGTTCCTGTTCCCCGCCTGGCTGCTCGCCTGCACCCTGCTCAAGGACGTCCGAGCCACTTTTCGACTGCGACAACCCACCATCGCTTCGCTCGCCCTCGCCACCACACTCGCCGTTGCACTCCACCCACTCGTCCACGAACTGATGAACCACCTCCAGTGGTTCTTCCCGCCAGGCTTGCCCGAAGGCAGTCGAGACTTCCTCGAAAAAATGCTCGGACCCGCTCAACCTGCATGGCTCGTGCTGCTCGCGATCGCGGTCACGCCGGCCGTCTGCGAAGAATTCCTTTTTCGAGGCTATGTGCTCTCGGCCTTCAACCGCCCCGGACGACACACACTCGCCGTCGTGATCTCGGCCGTCGCCTTCGGAGCCGTCCACATGATCCCCCAACAGGTGTTCTACGCCACACTGCTGGGACTCGTGCTCGGACTGCTGGCCATCCGGTCCCGAAGCATCTGGCCGGGACTCCTGTTCCACCTCACATTCAACGCCATCTCAGTCATCCAGGAACGCGTGACCGTTGCCGCAGGAGGCTCCGGATTGCACTACGACTGGCCCGTCCTTGTGCCAGCCGCACTGGTCGCACTGGCACTGCTCGTGAAACTCGGACGGACAACCACGCCTCCAGACACGTCCGCCAATGCGTCTGGGAGCCCAGCGTGAGTGAACCGGGCCGTTTCTCCGCCAGGCTGGTTGTCACCGGCGACGGACCGCCGATCCATAACGGAATCGTCGAAGTCGCCGACGGAATCATCACCGACATTTTTTCCGGCCCCGACAGCTCAGCCACCGACCTCGGCAATATCGTCCTGCTGCCCGGCCTGGTCAACGCCCACACACACCTCGAATTCTCGACAATCACCCAGCCACTCGCCGCCAACAACGGCATGGCTGCCTGGATTGGAGCTGTCACCGACAGCCGACGACAGCGAACCAGCCAACTCGACCCGATCCGCATCGGCCTCCAGGAACTCAACAAGGCCGGCACCGCAGCCGTGGGCGAAATCGCGACCGCCGACTGGAACTCAACCCGCCTGAAACCCGATGACCCCACCTGCGTCGTCTTTCGCGAAATCATCGCACTGCGACCCGACCGACACGAGCACGCCCTGGACACCGCCAGCAACTTCCTCGCCCAACCCGCAACACCCGGCTGCATCCGAGGACTCAGCCCGCATGCTCCCTACTCGGTGCACCCCAACCTCTACAACGACCTGATCCAACTCGCCGCCAGCCACGATGTCCCACTCGCCACGCACCTCGCCGAATCCCCTGATGAACTGCAACTGCTCGCCCACGGAAGCGGCCCGATGAGACAACGACTCGAGTCGCTCGGAGCGTGGCATGACTCGGCCATTCCCCATGCAACTCGCCCGCTCGACTACCTCGTCCCACTCGCCCCCTTGCAGCACCCACTGGTCATCCACGGCAACCTGCTCGATCACGACGAAATCAACTGGCTCGGGCAACACACTCATGTCGCCGTCGTCTTCTGCCCAAGAACTCACGCTCACTTTCGCCTCCCACCTCACCCCTGGCCACGTCTGCTCGAACAGGGCACACCGGTGGCACTGGGCACCGACAGTCGAGCCTCCAACCCCGACCTCTCGATCTGGAACGAGCTACAATTCCTCGCACGACATACCAACACCATCCCCGCCGACGAACTGCTGGCAATGGCCACCTCGACCCCCGCGGCAGCACTCGGAATCGAACACGACTGCGGTTCGCTCGCACCCGGAAAACAGGCGACCGCCATCGGCCTGCAACCCGACCCCAATACATCACTCACTCTCACATCCCTCCTCGAATGCGGTCGCATTGCCGGAGTCCTCCGTCGAGGCCGCTGGCAGGCCGCCTGAATTCCGATGACCATCCGTCCCCACGCCGACGCCGACGCCGACACCGACGCCAACTCCGGACATCCCGGCGACGAGCACAACAACAGCGACGCGCTGAGTACATTCCTGAGCGGACTCGAATTTGATCGAGGGGCGCCGCAGGCACTCAGACAGGCAGCCGCCCAACAGGACTCCGTCAGGTTTGTCCGCCTCTGGTTCGATCAACTGACTTGCCGAATCGACTCGAACAATCGCCAACTTCCTCGCAAGGCCTTTGAATGGATCGCCGTTCAACCCAACCTGTCAGCGGCCTGGCGAGCCGCGACGCGAACACAGACGGCGAACCAGCCGGCTCAAGGTCGGCCAACCATCGGTGGCCGAGACCCACATCGATCGCCCCTACCCTACCTCACACGACTCGAACCCGGCGCTTCGGATGGCGACCTGCTGGCCGCTCTCGCTCTACTTGGCCTGCCCACGCCACCACATCGAACCATCCAATGGCTCACCGCCTGGAAAAACGTCATTCAACTCACCGCCACCCGCTCGCTCTCCCCCGAACTCGCATTCACCACCGGCCTGCTGCTCGCACCACTCAAAGGTACCGCCAGGCTCAGACAAGACGGCCGTCGAGCACTCCAAGAAGAACTGCTCGAACGAACCGACACCGACGGTACACCGCACGCCGGAATCCTCGCAGACCTCCCCGAATGGCTCGGCTCCCTCGTTCGCTCTGAATACTGGGGACGACGACTGGCATCACCGACCTGGAACACGACTGCCAAGAAACGTTTCGACCGCCTGGTCGCATTGACCAACTCGCTCTACCGACACCCGAACCGACTGGCCCTCTCGAAACGGCCGACCCGAGGACTCCGCGAACTGCTCGATGAAGCCAACCGCCTCGCCACACACCCCAACCAACCAACCAGGACTCAGTCCGATTGGGCTCACGTCGCCATGCTCCAATGCGACACACCAACACGGACTCCGGCCCTGCTGGTCACCCACGACGGCCCCAAACCGGAACTCGACCTGTCCGTCGACGGCCGCTCACTGCTGCAGGACGCCTGGTCGATACGCGTCACCTGTGGTCACTCGGACTGGGTCCTGGACGATTGGACCTGTGTCTGCTGGCAAAGCGACGACGACGCCGACTACATCGAATTGCAGGCCGATGCGGGACAGGGACGGCGAGTCGACCGCCAGATCCTGCTCTCGCGATCAGAAGAACTGCTCGTGCTCGCCGACGTTGTCATCAACACGCCCGCATCTCCCGACACCGACCAGCCCGCCAACACAACACCACTCACCGTCCGCTCCAGCCTCGGACTCGCACACGGCGTCGTCGCCGGCCCCGCACGCACCGGCCGCCGAGACTGGAAAATCAAAGGAGTCGGCGGCGTGGCACGCATCCTCCCGCTGGCATTGCCCGACGACCCGCTGCTAGCCACCGGACGATCCAGCATCGACTGCCACGACAGGCGACTCGAATGGACACACGCCGGAACCGGACCCGCACTCTACCTGCCACTCGTCATCGACTTCTCCAAACACCGATCGCGAAGCCGACCCGAATGGAATCGCCTCACCGTGACCGAAAACCGACAGGTCGTATCGACACAACAGGCTGTCGGATTCCGAGCCCGACTCGGCGACTCGCAACTGGTCCTCTACCGCAGCCTCGCCCCCCCCCTCACACCGCGTTCCGTACTCGGACTCCACACTCAACACGAAACCGTGATCGGTCTGCTGGAATCCAACGGAGACTTCCGCGGACTGGTGATGGTCGAACCGACCGGTCGGGCACTTCCCACATCCTAAGATGACCGGCATAATGATTGGCCCCGGGTCAGTCCACCACGAGAGACCAACCGATGAGTGACACGTTTGCCACGCTCGAAGAACTTCAGCAAAACGACGGACCACAGGCAGCACTCGAGCAATTGGCTCGAGTGCTGACCGACGAAGCGAACTACCATCGGCTGTTCGACGTCCTGCTGATGCAGAAGAAACTCGAACTCCAGCTGCCTTTGGTGCGGCCCACCTCGTTCGACGATGTCCCCGACGACGACCGCAGCGGGTTCGAGACGCACTATGTCGAGTCCGCCCGAACTGTCGGTCGACTGCTGCTCGAAAAAGGACGCGTCGGTGATGCGTGGGTGTATTTCCAAACCATCCAGGAACCCGGCCCCGTCCGAGAAGCACTCGAACAGGTTGCTTCCGATGGCGAGGACTACGAGAAGACCGAAGAACTGATCAACGTGGCCCTCTACGAAGGAGCTCACCCGGTCAAGGGTCTCGAGCTGATGCTCAACTCGCACGGCACCTGCAACACCATCACCGCACTCGACCAGCAGATCACCCAACTGCCGCCCGACGACCGACGCGCCGCAGCCTCGCTGCTCGTCAAACAACTCTACGGAGACCTCTGCCACACGATCAGTGCCGAAATCACACAAAGACTGCCGATGATCGAACCGTCCGACAACCTCCGGGAACTCATCGCCGGTGACCGCGACTGGCTCTTCGCCGACAACAACTACCACATTGATGTCTCGCACCTCAGCTCCGTCGTTCGCTTCGCACGCTTCCTGGAAAACGACTCCCCCGATCTCCAGAAAGCTCTCGAACTGGCCGAATACGGCCAACGACTCGACCAGCAGTTCCACTACGCCGGCGAAGTCCCCTTCGGCGACTTCTACACCGCACACGGACACTTCCTCCGTGCCCTGCTCGATGACGGACGCGATGAAGCCGTCGACTACTTCGCCGGCCAACTCGAAGCCGAACCCGATGAAGAAGACAAGCAGCTGATCGCCTACGTGGTTGTGGACCTGCTGAGACGGATTGGGCGGGTGGATGACGCGGTCGAACTTGCCGTCACCCACCTGGCCCATCTCGAAGACTCCACCGGATTCAGCTTCTCCGAGTTGTGCCAATCCACCGGACGACTCGACCTGCTCCGCGACACCGCCCGCAGCCGAGGCGACCTGGTCACCTGGGTCGGTGCCCTCATCGGAGCAACCGACCCCACCAGCGACTGACCCACTCGCAACACCAACACCTCGCCATGACCGCTTCCGGATCCGAATTCCTGCGTCACAACCAGGCGGCATGGAACCGGTTGGTCCGGGCGGGCAGCCAGTTCGCCCGAGTGGTCACCGACTCCGAACTCGCCAATCCTCTCGATGTGCTCGACGGCCGAGGCTGGTTGCCGGCAAGCGTGCAGGGACTGGATGTGCTCTGCCTTGCTGCTGCCGGTGGCTGGCAGTCGATTCTCTACGCCGCCGCCGGAGCACGCGTCACCGTCGTCGACATCAGCGACGAGATGCTGGCCATCGACAGCCGCGAAGCCAAAAAACGACGGCTCCAGGTCGATGTCGTCCAAGCCTCCATGGATGACCTCTCAGCTCTCAGAGACGAAGCCTTCGATATCGTTCATCAACCTGTCAGCACCTGCTATGTCCCCTCGCTGGAACCGGTGTTTCGTGAGGTCGCTCGTGTCCTTCGCGACGGAGGACTTTACGTCAGCCAACACAAACAACCCGCCAGCCTCCAGGTCTCGCACCGTGACCGACGCGATCGATATGTCGTCGGGATTGAGTACTACCACGAAGGGCCGCTGCCGGATGTGCCCGATTCAGCCTACCGCGAACAAGGAACTGTCGAGTTCCTGCACCGGTGGGAAGAACTCGTCGGAACTCTCTGCCAGGCCGGCTTCGTCATCGAAGACCTCCGCGAACCGCTCCGAGCCGATCGGACCGCACAGCCAGGCGACTTTCGACACCGCGGACGCTTCTTCCCGCCCTACGTTCGCATCAAGGCACGCCGACGACAACGTGCCGAAACACAGATCAGCAACCCGCTCTGGACTCCCACTCCCAAGTCCTAGACGAGTGTTGCAACAGATCGGGCGCGACGGACCCACTGGCCAGTACGAGTGGCACAACCGAAAAAGTCGACCCATTTTCCCAAATCTGCGCAATTGGAATCCAGAGCCGCGAGCTACTGAGCCGATTCAAGATTTCAGGAGGCAATCGCCGCAACACTCCTATTGACGTGTTCCGACATCTTTGCCATATAACTCGCCAAACAGTCAACGAATGGATTCGTCTGACCGAGACAGTAGCACGGAAGCTGCCAATCGCCCTTCCAGCTCGTACCTCGCTCAGGCACTGCCAAGCAAAACAAGGAGTGTCTCGGCCGTGACTAGATTCGCTTTTATTCTCGTCGCCACCATCCTCTTGGTCGCACCGTCCGCCGGAACCCTTGCCCAGGACACGACGTCACCGTCGAGTCCGCACAAGATCGCACTGATTGACATCGCCGGAGTACTCAAAAAGTACAAAAAAGTCGATGCCCTTCGAGCAGAGATCAAAGCAGAGATCGCCAAGAGTGAACCTAAGCGTGCTGCCATGATGAAACAGCTCGAAACACTCGACAAGAGACTCAAATCTGGCAGCATCGAACGCGGTAGTGCCAAGGCTGCTGAACTCGAACAACAAGCCGACCAGGTCAAGGCCGAACTGGTCGTGTTCAACAAGAACGAACGCAAACGGATACTCCGACGCGAAGCGCAACTGCTCAAGACCATCCATGGCGAAATCAAGGCGGTCGTCAAACGAGCCGCCGACGCCTGGGGCTACACACTGGTCCTGCGATTCAACAGCTCCGCCTCGAACACTACGACGCCCGACAGCGTCGTCGGAGAACTCCAACGCCAAGTGGTCTACCACCGGCCCGAAGACGACATCACCAAGCCGGTCATCGAATTCCTCAACAAACAATTCGTCAAGGAATCTCCTGCACCACGCACCGGCGCTCAGCCGGTCGGAGCCACCAAGACCAAGACCCGCTGAGTCCAGACTCAACGGGTCCGACTCGGATTCGAATCACGACGGCCCCCGAGACGCCAATTGCCCCGTGACGACTGTCACGGGGCCGTTCGGCGTAACGCAGGTCACACAGCCCGCACACTCCAGTACTGCCCCGCATGCCAGTCACCTGCACTGAACAGCCGCTGCACACAACGCCCGCACGGGTCAGCCCGCTTCGGTCGTTTAGAAACCAGTGCACACTGGGCCGTTCCGTCGAATGCCAGGGGGTCGGCTTTGTCACCGGATCGACCGTCCACCTGGGGCTCCACCCGGCTGAACCCGGATTGGGACTCGCCTTCCAGAGACTCGATTGCGCCGGCTCACAACCTATCCCGGCCACCCGCCAGTTCGTACTGCCCCGACAACGGCGGACCGCCATCGGACGCGAGGGCATCGTCGTCGAACTCGTCGAACACGTCGTTGCTGCACTCGCCGGAATGCAGATCGACAACTGCCTGATCACGCTCGATGCCCCCGAACCGCCAGGCTTCGACGGATCCTGTCGACCAGTCGTCGATGCGATTCTTGAAGCCGGTCGAGTCACCCAGGACGCAGCACGACCCTGTCAGGTCATCGATCGAGTCCTCTCGCTCGGCACACCCGAACAGAACATCACGCTCAGACCGATGGCTCGACCCGGACTCGCCATCACCTATCACCTCGACTATGGAACCCAGTCACCCATCCGGCCACAAACTCGTACGTTTGAGCTCGACCCCGATCAGTTCGCGACCGAAATCGCCGGCTGCCGCACATTCGTCCTCGACAGCGAAGTCGAAGCCCTCAGGAAACAGGGACTCGGCAACGGACTCACTCACCAAGACCTGCTCGTCTTCGGACCCCAGGGACCGATCGACAACCCGCTGCTGTTCCCCGACGAATGCGCTCGACACAAAATCCTCGACTGCATCGGTGACTTCGCCCTGCTGGGCACCGACCTCTGGGGACACATCCACGCCTGCCGGACCGGACACACCCACAACCACCAAGCCACTGCTCAACTCCTCGACCTGCAACAACAACAACAACCTGTGGCTTCCCTCAACGCAGCCTGAATCCAGTCACCCCCCACAAAGCACCATGCCTGCCAACATCTCACCACTGGCCCATGTCGATCCGGCGGCTCTGCTCGGTTCCGATGTCACCATCGGCCCGTTCTGCCTGGTGGGACCAGGAGTCCGACTCGGCGAAGGTACTCGACTCGACAGCCATGTCGTGCTCACCGGAAACACCGAAACCGGCTGCAACAACCGCTTTCTGCCACACTGCGTCATCGGTGCCGATCCTCAGGACAAGAGCTACGAAGAATCCGAAACTCGCCTGCTCATCGGCAACGACAACATGTTTCGCGAAGGGGTCACGATCAATCGCGGGGCCGAAAAGGACGACGGGACAACACGGATCGGGAACCGCAACCTGCTAATGGCCAACGCCCATGTGGCTCACAACTGCCATGTGCACAACGACGTGATCCTGGTCAATGGTGTCCTGCTCGGAGGACATGTCGATGTCGCCGACCGAGCCATCATCTCGGGCAACTCGGTCGTCCACCACTACTCCTCGATCGGCACACTGGTGTTCGTCAGCGGTGGCTGCCGCGTCCCGCACGACATCCCCCCTTACATGCTGGCCGCCGGCAGCGACAACCCGCGACTGACATCGATCAACAAGATCGGGATGCAACGTGCAGGGATCCCCTCGGACACCATGATGCTGATCCGGCAGGCCTTCCGGATGCACTTCCGCAAACGCCAGAACATCGAGACCGTCCAGCAACACTTCGAAGCCGAACTCCACGGCCAGCTGCCGCACGAACTGACTCACTGGCTCTCGTTCATCACCAGCCAGAACCAGGGACACAACCTCCGAGCCCGTGACCCGGTCGGCAACTCGAAATCGGCTGTACCGCGGGACACCCCCGAACAGACCGACAACACTGACACTCTTCCGAAACGGCAGGCTGCATGACTCGTCTGAAAATCGCTGTCGTGGGCGTAGGTGCCCTCGGCCGACACCACGCCCGTATTCTCGCCAACCTCGAGTCCGTCGACCTCGTCGGAGTCGCTGAGCCCAACAGCGACATCGGACGACCGATCGCCGAAGCCTGCGGGTGTGCACATGTCACCGACTTTCACGACCTGCTCGACGATGTCGACGCCGTCACCGTCGCCGTCCCCACGTCGGCTCACCTGGCAGTCGCCGGAGATTGCCTCAAGGCCGGCTTGCCCGTGATGGTCGAAAAACCAATTGCCGCCACTCTCCGCGATGCCGCACTGCTCGTCGACCTCGCCGACCGACAGAATGTCGTCCTCCAGGTCGGACACGTCGAACGATTCAACCCCGCCGTCCAGGCCGCGTTCGGGCAGATCGATCGACCCAGGTACCTCAAGATCGAACGACTCAGCCCCTTTGCCTTCCGCTCAACCGATATCGGCGTCGTCCACGACCTGATGATTCACGACCTCGAACTCGCCCTCGCACTCGTCGAATCACCCGTCCGCTCGGTCTCCGCCTTTGGAATCAGCCTGATGGGCGGCCACGAAGACTCGGTCCAGGCTCGATTGGAATTCGAAAATGGCTGCATCGCCGACATCTCGGCCAGCCGAGTCCACCCCGAACCGCGACGCGTCCTGACGTCGTGGTCCGCCTCAGGATGTGTGCACGTCGACCTGCACAACCGTACCCTCAAGACCTATCGACCCTCCCAAACACTGCTCGCAGGCCCCTCGCCTCTGGAACTGGCTGCCGTCCCCGGAACCGATATCGAACAACTCAAGCAGAAGGTCTTTGGCGAATTTATTACGGTCCGCGAAACTGAGGTCTCCGATGCCGACGCACTGACCGCCGAACTGCAACACTTTGCCGACTGCATTCAGAATCGAAGCCGGCCACTCGTCGGAGGCCCCGAAGCACTCCGTGCCATGGTCGCCGCCGACCAAGTGCTGGAATCAGTCAACGAACACCTCTGGGATGGACACGCAGCCGGAGCCAAAGGCCCCAACGCCAGACGTTCAACCAGACGACCGGCTCGCCACCAAGCCGCATAGCGTTCGCCGCAGGCTAATCCTCGGGGTGACTCTGTTCCAGCCTCGAGCCGCTCCCCAGCCTACGTCTCAGCCTGCCGTGCACACCAGGTCGCTCCCACTCCACAAGCCACCACCGGCGACCAGGCAGCGACGTCGGGAGACAGGACCTGGAAACTGGCCAGGTACAGGCACGCCTCGCCAGCACCCAACAACGCCAGCATCACCATGCCCGCCATCGCCAGGTTGGCCACCACACCGCGACTCTCACGCCGTACCAGGAACGGGATCGCCAGGAAAACGGCGGCGATGTTGAGCAGTGGTCTGGTCAACCGGGCGTGGACGGCGAGCGACTGTTCGTGAGCCGCTCGGGCGGCCTGCGACGGGTTGCGGATTCGACGCAACAACTCGGGCGTCGACAAAAATTTCACGCTGCCAGACTTCTTCGCTAACTGGTCCGGAGTGACTCCCGAAACAAGAAACAGCGTGCCTGGGCGAGGACCCGGACGCAGTACCTCGCGACCGGTCACACCCAACAACAACGTCTCCGCCGACGGATCCAGCCCCGCCAGCAACCAGCCCGATTGGCCTCGAGGACCGCGACCCACGTACTTCGCCCGCCGAGCCTTCAATGTGGTCAGCCGTGTCACCACGTCGGGAACCGGTAACACGAATTCGGCATCCACCAACCGAGACGAAGACGGAAATACTCGCCTCGCGGAAATCAATATGTGACTGGCAAAATCCAGCGACGGCCGGACGTCGATGCCCTGCTCGAGTTGGCGGCCCCTGGGAGTCTGCAGGACGTGAGCCACTCGAGGCAGAAGACACTCCTGGTTGGCGATCATCGCCCCGTTGATCAGGACCACACCCAGGATCAACGGCAACACGATGCGATACAGGGGCACACCCGCGGCCAGCAACGGATGAAGTTCGCCAGTCCGTTGGACTCCGACCAATGTGATCATCACGGCCAGCACGCAAAGCATGTGACCCACTAGACTCAACAACAGACTCGACTGGCACGCATAGAACAATGCCATCCGGCGGACCACTGGCCACACCGAACCGTCGGGACTCACTTTCTGAAACTCGTCGGCGTTGGTGAACGCATCGAAAACGAAAAATACACCCAACGCCGCCACGAAACAGGTGAAAAAGGCGTGGAAATACCGCTTCATCAGGTAGCGGTCAAACGTCGTCAGCACGGCAGCCGCCTTCCTGGCGCAAGAACCAACTCGGTCGGTCTCGGTCGATGGATTCTCACCCCCCTGGCCGTGACGTCTCGAGCCTCAGGCGAGGATTACATGACGTCACGCGCCCCCTGTCAAGGGGGATCGCGGCATGGCCGCCCGACACAGCGACCGCTAGTCTGGACCGTGATGATCGACCACTCACACACCAAGACCAACACACCACCCACGACGCGACGCAGTCGCCTGGGACACCGGCTACTGATCGCCGCCGCCATCACCTCGAGTCTCATCATCGGCTCGATCGCCTGGTCCGTCGGGCAACGCTCACACGACCTCAGACAACTCGAACAGGCCGGAGCCATCTTCGACGACCGGACCAATGATCCCTCCTGGATCCGGCTCTCCGGTGCCACACTCGGACCCAACACCGTCGCCAGCCTCGCACGTCTCACACAACTCGAAGACCTCGTGCTCGACGAATCCAACGTCACAGACAACGATCTCAAACGCCTCGCACAACTCACCCAACTCAAACGACTCTCGCTGGTTCGCACCGCTGTCACCAACGACGGACTGGCTCACCTCGCTCACCTGCCTCGACTCGGCACGCTGATCCTGAATTCCTCCTACCACGTCACCGATGAAGGACTCGACACACTGGCAAGATTCGAAAGCCTCGAAGAACTCAGCCTCCTCGACACCACCGTCACGCTCCCGGCTCTGATTGCCCTCTCGAGTCAACACGACACTCTGCAGATCAACTCGCCGCACGGAGTCCTCGGCAATCGCAAATTGGCACTCTCGGGAACCGAAATCACCGACGCAGGACTGCTCAGACTCCACAACGCCCAGGGACTCCAGGGACTCGAACTACCGCGACGGATCACCGATCGAGGTTTCCGACACCTGCACCAACTCGCCGATCTCAAGTACCTCGTCGCCGCCGGGACCGCCATCACCGACCAAGGCCTCAAGGAACTGCTCAACCACACCGACGCACTCTCGGAACTGGACCTCTCCGACTGCAGCCGGTTGACCGACAACGGTCTCGCAGTGCTCGCCACTCTTCCCAATCTCACCCAGCTCAAACTCGACCAGACGGCCGCCGGCCCCCAACTGCTTCAAGACCTCGCCAACAACTCACAACTCGAACTGGTCTCGCTGGATGGCTGTCGAGCCGTCAACGACCGGGCAATCGAAAAACTGCTCGGCTCCCACGTCCACACCCGCCTCCGGTTCCTCAGACTCTCCGGAACCCGCATCACCAATGCTTCGGTCGAACCACTCGCCCGAAACCAACTGCCCGCCCTCAAAGGCCTCGACCTCCAAAACACTCGGGTCACCAGCGACCTCGCCTCTCGCCTGCGACAACGCTTCCACGGATGCCGCGTTCTCCACTAACAACCCACTGAATCCGCCACCAGTTCGTCCCGCACCCTGACAAACTTCTTGATCAACCCGTCGGCCGCCACCTCGCTCACGTACAGGTCGCCGCGGCTGTCACCCCAGATGCCGTGAGGAAACGATTTGAACTGATGCGGCTCGTCTCCCGCCTCCCCCCACTGACTCAACACACTGCCCTGCCGATCCAAAATCGTCACCCGCGGGCCGATCTCGGCCATGAAAATCGTCTCGTCCGAATCGAACCACAACTTGTCCGGACGCAGAAAACCCGTCCACTCGTCCAGGTACTCACCCTCGGCATCAAACAACTGAATCCGATTGTTCTCGCGGTCGCAGATGTACACCCGATAATCGCTGTCGACCCAGACCGAATGCACCAGGTCAAACTGACCCGGACCGCTTCCCGGCTCGCCCCAACTCTTGATCAACACGCCCTCGGGTGAAAACTTGTGCACCTTGTGATTCACGTAACCGTCGCTGACAAACAAACAACCGTCCGGAGCAATTGCCAGATCGGTCGGCCGGTTGAATGGCACGCCCGGCGGACGAGGCACACCCGGAGTCCCCAGTGTCCACTGCAACTCTCCGCCCGGACTGAACTTGTAGACGCAATGACCCAACCACTCGGTCAGGTAAATGTTGTCCTCGACGTCAATGTAGATCCCATGAGCGTTCTCGGGCACCAGCACCGTGTCGTCCCACGACTCGATCACGTTGCCGTCCGTGTCGAAGATGATCAAAGTGTGCTCGCTGCGACTCGAAACAATCACCCGGTCCCGACTATCGACCCCCACACTGGGAATCCAGCCAAACGACCAGCCATCGGGCAACTTCGCCCAATCACTGACCACCTCGTAACGGTACTCCCCCTGCCCCACTCGTGTCGTCATCGTTCACGCCCTCCCAATCAATCGGCCGACCCATCTCTGCATCCAACACCTGAAATACCTTGACCACGGCGTTCGATCAAGGACACCCGAGTTCTCAGCGACTCCTCGATACCCGTTCCCATCGCCTGACCACTGTGGTCTAATGCCCTCATGGCCTGCCTCCGCCCCCTCACGCCGCCGCCACAGACTGGGCTCTCTCGCCGCGACCTGCTTCAGGTCGGCGGATTGGGACTGACCGGTGCGACCTTGTCGGGACTGCTGGCGGCCAACGAGACGACTCGAACTCGAGGTGGCCGTCCGACGGCCGACGCCTGTATCCTGATCCATCTCAACGGCGGACCACCCCACCTGGACATGTGGGACCCCAAACCCGACGCGCCTCAGGCCATTCGAGGCGAATTCTCGACAATCGCCTCGTCGATCCCCGGCTATCGAGTCGGTGAACTGATGCCGAAACTCGCCCGCCACATGCACCGGGCGACCGTCGTTCGCTCAATGCACCACAGCGTCAACAACGCACACGCGGCCGCCGTGTACTGCTCGCTGACTGGCCACGATCGAGGCGAACTCGGAGGCGGAGCCAAACAGACCGATCACCCCTCGCCCGGTTCGATCCTGACACGCCTTCGAGCTCCCGAACAAATCGTCGTGCCACACGTCACACTGCCCTACATGACCCAGGAAGGACGAGGCGGACCGCCGCAACCCGGGTTCTTCGGTGGATTCCTCGGACGGGCTCTCGATCCCCTGTTCGTGCTCCGTGACCCCAATCGTGCCGATTTTGGAGTCCCCGAACTGACACTCCAAACCGGAGTCTCGGCACAACGACTCTCGGTCCGACGCAAACTCTTCGACAACCTCAATCAACAAGCCGGGCTCGGAACCCAACCCGAAATCAGCGACCGCAACGCCCAAGCCATGAACAGCTTTCAGGGCAAGGCTCTCGACCTGCTGACCTCCGAGACCACACAACGCGCCTTCCGTATCTCCGAAGAACCCGATTCGACACGCGAAGCCTACGGACGAAACATTTACGGACAAAGCACCCTGCTGGCCCGCAGACTGATCGAAGCGGGCACCCGACTGGTCACCATCGCCTGGGCACCCGATGCCAACGCCACCTGGGACACTCACACCAACAACTTCGGCAAACTCAAGAATAGCCTCCTGCCCCAGTTCGACGCAGCCGCCAGTAGCCTGATCCATGATCTCGATCAACGTGGACTGCTCCAACGCACCGTCGTCGGCATCTTCGGCGACTTCGGCCGCACTCCCAAGATTAACCCCAATGCCGGCCGTGATCACTGGAACTTCTGCTACAGCCTGATGATGGTCGGTGGAGGTTTCCAGCAAGGACTGATCCATGGACGCAGTGATCGAATCGGAGCCTACCCAGACGCCGACCCGCTGGTCCCCGGCGATGTCATCTCCACACTCTTCGCCTGCCTGGGGATTTCTCATGACGGAGAAATCCACGACCGACTCGATCGGCCCTATCGCATCGTCCCAACCGGCGACGTCCAACCGCAGTTGCTCGGGTAGCCACCCCCCTTCCTTGTCGCTCCCGGTAGGCGACACTAAAGTTGGACGTTTGGCCATGGTCCGCTACTGGCTGCGTCCGGATCACGGTCCGACGACGACGTAGCAGACTTGTTCCACGCACATCACAAACCGGGAGTCTCGTCGTGGCAGTTCAGGTAGGCATCAATGGTTTTGGCCGCATCGGACGGATCACCTTCCGGGCCATGGCCGCCCGCAGCGACGAATTCGAAGTGGTCGCCATCAACGATCTCGGCGATCCCGCCGCACTGGCCAATCTCCTGAAATACGACAGCACACAGGGCCGGTTCCCCGGCACCGTCGAAGTCGATGGCAATACGCTGATCGTCAACGGACGATCGATCCGAATCTGTGCCGAACGCGATCCCGGAAACCTTCCGTGGGGAGAACTCGGAGTCGAAGTGGCTCTGGAATCGACCGGCTTCTTCACCAACCGTGCCGCCGATGGACGGCCTGGCTACGACAGCCACCTCGCCGCCGGTGCCCGCAAGGTGATCATCTCGGCACCCGCCAGCGATCCGCCAGATCTCACCGTCGTACTCGGAGTCAACGACGAACAACTGACCCCCGAACACCTCTGTGTCTCCAATGCCAGCTGCACCACCAATTGCTTGGCACCAATGGTTCAGGTGCTGCACGAACAGTTTGGCCTCGCCTACGGACTGATGACCACCGTCCACGCCTACACCAACGACCAGCGGACCGGCGATCAATTGCACTCCGATCCACGCAGGGCTCGTGCGGCTGCCGCCAATATCATCCCCACCTCGACCGGAGCCGCTAAGGCCGTCGGGCTCGTGCTCCCCGAACTCGATGGACGACTCACCGGGATCTCGCTCCGAGTCCCTGTCCTCACCGGCAGCATCACCGACCTCGTCGCTACGCTCGATCGCGAAGCCACCCCCGAAGCCATCAACCAGGCCATGCAGGACGCCGCAGATGGACCACTCAAGGGGATCATGGAATATACCACCGACCCCATCGTCTCCAGTGACATCATCGGCAATACACACAGCTGCATCTTCGATGGCAGCTGGACCACCTCGATCGGAAACAACATGGTCAAGGTGCTCGGCTGGTACGACAACGAATTCGGCTATTCCAACCGAACCGCCGACCTCATCGCTCGATTGGCAGCGCTGTAAGGCAACACCAACACCATCTCAGCACCACGATTTCACTGGACGCCGGACGACAGCTCGGTCAGACTCTCGGACATCATTGTCCTGAGCTGCCCCTGCCCCAATTTCAGTTCCAGTTCCAGTTCCGCGCGACCCGCGCCGGATGGACACACCGATGAGTCGCCGGGATCTTCTGGAGATCTACACCAGCAACACGCCGACGATCGCACCGTCCATGCTGGGCTGCGATTTTGGCAATCTGCACCGTGAGGTTGAACTGCTCGAATCCGCCGGGGCACAAGTCCTGCATCTGGATGTGATGGACGGACACTTCGTCCCCAACCTCACCTACGGACCCGTCGTCGTCGAAGGACTCAGACACATCACTCAACTCCCACTCGATGCCCACCTGATGATCACCGACCCCGATCCCGTACTCGACCAGTACCTCGACGCCGGCTGTGACGGAATCACCGTCCACGTCGAAGCCTTCCTCGACAATCCCGATACGCTCGCAAAGACACTCGAAACGATTCGGTCGGCCGATGCCGTCGCCGGAATCGCCATCAACCCTGCCACTGACGTCAAACAACTCGACGGACTCTTCGACTTAGCCGACTTGGTACTCGTGATGAGTGTCGAACCGGGCTTTGGAGGCCAGACCTTCCAACCCGCCGCTCTGGACAAACTCGAACAACTCGCCGACACCTGCACACCCCTGGCCACTCTGGCCATCGACGGCGGAATCGCCGACGAGACCATCCCTCGAGCCTACCAGGCCGGAGCCCGTGTCTTTGTTGCCGGAAGTGCCATCTTCAAAAGTAACAACTACCGCGAAGCCATCGGCAACCTCGAACACGCTGCCACACAGACCTGTACGACTCGCGAGGCCTGAAGACGATGCCGATTATTGCCGTCGTCCGACCCGGCTCGACAGACTTCGACGTCCAGAACCGGATCCAGGGCAATCTCGATCTGCCACTCAACGACAAAGGCCGAGATCAACTGGCCGTCTCGATCGAGCAACTCGCCGCATGGCCGCTCGAAGCGATTGTCTCGGCACCGCTGGACCCCGCACGATCGACAGCCGAAGCGATCGCAGAAGCCCTCGACCTTCCCGTGCGATTCCACGAAGAACTCCAGAATATCGACCACGGTCTCTGGCAAGGACTCTCGCTCGATGACATTCGCCGCAAGTCGCCCAAGGTGCTCAAGCTCTGGCAAGAATCGCCCGAAACCATTCGCCCGCCTGAAGGCGAAACGATCCAGGAAGCCCTGGCACGAACGCTGGCAGTCCTTAAGAAACCTATGAAACGCGAAGAATCCTTCGCCATCGTCACCTCCGACCCGCTCGCGACACTGCTCGGATCCGCCATCACCTCGACGCGACCAGAATTCGAATCGGTTACCGGCTGCCGCGGACAGGACCAGCTCATCTCCATCTACTCGACCAACGGCCGCGTTCCAGTCGCCGATCCCGAGCACCCCTGGCGAACAAAGGCAGCCACCGGCAGCCTACTGCCGGTGGCTGGCAACAACCGGAGCGCAACCCTTGGCTGAACAATCTCATGTCCAAGACTGGTTGACTCACGGAGACCGCAACAAGCGGGGCGTGCCCGAAGGCCTGTGGATGGCCTGTGGCGGCTGTGGAACAACCCTCTATCGCAAACAGGTCGAAGACAATCTCGAAGTCTGCCCCGAATGTGAACACCACTTCTACGTCCCGGCCGCCACACGCATCGCGCAACTCCTCGATCAAGACAGCTTCGAAGAATGGTACGAAGGACTGCTGCCATGCGATCCGCTCAAGTTCTCTGACCAGAAGTCCTACCCCGAACGGATCGCTGCCGAACAAAAAAAGACCGGTCTGACCGAAGCCTGCGTGGTGGGGCGAGGCTACATGAGAGGCCGGCCACTGGTGTTTGGACTCACCGATGCCGGATTTATCATGGGCAGCATGGGTTCGGTCGTCGGAGAAAAACTGACTCGGGCAATCGAAGAAGCCACTCGACTGAAACTGCCACTGGTTATCGTCAGTGGGTCGGGTGGAGGAGCCCGCATGCACGAGGGGATTCTCTCGCTGATGCAAATGGGAAAGGTCTCCGCTGCACTCGCTCGATTCGACCAGTCAGGAGGACTGTTCATCTCGGTGCTCACCAACCCCACCATGGGGGGAGTCGCCGCCAGCTTCGCCTCGCTCGGGGACTTCGTCGTCGCCGAACCCAGGGCACTCATCGGGTTCGCCGGACCACGAGTCATCAAGAATACCGTCAATATGGAATTGCCCGACGGTTTCCAAACCAGCGAATTCCTGCTCCAGTGTGGATTCGTCGACCGGATCATCCGACGACACAACCTTCGTAGTGAACTCGCACGACTGATCGACTACTGCGGTCAATAAGCCCAAGCCATGCTCGAATTCCTCAAGGCACTCTTCGAAAAGAAAGACAAGGTCGCCAAGGTCGACCTCGCATCGCGATTCGACTTGATCGGACGCATCGGACAGGGAAGCATGTCGAAGGTCTTCCGGGCACGCGACCCCGCTACCGACCGCATGTACGCCGTCAAAGTGCTCGATGGTCCCAAGACCCGTAAACTCGACGAACGATTCCTCGCCAAGGGACTCCAGCGACTCAGCGAAGGCGAAGTCGCCATTGAGTTGGACCACCCCAGAATCGTCAAGACCTACGAATACGGGTGGACCACCGAAGACGAAATGTTCCTCGTCATGGAGTTCGTCGAAGGCGTTGGACTCAGCTTCCTTGTCGACACCCAAAACGAACACCTGCTGCAGGGACGCTTGAGGTTCCTGATCGAGTTAGGTGAGGCGATCGAGTACTTTCACTCGAAGAACCTGATTCACCGAGACATCTGCCCTCGAAACATCCTTCTCGATCAGGATTACCACATCAAGTTGATCGACTTTGGCCTGGTCGTCCCCAATACACCACCGTTCCAACAGCCCGGAAATCGTACCGGGACCGCGATGTATATGGCGCCCGAACTGATGAAACGTAGGAAAACCGATCAGCGGATCGACATCTTCAGCTACGCCATGACCTGCTTCGAATTGTTCGCCAACCGACTGCCATGGGACTCCAGCGGACAAACCATCGAATTGATGCAACAACGAATCAACCAGCCGGCCACCGACATCCGCGAGTTTGTTTCAGACATTGACGAGGACGTCGCTGAAACGATCATGCGTGGCCTCGAATCCGATCCCGATTCCCGCTGGTCCTCCGCCGCACAAATGGTCGCCCGCTTCCGCGACGCACGCCAGCGGCTCGAAGGTGTCCGCGAGTAACACTCGACGGGATCCTCGACATGCTCGTGCTCGGAATCGAAACCTCCCGACAACCAGGCTCCGTCGCACTGCGACGTGACTCGCGCTGTCTGGCCAAAGCCACTCTCGACCACGATGGACTGCGACACGCCCAGGCACTCCCACCCGTCGTCGCCAAACTGCTCCACGACCACGCGCTCACGACCGCCGACATTGACCTGATCGCGATCAGCCACGGACCAGGTAGCTTCACCGGACTCCGCGTCGGGATCGCCTTCGCAAAAACCCTCGCCTGGTCCACCCGCTGCCAACTGGTCGCCGTCGACACCTTCGCCGCCATCGCCGCACACGCCCCATCGACAGCCAACTCACTCTACGTTGCCGCCGATGCCCAAAGACAACAACTCTTCGTTCGATACTACCGCAGGCAACACCCAGAGATCTGGACGCCCGACGGCAACCACGCAATCGTCAATACCGTCGATTGGTGCGGCGAACGGACACCAACCGACACCATCATCACGCCCGACACACCAATCCTTGAACCACACTTCCACAACGCCGTCACCGCTGTCACCGCCATACCTAACGCACAAACCATCGCACAACTCGGACAACTGGCCGCAGACGAAGGACGACTCGACAACCCCGTCACACTCGAACCGCTCTACCTCAGACAAAGTGCCGCTGAAGAATCACGGCGACGAAACTCAACGACCAAGAATCATGAAGGCGACTGAATCGGCGGAAATCGAACCCGCCTTGATCGACAATTCGCCATCGGCCACGTCGTAGATCCGCCGCAATGGACTCAACTCCGACTTGGGAACACCCTCGGTACCACCAAGCACCAGGACCGACGGAGCCGCCAACGCAGCCAGACCGCCCAGGCCGCCGTATTTCAACGCGCCGGGCAACAACATCGGGTCGTCGCGACGTGTGATCTTCGAAAACGAAAAACCTCCAACGTCCGCGATCGTCACGCCGCGAGACGCCCTGCCGCGAGACATCACCGCTCGAGCCAATACGACCCACGTCCCCGCTCCACCAGTCCCCACCAGGTGTACTCCTATTCGACCGCCCTGCCCCCCATTTACGGCAGCACTCAGCTTCGTCGTAAATGCCGATACGACCGTCAGCACGTCGCGGATGCGATGAGTCAACGGAGGCAGGTTGTAGCCATAGGTGTACCCGACAAAGCTCCCATGAGTGTCAACTCGAGTGACCGGTTTTCCGTCCCGAGTCAATTCGCCGGTTAGATACACGTCCGCCGACAGAACACTGTGGCCGGCATCCAAGAGTCGGCGGACAGCCGGAATCGGCTTACCCTGCTCGTCAAACAACGCAGCCTTGCCAAGCCCATCAAACCAGGCCACCAGCGACGGTCCCGGCCCCTTGGCAGGTGTCAACAACGTCCAGGGAATCGCATGCCCCAAACCCGTTCGAGTCACCGTTCCCGTCTCGAACGTCCCACCTCCAGACAACTTGCCTCGAGCGATCCCGCTGGCACTGTAGCCCGTCGACGGAGTCCCTGCCAAAAGCACTCGGGCTGCCGATCCCACCACCCGACGGTACTCCTTCAAACCCTTGCGAGCACCACTCAGTAACTTCGCGTACTGACCCTCAATCAACCGCGTCTGAAAGACGCGGTACTGCTCCAACGTCATCGCGTCCCGAGGCTGGGGATGCTCGACGTCAAACACCTTCAAATCGCCCGGGACAATCGGCTTGAAGTCCCGCTCCCGGATCGGTTCCTTCCCGCCCAGCTTCAAGTGCCTGTTCATCCACGAGTACATCAACTCGCGAGACACCTGGTTGTAGTTGTGGCCAAAACGTGGATAACACTTGGCATCAATCAGGTCAGCCTTGCCGTAAAATCCGTAAACCGCCTTGAGTTCCGGCAACCCCTTCGTCTCGATGTCGATCGTCCAGTCGTTGGCTCCGCTGAGTGCCATCGGGCGAGGAGCAAACAGTGCGGCAATCGTGATGTTGTTGATGCCCGTTCGCAGGAAACAACAGTTCTCGCACACGCAACCACCCTGCATGCCCGTCGAAACCATTACAGCCGGGAAGGCGACGCTGGGCCGAGTGTCCAGTGCACAGAGCATGAAGGTCTGAGTTCCACCGCCGCTGGCACCGGTGACGGCGATTCGCTTCCGGTCAACGTCTGGCAACGATTCCAGAAAATCCAACGCACGGATCGAATTGAATGTCTGCAAACCCATCAGGTTCTGTAGCCGCAAGACAGCCCCGACGTCTCCGAAACCACTCCGATGCGGCAACGCACGACTGTCGGCATACCCGACCATGTCGTAATGAAACACCACACAACCCATCCGAGCCAATTGCACCATCCGAGCCTGCAAGGGATACCTGGCACCCGCCTCGAACATCTCGGCACCACGCTTCAACTGCTCCGCAGCCTTGTCGGTCCCCGCATCGTAGAATCGTCCCTCGGGCCAATGACCGTGAGGACAGAGTATGCCGGGACGACGCTTGCTGGTTGGTCTATCAGCCTTGGGCCGATACAGGCTACCCGTCACGTAGTGTCCTGCCAGACTGGAAAAATAGACCTTCTCGACCGTGTAGTCGCCACGGTCCACTCGACTGTGAATCACCGCCTGGATCGGCCCGCGCGGCCAAGCCGGCCACAGACCCGTGGCCACCTTCAGCTGACGCCGCACTCGAGCAGACTCGGCGTTCCACTCCTTGAGTGTCTTGGGGACGACCCACGGGTGGTACTTGTCACGCAGATTCCGAGACGCCCCGAACCGACTGTCGGCCGGAAACTCGCCCTCGGCAAACAGGCGATCCGGTCGAGCCGCCTCGATGTCAACGACCATCAGCGACACGACAACGACTGAAAACACGATTCGACCCAGCATGCTGAACACTCTCCAGAAGACACTTCCCGTAGGACACCCATTTGGCGAGCAGCCTCGTATAGCGTATTCTGGTCACTCGCACAGTTCAAACCGACCACCGATTCACACACTCCACACAACCCGTACGCCGGCATCGCAAGGCGACCAACAGTGATTATCCAGGGACGGCTGGTCAGCACCGACACCATCACCACCGCACAGGTTCGCTTCGACGGCACCGAGATTGCCGAAGTGGGCGAGCGACTGGGCACACCCGATGCCGTCTTCGATGACGACTGCCTGGTGTTTGCCGGGATGGGAGACATTCACATCCACGCTCGCGACGACACCAGCGGCCGCGAAACTCACAAGGAAAACTTCGTCACAGTCGGCCAGGCAGCACTCAACGGCGGAATCGTCCACGTGGCCGACATGCCCAACAACCCCGACGCACCTGTTGATGACGACAGCTACGACGCCAAATGCCAACACCTCGCATCCCGCAACTGCGATGTCCACGTGACTCTCTACGCCGGAATCGGACCCGGCACTCGACCACTCACCTCGACCGTCCCCTACAAAGCCTACATGGGGCCCAGTGTCGGAGACCTGTTCTTCAGCTCGCTCGCAGAACTCGAGACCACGCTGGCACACTATCGAGGCTGCTCGGTCAGCTTTCACTGCGAAGACCCCGAACTGCTCGTCACACATGCCGATGCCCCGACACACGAACAGAAACGACCACCCGAATGTGAAGTGTCCGCAACTCGCTTCGCACTGCAAATGATCCAAAAGTACGGACTCAGCGGAAAACTCTGCCACTACTCGGCCAAGGACGGACTGCCGCTGATCCGAGCCGCTCGAGCAGCCGGGGTTGCAGTCACCTGCGAGGTGACCCCGCACCACATCTATTACGATACCGAGTCAATCACCGACGAGAATCGTGGTCTGATGCAGATGAACCCACCGCTTCGAACCGGTGACGATCGACTGGCCATGCTCGAAGCACTCCGCGACGGAACACTCGATTACCTCGCCACCGATCACGCACCGCACACACTCGAAGAAAAAGACGACGGAGTCTCCGGCCAACCACACCTGGACACCTACGCAGCCTTCGTGACCTGGATGATCGCCGAAGCCCAATTCACTCCACAACGCATCGCAGCCGTCTGCTGCGAGAACCCCGGCACATTCGTCAATCCCTACACCGCTCCACGACGCTTTGGACGAATCGCACCCGGCTACAACGCCGCACTGACCGTGCTCAACCTCAATCGCCCCGTCACGATCCATCGCGACAACCTGGCCACTCTCTGTGGATGGTCTCCGTTCGAGGGCACCACCTTCCCAGGCTCTCTCGAAGCCGTCTTCTTCAACGGACAACGCCTCCGCTAAACACCGTCGACGATTGCGACTGCGACTCACGAAGTCTAACCTGTGCACCCAACCCAACCCTCCTTTGGGACACACACCGTGAAACAATTCTGTCTGGCACTGACCGTCGCGCTCATCCTCGCCGCTGCTGCCACCGTTTCCAGCACGGCGCCCCAAACCAACCCGTTGCCCGAACATGTCCGGATTCAGACCGGAGACCGCAACCCGTGGACCAACCTTCAGTTCAACGACCGACGCGAAAACTTTCAGTTCGTGATCGTCACCGACCGAACCGGAGGCCGACGGCCTGGTGTCTTCAGCCGGGCTGTCGATCAAATCAACCTCATGCAACCCGAATTCGTCCTCTCCGTCGGTGACCTCATCGAAGGCTACACCGAAGACCCGGGACAGTGGGCACTCGAATGGTCCGAGTTCGAAACGGTTGTCGATCGGCTCGAAATGCCTTTCTTCTTCTGTGCCGGCAACCACGACATCAGTAACATTCCAATGAACGACGACTGGAACCGACGGTTCCGACGCAGCTACTACCACTTCCTCTACCACGACTGCCTGTTCCTGGTGCTCAACTCCGAAGACCCACCCAAGACCGGCCCGTTCCACTTCAGCCAACCCCAACGTGACTGGGCCGTGAAGACGCTCAAGGAAAACCGAGACGTCAGATGGACGTTTGTCATCACCCACAAGCCAACCTGGACCTACCCACAAACCGATCTCGCCAAACAGGGCTGGACTCAAATCGAAGACGCACTTTCCGGCAGGCAGTACACCGTATTCAGTGGACACAAACACGCCTACGCACGCTTCATCCGACGGGGCCAAGAATACTACATGCTCGCCACAACCGGCGGCAGCTCCACGCTCACCGGACAACAGGATGGTCGGTTCGATCACTTCGTCTGGGTCACCATGACCGCCAAGGGCCCCGTGCTGGCCAACCTGATGCTCGATGGAGTCCAACACAAGACCGTCCGGACGCTCGCCGACCCCTCGGCCGATAAATGATCCTTTTCACCCCGGGCAACTTCAGCAGCCGGAAACAACAGGCTAATCATGACCCGATTTCTTGAAGGCCAGGTGGCGCTGGTGACCGGCGCCGGACGAGGACTCGGCCGAGCGTTCGCCGAACACCTCGCCGCAGCCGGAGCCAAAGTCGGTGTCCACGGAATGCGGGAGCAAGGGCCCAGTGAATACGGCGAAGGCACCACGCTGACCGATACCGCCCGAGAAATCGGTGAATTCGGACAGGTCCAGACACTCAAAGTACTCGCCGATCTTACTGACGGCGAACACGTCGAACGGATCGTCAGCGATGTCACACAACAACTGGGACCAATCGACATCCTGGTCCACAACGCCGGAGGCGATATCGCCGCACTGGGCGGAAAACCCGACCCCAACGACGCCGTGATGATCAGCCCCGATGACATCAAGGCCGTGCTCGACCGCAACCTGCTGACCACCATCCTCGTCTGCCGAGACGTCGCCGGCAGGATGATCCAACGCAACGAACAATCCAGCGAGGATCCGAGCCCAGGAGGACGGATCATCACGATCAGCTCGATCGCAGCCTTCACTGGAACCGCACAAGGTGCCATCTATGCCACGGCCAAGGCCGGTCAGGTGGCCTACACTCGAAGCCTCGCTCAACAACTCAGACCGCACAACATCACCGTCAACAGCCTCGCACCCGGTGATACACGCACCGGACGGTTCATGAACACCCGAGATGTCGACCAGCAGCGGATGGTCACCGAAGGTACTCTCGAACGAATCGCCACGGTCGACGAGGTGGCTCGAGTCGTCGAATTCTTCGCCGGACCGTTGGGCCAGTTCGTCAGCGGACAGACTATCCGAGTCGATGGCGGACACCAGGCCTGGTCCGCCTAACACGTTCCGGCCTACGACTCGGTCGCCGTCGCCTGCCTCGATCGAACATTCGACCCGCCCGGAGCACTCCCGACCAGACGATTGAACAGGCTGTTCGGGTTCATCATCCAAAGCAACGCCGGACTCGCCACAAAGATCGAACTGTAGGTTCCCACCACCACGCCCACCACCAAGCAGAAGGCGAAACCGTGGATCCCGTCTCCTCCTCCAAAGTACAGGATCACGACCACGATCAATGTGGTCAGTGAGGTCAACAGAGTTCGTGCCAAGGTCTGGTTCAGACTCTGGTTGACCATCTCGGGCGTCAACGAGGGATTCTTGCCACGCACCTCGCGGATACGGTCAAACACGACGATCGTGTCGTTCAACGAATACCCGACAATGGTCAAGAAGGCGGCCACCATCGGCAGGTTGATCTTGAAGTCCTGCAACAGAAATACGCCACCGTCCATCCCCATCTCCGAAGCCGCCAAACCCGCCAGTGCAACACCACCCAACACAACCAGTACGTCGTGTACCAACGCCACAACCGCCGCCAAGCCGAAATCAATTCGCTGGAAACGGAACCAGATATAGGCCACGATCGCCACCAGGCTGAACAGCATCGCCAAAATCGCTGACTGCTGCATTTCGTTCGCCACAGCACTGTCGAACGATGTCACCTCGTCAAAACGAGGTTGACCGTCCAGACTCGCAACCATACCGGCCAATGCCGTCTCGATCGTCGCACCGGTGATCGACTTCTTGAACCGCACGGCCCAGATCAGGGATCGAGCCGCAAGCGGATCGGATCCGCCAGCTGAAATCTCGAACTCCAACTCGGCCTGAACCGCGTCACCCTTCGCTGACTCACTCCCACCGCCCAACGCACCAGCCAATGCCTCCGCCACGTACGCCTGGACGTTCTCACGTTGTACCTCGACCTTGTCGTCACTCGAAAACGACACGGTGACTTGGTGCCCTTGGTGGTAATCCGCATCCAATGGATCGTCGATTTCCGCAACAGGACCCGGACGAACAGACATGGTCGCCAACTGGTATTCCGAATCCGCAGCGAATGCCGAGGCGATCCAATTCTGGATACGCTGGTTGACCGTATCTCCGTCGCCCCCGGACGTCCGAGTGGTCGTCGTCCGCAAACGAAACCGTCGCCGACCATCGATCGCAACCGCCGCGTCATCTGCACCGATCCCCGTCAATTCCTCAAGCGACATAGAATCGCTCAGCGATTTCGCGTCCTCGACACTCTGCAACTTGTCGCGAACCGTGTCCGTTGACGCATCATCCGGTGTTCTCAACAACTCGAAACTTACCGCGCGACCACCACGAAAATCGATATCGAAATTACTCGCGCCCCGAGAAAACAAGGCGGTCATACCGCAGACGATCACAATCAACGACACCACCGCGGCAATCTTCTGACGCCCGACAAAATTGAACTCCCGACCGGTAATGCCCGGCAGACTGTTCATCTTCAACTGCTCGCGATGCTTGAGCCGCTCCCAGATGTCAAACAACAACCGGCCCACAAACAACGCCGTGAACATGCTCATCACGATCCCGATGAACAGTGTCACCGCAAAACCGCGAACCTGATCAGTGCCGATCATGTACAACACCACCGCCACCAACAACGTGGTCACGTTGGCGTCGACAATCGTGGTGAACGCCCGGTTGAAACCGTTCTGGATCGCCATTCGGACCACGCCACCACGTCGCTGCTCCTCACGGATCCGCTCGAAAATCAATACGTTCGCATCGACTGCCATTCCGATAGTCAGCACCAAACCGGCCAAGCCCGGCAACGTGAAGGTCGCCTCGATGAAGATCATCGTCCCCATCACCAACACCAGGTTCAACATCAGACAAATCACGGCCACAACACCCGAGAAACGGTAGTAGCCGATCATGAACACAACCACTGTGATCGATGCGATCGAGATCGCTACCACACCCTTCCTCTGAACGTCGCCGCCAAGTGTCGGAGAAATTGTCATCTCGCTGATCGGCTCGGGCTTCAAGGGCACTTCCAATGCCCCCGCCTCAAGCACACCAATCAACTCGTTGATCTCCTGGCGAGTGAAGTCGCCTCGGATGATGCCGCTGCTGCTGATCCGACTCTCAAGAGTCGGCGCCGAAAAGACCTTTCCGTCCAGGATGATCGCCAACCGACGGTAAAACCCCTCGGACTTGTCCGGCTCGTTGCTGCCGGTCAAATCGGCAAAGCGGTTCGAACCGCCAATGTTCAGAGTGAAACCGACCGCCAACCGGCCGTTGTCGTCGTTGGTCTGGTAGACACGGTAAAGATGCTCACCCTTGACACGCAGGTTCTCGTCCTCGTACGACACCAATACGTGCTCGACCTCCACACCCTTCAGGTTCGCACGCGGCTCGACCAACACGTCGTAACTGCTGTCCACCTCACCATTGGGATCCACCGGCAACCACTCACCCAACAGTCGCGATCGACTCGAACCGCCGTCCACCACAATCTCGATGACCTGCGTCTCGCCGTCTGGCAACGCCCCTGCCTTCTGGACCAGGTTCTGGAACTTGGCGTCTCGAGAATTGGCCAAGATCGCCAACTCGAGACTCCCCAGACGCGTCATCATCCGCTTGGTCTGCTCGACCACCTGCGGGTCCGCCTTGGGGATGATCACCTCGATCCGGTTCGTACCCACCGGCCGAACCGTCAATTCCTTGTTGCCGCCAGGGTTGGCCCGCTTGTTGATCGCGGTGGCCATCTGAGACATCACGTCGGCGGTCAACTCCTTGCCCTGCTTCGCACGCAACTCCTCGTCCACTTCCAGGATCAGAATCGCTCCGCCAGCCAAATCAATGCCTAGATTGATGCCCGAAAAAATCGTCTCGATCAGGCCCGCGTCGTCGTCCGACACGATGTCCCGCTCGGGACGCTTTGATCTCGACAACTCCAAAGTTTCCAACGCCGTAAAACTCGGGATGTGCTTCTCCAAACCCGCATTGTTCACCAGTGTGTTCGAAAGAGTCAACTTGCGCAAACCCGTCAGCTTCGACAGGTTCGACAACCCCGCACTCGTGATCGCCGTGTCCGACAAATCTAAGCTGTGCAGTTCGTCCAACTCGGACAATTCACCCAACTGCTCGTCGGTGATGCGAGTCCCCGAAAGGTCCAGCACCAACACGCGAGACACCCGAGCCAGGTCAGTAAGCTGCTCGGCCAACTGAGACGGACTTGCCGAACGAGACAACACCACTCGCTCGATCTTCTCGCGCTCGTCATCCTGCTCGACCACCGCACCGGCACGACGCAACTTGATCATCGGATCCGTGTCACTGCAACCCGACACCGACAACACCAGTAACAACGCCGGCACACAGGCCAGACTCCACACACTCCTCATCACGCCACTCCCGGTCGACTTGCTCATCGTGATTCCACTCACCATTCGATCAACCATCACTTCGTGCCCGTTTCAGCCGGTTTCTCAGCCGGTTTCTCAGCTGGTTTCTCAGCTGGTTTCTCAGCCGGTTTCTCAGCCGGTTTCTCAGCCGGTTTCTCAGCCGGCTCACCAATCGTACTCGGCCGACTCGCCGGCTTCACCCTATCCGAACTCTTTCCGTCCGACAGATAGTGAACCGTCAGCTTCGGACGAACTCGACCCAGAGTTTCCTTGATCTCGGCCGTGACCGGATACGACTTGGTCCCCGCGTCCCACTTCTTCTCGGCTTCTTCGTGCACCCAGTTCTCCGCGGCTCGAGCGACCACTTCTTTGGCCATCGGCCACAGGGCCAGCGTGATCGCCGTCAGCACAAAACCCAAGCGAAACGTCAGGTCCTCCATCCGTAATGCCATCGCCAGCAATCGACCCAGGCTCAAAGGCACCACGAACGTCGCCGAAATCAACAGGATGGCTCGCGTCCCGTCACCACTGTCGAAATACCACTGCGGCTGCAGACAATACACCGTTGCCACGATCGCCACGTACAACAGGCAGAGCACGGCCACCAGTCGGCCCGGTAACATTTCTCGCGAAAACATCCAGATGCCCAGACCGATCAAGACCACGCCCAGCCCCAACAGGAACCGCGTACCGTTCTCCAGATCGAAGAACAGGCCGGGGACAAGAGACCCCACGGCAATCAGGCCACCAAAACCCAGCACGCCCATCGTCACATAACTGTCGGCAAACTCCTCGCGAACCGACAACCGCCGCGAAACCAGAATTCCGCCAATCACCGCAGCCACAAACCCCAGACCCGTCCCCCAAGCAGGAATCTCGGCCAAGATCCGCAGCAATCCGAGTTCGTTCATCGCCTTGACCTGTCCTTACCTGTGCCAGCCTGACCTGTGAAACCGAGTCCCTGGAACCGACTCGCCGTGACGACTTCCTCTAACTAAGGCCCGAATCCGAATCGACATCACTGCCGAACGGCTTGGGACCCTGGATGCTACGACGCAACAGTCTCAATTGAGTGTCTGGCCCAACCTCCAACACCACCTCTTCGTTGTCCGTGTCGATCGAAATGATCGTCCCCACGATGCCGCCGATGGTCACCACACGGTCGTGCTTCTTCAAAGACTCGACCAACGCCTCTTGTTTCTTTCGAGCCTTCTTCTGAGGACGCAGTACGATGAAGTAGAAGATCAAACCCATGCCGATGATCGGCACAGCCATACCCGACAACGACGGCGGCTCGGACACTTCGCCCGCCGCTTCGCCATCGGCAACCGCGTCAGTCGCAGCCGCGGCCGCGGCAGCAGGTGGTTCGGACGCCTTACCGTCCTGGGCAGTAACCGACCCCGCAAACACCAACACCAGCAGCCCCAAAAGGGTCGCTGCTAAAATATCACTGAACCTCGCTCGCCCACGTGCCCAGAACATCACACGCATCCCCCGTACCTCTCACACATCGTCTTGTTACACGACACCGACCACAGGCCGGAACGCGACCACCCGGCTCCCGGGACGGGCCAAACTCGTATTCTAGAGAGATGCCGAAACCTCAGCAAGGTGAACCGATCTAAACTCATCCAGCCCGCCCACACGGATCGCTTCACGCAACGATCGCAGGAAGTCCTGGTAGAACACGAGGTTGTGGTATGAGACCAGGATCGGCCCCAGCATCTCCTGAGCCAGGAACAGGTGACGCAGATAACCGCGACTAAATCGACTGCAAACCGTGCACGCGCACCCGGCATCCAGTGGCCGATCGTCGGTTCGGTGCTTCAAATTCTTCAACCGCACCACACCCTCGGACGTGAACGCCGATGCACTCCGGCCATTTCGCGTCGGCATCACGCAGTCAAACAGATCCACACCCCGAATTACCGCCTCGTACAAATCCCTCGGCGTCCCCACACCCATCAAGTATCTCGGCCGATCCTCGGGCAACATCACCGTCGTCACATCCAGCGTCGCATACATCGACTCCGGTGATTCTCCGACACTCAGCCCCCCGACTGCGTAGCCGGGAAAATCCAACCGCAACAACCCCTCGGCCGAAATCTCACGCATCGATGGATCGGTCCCACCCTGCACGATCCCGAACAGAGCCTGGTCCGTGCGAGTCTGAACGTCCTTACAGCGACGGGCCCAGTCGGTCGTTCGGTCGACGGCCCGCCTGAGTCTCTCGGGCGAAACATCCGACGCCGGACACTCGTCCAGACACATGATGCAGTCGGCTCCCAACTGCTCCTGCAACCCAACCGCCCGTTCCGGAGTCAATTCCATCCAACTGCCGTCAATGTGCGACTTGAACGACACACCTTCGTCGGTCAGCCGCGACGATTCAGCCAGACTGTAGACCTGGAACCCACCACTGTCGGTCAGGATCGGCCCGTCCCACTGCATGAAGCCATGCAGGCCCCCAAGTGCCTCGACCACTTCCGCGCCCGGTCGCAATGCCAGATGATATGTGTTGGCCAACACCATCTCGGCACCCGTCGCTCGCAATTGCTCCGGCCACAAACCCCGCACCGTCCCACGCGTCCCCACCGGCATGAAGGCCGGTGTCTGGACCGTTCCATGAGGCGTGTGCCAGGCACCGCAACGGGCCGACGTCGCCGTACTCGTTGCCGTGATCTCGAATTCAAAACCCGTCGCACGATCACTCACTGAATCCCCTCCAGTGCATCATTGATCTGTTCGACATACCACAGGAAAAATCGAAACACGAAGAATACGATGAACGTAGCCACCACTCCCCAGACCGCCCAGGCAATGGCATTGCACAACAGTCGCAACGACCGCTCCGCCTGCTCGCGAAATCGAGGACTCAGACGCTCCAACTGCTCGGGCACCGTGCCCGACGTCTCACCCACGTCGACCATTTCGATGAAGTCCTCGGGAAACAAACCCGTGTCAGCCAGGGCAACCGTCAACGAATCACCCGATTCGATCGACCGACACACCGATTCACACTTCGACTGAAATGCCCCGTTCCCAGTCGCCTGAAATGTCGCACGCAAACTCTCGCGGATCGACATCCCTGTCTGCTGAGTCAGATAATACGCCCACGAAAACCTCGCGATCGCAAACGATCGCTGGCAACTCCCGATCACCGGCATCGACAACGACAACCGGTCGACGATCTGCCGAGCCGTGGTGACCTTCGAAGCCAGCAGGTAACCACCACCCAAACACATCAACGTACCATAGACAATCGCCAAGAACGTGATCGCTCCGCCCGGACCACGTAAACCAAACGTGATCTCCGAAACCATCTCACCACCAGGCAACATGCCCAAGACCAGGATCACCAACGCAATCACTCCGGTCGCCAACAGGAACTGCAGCACCGGCCAGGTGATCTGAGACACAAAACGACGCCGTAACGCTACGGTGTTGTCGAAATGATCGGCCAGGTGCTCCAACACCTCCGGCAAAGCGCCACTGTGCTCAGACAACCGCACCATGTCGATCACTAACGGCGGAAAACTGCGACCCTGCCGAGACATCGCGTCGGAAATTTCCTCGCCCGAACGCACCTGACTCGCCAGATCCGCGAACGACTCGCGGCAACGCACGTCCCGCACCTTTCGGCCGGCCAACTCCAAGGCCCGCACCACCGGAACGCCCGAATACAACATCGTGGCCAAGTTGCGACAGGCAATCGCCAATGCCGTCTTTCGAATCTGACTTCTCAACACAGCTTACGCCTCGCACGACCCGAAGATTCGCATCACAACAACCAGCACATGTCGATTCTTTCGGCAGCCCACCAACCCGTCAACGCCGACTGGCCACGCCCGTTGCGTTCCGCCTAAGATTCTGTCACAGTGTCGCGCATCATGCCCGCTGACTTTCTCGACCTCGACGGCCGCGACGTCCTGGTGATGGGTGTGGCCAACCGCAAAAGCGTCGCGTGGCACGTGGCCCAGGAGCTCGGTCACGCCGGAGCTCGCGTGCTCTACGCTGTCCGAAGCGACGAACGAGCCAACACCGTCAAACAACTCGCCGGCGACGATGCCGTCGTGATCCGCTGCGATGTCGAACGGCCCGAAGACATCGAACGACTGGCCAAACAGGTGGCCGAGAACACCGACCAACTGCACGGCATCGTCCATTCCATCGCCTTTGCCGACTATTCGGCCGGATGGCTGCCGTTTCACGAAACACCCCGCGCCGCCTTCCTCCAGGCCGTCGATATCAGCTGCTTCTCGCTGATCGCTGTCTCCAACGCACTCAGCCAACAACTCGACCCCGACAACGGCAGCGTCGTCACCGTTTCGATCTCCACCACTCGCATGACCGCCGAAAACTACGGCTACATGGCACCCGTCAAAGCCGCACTCGACAGTTCCGTCTGCTTCCTCGCCAAAAGCTTCTCGGCCTTCAGCCGAATCCGCTTCAACGCCGTCTGCCCCGGACTGCTCAAGACCTCCGCCTCGGCCGGTATCCCCGGCTATGTCGACAGTTACCTCTACGCCGAAAAAGCCACCCTCAGAAAACAAGCCGTCCACACCAGCGAAGTCGCCAACACCGCCGCTTTCCTCCTCTCGCCACGCTCCGCCGGCATCAACGCTCAAGGACTCGTCGTCGATGCCGGCATGGGCGTCAACTACTTCGACAGCCAACTCGTCAGCGGCACCGACACGCAACCCAACTCCAGCCCCCAACCTGCGCCGTGACCGGATCCGCGGACCCAAACACAGACCGACTCACCGCAGCCACCGCAGCAACCAAAGCAAAACAAAGACAACTGGCTTCGGTCGCAGTCGGACTGCTCTGCCTGGCCCTCTCCGCCTGGGCCTCGCGTGACCTGGGACTCACCACCGACGAACCCCGCTACATCAACAACAGCCAAAGACTCCAGCAGTGGTTCGGCGAACTCGTCACCCGCGGCCCGTCAGTTGCCTTTGCCGACGATCAACTCGACGACGGGTGGTATTGGGCTCGCACAGAAAGCAAGAACCTGCCACTGGTCAGCCTGGTCGGATCATTAGGCCAATACACCCTCGGACTCTTCGACTCGCCACCACACTCTCACCGATGGGGTAACCTTCTGGTACTGGCGGTCACCTGTGGCGTCGTCTTTTCCTGGATCTGCGAAGAACTCTCGGCCCAGGCAGCTGCCGTCGCCGTTCTCGCCCTGATCGGCATGCCGCGACTGTGGACCAACGCGATGTTGATGAGCATCGATCCGCTGGTCGCCTCGTTCCAGATCCTCGCCTGCTGGGCGCTCTGGCAAAGCCACGCACAAGTCGACTCGCAAGGACAAACCCGGTGGCGATGGGCGATCGCCTTCGGAGTGCTCGCGGGTGTCGGAGCCATGGCCAAGCCGACTTTCTGGCTGATCGTCCCCGTCTGGATCGTCTGGGGACTCGTGACCGGGCCACGACGAAACGCCAAAGCCGCCGCCTGCCTGGTCACCGTCGCCCCCCTGGCCGGACTGCTACTGATGCCGCCCTGGTGGAGCAACCCCATTCTCGGATTCTTCGACTACGTCCGACTGCTGCTCGACGACCCCGTCGGCTGGAAGATCGATGTCTATTACCTGGGGCACATCTTCCAGGCCGAACTCGTCCCCGGTGCCCAGCCCGTCCCGGTCCCCTGGCACAGCGTGCCGTGGCTCTCGATCATCACCACGCCGCCCTGGATCCTGGCACTCGTCACCATCCAGGTGCTCGGCCTGGCACTCAACCTGCTCGCCAATGGCCTCGCCCGACGATCCAAAACCCACCGGACAACCAGGCAAACAAACAGCCCGGATGGCTCCAACCACCCCGCACCAACAGAACTCCAGGGACTCTGGCTGTTCGCCGCTCTCGTGCTGCCGCTGATCGTGATGCTCCCCAGCACGCCCGCTCATGACGGCACCCGACTCTATCGACCCGCCTTCTACTTCGCCGCCATCCTCGCCGCCGCCGGCTTCGAACGCATCAGGCGAAGACTCCCCGCCCGCTCGCAAACACCTTGCGCCTGGACCGCCGTGGCAACTCTTGTGGCCACCACCGCCTGGACCAACCTGTCGATTCACCCCGCCGGACTCTCCTACTACAACGCCGCAGTCGGTGGCTTCACTCAAGCCGCCCAACCCGTCCGACAACCCCGCTCACTCCCCGTCCTCCGCAGACCACTCTACGAAGTCACCTACTGGTGGGAACTCTTCAACCGCGACGCCATCGAAGACATGCAATCCCACCTCCCACACCAGGCCCGCCTCACGTTCTTCCCCGAACACTACGGACGACACCTGCTCAAGGAATGGGGACACCTGAGAGACGACATTCAACTGGTCGGGACCGCCGAGGCCCAGTACATGGTGATGTACGCCAGGATGGGACGACTGATGGACCCGCGAGTGCATCCCTCGGGAGCTCGCTTCCTGGCCGATCAGCCGGAGTGGGAACTGAAAGTCCACGACGTGCGCGTCGCCGTGCTGGTCAAGGTCAACCAGAAATGACCGCGGCACCCTGGTGAGAACTGCGGACTAGCGACTGCCGGAAATGCAGTACAAGCCGGCCCGAGTCCTCAGGAAGATCTCGCCGTCAGAAAACACTGGAGTCGAATTGCTTTTTTCTTCGGGACCCAACCGATTGCTCGACACCAACTCAAACTTCTCGGGAGATGGACGAAACACATGAGTCGTCGCCGACTGATCGGTCACGTACAGGTGATCCCCAGCCCGCACCGTCGACCCCCACACGTTGCCCGACGGCAGCCGAGCCTGCCACGCCAACTCGCCCGTCTTCACCGAAATGCACTCGACCGTACCCGGGCCGGCATTGGCAATGTAAACATGCTCGCCCACGACCACTCCCGATCCGATCCTCTGAGGCTGCTTGGACTCGACTCGCCACAATCGGTGAGTCCGCGTCACGTCGCCACTGCCTCCGAGCCGGAAACCGATCCTCGGCCCCTGGTAACCGCCCATCGCAATGCCAATGTCACCGGCAATCAACGGCGACGTGTACACCAGGTCGCCGCGAGGCGACGGCAAACCGCCCACACTCCACAACACCTCGCCCGTCTCAGGATCGAATGCGGCCACTCGAGTCGGCATACTGCAGATCAACTGGTCCGATCCGCCCACGCTGGCCATCACCGGAGTACTGAACGAAGCCACCATGCGTGGATCACGATCGTTCGCTCCACCCGCCTCCTCCGTCTTCCACAACACCTTGCCACTGGTCAACTCGACGGCCAGCATGAACGTCTCGACACCCGGCCCATGATGCAGGAACACCCGGTCGTTGTGGATCACCGGCGACGAGGCGTAGCCCCAGATATGAGTCGCGTCGCCGGGATCGAGTTCCCACTGCAACGCGCCAGCATGGTCGTAACAAAACAGGCCGGCCGAACCATGCCACACCACAACTCGCGTGCCGTCGGTGACGGCTGACGAAGCACCGTACGGATTGGTCTTGTGAGTCGGCTCGACCGACCCGAACTCAACCACCCGCTTCCAGAGCTCATTGCCCGTTTGGCGGTCGTAACAGTACAGACCACGCTCGCGACCGTTCAGACTGGCACAGGTCAGGAACACGCGGCCCTTAGAAATCACTGGCGTGCTGTGGCCGGGATGCGGCAACCCAATCCGCCACTTGACGTTCTCCCGAGCACTCCACTTCACCGGCACCTGCTCGTCCGAATGACCGTCGCCACGGATTCCACGGAACGACGGCGAATCGGCCGCCTCCGTGTCGCCGAAACACACCAACCCGAACAGGCACAACCAGACTCCGCAGCCACTCAAACCCAGCCCCGTCGAATCACGCATGCCGGACACTCCCCTCACCTTGATTGAAAACCCGCGATACAGGCAGTCTTGTCGCCTTCAGTCGCCGACTTCAGTCTAAGACCCCGCCAACCGACCGGCAACTTCACGCCAAACTAGGCGACCGCACGACGAATCAAATGGCCCGACCGGACCGCACGGTCCAACAGACTGTCCAAGCCTCGACACGCCGCAGCGGCTGACACGTCCCGCAAACAGGACATGTGACCGCTCCCGGAATACGGACACGTCTTGTGATAACTGGCTCGACAGGACACGCCGGTCTCGAGCAACACGTGCCCCGACGGAGGTGGTCCCGAACGACGCGCCGACGTGCAGGTGAACAGGCCCACCACTCGAGTCCCCATCGCCGCAGCCAAGTGCATCGGACCGCTGTCATTAGTGATCAACGCGTCGACACCACCCAGTACCGCCGCCAACGACTTCAAACTCGTCCGACCCGCCAAATTTTCAACGCGGCCACCAGACGCCTGGCCCAGGATCAACTCCTTCAACCGAGCCGCACGGATCCGCTCGTCCGGCGAACCCACCAACACCACCGACGCACCATGTTCGTGAATGGCATGAGCTCCCACCCTGGCGAACTGCTCCAACGGCCAACGCTTCGTCTCCCAACGAGAACCCGCATGCAACGCCACCACCGAACCGCCCAGCTGACGCAACACCACGTCGGCCCAAGCGCGATCGGCACTCCCAATCGCAATCCGAGCGTCCGGCCTCAAATGACCCTGGCCCAGGCTCTCGGCCACACGCCAATACCGACGATGGGCCGGAACGTCCCGACCCGTGTCCTCGAGTAATCCATGACACGACCAACCCGACCCCTCGCGAGCTGTCTCCAATCCCAGCCTCACGGACGCACCAGTGGCTCGTGTCATCAGCCCGGTTCGCAACAAGCCCTGCAAGTCCAGAACCAGGTCGAATCGACGACTCCGCAACTCGGACAACAGACGACGCCAGGCCGACCAACCACCATGACGCCGGTAGACGATCCAGTCGGACAGATCCGGATGGCCAGAGACCAAATCCGACAACGTGTCGCTGATCACCCACGTGACCTTCGCCCCGGGAAATCGCGAGGCCAGTGCACCCAGCACCGGCAGCGATTGGACCACGTCGCCCAATGCCGTTGGCTTGATCACCGCGATCCGCTTCACATCCGTCTCGGCCAAACGGCGGGCTATGGAGTCGGAAAACATGACAAGGACACACGTCAACCACGGGAGACGATTCGGGCAGCCGCAGATCCTACCGACCGGATCCTCGAACCAACAAGATCAGTTCTCCACAACCCATCCGAAACTCGCTCTCATTCCACACGCCCGGCACGCCGGTAGTAACGACTCAGCACTCGGACCCGAAACACCTGGTAGGCCACGACAGTCCCCATCACCGCCAGGCCCGCAGCGAAAATGATCGGGTACTGCCACGGAGGCTCACCCGGCAAGGTGTCTGCAAACTGCTGCCGACGAACACCCAGCAAAACGGCGTAACCCACAACGCACGACAACGTCATGAACCAGACCAGCCGAACCCGGAAGAACAACCCCGATGCCACAATCAACAACGGATACCCCACCAGGATCGGACCGGGTGGGACCGAGTTCTGAGCCAACACGGCCGTCAACAACCCGGCGTCGGCAGCACACCAACCGAAACGCACCGCCCCCTGAACACGATCGCCTCGCAACAACCACTGGCAGACAACCGACAGCACCATCCAGCCGGCCAGGATCGACATCACCCGCAAATGCACACCCGGGGACTCGCTGTCGCCACCGATCAGGAATCCGACCTGGTTGATCCCAGCCGCCAGGCCCAGGGCGACCAGATGAGCCAACAGCACCGGCTGCCGGCGACCCCAACGCCGGAATCGATGAATAACACCTCCCGGCCGAGCCTGCACGTTCTCTCGCCTCAGGTATCGCTCCAGATCATCGGCCAACTCGGACGCCGAGTCGTACCGGTTGGCAGGATCCTTCTCGAGACACTTCAAACAAATGTGCTCCAACTCGCGAGACAACCACGGCTCCAGCGACGTCGGCAACTCGGGATCGACCTCGAGCACCCGAACCAATGTGTCCAACGGATTGCTGACCCCGAACGGGGCCCGGCCGGTGATCAACTCGTACAGGATCACTCCCAGGCTGAAGATGTCACTTCGCGGCGAAATCGATTCGACATCGCCCGCCGCCTGTTCGGGAGCCATGTAGGCCGGAGTCCCCACGATCGTGCCACCCGCGATCGACGTCGCCGCGTCACCACGCACCAACGCCAACCCGAAATCCGTCACCAAGGGACGCTGCTCCTCGTCCAACAGAATGTTGGCCGGCTTCAAGTCGCGGTGCACGATCCCATGATTGTGCAAATGGTCCACAGCACGAGCGATCTCTGAGACCCAACCGGCAGCCATGTCCGGCTCGACCCGGTTCCCCGCCGACGACCGACGCCACAGACCCGCCGGAGACGTCAACAACAAAACCGAATCGTCCGACCCAACCGCACGCGCATCCGCACCGTACGACTCGCTCACCAACTGCTGCTCCAAACTGCCTCCCGCTACGTAGTCCATCGCAATGAAGTGCTGGCCATCAAACTCACCAACCTCTAATACCCCCACGATCCCCGGATGACGTAGACGAGCCGCCGCACGAGCCTCACTGTGAAAACGGGCCACGTCCACCTCCGCTCCCATTCGGCCCGGAGTCACCAACTTCAATGCCACCGTGCGGTCCAGGTCCGTCTGACGCGCCAAATACACCACACCCATCGCACCACGACCAATCCGCTCCAGCAACTCGTATCGGCCGAACCGAGTCCCAATCCGATCGCCACTCGAATCAGACTCGGACTCTCCAACACCCAAAGTCCGCCCGCTCTCTGACTCCAATCCCGAAACATCACGCGGTTCGAACACCACTGTCGCTGGAACCAATGCCTCGAGACGAGACAGACACCCGATGAACTCGGCTAACTCTGGCTCAGAAACCAGCAACCGATCCCCCGCCTCGCGGTCGTCGGCCTGGATCGCGTCGACCAGCCGGTCCAGCGCATCGATCAAGTTGGACTCGAGTGGCGTCGCGTCAGAATCACGCTCCTCAGGCACTCTCGACATCCTGCAACTGCTCTTTCAGTTTCCTCAAAGCCCGAAGCCAGAGCATCTGGGCCGCCGGACGTGAACGACCCATTCGCTCAGCCACTTCGTTGAAACTCAACCGCTGCACATTTCGCAACAAGATCACCTCCTGGTAATCCTCATCCAGACGACTCACCGCTTCGGCCAACTGGATTTCGCGCTCGTGCTGCATCACTAACTGGCTCGGAGTCTCGCTCCGAGCCGCTGGATCAAGCCGAAACAGACTCGACCCGTCACCGGGCAACTCCATCGGCACCTCCCGCTGGATCCGCCGCTTGGCCGTCCCCTTGTAATGCCGGATGTAGTCGGTGGCGTTGTGCTTGAGTATCTGTTTAAGCCACGACAGCCACTCGCCCTCGGTCTGACCCTGGAACCCGTCCAAACCACGGTAGGCCTCCAGCAATGTCTGCTGAACCAGATCCGAAGGATCCACCTTCGCCTGCAGCCAACTTTCGATGTGCACCCGAGCCAACACCCGGACGTAGTTGCGGCAACGAGCAAACAACTTGTCCCGCGCCCCGTCGTCGCCCGCGCGAGCCCGCTCGAGCAGATCGATCAACATCGAACCGCTGCTGTCAGATTCGGACATGCTCTCTCGACACCCGGGGCCATGGGACAACCCGCTCAGTCTAACCCTGCCCGGACGGCGGCCGCTACCACGACCCGACTGCGGCATTCCCACACGCGACTCCTGCTCCTGCCCCTGCTCCTGCCCCAATGGGCCTCGACTGGAATACTGACATGGATTTCGACCCGGGACACTCGGTGGTGTGATGGAATTGAACATACAGACCCGGCGGACATATCCGACACATGTCACGAGCGATCTGGACGAATCAAACGACCACGGGACGACAGGCGGCAGGCAGGCACCAGGCCCGATTCAGATCTTGCCACGCTTCCGCCGACTCGCCTCCATCAGCAACTCACGCTCCCCATCGCTCAGGCTCGCCTCGCCCTCGCGACTGATCTTCTCGAGCAACGCATCGACCTGGTCATCGAGACCATCGACCGACGGCTTGTAGACTCGGACCGAAGGCCGAACCGCACGGCGACGCCAGAACCGCATTCGTTTGGATACCCCGTCCGAAATCGAACTCAAGCGGATCCCGCTTCGATGGTAACCATACCCGAATGCCGCTCCGCCCAAATGAGCCATGTAGGCGACATGAGTCTCACCGCCAAACATCCCCAATGCACGTATCACGTCCAACACCACCAGGCCCACAACCAACATCCCCAACTCGACCGGGATGAACATCATCAACAACACCTTCATTTTCGGAAAATGGACCGCCGACAGGACCATCACCGCCATCACGCCTCCCGATGCCCCCACCATCGGTACCACGCTGCCACCCGATGCCAACTGCCAACCCAGATGACAGACACCACTGACCAGAACGCCCAGCAAATACACCCAAAAGAACTCGCGCCGACCGTAGATCCCCTCGATCAATCGACCGAACATCCACAGACAAATCATGTTGAAGGCCAAGTGCAATAACGTGGTCTGGTCGTGACAGAACCCGTACGTGATCACTCGCCAGGGAAACTGCCAGGCAATCGATCCGATCTCGGAACGACGCATCACACCCCGTACCCGATATCGCGCCCCGTCCGATTCGACCGCCGCCTCGACAGCAACCCACGAGTCCGGATCGGTTCGGAAGTCGGTGCGGACGTCGAGAAACAACTCGGGGTGCTTCAGACGAACACGCTGCAACTCTCGTGCACCACCGTGTAACACCACCACGTAACTCCCGGCCGACAACAACTGGCCCTCAACACGTTCGACCGGTGCCGGAACGTGAAGATTGGCTCCGTCGCGAGCCACGGTGAACGTGGCCGGGAGATGCAACAGGTGACCCAGTGGCTTGTAAAACCACGTCGCAAAGAAGACGACAATGTTGAGAATCACCAGAACCTTGACGGCCGACATCGGCCCGGACGGACGGGCACCGCCGCCAAAGCCGCCGCCAAAGCCGCCGCCAGATCCGCCACCAGATCCGCCACCAGTTCCGCCGTAGGACCCCTGCCATGAGGCCGATGACGAGGCGTCGTCGCGGTGATAATCGCGATTGTGGATTCCCATGCCCGCTCCCTGGCATCTCATGGACCGGAAATCGGATTAGGAATCCGGCCGGCCGTCTTGGCGTCGTGCCACACACTCCGGCTCGAACCCGAGTGCTACTTCCGTCGGTTCCCCGTCACTCGAGATACCGTCGCCGCTGAACTGCTCGAACCCGGCAGACTGCGTTCCAACGCACCGTTCTGCTTCAACAACCGGTTGGCTCGATCATGGTTCGACTTCAGGTCCCGACGCAACGTGTCCACCGTCTCGATCGACTGGTTGCGATCCTCCTCGGCCGCAGCAATCGCACGCACCAAGCCGTCGATCATGTAACCGGGCAACTTGCCCTCGAGTCCCGCCAGGTCGGCGTTGCCACCCATCAACTCCGCAAACCGCAACCGCAACTGCTCGTCAGCCTTCAAGTCCACTTCGCCCTTGATCCGAGCATCCAGACCCGTGTCGTCGGATGTCTGATCAGCCTGAGTCAGTAGGACCTCGAGATTGACGAAACGGGTCTTCTGGTGAGCGGGAATCAGAGACCTCAGACGCCACTTGCCGCTTCCCCAACTCGCCACCTGGTCCGCCGCCCGCAACTGCCACGTCGGCTTCCAGACACGGAACCCGTTCTGAACCGCTCCGTCCTGAACGAACGTGCCGACAAACCGCACGCTCCCGTCCGCGTTCTTCAGGAATCCATGGACCATCAATGGCTGCTGGTCGTTGCCTCCACCGGTCGACACAACCGCCATCGTTTCCTGATCACGTGTCTGTAGGTAACCGTTTTGCGCGTTGACCGTCACGGTCACGTCGTCAGAGAAATCGCCCCAACCTCGCTTGGCGTTCGCCAGGTCCACCTGGCTCGCGTCGTGACTGAACCGCCCGCGACGCAACTCCTCCTGGTCAGTCTCAAACTCGCCACGGTAACCCGACAATCTCTTGTGCCAGGACGAACGAACCTGGTGAGTCCGAGCCGACAGCGCAATCGCCGCCACAGCTCCGATCAACACCAAACCAGCAAACACCTTCCCCGACCAATGCATTCCTGCTCCTCTCCAGATCTGCCGCCAGACCACACGACCAAGCAATCTTAGGCCCAAACTTCCCGGTCGGTCAAGAAGAATGAACCCCAGGCCGCTCAGACCGACAGCCGACCCGACCAAGCAATCACCCCGATCTCCCCCAACACCAAAACCCGCACAACCTGCCCAACAGACAGACATACCCACTCCCGCCACTCTTGACTACAATTGCCCACCAGCAGCGGCACGCCGCGAACATCGCACGCCACGGATTCCCGTCCAAATGAACTCCGCATCCGTCCGCCGACACAACCTCGCCCCGGACCAGGTGCTCTGCGATCACTGTACCGGCCGCTGCTGCCGATACTTCGCACTGCCCATCGACACCCCCGTCGACCGCAACGACTACGAAAACATCCGCTGGTACATGCTCCACGGTGACGTCTCGGTCTTTGTCGACGACGACAACTGGTACCTGCTCATCCACAACACCTGCGATCAACTCGACCACTCCAACCGCTGCGGCATCTACGACAACCGACCCACCCTCTGCCGAACCTACTCGACCGCCAATTGCGAATTCGACAACGACGCCTGCTACGACCGACTGTTCGAACAGCCCGAACAGATCCAAGAATACGCCGAAGCCCTGCTCGGTCGACGTCGACAACGTGGACCCGTCTCGCTGCCCGTTCTGGAGGCCGCAACATGAACCAGCCACGGATCAAGCCGGTCACCCTCAAGGGGTTTCGTGACCACCTGCCCGGACCGATGCACGCCCGAGAACAACTGATCGACTCGGTCCGAAGTGTCTACCGCAGCTACGGCTTCTCGCCCATCGACACTCCGGCACTCGAGTACAGTGAGATCCTGCTGGGGAAAGGCGGCGAGGACTCCGACAAACAACTGTTCCGCTTCACCGACCAGGGCGGTCGAGATGTCGCCATGAGGTTCGATCTCACCATCCCACTAGCTCGCTATGCAGCACAACACCTGCACGAAATCGGCACTCCCTTCAAACGCTATCACGTGGGAACCGTCTGGCGCGCCGAGAAACCCCAGAAAGGACGCTACCGAGAATTCATCCAGTGCGACTTCGATACGATCGGCACCACGTCCAATACCGCCGACATCGAAACCCTGTTCGTCATCAATGACCTCATGGAACGCATCGGATTCACTCGGTTCACAATCCGAATCAACAATCGCCGATTGCTCAACGGACTGCTCGAAACACTCCAACTCAACGACCACAGCGACCAAGTCCTCCGCTGCCTCGACAAACTCGCCAAAATCGGACCCGAACGAGTTGCCGAGGAACTCAAGCAACGAGTCGGGCTCTCGAGTCAACAGGCGGCCGGAATCCTCGAACTCGCCGACTGCCACGGCACACCCGACACAATCCTCGATCAACTCGCCCTCCGCCTCGACCAATCCGAAATCGGGACCCAGGGTGTGTCACAACTCCGGGAACTCTTCCAAGCCTGCCGGGTGGCCGGGATCCCCGACGACCGCATTCAACTCGACCCCGCCATCGCTCGCGGACTCGACTACTACACCGGCACCATCTACGAAACCTTTCTCGACCAATTGCCCGGAATCGGCAGCGTCTGCTCCGGAGGCCGCTACGACAACCTCGCCGGATTGTTCACCTCACAACCACTGCCCGGCGTCGGAGCCAGCCTCGGACTCGATCGACTCCTCGCCGCCATGCAGGAACTCGAACTCGTCGACCAGAACACCTACGCCGCCGATGTGCTTGTGGCTCACTTCGATTCGCAACACGCCGCCGACTACCTCGCCGTAGCACGACGACTCAGAACCGCAGGCATCTCGTGTGAGGTCTACACCGACCCGCGGCCGCTCGGTAAACAACTGAAGTACGCCGACCGAAAAGGGGTTCGACTCGTCGTGATCGCCGGGGCCGATGAATTCGAAAACGGTACGTGGCAAATCAAGAATCTTGCCAGCGGGGAACAACTCGAGATCAACGACGAACAACTCGTCACAACACTCGCCGACGCACTCGAACAATACGACGACTGACACCTCCTCTTGCCAACTTCACGACGCTTTCTATCATGCCAATCCAATAGAGACGCGATGCCGCCGAAACGATCCGGCACGGGAACCGAGACCTCAATCATGAACCCACACCCAACTCGAGCCGGTATCGCAACACGACTCGCACTCGGCCTGGCACTCGCACTGTTCATCACCCTGCTCGTCGCACCACCACAGGCCCAAGCCCAGGCCGATGCCGCTCCCGCCGATGCCGGTGATACCGACGGATCCGAACAGCCTCAACGCGTTGCCACCTCAGGTGGCACGTTCTGGAACTCGATCGGATACCTGATGGTCACCCTGCTCGTCGGAGCCTCGATCTACGCCGTCTGCCGCTCGAGCCGCCGAAACTGACCGCGGGCCCTATTGGACTGGCTAGTGGTCCAACTGAGCCGATCGCACGAAACTGCGGAATTCGTCCTCGAACTCCGACACCGCTGCTCGCGGCCCCACCAACTTCAACAGGAACGGCCGAGGCCGCATCGGGATCGCCACGCCCAGCAAACGCCAATCCTCGTGAGGACCCGGTCGACTGCCAACCCGACTGCCGAACGTCCCGCGAACATCCAGCCACTCCGATGACGTCCCGTCGACTCGCAATGTCTCACGACGCGGACGACTACCCGGCGACTGCTGAAACTGACCGACCCAACGTTCGAGATTCGCCTCAATCCCACCGCCCATCGTCGTCAATGTCAACATCATCTCGCCCGACTCCGAACCAATCATATACTTCGCCTCGTAGAACTCCGATTCGGGCTGTTCGTCCCACGACGCGGGCACATCGAAACGGATCCCCATCAACTGCTTGACTCGACTCGCAGTGCCCGATCCCAATCCGTCATCTGACGAACTGCTCGACGACTTCGAGTCGTCTCCCGCCTTACGAACCACCACCTCACCGGCCGAACGCACCCGCACTTCCGAAACCGGTGCCTCGGCGCAACCAGTACTCAACGACAACGCGGAACACCCAATCAGCAACAGCCCGCAACTCGAACTCATACCACTCATCACTAAACTGTCTCCTCGGACCGGCCCGTGCGGTCGCGGTACTGCCGACTGGCTCGTAGTAATTGCCTCTGTTCGTCCTCGTTGAGCCCTTCGAATCCACAACCGTGGATCTTTTTCAACAACATGTCGACCTCACGCTCGAACGCCCGCTGCCGATCCTGCTCCTGCTCCTCAACACTCGCCTCGCGATGCTGGCGCCACCGCTCCAACAAAGCCTCCTCGTCTTCGATTGGCTCAAACTCCTCGACCACGTCATCCAATGCCAACTCGTACTCCAACAACGCGGAATCCAATTCGTCGCTGGCCCGCCGGCTGGAAATCTCGTCGAGATTCAACACCAGCACCACGGTACCCAGGGCAACCACCCACGTGCCATGCCAACCCGATTGATCGGCCAGCATCCCCGAAATCAGACACCCCACACCAGAAAGTGCACCCAGTCGAAGGTACAAGTCGGTCGCCGTCTCTTCCACCAGCCACTCCGACAACAAACACTCCAGCACACGACCTCCGTCAAATGGATGCACTGGCAGCAGGTTGATCAGCAACAACGCCCAGTTGATCACAAACAACATCATGATCACCGAACGCACCACGTCGAGTCCCGTCGACACACTCAACGCCGGCCAACCCGACAACGGGTTCAAGGCACCCTCGATCAGCCCGGCTCGCCAGACCGTGATCCCCGTCACCAGGCAAACCATCGAATGAACCGCTGGACCGGCCAAGGCGGTCAAGACCTGGGCACGACGAGTGTCATGCGGGGACGGAAACAACAAGCCGCCTAGAGGCCAGGCCAGGATCTCGTCACACCAGCCACCCGTGCCGCGAGCCACCCACACGTGAGACAGCTCGTGCAACAAGACACTGAAACACAAGACCGCCGTCGCCATCAGCCCCAACGACACACTCGGCAACTGAAGACACAACACCGCTCCAGCCAACACAAACCACACGCTGAACCGGATGCGCGTCCCCGTCCACTCGCCCAAGGCGATCGACCACGACATGACTCGAAACTGCCCAGACATGTGCCTATCGTGCTCTCGCCTCGATCGTCTCGCTAACACGCTTCCACCGCCGACAACCGATCCTATCAATCCGCTGCCGATTTGGGAATCACCCGAGAATCGGCGTCAGGCACTCAACACCAACCCCCCACTAGCTGCATTCCCCGTCCGGGCCGCAACACGGACCAACACCGCTCGACAACTCACCCAAACCAATCACATCAACCAATCCCACTGGACCCGGTCCATCAGCGGGTCCATCAGCGGGTTTCGGAGAAAACGCTCGAACCGTCACGCTACGGAACTCGATTCCCTCGACTACAGTCCACGGATCCTGCTGCCGCACCAACAACTCGACCCCCACTAGCCCCGCCGCACGAAACGACTCGAGCAACCGGTCCTCGCGGTACGCACCGCTCACGCAACCGCTCCAAAGCGACTCGTCACGCTGCAAATGTTCCGGCACATCACGATTCGAGACAATGTCGCTGATCACCGCCCGTCCACCCGGCTTCAAGACGCGGGCCAACTCGTCAAACAACCGGATCCGATCGCCGGGATCCACCAAATTCAATACACAGTTGGACACCACGATGTCGATCGAATCCGACGCCACCAGCGGCCGGTCCCGCCGCCAACCACGAATCGCCGCCTCCGTCCGATGCCAACTCTCGAGATCTCCAATCGACTCGTCAGCCAGATGGACTTCAAGCCGCTCGAGATCCAACGACAGGTCCTGGATGCGGCCCTTCAGAAAACTCACGTTGTCGTAACCGATCGCCGCCGCCACCCGAGACTTTGCACCACGCGCCAACGCCAACATCTCGTCGCTCGCGTCTACCCCGATCACCTCGCCCGTTGGACCGACAACCTGAGCCGCTATGAAACAGGACTTCCCGCCGCCGGAACCCAGATCCAACACAACGTCACCCTCGACGACATAACGACTCGGGTCGCCGCATCCGTAATCCCGCTCGATCACCTCAGAGGGAATCGCTTCCAAAAACCTGGCATCGTACTGAACCGCACAACACAACTCCGGCTCCACCGCACGAGCTGCCGCCGCATAACGCCGCGATACAGCCGCCTGAACCGAAAACTCCTCATTCTGACCTGACATCAACTCGTCTCCCCCCCAATACCGGACCGCCAAAACCGTGTCGCCATTGTAGCGTTGCTTCGACTCCTCGCTACAAACTCGAAACATCGAAACACCTCACCCCGCTCACCCCGCTCACCCCGCTCACCCCGCTCACCCCGCTCACCCCGCTCACCGACGCTCTGGCCACTTCAACCATCACCGTGTTATCCTTCAGGACAGACCGGCCAAACACCCCGACTGCCGCGTCTCACCCCACCGCGCGACGCATCGATCCTCACCGGTCCCCCGTGGCCTGCAAATCCGGAAGAACGCCGCATGGATCTGCCCAGCTGCCCCGCCTGCAATCAGTCGGTCCTCGACGACGACGCCATCCATTGCCCCTTTTGTGGCGTCTCCATGAGCGGCGACGGGACCAGCGTCTCCGTCCAGCAACACCCCAGTCCTACCACGACTCCCGCCCAAACCGACTCCGAACACGACGAAGTCGCGACTGACGGCAGCCCACAACCGAGCAGCTTCAACACCCAGGCCAAGGCCGCTCCGGCACCATCCAGCGACAACAGCGACCCGTTCGCCGTCACCCCGGTCGCCTCCAAACAAACCGTCCCCGCCGCTTCCAAACCCACCCGGAAACGGACCTGGCGGGTGCACTGTCCGATGTGTGACACGCCAGGATTCCTCCCACGACAAGCCGCCGGACACGAAGTCAAATGCGCTAACCCCGAATGCCTCGTCCCCATCTTCACAGCACCCGCCAGCTCGGACGAGACACCACAATCACCCGAACCAGACAACCCCGAAACGACCAACGCAGCCGGCGGACGTGGACCCGTCGTGGCACTGCTGCTGATCGCAGTCGCCGGGGCGGCCGCCACAGGCTGGTGGTTCCTGACCCGCCCACCCGACACCGCAATCACCAACCCTACCACCACTGCAGATCCCTCAGGCAACACCACGGCCCCTGCACAAACCGCCAAGGACCACTCTGACGGCACGGCCACGACCAAACAGACACACGCCAGCAATCCGGCTTCCGCAGCATTCACGACCGAAACCATCCGCCTCAAGGCGCCGCCACTCATGGTCGCGGCCGCCCAACAACGAGACCGAAACCGCAGCAAACCGTTTTGTCGAAGGTTGACGGCCGAATACTTCGCCCGCATCGGGCGGACCGACGCCGCCCATGCCGAACTGAAACAACTCGCCCAGATTGGATCCGATCTGCCACACCTGCACATCAACGCACTCGTGCAACTGTGGTGGCACGAACAATCGCCGGGCACCGCAAAACCGGGACCACAACTCGAACAGGCCGTCCAGAGCTCCACCCACCTCAGCCCCAGCAACCCCTTCGCAGTCGACGCCGCCATCACCCTTACGTGTGCACTGATCGCCTCCGACCAAGTGGCACTCGCCGAATCCACCATCAATCGACTCTGGAATCCAAGCCTCTCCTCGCAACTCCGACTCGATCAACTCCAATGCCGACAAGACGGCACATTCCACCTCGACAACCGACTCACCCACCTCCACTCGATGCAGAACGACGCGTCACCCGACTGCCTCGTCATCGCTCGACTCTGCAGCCACCAACACTCAACCGCCGCTCTCAAGTGGTCACTCCAGGCCGGCACTGAATCCGCCCGAGCAAATCGGATCGCAGCCTGGGCCGTCGCGACACGCCAGGTCAACTCGCCCAACTCAGCCAAGTCGCTGGAACTCACACTCGCCGATCAAAACCCTGCCGTCACCGCACTCGTCCACGCTCGCATGGCACTCGACGCCGCAGGACACGGCAATTCGGACGCCGCCAACCACTCGATTCAACAAGCCCAAATGGCTCTCAGGATCTGCCCCGAAACTCGAACCGTCACACTCGGAAACCTCAAACAAACATTCCAAAGCCCCATCGATGACGTCTCCGGCTGGTGGCTCAAAGCCCAAGCCCAGGCCGAACTGCTCGGAGCACTCTGCCTCACCGGACAACTCGACCCGGCACGATCTCTGCTCACCGATACGCTCGCCACCGCTCGCTCACTCGGACCAGCTCAGACCGATATCGCCAACAAACTCAAAGCCATCAAATCGGCCGGCACCAATCGACTCGTGCAACAGGTCAAAGCCATGCTCGAATTGACCGGCGACGATCTCGCCCGACAGGCTGCCGTACAATACACCTCCAAGTGCCGCGACTGGATGAAACTGGCTCAACAACGCTCCGCCTGCCTCGACCGACTCCATCGCTGGGCCATCCTCCACGGACTCGGCCCAACTGCCTGGAACGACATTCGCGAACACGGACTCACCAACGACACCACGCTCCGCGACCCATTCCTGGCCTCCACACTCCCCTCGTTCCTCTTCCTCAACTTCCAGGCCGCCGGCAACACCGACTCCACAACAGCCATGAACCAGGCACTCCCGCCCGGGCTGACCATCGATGCCACCGAAACCCTCCGCCAAACCGCACGCACCGCCCTCAAGCAAGGGAACCTCCAGGCCGTCAGCCAAGCCATAAACGCCGATGCCCGTTCGCGGACCGATCGAATCTCACGCTTCGACCGACGCCGCGTCCTCTTCGAACTCCTCGCCGTCGCAGCCGCATCCGACTCGCCAAAACACGCCCTCCAACTCATCGGTTTCATCCGCGACCCGCGACTGGCCATCTGGCGCGAAGAAGCCTATCGACTGGTCGCCGCACAACTGGCTTCCAACCACCACCACGCAATCGCCTGGGACTTCGCCATGCACGCCGACCGATTACCCACCGAAACCGTCGCACTGCTCGCCGGACTGCTCGAAGGACTCCCACCTGAAACACCTTCCACCGACAAACCCTGAAGCCGACTCAACGCCAGAACCAAACCACACACACACCACCGTGAAACTGGGCAAGATGGGAGACCCGAACCGACTGGAACGCACGTTCGCGTCGCAACGCCCACACCATCCCCGAATCCATCCTTCAAGATCTACACGCCAATCGACCGAAGTCGGCATAGGTGCTTATCTTCCGTTACCAACTCCCACTCGCCTGGCGACAAGCACTTTAGGTTGCACCTTGGCCGCATCGGCATAGAATCACCGTCGAGTTGGCCGCGAGAACTGGCCCGGACCTTGGGCCGCCCAATCCGATCATTTCCCGGCAACCTGCCGCGAACCCCTTTGGCCAACTCCAGATCCGCTCTCCGACTTCAAGGAATGCACAGTGCACCGCCCCACCCGCATCCTCGTCACGCTCGCACTGCTCACCACCCTCGCACTGCCAGCGCCCGCCCGAGCTCAGAGTACTCCGCCCGAGGTCAAGATCGTCCTCCAAAGCACCGACGCTGCGCTCAAGGACATCAAGCTGCTTTTGGACCTGACCTCCAAGGTCGAACAGAAGCAATGGATCAACGTCAAAGACGTCATTGAGACGTTTCTCTTCGGAATCGACACCAAGAAGCCCGTCTCCATCAACGTCATATTGGACAGCAAGGAAGAAGAATTCCACTTTGTACTGCCTGTGTCCAATCTCAAGAAGTTCATTGCGGACAATCTCGAGGGCTTCGATTACACCGTTCGCAAAATTAGTCCGACTCTGTATCGCCTCAGCGAGAACAAGAAGATCCTCGCCTATATGCGTTACCAAAACAGCTACGTCACGATCGACGGGAACCGTAATCATGTCAATGCTGTCTTCAACCCGACTGCCGCGACCGCCGCACTGCTCGCCAAACAACATACCCTTTCGGCCACAATCAAGAATTCGGCAGATGGACAGGACGCACGTCGAGACAAAATCGTTGAGATCAAGAACAACCTCCTTGCAGCCATCAAGCCTCGCAAAAACGAGACTCGCGAACAGATAGCTCTGCGAAGAGAACTTACCGAACTGCTATGGGGTGAAGCCGGGCGTTTCTTTGCCGAGTCAGAAGCCCTGTCGCTTGGATTCCGGATCGACCGCAAAACCAAGCAGGCTCACCTGGACATCGACCTCGTGGCCCTGTCCGACACCGACCTCGAAAAGGCGATCAACGACCTCGCCAATACGCCCAGCCACTTTACCAACGTGTCCCGAGCCGACGACTCCATCCTCTCGTTTCGTATCAACCATCCACTCGATGCATTCCGTCGCACCAGCCTGCAAGCAGTGCTCGCCGCCATCCAGCAGGCCAGCCAGGCCGAAATCGATCGAACTGCCTCGGCAACCGATGCTCAAAAAGCCAACAGCAAAACCGCCCTCAACTCCGTCGTCACCGTCATCCAGTCCACTCTCGCCAAAGGACTCCTCGACGCCTTCATCCAAGTCACGCCAACGGCCACAGGGGCCCATGTCATGGTCGCTGGAATCCGGACCCACAAGGGACAACAACTCCGAGCCGCACTCGTCGCACTTCCCAACTCGACCGCACCCACCAATGTGCAACTCGATTCCGAGACGATCGGTGATGTCACGCTTCACGTGGTGACCGTCCCCGCCAAGCTGCGTGCCGACTTCGCTTCGATCTTCGGCGACGCGACCACACTGCTCGTCGGAACCAGCGACAACGCCGCCTGGTGCGCCGCCGGACCCGGTGCCCTCGAAGCACTCAAGGCCGCCATCAATGAGCAGGCAGACCAACCGGCTCCCGACAAGTCCGACCCCACCTTCTTCGACCTCGCCATCAAACTCAGTCCCTGGATCCAGGCTCTCGACAAACGTATGGGAACCAAGGGAGAAGTCTCCGACCGCAAGCTGGCCATCAAGGCGTTCGCGGGCGGACAGGACACCCTCGAACTCAAACTGCAACGCGTCGACAACCGAGTAGTCGGACGTACCACGCTCGGAACCGGGGTCCTCAGATTCCTCGGCAAAAAGTTCGCGGAATTCTCAAAAGAGAATTTCTAGTAACGCAACTCGGTGACCCAGTCGGCCCGCCACGTCTACGCCATGTTGACGCCGCCGCAGATGTTGTAGGCCTGGCCTGTGATCATTCGGCCGGCGTCGCTCGCCAGGTAGACCGCCATCGGGGCAATGTCCTCCGGATCCAGACGACCGCCAATCGGAGTCAAACCCGATTCGTGCTCATCCAACACCCGGCCCAACCGATCGGCGTCGTAGGCGATCCGCTTGTCGTTCATCAATGTTCGTACCGGACCCGGACAGATGCAGTTGACCGTCACTCCCAACGACGCCGTCTCCGACGCGGCCGTACGCATCAGGCCCAACACGCCGTGCTTGCTCGCCGCATAAGCCGCACCGTGAAAACTGCCGATCCGACTATTGATCGACGCCACGGTGATCACTCGGCCCCAACCCGATTCAATCATCGACGGCAATGACAGCTTCGTCAGCCGGTATGGTGCAGTCAGATTCACCGCAAGAGTCAATGCCCAAAAGTCGTCGTCGAAATCGACCAGTGGCCGAGGATCCGAGCTGCTGCCGACTCCGGCATTGTTCACCAACACCTCGACACTACCCAAAGACGACTCGATCGCGGCCAGCAACGTCGCCGGCACATCAGGATCGGTCAGGTCCGCTGGAAACGACTCGGCCGTACCACCCGCCGAACGAATCTCACCGACAAGCGACTCCAATTCGTCCTCGGATCGAGCCGAAACCGCTACCTTCGCTCCCGCTAAACCGTAAGCCAGACAAATGGCCCGACCGATCCCACGACCCGCTCCGGTCACCAACGCCACACGACCCGACAATCCCTGCATACTCGTCCTTCTTCCCCTCGGCTCTGCCGACACTCGATACGCCGCTGATCCACGACGTTGGTTGAATGGTTCCGATGACCCGGTTAAAAACAAGACACCTACCACCAATCGCACATTGTAAACCTTCCTGATACTCGTTCTCAACCAACCCGAACATTCACGTCGACTCGCCCCCCCTCCCTTCGGCCTCGATCCCGCCATGCCGCTGACACTCACACTCCGAAACGACTCCAAGGTTCCGATCGAAGTCGACACCGTGCGACTCGCCGACGTCCGAGGCCAAACCCACAAACAGATACTCGCCATCACCGTGCTGCACGGCAATGTCCGAGAACCACTCGGCACGTTCTTCGGTGCCGACGGCTCGGCCAAGGACGACAACACACTGGTCTGGGTCGGAGATTGTCATCGCGTCAAACGGATCGCCGTTGGACTCGACGAGGGCACCGTCCGAGTCGAAGGGGATGCGGGCATGCATCTTGGTGCCGAAATGACCGGCGGAGACGTGATCGTCGATGGGAACGCGACGGATTGGGTTGGAGCCGAAATGCACGGCGGTCGGATCCATGTTCACGGAAACGTCGGACACCTGCCCGGAGCCGTCTACCGCGGAGGATATCTCGGCATGACAGGGGGCGAAATCCTCGTCGACGGGAACGCCGGTAACGAAATTGGACACTCGATGAGACGGGGACTGATCGCGGTCGGCGGACGGATCGGGGACCTCTCTGGAGTCAACCTGATCGCCGGGACCATCGTCGTCGGAGGTGAACCGGGGATTCGACACGGAGCCGGCATGAAACGCGGTACCATCGTGTTCCTCGACCCCAGCTCGCCACCCGATATGCTCCCCACGTTCCGGCACGCCGGACACTGCCAACCCACTTTTCTCAGACTCTACCTCAAACACCTCAAAGACCTCGGCTGGCCCGTCCCCGATGGCTCACTCGATGCCAACTATCAACGACACATCGGCGACTTCCTCGAACTAGGAAAAGGCGAACTGCTGATCCGACACGCATGAATTCACCGGACCCTGCCCAACCCGGACTGTCGTCTGCTTTCGACTCCCCCCTCGTCCATGCCGCCTTCGACACCATCAACCCGAGACAATGTCTCGGCACGCCTGAGTGCTGCGGCTCGGCTCGTTCCCGATCAGCCAGCCCTCATCGTCTGCGACCGGAATGGTCAGGCCACCGCACAACGGACGTTCCGAGAACTCGATCAACTGGTCGACCGCCTTGCCACCGGTCTGGCTCACATGGGGGTCGAACAAGGGCAACGCATCGTGCTGATGGTCCGACCCGGAGTCGAATTCCTGGCGATGACGTTTGCCCTGTTCCGAGCCGGGGCGGTCGTCGTCCTGATCGATCCCGGCATGGGACTCCGCAAGGTCATCACCTGCCTCGAACAGGCCGACCCACACGGGTTCGTTGCCCTCCCGGCAGTCCAATGGGCCCGCTGCCTCTACCGACGTCGGTTTCCCCAGGCGAAGCTCAACGTCCGAGTCGGAGGCCTGGCTCCGGCGTTGACCAGCTACTCGCGACTCGAACGGACCACACCCGACAACTCACTCACCCCGCAGATCGAATCCGACGACCCCGCCGCCATCATCTTCACCAGCGGCAGCACCGGACCGGCCAAGGGTGTGAAATACGAACACGGAATGTTCTGTGCCCAGGCCGACCTGCTCCAGGCACGTTTCGGGATCCGGGCCAAAGAACGCGACCTGCCCGGCTTTCCGCTGTTTGCCCTCTTCAATGTCACCATGGGTGTCACCACTGTCTTCCCCGACATCGACCCCACACGACCCGCTGCCGTCGATCCGAGTCGGATCGTTGCACCGATCCGAGCACAACAGGTCACACAGGCGTTCGGTTCGCCGGCACTCTGGGACCGGGTCGGCCGCCACTGCCGAAAACACAACATCACCCTGCCAAGCCTCACTCGTGTCCTCTCGGCCGGGGCACCCGTTCCTCCCGATGTGGTCGAGTCGATCCGCGACGCACTCACCGGCGACTCGGCCGACATCCACACACCCTATGGAGCCACCGAAGCACTCCCCGTCGCAGTCATCAGCGGACACGATATCCTGAAACACACCGCCGCCAGCTCGGCACAAGGCAAAGGCACCTGTGTCGGCACACTGTTCCCCGAAGTCGATGTCCGCATCATCGAAATTGACGACGAACCGATCCTCAACTTTCAAGACCTGACCATCCTGGATGACGGCCAGATCGGCGAAATCCTTGTCCGCGGCCCCTCTGTGACGACCAGCTACTTCCGACGCGATTCGGACACCCGAGCCGCCAAGGTTCGCGATCAGGATACCACCTGGCACCGCATGGGGGACGTCGGCTACCTCGACGACATCGGCCGTCTTTGGTTCTGCGGCCGGAAGGCACACCGTGTCCAAACCGAAACCGAGACACTCTTCAGCGTCCCGTGCGAAGCCATCTTCAACCAGCACACCGACGTTCGCCGAAGTGCACTGGTCGGACTCGGACAACCACCCCACCAGAAACCGGCCATCGTCATCGAACGCCATCGAAACGACGAATCGGGCACACAGCTCGCTAAGGAACTCCAGCAGACGGCCGCCGGCTCGACACTCACCGACTCGATCCCGCTCCTGCTCTTCCATGACAACTTCCCGGTCGATATTCGACATAATGTAAAAATCAACCGCGAACAACTCGCAGAATGGGCCGCCAACTGCGTCGCTCGCTGCCAATCTTCCGGAAACGACCCGATTGTTCATCACCTGGCATGAGCCGTCTGAAATGAGAAGCCTCGCGTGAGCAATCTGGTCACAGGTGGTGGAGGCTTTTTGGGTCGCCACCTTGTCGAGCAACTCGTGGCACAAGGGGAATCGGTCCGAGTCTTCTGCCGCAGCGAACCGGGCTGCCTGGGACTCGACAACGTCACCTGGTTCGCCGGCGACGTTCAGGACGCTCGAGCCGTCGCCGAGGCCTGCCACGACATCACGACCATCTATCACTGTGCCAGCCTGGCCGGCATCTGGGGCAAGTGGTCGCTCTACGAAAACACCAATGTCCACGGCACTCGCAACCTGCTCGAAGCCGCCACCCAATCTCAAGTCGCACGCTTCGTCTATACCTCAAGCCCCAGTGTCGTCTTCGACGGCCACGACATGATCGATGCCGACGAATCCCAACCACTGGCCCGGTCGTTTCTTTGCCACTACCCCC